>Ga0208609_100384_pt1 | contig 17604 bp, 18 predicted proteins | sample SubbioR11_8A_Apr_FD_184813 | JGI IMG/M metagenome (GOLD analysis project Ga0208609, IMG submission 184813) | Serpentinite rock and fluid subsurface biosphere microbial communities from McLaughlin Reserve, California, USA - CR11_8A_Apr (SPAdes) | ecosystem: Environmental > Terrestrial > Deep...
CCGCAGCGCGCGCTGGCGGCGACGTTGCCGGGCGCGCCCGGCCAGACCTGCACCGCGTCCGGTCGCAGCGCTTCGGCGACCTCGACCACCGCCGGCAGTGGCTCGTAGTCGACTTCGATCAGCGCCGCAGCCGCCTCGGCCTGCGCGCGCGTGCCGGCGACGATCGCCGCCACCGGCTGGCCGACGAAGCGCACGACGTCGATCGCCAGCGGCGGATAGGGCGGCGTGCTCATCGCGCTGCCGTCGGCGCGCTTGAAGCCGGGGCTGGCGGGGAAGGGCGCGACGCCGGCGGCGCCGAGATCGGCGCCGGTGTAGACGGCGGCGACGCCGTCGGCGCGACGTGCTTCGTCAACCGCGACCTGCCGCAGCCGCGCGTGCGCGTGCGGCGAGCGCAGCAGCAGCAGGTGCAGCGCTCCCGGCAGTTCCAGGTCGTCGGCAAAGCGGCCGCTGCCCGCGAGCAGGCGATCGTCCTCGAACCGGGTGACCGCCTGGCCGATGCCGAACTTCATGATCACGCCACCGTCGCGGGTGGGCCGTTTCGCCGCCAGCCGCTGGCGCCGCGCGTCGCGAGCGCCTCAGGGCTTGACCGGCGGCACGTAGCCGGCCGGCTGGTCGGCGCCGGCACCGAAGAAGTACTGCTCCATCTGCGTCTGCAGGTACTTGCGGGCGCGCGCATCGGCCAGGTTCAGCCGGTTTTCGTTGACCAGCATCGTCTGGTGCTTCTGCCAGGCGAGCCAGGCTTCGCGCGACACGCTCTCCCAGATCTTGCGGCCGAGTTCGCCCGGAACCGGCGGAAAGTCGAGTCCCTCGGCCTCGCGACCGAGCTTGATGCAGTTGACCATGCGGGCCATCGTCATGCTCCAGGGCTGGATGGTTGAAATGGTGTCGTCCGGTGGGCCGCGCGCGCCGCCGGCGAGCCGGTGTTTAGAGCGCCTTGAGCAGGACCTGCGAGCGGCGCTGCCAGTTGTAGAGCTTCTGCCGCTGCATCGGCAACTGCTCGACGTCGGCGACGGCGAAGCCGCGCTTGAGGAACCAGTGCCCGGTGCGGGTGGTGAGTACGAACAGCCGGCTCAGGCCGAGGGCGCGCGCGCGCGCCTCGACGCGCTTCATCAGGCGCTCGCCGTCGCCGTACTCGCGGTAGTCGGGGTGTACGGTCAGGCAGGCGAGCTCGCCCATGCCGGCTTCGGGGAACGGATACAGGGCGGCGCAGCCGAAGATCAGGCCGTCGTGCTCGAGCACGCTGAAGTGCTCGATCTCGCGCTCGATCAGCTCGCGCGGACGCTTGACCAGCGTGCCGTCGGCCTCGAGCGGTTCGATCAGCTTCAGGATCCCGCCGACGTCGTCGGCGCCGGCCTCGCGCAGCGACTCGAGCTTCTCGGCCGCCAGCATGGTGCCGACGCCGCTGTGCGTGAACAGCTCCATCAGCAGCGCGCCGTCGAGTCCGATCGGCAGCAGGTGGCCGCGCGCCACACCGCCCTTGCAGGCCTTGATCAGGTAGCCGAGGTCGTCGGCGTCGTCGGCGTCGATGTCGCCGGCGGCGATCATGCGCTCGGCCTCGGCCACGCTCAACTCGGGCTTCAGTTCGCCGGCGCGGTCGCGCACGCCGTCCTCCTCGCCGATCAGGATCAGCTTGTCGGCGCCGATCGCCACGGCGACGCTGACCGCGACGTCCTCGAGCATCAGGTTGAAGGCCTCGCCGGTCGGCGAGAAGCCCAGCGGCGACAGCAGCACCAGGCCGTTGTTGGCGAGCGTGAAGCGGATCGCGTCGGCGTCGACCTTGCGCACCACGCCGGTGTGCATGTAGTCGACGCCGTCGATCACGCCCATCGGCCGCGCGGTGACGAAATTGCCGCTGACCACGCGCACCTTGGCGTTGGCCATCGGCGTGTTCGGCAGGCCCTGCGAGAAGGCGGCCTCGATGTCGAGCCGGATCTCGCCGGCGGCTTCCTTGACGCAGCCGAGGGCATCGGCATCGGTGACGCGGATGCCGCGCGCGAACTGCGAGGCGAGACCCTTCAGTGCCATCTGCGCCTGCACCTGCGGCCGCGTGCCGTGTGCGAGCACGATCCGGATGCCCATCGCGTGCAGCAGCGACACATCCTGCACCAGCGTCGTCAGGCGCCCGGCCTCGATCAGTTCGCCGTTGAAGGCGACGACGAAGGTCCTGCCGCGGTGCGCATGCACGTAGGGGGCGACGTCGCGCAGCCAGGCGACGAACTGCGCCGGATCGGTCACCGGCGAGTCGAGCATCGCCGGCGATGGCGGTGCGGTGGCGGTCGCGTTCGGGTCATCCATCGCGCCCGATTATAGGGAGCGTCGCGCTGCCAAGCGCTGCGCGCGAGCGCTAGTACTGCGGCCCATAGGTTTCGAAACTTATGGGCCGCAGTACTAGGGCCGGCGACCATCGGCCGCTGGCGCACCGTTCAGGCGGCGGCCGGTTCGAGACGAAACACGCTGACCGCTGCCGGCTGGCGCGCGCACTGGTCGCGCAGCGAGCCGGCGGCAGCCGCCGCCGGCTCGACCAGCGCCGCGTTCTGCTGCGTGGCCCGGTCGAGCTGATTGACGGCGACGTTGACCTCGCCGATGCCGTTGCTCTGTTCCTGCGTGGCGGCGGCGATCTCGCCGATCGGGTCGGCGACACGCTGCACCGACACGGGGCCCTGGGACCGTGCGAGCCTTCGCCGCCGCGTATGCTCGCGCGCCCGACCACCGCCCGCGCCGATGTCCGAGCCCGCCGTCCAGCGTCCTGCGCCGCGCGCGCTGCCGCCGATCGCCTTCCCGGAGGAACTGCCGGTCAGCGCCCGGCGCGACGAGATCGCGCGCGCGATCGCCGCCCACCAGGTGGTGATCGTCAGCGGCGAGACCGGCTCCGGCAAGACGACACAACTGCCGAAGATCTGCCTGGCGCTGGGCCGCGGACGCAAGCGGCTGATCGGCCACACGCAGCCGCGCCGGATCGCCGCCGCCAGCGTCGCGCGGCGCATCGCGCACGAGCTCGGCACAGCGCCGGGCGAGGTGGTCGGCTTCAAGGTGCGCTTCGGCGACCACACGCGGCCGGGGGCGTCGATCAAGCTGATGACCGACGGCATCCTGCTGGCCGAGACGCAGTCCGATCCGGTGCTGGCGGCCTACGACACGATCATCGTCGACGAGGCGCACGAGCGTTCGCTCAACATCGACTTCCTGCTCGGCTACCTCAGGCAGTTGCTGCCGCGGCGGCCGGATCTCAAGCTGATCGTCACCTCGGCGACGCTCGACGCCGAGCGCTTCGCGCAGCACTTCGGCGCCAAGGGCAGCCCGGCGCCGGTGATCGCGGTGTCGGGCCGCACCTATCCGGTGGCGATCCGCTGGCGGCCGTTGCGCGACGCCGACGACGCCGACGACCGCACGCTGATGGACGGCATCGTCGATGCGGTCGACGAGTGCGCGCGCGCCGGCCGCGGCGACGTGCTCGTGTTCCTGCCCGGCGAGCGCGAGATCCGCGAAGCGGCCGAGGCGCTGCGCAAGCACCATCCGCCGGGCACCGAGCTGCTGCCGCTGTACGCGCGGCTGAGCGCCGAAGAGCAGGAGCGCGTGTTCAAGCCCGGCGGGGCGCGGCGGATCGTGCTGGCGACCAACGTCGCCGAGACTTCGCTCACGGTGCCCGGCATCCGCTACGTCGTCGACACCGGCCTGGCGCGCGTCAAGCGCTACTCGTATCGCAACAAGGTCGAGATGCTGCAGGTCGAGCCGATTTCGCAGGCTTCCGCCAGCCAGCGCGCCGGCCGCTGCGGCCGCCTCGCCGACGGCGTCTGCATCCGCCTGTACGACGAGGCCGACTTCGCCCGGCGGCCGAAGTTCACCGACCCCGAGATCCTGCGCTCGTCGCTGGCCGGCGTGATCCTGCGCATGAAGTCGCTGGCGCTGGGCGACGTGCGCGCCTTCCCGTTCGTCGAGCCGCCGCCGGGCCGCGCGATCGCCGACGGCTACGACCTGCTGGCCGAACTCGGCGCGGTCGACGAGGACAACGAGCTCACGCCGCTGGGCCGCGACCTGGCGCGTCTGCCGCTCGACCCGCGCGTCGGCCGCATGCTGCTGGCGGCACGCGAGCAGCACGCGCTCGCCGAAGTCCTGATCATCGCCGCCGCGCTCAGCGTCCAGGACCCGCGCCAGCGGCCGGTCGAGCAGCAGCAGGCGGCCGACCAGGCGCACCGGCGCTTCGCCGACGACGGCAGCGACTTCCTGTCGCTCGTCAAGCTGTGGCACTTCGTGCACGACAGGATCGAGCACAAGAAGTCGAACCGGAAGCTGACCGCCGACCTGCACAGCCACTTCATTTCGCCGCGGCGCGTGCGCGAGTGGCAGGACGTGCACGCCCAGTTGCTGCAGCAGGTGGCGCAACTGGGCTGGCGGGTGGACACCGCGCCGGCCACTTTCGAGCAGGTGCACCTGTCGCTGCTCGCCGGGCTGCTCGGCAACGTCGGCTTCAAGACGCTCGATGCCGGCGCGTCGGGTCAGCGCGGCGAGCCGCCCTATGTCGGCGCGCGCGGCGTCAAGTTCTTCGTCTGGCCCGGGTCGCCGTTGGCGAAGAAGGCGGGCCGGTGGCTGATGGCGGCGGAGCTGATCGAGACCTCGCGCCTGTTCGCGCGCTGCGTGGCCACCGTCGATGCCGCCTGGATCGAGCGCGTCGGCGCACATCTGCTGAAGAAGTCCTGGTCGCAGCCGCACTGGGAGAAGGGCGCCGGGCAGGTGATCGCGTTCGAGCGCGCGGCGCTGTACGGCATGACCGTGTATGCGCAGCGGCGCGTGCCCTTCGGCGCGCGCGATCCGCAGGCGGCGCGCGAGCTGTTCATCCGCGCCGCCCTGGTCGACGGCGAACTCGACTCGCAGGCGCCGTTCTTCCTGCACAACCGGCGTCTGGTGCGCGAGATCCGCGAGCTGGAACACCGGACCCGCCGGCCCGACGTGCTGGTCGACGAGGAACTGATCTTCCGCTTCTACGACCAGATCGTTGCGCCCGAGGTGTGCAGCGCGGCGCAGTTCGACGCCTGGCGGCGCGAGGCCGAGAAGTCCGATCCGAAGCTGCTGTTCCTGGCGCGCGATGAGCTGATGCGGCACGAGGCCGCGGGGGCGACCACCGATTACTTCCCGAAGAAGTGGCACCTGGGCGGCGTCGAGATGGCGCTCAGCTATCACTTCGAGCCGGGCAGCCCGCGCGACGGCGTCACGCTCGCGGTGCCGATCTACGCGCTCAACCAGGTCGACGCGGTGCGCTGCGACTGGCTGGTGCCGGGCATGCTCAAGGAGAAGGTGCACCTGGCTCTGAAGTCGCTGCCGCAGAAGCTGCGCCGGCACTGCGTGCCGCTGCCAGACTATGCGGCCGGCTTCGTCGAGCGCCACGCCGAGCGGCTCGCCGGGCCCGAGACGGCGCTGATCGACGCCCTGATCGACGACCTGCGCCGGCAGTTGTCGGTCATCTGCCAGAGGGGCGACTTCAAGCTCGAGCAACTGCCGGCGCACCTGACGATGAACTTCAAGGTCATCGACGAGCACGGCCGCCAGCTCGGCATGGGGCGCAGCCTGGCGCAGTTGCGCGCCGAGTTCGGCGGCCAGGCGCAGCGCAGCTTCCAGACGCTGGCGGCGCGCGACGCGCAGGTCGCCGGCAAGCTGCACGAGGAGATCGTCGACTGGGACTTCGGCGCCCTGCCGGAACTGCTCGAAATCCGCCGCGGCGGTCAGGCGCTCACCGGCTACCCGGCGCTGGTCGATCACGGCACGCATTGCGAGGTCGAGGTGTTCGACTCGCCCGAACAGGCGTTGGCGCGGCACCGCGACGGCCTGCGCCGCCTGTTCCGGCTGCAATTGAAGGAGAACGTCAAATTCATCGACCGCCAGCTCGCGACCCTGCAAGCGGTGCAGATGCAGGCCTCGACGGTGCCGGCACTGGCGCAGGCGCTGCCGAACTTCGAGGTGCTCAAGGAGCAGGTGCTGACCGCCGCCATCGACCGCGTGTGTCTGGCTGACCCGTGGCCGGCCGACGACGCCAGCTTCGCCGCGCGCCGGCTCGAGGCCAAGGGCCGGCTCGGCCTGATCGCGCAGGAAGTGGCGCGACTGGCGGCGGCGATCGTGCAGGAGGCGGCCGCGGCGGCGAAGAAGCTCGCCGGCCGGCGCGCCTTTGCCGCGGCGGTGGCCGACGTCGAACAGCAACTGCGGCAGTTGTTCGCGCCCGGCTTCCTGGTGGCGACACCGGCGGCGCAACTGGCCCACTATCCGCGCTACCTGAAGGCGATCGCTGCGCGCCTGGACAAGCTCGCCAGCGATCCGGCGCGCGATGCGCAGCGGCAGGCGGAATTGGCGCAACTCGCCCTGCCCTTGCAGCGCGAGCTGGCGGCGCGCAAGGGTGTGGCCGACCCGCGCCTGAGCGAGTTTCGCTGGCTGCTGGAGGAACTGCGCGTGTCGCTGTTCGCGCAGGAGCTGCGCACGCCGGTGCCGGTCAGCGTCAAGCGACTGCAGAAGGTGTGGCAGAGTCTGCGGCGCTGAGGCGTGGCCGCCGGCGTAGGCGCGAGTGATGACCGAATCCGAGCGCGACCCCGAAGACCGTGCGGCCGGCGTGCCGGCGCGCACGCTGCCCGGAATCCACCGTTCGGCCACCGTGCGGCTGCTGTTCCTGATCGCCGGCTCGCTGTTCGTCGTGCTGGGCGCGATCGGCCTGTTCCTGCCGCTGCTGCCGACCACGCCGCTGCTGCTGCTGGCCGCCGCCTGCTATGCGCGGGGCTCGCGCCGGTTCTACGACTGGCTGCTCGCCAATCGCACCTTCGGCCCGCTGATCCACGAGTGGCAGTTGCACCGCTCGATTCCGTACCGAACCAAGCTGTCGGCGATCGCGCTGATGGCGCTCACGCTCGGCGTGTCGATCGCGTTCTTCGTCGAGCCGGTCTGGCTGAAGCTGGCGCTGTCTGCCTTCGGGCTGTCGCTGGCGGTCTGGATGTACCGGCTGCCGTCGCGCGACCGGCCGCGCGCGCCGCGCTGAGGCGGCGCGTCGACCCGCGAGCTAGTCGCGCAGCTCGAGCGTGGCGAGCACCGGCGCGTGGTCGCTCGGCTGCTCGCGGCGGCGCGGCTCGAGGTCGATCGTGCAGGCAGTGCAGCAGGCGGCCAGCGGTGGCGCGAGCAGGATGTGGTCGATGCGCAGCCCCATCTTGCGGCGGAAGGCGAGGTTGCGGTAGTCCCACCACGTGTAGCTGCGCGGCGGCTGCTCGAACAGGCGGAAGGCGTCCGCCAGTCCGAGCTCGAGCAGGGCACGGAACGCCGAGCGCTCGGGCTCGGAGAACAGCACCTGCCCGGCCCAGGCCGCGGGGTCGTGGACGTCGCGCTCCTCGGGCGCGATGTTGAGGTCGCCGGCGAGCGCCAGGCGCGGATGTCGGGCGAGTTCGCCGCGCAGCCAAGCGGCGAGCGCCGCGATCCAGCGCAGCTTGTACTCGTACTTGTCGGAGCCGACCGCCTGGCCGTTGGGAAAGTAGGCGCAGACCACGCGCAGCGCACCGCCGGGCGCCGCCGGCAGGGTCAGCGCCAGCAGTCGCTTCTGGTCGTCGGCGAACTCGGGCAGGTTGACCTGGACCTCAGACGGTTCGGCGGTGGCGGCGGCGCGCAGCAGGATCGCGATGCCGTTGTAAGTCTTCTGCCCTGCGTACACGCTGCGATAGCCGGCCGCTTCGAGCTCGGCGCGCGGAAAGCGATCGTCGGTGAGCTTGGTCTCCTGCAGGCAGACCACGTCGGGCGCCTGCGCCCGCAGCCAGTCGAGCAGGTGCGGCAGCCGCACCTTCAGCGAGTTGACGTTCCAGGTGGCGAGTTTCAACGCAATCATGAGTTGCTGTTTTCATTGGATTGCACTTCTGGAATTCTGATTGATACTCCCACGCATACCCCCAGGCAGTCTCGCTACGAACCCGGTTGACGCCACCGGGTCGCAACCTGTCGTCGCCATCCGGCAAGCGGTCGTCGGCGCGTGCCTTTGGATGTCAAGGCGGGGTGTCACGCGGCCCGCAGCACCGCCGCATTCACCGTGAGCGCGAGCGCCTGGCAACGCTGCATCAGGACGGCGAAGGGTTCGGCGTCGACCAAGAGCAGTCCATCCTCGACCATGCGCTTCGCGTGCGGGCCGGTGAACAGGTGGCGCAGTGCTCAGACGATCCACACGTCCTTCTCGAGCAAGTGCAGAGGGCGGCCCGAACGCTCTGCCGCGACGAGCACCGCCTCGCGCTGATCCTCGCGCGACAGGGCGAAGAACTCAAGCATGGATCACCAGGGTGCTGACCTGGCTGGCAAGCCAGGTGGGCAGGCGCGTGCGTGCGTTCGCGACGGCCAGCAGTTCCGACGCCGGCAATCTTTGCCTGAGTTGGCGGAGGGCCGCCGCTGACCTCGAGGGCCCCACCCAAGCCAGCGACCGGATGACTTCGCCCGCGGCTTGCCCGGGGTAGAGCAGTTGCCACGGCGGAGCATGCTTCAACTCGACCGTTTGCGCGCCGAGCTTGAGCTTGCGGCTGCGGCCCGAGGTCAGGAAGACCTGGCGCACCGGCACCTGGGTCGTCAGCCCCAACGCATTGGCTGCTGCTGCGCCATGGCCGACGACGGTTTCGCCGCGCTGGCTGGCCCACTCCTCGACCACCTTGGCGACCTTCGGTGCGCGCGCGCCGAACTTGCCTTTGACCGGCAGGACGTAGACGCCCAGGCCGGCGCGTAGCAGTTCGCCGCTGCGAGCCAGGCGCGACAGCGCCTGATCCACCGCCGCCCGACTGCCCAGGTGCAGCAGAGCCTTGGCGGACAGGCTGGCACCCTGCGGCAGCGCGGCGGCATGCGTCAGGACTCGCTGGGCGAGGCTCGACACAGCGCCTTCCTTTGATGTCAGAAGCGTGCTTCAGTTTGCGACGAACTTCAAGAATCCACCCTGTGAGTTGCTGCGGGACGAGAGGCTCGTCGTGGACGCAGAAGGCGAGCCTGCAGGTTGCTGAAAGCGGCGCGCGTTGGGCAGATCGCTGGATGCAGCAGTTGCACTGAATGCTTCATTCAAATCTTGTAATATCTAATTCAAATTGAAGGCGTATGCTTCACCCATGTGGAGCGTGCTCTTCCTCACCTTGCCGACCCAACCAAGCGCCGTACGTCTGCGCATCTGGCGCGCGCTGAAGACCCTGGGCTGCGGATCCTTGCGCGACGGTGCATACGTCTTGCCTTATTCCCATGCGGCTCTGTTCGACCCCCTCGTGTCCGAGGTACGGGCGCACGGCGGCCAGGCCAGCGTGCTCAAGTTGTCGACACGCGACGAGGTCCAGCGTGCCGAGGTGCTGGCACTCTTCGACCGCGCCGAGGCCTACAGCCAGTGGCGCACGGAGGCGCAGTCGTTGGCTGCGGCGCTGCCTGCACTGGAAGAGACCGAGGCCAGGCGGCGCTGGCGCAGCACCGCGGAGGCGCTGCAGACGCTCAGGCGCATCGACTACTACCCTGGCGCTGCCGCCGAGCAGGCGCAGGCCGAACTCGACGCGCTGTGCCAGGCACTCGACGCGCGCTTTTCTCGCGGTGAGCCGGTGGCGCAGGCGCCGCACGGCATCCCCCGCCTGGACCAGCGCAAGTTCCAGGGCAAGCGCTGGGCCACCCGTGCGCGGCCCTGGGTCGATCGACTTGCCTGCGCCTGGCTGATCCGCCGCTTCATCGATCCCGAGGCGCGCTTCATCTGGCTGGCCGACCCGGCGGGATCGACCCCCGCACCGCGCGGCGCGCTGGGCTTCGACTACGACGGCGCGCGTTTCACGCACGTCGGCTCGCGCGTCAGCTTCGAAGTGCTGGCGGCCAGCTTCGGGCTGGATGCCGACTCGCGACTGCAGCGCATCGCGCGTGCTGTGCACTTCCTCGACATCGGCGGCATCCCGGTGCCGGAAGCGGCGGGGCTGGAGGCCGTGCTGTCCGGCCTGCGCGAGGTGCACGCCGACGATGACTCACTTGCTCTGGCGGCTGCGTCGGTGTTCGACGCGTTGTACGCCGCGCCTGCAACACCGGCATGAGCGCTGTCTCCACGCCGGCGGCCGAGGTGTCGGTGGCTTTCGTCGGCTTCGTCGGCGGCTGGCTGAAGCAGGCGCTGGCGCCCGACGCGCTCTTCCTCGGCGGCGCGCTGGCGGCCATTGTCGTCACCTTCTTCACCTTCCTGCCGTTCTTCGTTTGCATCCTGGCCGGCGGCCCGGTGGTCGAGGCCACGCACGGCAAGCTGGGCTTCACAGCCCCGCTGTCGGCCATCACCGCAGCCGTGGTTGGGGTGTGAACCTCGCCATGTTCTTCGCCCATCACGTGGTCTGGCCGCAGGGCTTCGGCGGGCGCTTCGCTGGACCGTCAGCCGTCATCACCGTGGCCGCCGCGGTGGCCCTGTTCCGTTTCAAGGTCGGCGTCCTGCCGCTGCTCGCTGTCTGTGCAGGCGTGGGGTTGATCGCCACCTGGCTTGTTCCCTTGCTGCCCTGAAGGAGCCCCCATGGACGCACGCCTCCAAGACCTTCCGTTCGACCCTGCCGCGCTGAGCCGCCTGTCGCCTGGCTTGATCAACAGCCACCACCAGAACAACTACGGCGGCGCGGTCAAGAGGCTCAATGCGATCCGCGCCCAACTGTCGTCGACGGCGTTCGCGACGACGCCCGGGTTCCAGCTCAATGGCCTCAAGCGCGAAGAGTTGATCGCCACCAACTCGATGCTCCTGCACGAGCTCTACTTCGGCAGTCTCGGCGGGGACGACGTGACCATGGAGCCAACGATGAAGCTGGCGCTGGACGCCAGCTTCGGCAGCGTCGACCGATGGCGCGAGGAGTTCGTCGCCATGGGCAAGGCATTGGGCGGCGGCTCGGGCTGGGTGCTGCTGGTGTTCCAGCCGCGCGAGGGCACGCTGGTCAACCAGTGGGCGGCCGACCACACCCATGCGGTGGCCGGCGGCGTGCCCATCCTGGCGCTGGACATGTACGAGCACGCCTATCACATGGACTACGGCGCCGCGGCGGGTGCCTACGTCGACGCGTTCATGGGCAACATCGACTGGGCTGCGGTCTACGGGCGCTACCAGCGGGCCGTGCACGCGGCGAGCGAGCCCTTCGGCGCAGCGCAAGACGAGATCGCCGATGCGGTGCTGCTCGACGTGCGCCGCGCCGGCGACTTCGAGCAAGCGTCGACGATGCTGCCCAGTGCCCGCTGGTGCGACCCGGCGGCGGTGGATCGCTGGGCCGCTGAACTGCCCGTCGACCGCGACGTCGTCGTCTACTGTGTCTACGGTCACGAAGTCAGCCGCGCCACCGCGATGCGGCTGCGCTCTGCCGGCCTCAACGCACGCTACCTGCGCGGTGGCCTTGATGGTTGGCAAGTCGCGGACCGCCCGCTGGTGGACAAGCCGAGGAAGCCCACACCATGAGCACGGGACGAGCGCCGAGAGTTGCACTGCTCTACCCGGGCGACCGCGCTGCACGCGACCGCGCGGACCCGGCGGCGAGCCGGTTTGCAGCGCTGTTCGAGGCCTTCGCCGCCGCCGGTAGTGCGGCCGAACCGGCGATCTGGCACGACGACTTCGCCGACGAGGTGGTGGCCCAGCTGCGCCAGGTGCAGGCCGTGCTGGTGTGGTGCAACCCGATCGAGGACGGGCGCCGACGCGACCGGCTCGACGCCGTGCTGCGCGAGGTGGCGCAGGCCGGTGTCTTCGTCAGTGCGCATCCCGATGCCATTCAGCGCCTGGGCACCAAGGACGTGTTGTTCGAGACCCGCGACCTGCCGTTCGGCAGCGACGTGCACCGCATCGACAGCCTGGCGCAGCTTGCGTCGGACCTGCCGCAGCGGCTGCGGCACGGTGCCCGCGTGCTCAAGCAGCACCGCGGCCACAGCGGCATCGGCGTGTGGCGCGTCGAGCTTGCCGACGACGATGAACTGACGGTGCAGCATGCCCAACGCGGCAGCACGCCGCAGCGCATGGACCTGGCGACGCTGCAGGCCACGCTGGCGCCGTACTTCGAGACCGCCGCGGGCGGCCACATGATCGACCAGGACTGGCATCCGCGCTTGGCCGAGGGCATGGTGCGGGCCTATCTGGTCGAAGACCGTGTCACCGGCTTCGGCCACCAGGCCATCAACGCGCTGCATCCCGAGGCCGCTCAGCCCGGTCCCCGCCTGTACCACGGCCCCGACCTGCCTGGCTTCCGGGGTCTGCGCCAGCAGTTGGAGCGCCACTGGATCACGCTGCTGCGTGAGCGCGTGGGTCTGGCGCGGGAACGGCTGCCGCTGCTGTGGGACTGCGACTTCATGCTCGGCGAGGCCGCGCCGGGCGAGCCGCCACGCTTCGTGCTGTGCGAGGTCAACGTCAGCAGCGTGTCGCCGTTTCCACCTTCGTGCATCGCGCCCCTGATGCAGGCTGTGATGCGACGGGTTGGCGAGTCGAAGGGGGATCGTGCGTGATGGCTCGTCGGCTCACGGCGACCGTCGTCGTGCTGTGGACTTCCTTGGCCGCGGCCATGGAGGTCCGTTTCGAGCCGGCGGCCGAGAACATGTACGCCGATGTCGGCGACATCGGTGCGCGCAGCGTCGCCAACGAGGAGCTGGACGCCAACCTCGGCTTGGTGGCGACGCCGGCCGCTGCCGTGCTGATCGACAGCGGCGCCACCTGGCGCAGCGCCCGCACCGGCGAGCGGCGCCGGGCACCGGTCGCGGCCGAAGGCGACGCACAGCGACGATCGGCGCCAGCCGAAGTCACCGTGCCGGCGCCGCGGCGGCGGGTGGCGCGGGCGCGGCGGCGGCGGGTGCGACCAGCGGGCGCGGCGGCGGGTTGCGCCACGTCGCCGGCAGGTTGGCGGCCCGCGGATAGCCGGCGGCGTCGAGCGCGCGGTGCCAGTCGTCGGGAACGAACTCCGTGACGGCCTGCCGGCCGACCCTGAGCACCGGCACCTTGTCGCCGAGGTCGAGCTTCTTGAAGGCTTCGATGTCCTGCGCCGTGCCGACCGTGACCTCGGCGAACGGCGCGCCGCGCGCGCGCAGCAGTTCGCGCGCGGCGCCGCAGGCCGGGCAGTCGGGGGCGGTGTACAGGGTCAGCGGAAAGGCGGTCGCCGCGCGCCGCACCAGCAGCGGCAGTGTGGCGAGCGGATCGGTGGTTTCGCCGCCGGCACGCCGCACCGGCTCGATGTTGCGCGCATCGCGCGGCGGGTGGTCGCCGTAGTGGACCCGGCCGGCGCCGTCGACCCACTTGTACTGGGCGGCGGCGAGTGCGGGCAGCAGGGCGAACAGCACGACGAGCAGGCGCATAGCGGACCTTCGTGGGTGGGAACGCGTTGGCGCGATCGTAGCGGCGCCGGCGCGACTGTGATTCGTCCTTCGGCCGGACCCCGATCGGCCTCGAGGCAGCCGCAGCCGGCGCCTGCGTCTCAGCGCAGCCCGGCCGCGCGTTCGGCCGACTCGACCGTGTTGGCGAGCAGCATCGTGATCGTCATCGGCCCGACACCGCCCGGAACCGGCGAGATCCAGCCGGCCACCTGCCTGACCGACTCGAAGTCGACGTCGCCGGCGAGCCGGCCGTCGGCGGTCCGGTTGGTGCCGACGTCGATCACCGCCGCGCCCGGCTTGACCATCTCGGCGGTCACCAGGTGGCGGCGGCCGACGGCCGCCACCAGCACGTCGGCCTGGCGCGTGAGCGCGGCCAGATCGCGCGTGGCGCTGTGGCAGATGGTGACGGTGGCGTTGGCGGCGAGCAGCAGCATCGCCATCGGCTTGCCGACCATGTTCGAGCGGCCGAGCACCACCGCGTGGGCGCCGGCCAGCGGCACCGCGGCCGACTCCAGTATCTTCATCACGCCGTAGGGCGTGCACGAGCGAAAGTGCGGCACGCCCATCAGCGTCAGACCGGCGTTGGTCGCGTGCAGGCCGTCGACGTCCTTGTCGAAGGCGATCGACTCCAGCACCCGCTGCGCGTTCAGGTGGCGCGGCAGCGGCAACTGCAGCAGGATGCCGTGCAACGTGGCATCGGCGTTCAGGGCGGCGATGGCCGCGATCAGTTCGGTCTCGCCGACCTCGGTCGGCAGCTTGCGAAAGACCGAGCGGATGCCGCATTCCTCGCAGGCGCGGATCTTGTTGCGCACGTAGACCGCCGAGGCCGGATCGTCGCCGACCAGCAGCACCGCCAGGCCCGGCGCGTGACCGCGCGACCTGAGCGCGTCAATGCGCGGGATCAGTTCGCAGCGCAGGCGGGCGGCGAGCGCCTTGCCGTCGATGATGCGGGCAGTCATGGTGGGCCAGTCGGGCAGGGGCGCAGGATGGAGGGCGCCGCCGGCCGTCCAGCTCCGGGCGGCAGGGCGCCGCAGCGGCAGCGCGCATTGTAGGCGGCCGGCCGCGAGCGGCCGGCGGCGGCGATCAGCCCTGGCCGGTGAGCGCGACCCGCATCAGGTCGGCGACGGTGTTGGCCTTGAGCTTGTCCATGATGTTGGCGCGATGCGCTTCGACGGTCTTGATCGAGATGCCCAGATCGTCGGCGATCTGCTTGTTCAGGCGGCCGGCCATGATGCGTTCGAGCACCTGCTGCTCGCGCGGCGTCAGGCGGGCGAGCAGCGCCTGGTTCATGCGCGCCCGGTCGCGGCGCGCCGCTTCGTCGCGCGCGCGCGCCAGCATCTGCTCGACCAGGCTCTTGAGCTTGGCGTGATCGAAGGGCTTCTCGATGAAGTCGACCGCGCCCTTCTTCATCGTCGCCACCGCCATCGGCACGTCGCCGTGGCCGGTGATGAAGATGATCGGCAGTGCGATCTTGCGCCCGACCAGATGCTCCTGCAGCTCGAGCCCGCTCATCCCCGGCATGCGCACGTCGAGCACCAGACAGGCGATCGCGCTCGGATCGAAGCCGGCGAGGAAGGCCTCGGCGCTGTCGAAGGTCCGCACGCGGTAGCTCGCGCCCTCGAGCAGCCACTGCAGCGAGTCGCGCACCGCTTCGTCGTCGTCGACGACGTAGACGGCGCCGAGCGCCTCGGCCCGGTCGGCTTGTTCTTCGGCGTTGATCTGGGTCATGGTCGCGCTGCTCCTTGTTCGTCTTCGGATACAACTGCGGGCGGATCGCGCTGTTCCAAGTCCTCGCCCGCCAGTGGCAGGGTAAACCGCATGATCGTGCCGCCGCCGGGATCGGGATTCGGGCCGACACTGAGGCGGCCGCGGTGGAACTCGACGATCGAGCGGCAGATGCTCAGCCCCATGCCCATGCCTTCGCTCTTGGTGCTGAAGAAGGGCTGGAACAGGCTGGCGACGTGCGCGTCCGGAATGCCGCTGCCGCGGTCGATGACGGCGATCTCGGCGGTGCCCTCCGAGGCGCGCCGGACCTCGACGTCGATCCGGCGCACGAGCGCGCGGTCCATGGCGTCGATCGCGTTCTTCAGCAGGTTCAGCAGCACCTGCTCGATCAGGATCGGATCGACGTCGAGCGCCGGCAGCCCGGGCTCGACCGCGACCGCGATCGCGATCGACTTCTTGCGCGCCTCGATCTCGGCGAAGCCGACCGCGTCCTCGACGATGCGCGCCGCCGGCGTCGGCCGCCGGCGCGGCTCGCTGCGCTTCACGAACTCGCGGATCCGGCGGATGATGCGGCCGGCGCGCTGCGCCTGGGCGCTGGTCTTCTCCAGCGCCGGCAGCACGTCGTCGCTGCTGGCGCCGCCGCCTTTCAGCCGCGCCAGCGCGCCCTCGCTGTAGTTGGTGATCGCGGTCAGCGGCTGGTTCAACTCGTGCGCCAGCGACGAGGCCATCTCGCCCATCGTCATCAGGCGCGAGGTGAACTGCACCTTCTCCTCCTGCTGGCGCACGATCTCGTCGGTGGCCTTGCGCAGCGTGATGTCGGTGGCGATCTGCAGGTGCGCCGGCCGGCCGTCGACCCAGCGGATCGCGCGCATGCGCACGTCGTACCAGCGGCCCGACTCGCGGTCCTGCACCTCGCTCGCCGGGTGGGCGCGCGCCGCCGCCAGTTCGCGCGCCAGCCGATGGTGGCCGCCGGTGTCCTGGCCGAAGTCCTGGCGGTAGGCGCGGTTTGCGAACAGCGGCTCGCCGCCGTCGCCGTCGGCGGCGACCACCGAGACCGCCGCCTGCAGCGACTCGAGCACCATGGTGAAGCGGTCGTGCGCCGCCGCCAGCTCGTTGCGATTGCGCTTGTGCTCGGTGATGTCGGCCATCGACGTCACCCAGCCGATCTGGGCGCCGTCTTCGTCGACCAGCGGCGACACGTACATGCGGGCGTCGAAGCGGCTGCCGTCGGGCCGTTGCACGAGGGTCTCGAAGCCGGCGGCGTCGACCTCGCCGGCGAGAACCTGCGCCAGATTCGCCTCGTGCTCGTCGATCCGTTCCGGCGGCCAGTACGGATAGGGCGGCGCGCGGCCGACCAGGTCGGCCTCTTGCCAGCCCGTCATCTGGCAGAAGGACTTGTTGACATAGCGGATCACGCCGTCGCGATCGAGCACGCGCAAGCCGGTGGCGAGCGAGTTCTCCATCGCCCGCCGCAGCGAAGTCTCGGCCAGCATCGCGCGGTCGGCGCGTACCAGGCGCGTGGTGTAGCGCAGCAGCACGACCATCGCGAAGGCGACCGCGCCGGAGAGCATCCCGATCAGCCACAGCGGCGCGGCTCCGGTGAGCAGCGAAGGCGCCCGGAACGCGCTCGCCTGCAGGCGCACCTGCGCCGGCAGCGGCGCCAGCGCGGCGGTGTGGATCAGCGCATTGGCCGGCGCCGGCGTGGCGCTGGTGGCGGCGATCACATGATGGTCGCTGAGCAACTGCAGCCGGTAGCGGTTCAAGGTCTCGGCTGAGAGGCTGCGCAGCAGGCCGGTGGCCGACACCCGCAGCAGCACGGCGCCGGCAAAGCGGCCATCGGTGTACACCGGCACCACCAGGGCCAGCGCTGCCGGCCGCTCGTCGCCGGGCAGCACGCCCCACAGCGCCTCCGGTGCCTGGCGGGCACGCTCGAGCAGAGGCAGGAAGCCGAGCTCCACCAGGTCGTCGGGCCGCGCCGGCACCGTGCCTTCCGGCAGCGGGCGCCACACCAGGCGGCCGGCTTCGTTCACGTACTTGACCCGCTGCACTTCCGGCTTGGCGTAGATCAGATCGCCGACGATGATCGCGAAGCGCCGTTCGCCGATGGTCTGCGCGCCGATCTCGAGGGCGACGGCGGAGACCGCTTCGGACAGGCTGGTCAGGCGGGCGTCGAGTTGCAGGACCGCCGAGTCGAAGTCGCGCTTGAGCGACTCGCGCTGCAACTGGCGGTCCTCGGCCAGGATGGCCAGGAACAGACCGCCGACCAGCAGCACGATGGCGGCGATCGCCGCGAACGGCAGCCAGGTCTCGCGCCGGCGCCGATCGACCGGCAGGCCGAGCGCCTCGAAGGCGGGCGGTCGTGACAGCGGATCGGCGGAATGGGCGGATCGACCTGACATCGGAGAAGGTGAACGCGGAGTGCAACCGGCACGCCGATACGAAGCGATCGATTATTGCCCGGTCAGGTCACTCAGCCCTGCTCTTGAATACCGTAATATGAAACAGCGCGCCGCTATTTGAAATTCGGCGATTCGTTGCTAGAGTAGCCGCAAACCGCCCGCGGCCGGCGGCGCGCGCGCC
>Ga0208609_100388_pt1 | contig 17562 bp, 16 predicted proteins | sample SubbioR11_8A_Apr_FD_184813 | JGI IMG/M metagenome (GOLD analysis project Ga0208609, IMG submission 184813) | Serpentinite rock and fluid subsurface biosphere microbial communities from McLaughlin Reserve, California, USA - CR11_8A_Apr (SPAdes) | ecosystem: Environmental > Terrestrial > Deep...
TCGCCGATGTAGTACTGCGTCATCCACAGCGCCAGCGCGACGTAGGCGCCGAACACGATCGAGTAGTACTGGCAGTAGCGCCAGACCTTGGGGTCGCGCATCACCGCCAACTGCTCGCGCCAGGTGACCTTGGTGTCGAGGTGGCTCGGATCGTCGTAGGTGAAGAACCAGAACAGCAGCGCCATGAGCAGCATCGACAGCGCGTAGACCTGCGGCACGATCGTCCAGCCGTAGGCCACCAGCAGCGCCGGGGCGACGAACTTGGTGACCGCGGCGCCGACGTTGCCGACCCCGAACAGCCCCATCGCAAAACCCTGCTGGTTCTTCTCGAACCAGCGCGCGACGTACGGTGCACCGACCGCGACCGAGCCGCCGGCGGCGCCGACGAACAGGCCGAGCACCAGGAAGTGCCAGAACTCGCTGGCCCGGCTGACCAGCCACAGCGGCACCACCGTGCCCAGCATCAGCACGAAGAACACGATGCGACCGCCGTACTGGTCGGTCCACATGCCCACCGGCAGCCGCAGCAGCGCGCCGGTGAGCACCGGCATCGACACCAGCAGGCCGAACTCGGTGGCGCTGAGCCCGAGCTCGTGCTTGATCGGCACGCCGATCACGCCGTACATCGTCCACACCATGAAGCACACGGTGAACGCGAACGTGCTGGCGATCAGCAACGTCCAGGATTGCCGACGGCGCGACCGGCTCTGCGCACCCACTGCAAGTTCTTTCATGGCCGCACTGTTGCCCAGCGCGGGCGCGGCGCCCATCCTTCGGTGGACGGTGCCGGCGACGGCGGACGGACGAGGCGGCCGGCCGCGCCCTCGTTCCTTGGAACTAGGCGGCGGCCGGAGCCGGCCTGCGTTTGATGCCCATCAACCTTCGGCCGGGCGTGACCACGCCGTGCGCCGCGCCGCGGCGGCGGCTATGCTGCGCTGTCGACGTCGATGCCCGCAGCCGCCATGACCGCACCCGCCCCCGCCGCCGAGCCGCGGCTGACCTCGCTCTCGCACGGTGGCGGCTGCGGCTGCAAGATCGCCCCGGGCGTGCTGGCCGGCATCCTGCACGACAGCGCGGCGCTGCCGCTGCCGCCGCAACTGCTGGTGGGCATCGAGACCGCCGACGACGCCGCGGTCTACCAGATCGACGAGCGCGTCGCGCTGGTCGCGACGACCGACTTCTTCATGCCCATCGTCGACGACCCGCACGACTTCGGCCGCATCGCCGCGACCAACGCGATCAGCGACGTCTACGCGATGGGCGGACGACCGATCATGGCCCTGGCCATCGTCGGCATGCCGGTGCAGGTGCTGTCGACGGCGACCATCCGCCGCATCCTCGAGGGCGGGGCGAGCGTGTGCCGGACTGCCGGCATCCCGATCGCCGGCGGCCACAGCATCGACTCGGTCGAGCCGATCTACGGCCTGGTCGTGCTCGGCCTGGTCGACCCGCAGCGGCTGCGGCGCAACGCCGATGCCCGGCCCGGCGACCGGCTGGTGCTGGGCAAGCCGCTGGGCGTGGGCATCCTCGGCGCGGCACTCAAGAAGCAGCGCCTCGACGCCGCGGGCTATGCGCGCATGGTCGAGACCGCGACGCGGCTCAACACGCCCGGGCCCGAGCTGGCCGCGCTGGCCGGGGTGCACGCGATGACCGACGTCACCGGCTTCGGGCTGGCCGGCCATGCGCTGGAGGTGGCGCGCGGCTCGCGCTGCCGGCTGCGGCTGCGCTGGTCGCAGGTGCCGCTGCTGCCCGGCGTGCGCGAGCTGGCCGCGCAGGGGCTGGTCACCGGCGCCTCGGCGCGCAACTGGGCCGCCTGCGCGACCGAGGTCGCGCTGCCCCCCGGCTTCGACGACAGCGAGCGCGCGCTGCTGACCGACCCGCAGACCAGCGGCGGGCTGCTGGTGTCGTGCACGCCGCAGGCCGTCGAGGCGGTGCTGGCGGTCTTCGCGCGCCACGGCTTTGCGCAGGCTGCGGTGGTCGGCGAGGTCGAGGCCGATGCTGGCGCGCCCGGCACGGCGCAGCCCTGGCTGCGCGTCGAGCGCGACTGACCCGCCGCCGGCCGCTACCCGACCGGGGTCGGGCGGTGCGCCGCGCCCACGCGGGCGACCCCGCTCAAGTCCCGCAGTAGGTGCAGTAGGCCGCGGTGAATTCGGCCGGCGCCGGGCGGTCGTAGCCGCTGTCCGGTGGCGGCATGTCGCAGGGCCGGCGCAGCGCGGCGAGCAGCGCGTCGAAGGGCCGCAGGTCGGCGTCCTGGGTCGCGGCCTGCAGGGCCTGTTCGACGCAGTGGTTGCGCGCGACGACCCGCGGGTTGACGGTGCGCAGGCGCTGCGCGCGCGCGGCGCGCGCAGCCGGGCTCGACGCCCCGCCGTCGTCGGCCGCGCAGCGCGCGTGCCAGCGCTGCAGCCAGGCCGCCGGCGCCGCAGCATCGGCGCCGGCCTGCACGAACAGCGCGGCCAGCGCGGCCTCGTCGCCGGTGGCAGCCGCCGCCAGGTGCAGCCAGCCCAGCGTGTGGTCGATGCGGTGGCGCTGCAGCAGCGCGAGCCAGTCGGCGGCCAGCGCGGCGTCGGCGGCGTCGGCGGCGGCGTCGCCCGCGGCCTCGCGCAGGCCGAGCTTGGCGCGCTGCCCGCGCAGCAGCGCGGCGCGGTAATGGCCGTCGAACGCAGCGACCGCCGCGCTGGCGGCGTCGACCGCGCGGCGCTGCGCGGCCGCTGCGGCGTCGGCGTCGATCATCAGCGGCAGCAGCGCCTCGGCCAGCCGCGCGAGGTTCCAGCGCGCCGCCACCGGCTGGTTGCCGTAGGCGTAGCGGCCGCGCCGGTCGATGCTGCTGAAGACGGCTGCCGGGTCGTGGGCTTCGAGCATCGCGCAGGGGCCGAAGTCGATCGCCTCGCCCGAGATCGTCATGTTGTCGGTATTCATCACGCCGTGGATGAAGCCCAGGTTCATCCATTGCGCGACCAGCGCGGCCTGCCGCCGCACGACCGCTTGCAGCAGGCCCAGCGCGGCCTCGGGCGCGCCGACGAGTTCGGGGTCGTGGCGGGCCAGCGTGTAGGCCAGCAGCCGGCGCAGCAGTTCGCGCTCGCCCTGCGCCGCGACGAACTCGAAGGTGCCCACGCGCAGATGGCTGGCCGCGACCCGCGTCAGCACCGCACCGGGCAGCGGCTGCTCGCGCCAGACCGTCTCGCCGGTGGCCGCCACCGCCAGCGCGCGCGTGGTCGGCACGCCCAGCGCGTGCAGCGACTCGCCGATCAAGGCCTCGCGCAGCATCGGCCCGAGCGCGGCCTTGCCGTCGCCGCCGCGCGAGTACGGCGTGCGCCCCGAGCCCTTGAACGCCAGGTCGCGCCGCCGCCCGGCCACGTCGACGACCTCGCCGAGCAGCAGCGCGCGGCCGTCGCCGAGCTGCGGCGAGAAGCCGCCGAACTGGTGCCCGGCGTAGGCCTGCGCCAACGGCTCGGCGCCGGCGGGCACGCGGTTGCCGGCCAGCAGCGCCGCGGCCTCGGCGGCGTCAGCGGGCAGTTGCAGCCCGAGTTCGGCGACCAGCGCGTGGTTGACGAAGACCAGCCGCGGCGCCGGCACCGCCGCCGGCGGCCAGCGCACGCCCAGCGCGCCGAGCTCGCGCGCGTAGCTGTTGTCGAAGCGGGCGAAGGCGGGCGCGGCGGCGGCAACGGCAGGGTCCATCGGCGCAGTGTGCCGCGCCGGCGCCGCCCTTGCCGCCGGCGCGGTCGATGCCCGGCACGCCGGCGCCACGGAGCCGACCCTGCGCACGGCGCGGCCACCGCAGCCGCAGCCGCCGACACCGCACTGAACTTGCCTTTTTGGGCCAGCTAGCTATATTCGTGCGTCCCCGCCGCTCGAGAACCACGCCGTGCCTGCCGTTGCCCTGTACGAAGCCAAGAACCGCCTGTCCGAGCTGGTCGACCGCGTGCTGGCGGGCGAGGTCATCGAGATCACGCGCCATGGCAAGGTGGTGGCCCGGCTGGCCCCGCCCGAGGACGAGGCCACGCGGCAGCGCAGCGCGCAGGCGGCCGTGGCACGGCTGCAGGAGGCCAGTCGCGGCGTGAGCCTGGGCAGGCTCAGGAGCCGCGACCTGATCCGCGCAGGCCGGCGCTGATGGCGCTCGGCCGCCTGGCCAAGGATCCCGTGCGGGCAAGAGCCGATCCGCAAAACCTTCCGACAGGACGAGGGCTCGCCGGGGAGGCGCCGTGCCAAGCCTCGTGAACCTCGGCCCTACCCGTCCACACCAAGGACTTCGTCGATGTCGCGAGCGCTGTGCAGCACCCTCACGACATCGATGCCGTCCGCAGTGGGTGCATGGAAGATGACGTAGCGACCGAAGGGGAAGCTGCGCAGCCCTTGTGCCAGTTCCGCCCTGGCTCTGCCCATCAACGGCTGCGTCGCGATGAGCCCGAGCTGTTCGTCCAGCCTGTCGACCCAACGATCGGCCTGCTCGATGCTGTCGTCGGCGATGTAGTCCCAGATGTCCAGGATGTCGGCTGCTGCCAGCGGCCGACGGCTGACGTTGGCCATGGTCGGCTACGCCGCCTTGCGCGCGCGCCGTGCCCGGCCTTCGCGCTTGACCTCCTCGGTGTTCCACGCACTGCTCGGCCCGCTGTCCAGCCCCTGCCGGATGTCGTCGCGCAGTTGCCCGAGCTTGGCGGCGCGCATGCGATCCTGCTCGTCCAGCAGGCGCAGGGCTTCGCGCACCACTTCGCTGGCTGAGGTGTACAGGCCCGATGCGACCTTCGATCGGACGAGCTCTTCGAGTTGCGGCGTCAGGTTGACGTTCATGCCCACGGCCGGTCTCCTGGTGCTGGGTCGTGCCGATTTTATCAATATATGTCAATGATTGACATCAGACGCCAACGCACCCGCCGCGCCGCGGATGCCGGCACGCCTGAGCATGGTCTCGAAGATGAGCCGATCCACCAGCGGCTTTTCGCAAGCGCGGCGCCGGCCATGGCCCGGCCCCTGGCGGTCAGCCGGCGTCGACCGCCGTGGCCAGGCTGCGGGTGACCTGCGGCGGCGCGCTGCCGCGGTGCAGTGCGTTGCGGCGCTCGCGCAGCGCGTGGTCGGCGGCGGTCATGCGGTCGAAGCGGCGCAGGTGTTCGACCCAGGACTCGTCGACGAAATACTCGACGTAGCGCCCCGGGCGCGCGGTGTCGCCGAACAGCCACCACGACAGCACGCCCTGCGCCAGCCGCGCGCGCCGGGTGTCGCGCATCACGGCGCGGAAGGCCTCGGCGTCGGCCGGGTCGATCAGATATTCGATGCTGACGAGCACCGGCCCGGCCTGCGCGTCGATCGCGCCGGCGCCCGCCGGCACCGGCGGCGGCGGCAGCGGCGCCGGGGTCAGGTCCTCACCCACGCCGGCCTCGATGCTCAGCCGCCGCGTCGCCAGCACGACGACCAGCCCGGCCACCGCCGACAGCAGCAGCGCGGCGTGCAGGCCGGTCAGGCCGGCGACCTGCCCCCAGAGCGCGGCGCCGACCGCCGCGCCGCCCATCAGTGCCATCTGGTAGATCGACATGCCGCGCGCGCGCACCCAGTCGGGCAGCGCGAACTGCGCCGAGATCGTCAGCGAGTTGGCCACCGAGATCCAGGCCATGCCGGCGACCAGCATCGCCGGCGCGGCGACCCAGACGCTGGGCGCGAAGGCGACGACGACCGTCGCCGCGGCCTGCAGCAGCGAGCCCCAGAGCACCATCGCGTCGAAGCTCATGCGCTCGCGCAGCCAGGTCAGCTGCACCGCGGCGAAGACCGCGCCGCCGCCCATGCAGGCCAGCAGCAGCGTGAAGCTGCCGGCGTTGCCGCCCTCGAGCGCCATCGCCACCAGCGGCAGCAGCGCCAGCAGCGCGGTCGACTGCATGAAGAACAGCCAGACCCGCAGCAGCACGACCTTCAGGCGCGGGTTCTGCCGCGCATGCTGCACGCCGACGCGGATCGCGCCGACGAAGCGCTCGGCCGGCAGCGTCTTGGCGTGCACCTCGCGCCGCCAGCGCCACAGCGCGACCACCGCGGCCACCGACAGCACGGCGTTGAGCGCGAAGACCCACAGCGTGCCGGCGGTGGCGATGAGCGCGCCGGCGGCCACCGGGCCGATCACGCGCGAGGCGTTCATCGCGATGCCGTTGAGCGCCAGCGCCGGCGGCAGCTGCGCGCGCGGCACGACCTCGGGCACCAGCGCGGCGAAGACCGGCCAGCGCATCGCCAGCCCGACGCCGTTGGCGAAGGTCAGCACCAGCAGCAGCGCCGGCGTCATCGCCCCGGCCAGCAGCACCAGGCAGGTCAGCGTGGCCACCGCGGCGACCCAGACCTGGGTCGCCATCAGGTAGCGCCGGCGGTCGACGATGTCGGCCAGTGCGCCGCTGGCCAGCCCGAGCAGGAAGACCGGCAGCGTCGAGGCCGTCTGCACCAGCGCGACCCAGCCCGGGGTGCCGACCAGCTTGGTCATCAGCCAGGCCGCGGCGACGTCGTGCATCCACATGCAGACGTTGGCCGTGACCCAGACCAGCCACAGCTTGCGAAAGACCGGCAGCGCCAGTGGCGACCAGGCCGACACGCGCGCGGCGGCCGGCGGCGGGGAAGCAGCGCCCGGATCGATCATCATTGCGGCGACCTTAGCCGATCGGCGCCGAGCCTGCAGCTCGCGGCCGTGCCCGCCGCCAGGCGCCGCCGACCGCGCGCGACAATCGCCGCATGCCCCTCGGCGAGTTCGACCTCATCGCCCGCTACTTCACCCGCCCGGCGCGGCGCAGCCCGCTGGGCGTCGGCGACGACTGCGCGCTGCTGGCGCCGGCGCCGGGGCAGCAGCTGGCGGTGTCGACCGACCTGCTCGTCGAGGGCCGGCATTTCGTCTCGACCGTCGCGCCCGAGCGGCTGGGCCACAAGGCGCTGGCGGTCAACCTCAGCGACCTCGCCGCCTGCGGCGCGCGGCCGCTGGCCTACACGCTGGCGCTGGCGCTGCCGCAGGCCGACGAGGCCTTCCTGGCCGGCTTCGCGCGCGGCCTGCACGCGCTGGCCGACGCCCACGCCGTCGAGCTCGTCGGCGGCGACACCACCGCCGGGCCGCTGGCGGTCTGCATCACCGTCTTCGGCGAGGTGCCGCCCGGGCAGGCCCTGCTGCGCAGCGGCGCAAGTGCGGGCGACGAGCTGTGGGTCAGCCACGCTGCCGGCGGCGGCCTGGGCGACGCCCGGCTGGCCCTCGAGATGTGGCGCGGCACGGTCGCCGTCACGCCGCAGCTGCAGGCGCTGCGCGACGCGCTCGAGCGCCCGCAGCCGCGCGTCGCGCTCGGGCTGGCGCTGCGCGGCGTGGCCAGCGCGGCGATCGACCTCAGCGACGGCCTGGTCGGCGACCTCGGCCATCTGCTGCAGCGCTCGGGCGTCGGCGCGACGGTCGAGGCCGACGCGCTGCCGTGCAGCGCCGCGCTGGCCGCGCAGCCGCGCGAGGTCCGGCTGCGCTGCCAACTGGCGGGCGGCGACGACTACGAGCTGCTGTTCAGCGCGCCGCCGGCGCAGCGCGCCGCCGTGGCCGCCGCCGGCCGCGCCGGCGGTGTGGCGCTGGCCTGCATCGGCCGCATCGTCGCCCCGCCGGGGCTGCAGGTGCTCGCCGCCGACGGCCGCGCGCTGCCCGGGCCCTGGGCCGGGTTCGACCATTTCGCCGGCCGATGATCCCCTCGCCCACGCCCGCGCCGCGGCGCGCCAGCGCCGGCTTCATGCTCGCCCACCCGGCGCGCTGGATCGCGCTGGGCTTCGGCAGCGGGCTCTCGCCCTGGGCCCCGGGCACGGTGGCCACGCTGTGGGCCTGGCTGGCCTTCCTGCTGCTCGACCTCTGGCTCGACGCGCTCGACTGGGCGCTGCTGCTGCTGGCCGGGCTGGCCGTGGGCTGGTGGGCCTGCACGCGCACCGCGCGCGACCTCGGCCGCGCCGACCCCGCATCGATCGTCTGGGACGAGGTGCTCGCCTTCTGGGTCGTGCTGTGGCTGCTGATGCCCGCGGGGCTGCTCGCCCAGGTCGTGGCCTTCGCGCTGTTTCGCGCCTTCGACTCGGCCAAGTGGGGCCCGGTGCGCTGGGCCGATCGCGCATTCAAGGGCCTGCCCGGGCAACCGCCGGGCTGGCCGCAGGGCTTTGGCATCCTGCTCGACGACCTCGTCGCCGCCCTGTGCACGCTGCTGGTGATCGCGCTCGCGCACTGGCTGTGGCCGCTGCTGGGCGGCTGGGCCTGAACCCCGGCGCGCGGCAGCCCGGCCATGCTCGACACCACCGCCCTCGCGCCGCTGCTGCCGCCGCTGGCCGCCGCGCTGCGCGCGCGCGGGCTGCGGCTGGCCACCGCCGAGAGCTGCACCGGCGGGCTGATCGCCGCGGCCTGCACCGCGCTGCCGGGCTCGAGCCTGTGGTTCGAGCGCGGCTTCGTGACCTACAGCAACGCCGCCAAGACCGAGCTGCTGGGCGTGCCGGCGGCGCTGATCGATGCCCATGGTGCGGTCAGCTCGGCGGTCGCGCGCGCGATGGCCGCCGGCGCACTGGCGCGCTCGGGCGCCGACCTCGCGCTGGCCGTCACCGGCATCGCCGGGCCCGACGGCGCGGTGCCGGGCAAGCCGGTGGGCACCGTCTGGCTGGGCTGGGCGCGCCGCGGTGGCCGCAGCGGCGCGCGCCGGCTGCAGCTCGCCGGCGACCGCGCCGCGGTGCGCGCCGCCAGCGTCGCCGCCGCGCTGGCCCAGGCCCTGGCGATGGTGCGGTCGGTGCCGGCAGCGGCAGGCACAATCGACGCCACCGACCCACGCACGGAGACTGCGACCATGAGCGAAGGCGTCGACTTCACGAAGATGGTGCCCGGCTTCGACTTCCTGCAGAACCTGGTGCGCAGCGCCGGCGCCGCCGCGCCCGCGGTCGGCCAGTGGGTCGCGCCGACCCTGGACCCCGACGAGATCACCAAGCGCATCGACGAGCTGCGCACCGTGCAGTTCTGGCTCGAGCAGAACGCGCGCCTGCTGGCGACGACGATCCAGGCCCTCGAGGTGCAGCGCATGACGCTGAGCACGCTCAAGACCATGAACGTGCGCCTGACCGACCTGCGCGATGCGCTGACGCTGCACACGCCCGAGCCGGCGGCGCCACCGGCTGCCGCTGCCGCCGCCGGGGTCGAGCCGATGCAGTGGTGGGGCGCGCTGACCAGGCAGTTCACCGAGATCGCCGCCAACGCGCTGCGCGAGACCAGCGCCGCCGCGGCCGCGACGGCGGCCCCGGCCAGCGCAGCGCCGGCGGCGAACCCGCACCGGCGCTCGCCCGGCCAGCCCGCGGCGCGCAAGACCACGGCGCGCAAGACCGCGGCTGGCAAGAAGTCCGCCGCGCGCAAGTCGGCGACGAAGACCGCCGGCGGCGGCGCGGCGCGCTGAACGAACCCCGCCCGCTGCCGGCTGCACCAGCCCGATGACTGCCGCCCCCTTCCTGCACGCGCATGCGACGCACCCGGACTGGCGCATGGCGCTGTCGCTGGCGCTGGCGCAGATCGACGCCCAGCGCAAGCGCAGGGCCGCGCCGCCGACGCTGGGCTGGGTCTACATCAGCGACCATTACGCCGCCGCCGCGCAGCCGCTCTACGACAGCCTGCGCCGGCAGTGGCCCGAAGTGGCCTGGGTCGGCTGCGTCGGCGTCGGCGTGGCCGCCAGCGGCGTCGAGTACATCGACGAGCCGGCGCTGGTGTTGATGCTCGCTGCGCTGCCGCGCCAGCAGTTTCGCGTGTACTCGGGCGCGCAGCCGCTGGGCAGCTTTGCCGCCCACACCGCGCTGGTGCACGCCGACGGCGCGACCCACGACCTGGGCGAGCTGCTGGCCGAGTTTGCCGAGCGCACCACCTCGGGCTACCTGTTCGGCGGGCTGGCCTCGTCGCGCGGCGACGTCGTGCAGTTTGCCGACGGCGTGCTGCGCGGCGGCCTCTCGGGGGTGGCGTTCACGCGCGAGGTCGGCCTGCTGTCGCGCCTGACGCAGGGCTGCCAGCCGGTCGGGCCGCAGCGCCGGGTCACTGCGGCCGAGCGCCATGTCGTGCACACGCTCGACGGCGAGCCCGCGCTCGACTGCCTGCTGCGCGACCTCGGCGCCGACCCGCGCCGCCCACGCGGCGCGCTGGCGCGGCTGCGCGCGACGCTGGTCGGGCTGGCCGACGCGCCCGCTGCCGAGGCCGGCGCCGCCGCCGCGCCGATCGCCCGCCCGGGCCAGTTCGGCACCGACACCCGGGTGCGCCACCTCGCCGGGGTCGACCCCGGCGAGCGCTCGATCGCCGTCGCCGACCTCGTCGAGCCGGGCATGCGGCTGGCCTTCTGCCAGCGCGACGTCGAGGCCGCGCGGCGCGACCTGGTGCGCATCTGCAGCGAGATCCGCGAGGAGCTGACCGCCGACACCGCGCCGGGGCCGAGCGCGCGCGCGCCGCTCGACGCGGCAGCGCGCATCCGCGGCGCGGTCTACGTCAGTTGCGCCGGCCGCGGCGGGCCGCATTTCGGCGGCGCCTCGGCCGAGCTGCAGACCGTGCGCCACGCGCTCGGCGACGTGCCGCTGGTGGGCTTCTACGCCGGCGGCGAGATCGCCCACCGCCACCTCTACGGCTACAGCGGGGTGCTGACCGTCTTCGTCGATGGCCCGCCTGGCAACCCGGCCTGAGCCGCGCGCTACAGTGAGCGCAAGCCCGCCTGCCGCCACCCTGCGCCCCCGCCGATGAACGCCCCCGAATCCGCCTTCGCCGCCGCGGCCGCGCCGCCGACCGCCGCGCAGCGCAGCGCGCGTCAGCGGGAAGTCGTCGCTGCCCTGCGCCCGCTGCTGCCCGCGCACGCGCTGCTCTGGCACGCCGAGGACACCACGCCCTACGAGTGCGACGGCCTGAGCGCGTACCGCGAGCGGCCGCTGGTCGTCGCGCTGCCCGAGACCGAGGCCGAGGTCGCCGCCCTGCTGGCTGCCTGCCACCGGCTGCGCGTGCCGGTGGTCGCGCGCGGCGCGGGCACCGGGCTCTCGGGCGGGGCGATGCCGCATGCGTTGGGCGTGACGCTGTCGCTGGCGCGCTTCAACCGCATCGTGCGCATCGACGCGCGCGCGCGCACCGCCACCGTGCAGTGCGGCGTGCGCAACCTGGCCATCAGCGAGGCCGCCGCGCCGCATGGCCTGTACTACGCGCCCGACCCGAGCAGCCAGATCGCCTGCACAATCGGCGGCAACGTCGCCGAGAACTCGGGCGGCGTGCACTGCCTGAAGTACGGCCTGACGCTGCACAACGTCCTGCAGGTGCGCGGCTACACCGCCGCCGGCGAGGCCCTCACCTTCGGCAGCCTGGCCCTCGACGCGCCGGGGCTGGACCTGCTCGCGGTGGTCGTCGGCAGCGAGGGCATGCTCGCGGTCATCACCGAAGTCACCGTCAAGCTCACGCCGCGGCCGCAGCTCGCGCGCTGCATCATGGCCAGCTTCGACGACGTGCGCAGGGCCGGCGACGCGGTCGCCGCGGTGATCGCCGCGGGCATCATCCCGGCCGGCCTCGAGATGATGGACAAGCCGATGACCGCCGCGGTCGAGGACTACGTGCGCGCCGGCTACGACCTCGGCGCCGAGGCCATCCTGCTGTGCGAGAGCGACGGCACGCCGGCCGAGGTCGCCGAGGAGATCGGCCGCATGCTCGACGTGCTCACGGGCTGCGGCGCGACCCGCCTCGAGGTCAGCCGCGACGAGGCCCAGCGGCTGCAGTTCTGGAGCGGGCGCAAGAATGCCTTCCCGGCCAGCGGGCGCATCAGCCCCGACTACCTGTGCATGGACAGCACGATCCCGCGCAAGCGGCTGGCCGACATGCTGCTCGCGATCCAGCAGATGGAGCGCAAGTACGGCCTGCGCTGCTGCAACGTGTTCCACGCCGGCGACGGCAACCTGCACCCGCTGATCCTGTTCGACGCCAACGAGCCCGGGCAACTGCAGCGCGCCGAGGCCTTCGGCGCCGACATCCTCGAGACCAGCGTCGCGATGGGCGGCACCGTGACCGGCGAGCATGGCGTCGGCGTCGAGAAGCTCAACAGCATGTGCGTGCAGTTCAGCCCGGCCGAGCGCGAGCGCATGCTCGCGCTCAAGCACGCCTTCGACCCGGCCGGCCTGCTCAACCCCGGCAAGGTCATCCCGACCCTGCACCGCTGCGCCGAGTACGGCCGCATGCATGTGCACAAGGGGCTGCTGCCCTTCCCCGAGCTGGAGCGGTTCTGACGGCCATGGCTCCCCGCGACGCCGCCCTCGAGCGCCTGGTCGAGCAGGTGCGCGCCGCGCGCGCCGACCGCCGCGCGCTCGACATCCGCGGCGGCGGCAGCAAGGCCTTCCTCGGCGGCCTGCCCGTCGGCGAGCCGCTGGCGCTTGGCGAACTCGCCGGCATCAGCAGCTACGAGCCCAGCGAGCTGGTCGTCACCGCGCGCGCCGGCACCCCGCTGGCCGAGCTCGAGGCGACGCTGGCCGAGCGCGGCCAGTGCCTGCCGTTCGAGCCGCCGCGCCTCGCGCCCGAGGGCGACGGCGCTGGCCCGGCCGGCGGCACGGTCGGTGGCATGGTCGCGGCCGGCCTGTCGGGCCCGGCGCGCGCGGCAGCGGGCAGCGTGCGCGACCATGTGCTGGGCGCGAGCCTGCTCGACGGCCGCGCCGAGCTGCTGAGCTTCGGCGGGCAGGTCATCAAGAACGTCGCCGGCTACGACGTCTCGCGGCTGCTGGCCGGCTCGATGGGCGTGCTCGGCGTGATCTGCGAAGTCTCGCTGAAGGTGCTGCCGCTGCCGCCGGCCACCGCCACGCTGCGCTTCGAGCTCGACCAGGCCCAGGCCATCGAGCGGCTCAACGCCTGGGGTGGGCAGCCGCTGCCGATCCACGCCAGCGCGTGGTGGCAGGGCACGCTCGCGCTGCGCCTGGCCGGCGCGCGCGCCGCGGTCGACGCGGCCTGCGCGACGCTCGGCGGCGAGGCCGTCGACCCCGCGCTGGCCGCCAGCTTCTGGACCGCGCTGCGCGACCAGCGCGACGAGTATTTCGTCGCCGCGCAGGCCCGGGTCGCTGCCGGCGCGACGCTGTGGCGGCTGGCGCTGCCGGCGACCGCCGCGCCGCTGCCGCTGGCTGGCGACACCCTGCTCGAGTGGGGCGGCGCCCAGCGCTGGCTGTGCACCGAGGCCGCGCCCGCCGCCGTGCGCGCCGCCGTGCAGGCCGCCGGCGGCCACGCGACGCGCTGGCGTGGCGGCGACCGCGCCGGCGACAGCTTCGAGCCGCTGCCGCCGGTGCTGCTGCGCATCCACCGCGAACTCAAGGCCGCCTTCGACCCCGAGGGCCTGTTCAACCGCGGGCGGCTGTACCCGCAAGGCTGAGCGCGCCAACCGCGCGGGCGGCGCGGCCGCGCCGCGGCCTCAGCGCAGCCAGCCTTTGTGCTTGATGTAGAGCAGCGGCAGCAAGGCCGCGGCGAAGGTCAGCGCGATCGAGACCGTGAAGCCCCACTCCCAGCTCAGCTCGGGCATGACGGCGAAGTTCATGCCGTAGAAGGTCGCCACCAGCGTCGGTGGCAGGAACACCGCGGTGATCACCGTGAACACCTTGACGATCTGGTTCTGCTTGATGTTGAGCAGCCCGACCACCGAGTTCTGCAGATAGCGCACCTTCTCGTGCTCGAACGCCGCGTGCTCCTTGACGCCGTTGATGTCCTGCCTCAGTTCGACCACCAGCGACTGCAGTTCAGGCTCCTTCTGGTTGTCGACCTCGCCGTTGAGGTAGCGCGCCACCCGCGCCAGGGCGAGCTGGCTCTCGAGGCAGTTGGAGATCAGCTCCTCGCTGTCGTTGAGGTCGACCAGGGTCTGGCTCAGGTCGGTCACGCCCAGCTCGCGGCCGTCGCCGCTGGCCGCGCGCGAGAGCACGGCGATGGTGTCGGCGCTGGTCTCGAGGTCGGTGGCGATCTGCTCGATGAGCTGGCTGGTGCTGTCGTTGATGCCGGCCAGGATCATGCGCATCAGCGAGCGCGCGTCGGCGGCCTGCTGCGGGTGGCGCAGCAGGCGCTGCATGGCGCGGTTGAGCGGCGTGAAGTCGTCGGTATCGTGCAGCGTCACCAGCAGGCGGTCGCCCAGCACGAAGGTGACCTTGTGAAAGACCGGCTCGCGCTGCTCGTCCATGGCGACCAGCTCGGCGAACAGGTAGACGTACTCCTCGTCCTCGTGCACGCTGGTGCCCTGCAGCTGCGGATCGATGCGGAAGCGGTTGCGCAGCTCGCTCAGGACGGCGTCGTCCGGGTTGTTCACGACCAGCCACAGAAAGCCCGCCGGCGGCAGCTCGGCGATGCCGGTGCGGGTCTCGAGCTTGAGCTGCTCGTCGCGAAGAATCGAACGGATCATGGTCGGTGCTCCTGGTGGCGATGGACGGCGACGCGGCGGATGCTGGCACCGGCGGTCAGCGCGCCGCGGCGGCGGCCGGGGTGGCGACGATCACCGGGCGCGGATCGACCCACAGGTCCCAGCGCTGTCCGTCCTTGACCGCCGTCGCTCGCCACCGATCGCCGTCGCGGCGCAGGTCGCGGACCTCGCGATATCCGGCCCGCTCGAGCAGCGCCCCGATCGCCGCGGGCTCGGACGCGGGCGCGGTCGCCGGCTCGCCCGGCGCCGCGCCCACGAAGAAGCCCGCGTGCGAGGGCGAAGGCGAGGACGTCAGCGTGACCGCGTCGGCGGGCTGCAGATGGTGGATCAGCAGCAGCGACGACGAAATCACGAAGTACAGGAAGACCACCGAGAGGATCACCTCGTTTTCGAGATTGGCCTTCTTGATCGGCGGGCGGTCGGACTTTGCGTTCATCGGCATGGCCTCGATCGATGGGGTGGCTCAGGCGCGCAGGAGAGCGGCAGCGTGGTCAAGGCTGGAAAGGCGGCGAAATCCACACCAGCCCGACGGTGAACCAGCGCTCGTCGCGGCCGGCGCCGTTGCGGTTGCCGTAGCTCGCGTCGAGCTGGACACGATTGCGCACCAACTCGTGGCGCAGCCCGAGTTGGTGGAAAGGCCGGCCTCGGTCCTCGCCAAAGGTCTCGGCGATGACCCAGGTGCCTGCGGTCACCCGCAACTCGGCGCCCAGACCCCAGGTCAGGCTGTCGCGACGGATCGGCTCAGTGCGCAGCCAGCCCAGGTTGGCGTGAACCACGACTGCGTCGTCGCGCAACGACAAGCTGGCCGGGACATAGGCATACCAGTCACCTGCACCCGCTCCGGCCTGCGGATAGCGCACCGTACCGGCGGCCAGACCGATGCCCCAGCCGTTGGTCTGCAGCGGCCTGAACAGGGTCTTGCCCTGTAGCACGACGGCGGACGTCTGCGTCCGACTCGCATCGCGGGTGAGCGCGCCGCCGAGGGCGATCTCCAGATTGCCGCCAAAGTTGCAGGCCGGCAGCGCCCAGTAGTCGCTGCTGTCGCGGCGGATCTGCGCCCAAGCCTCGATCTGGCACGACCTGGCCTCGACCAGACCTGCGTCGTCGGTGACCATGGGGCGTCCCGCGTGCGCGACCTGGTCGTGCCATCCCGCGGCGAAGACCGCGACGAGGATGGCGACCTTGTCTGCGCGTGCCCCCGCGCGCACGACGGTGAGATCGAAACGCATGCCTGCTCCCCGGCCCGCGCTCAAGCGCACGCAGGCCTCAGGCTGCCGCCGCTGCGGCAGCGCCTGACTACGAACACATGGGAAGCAGCCTGGAGCGACCGTGAACCGGCCGCCAGTGCCACTACCCGCCGAGTCGGCAAGGCAGTGGCAGGATGGGAACCCCGCTATCGCCTTGCCTGTGGTGGGTCGATGCGGGATCGACTACCCGTGAGATCCACAGCAGGATCCTGAAGTTGAAAGCCGCGCGATTCTAGTGTGCGCAGTGGCAGCGTGGCAATACCTCCGGCAAGTGTCGGGGAAAGGTTGCACCATCGAGCCCCCGCGGCGGTAGCCGCGCGCCTGGTCTGATCCAATCGGGCCCCATGCAAACCCATCTCGCCCCCGAGTTCAAGGACAGCCGTGCAGGCCGCGAGGCCGAGGCCATCCTGCGCAAGTGCGTGCACTGCGGCTTCTGCACCGCGACCTGCCCGACCTACCAGTTGCTCGGCGACGAGCTCGACGGCCCGCGCGGGCGCATCTACCTGATCAAGCAGGTGCTCGAGGGCGCGCCGGTGACGCGCAGCACGCAGCAGCACCTCGACCGCTGCCTGACCTGCCGCAACTGCGAGACGACCTGCCCGAGCGGGGTCGAGTACGGCCGGCTGCTCGACATCGGCCGCCAGGCGGTCGACTCGCGCGTGCCGCGCCCGGCGGCCGAGCGCGGCCTGCGCTGGCTGCTCAAGGCGGGCCTGACCTCGCCGCTGTTCGCGCCGGCGCTGCGCCTGGGGCAGTTGATGCGGCCGCTGGTGCCGCCCGCGCTCAAGGGCAAGGTGCCGGCGCGCCCGGGGCCGCGCGCGCAGCGCTGGCCGGCGCAGACGCACCCGCGCAAGGTGCTGCTGCTGCTCGGTTGCGTGCAACCGGCGCTGGCGCCCAACATCAACAGCGCGACCGCGCGCGTGCTCGACGCGGCGGGCATCCAGACCGTGGTCGCCGACGGCGCGGGCTGCTGCGGCGCATTGCGCAGCCACCTCGGCGACGGCGAGGGCGGGCTGGCCGACATGCGCCGCAACGTCGACGCCTGGTGGCCGCTGGTCCAGCGCGGCGAGGTCGAGGCGATCGTGATGAATGCCTCGGGCTGCGGCGTGATGGTCAAGGAGTACGGCCACGCCCTGGCCCATGACCCGGCCTACGCCGAGCGCGCCCAGCGCATCGCCGCGCTGACGCGCGACCTCAGCGAGCTGCTGCCCGGGCTGCTGCCGGCGCTGCAGGAGCGCATCGCGCATGCCGCCGAGTCGGCACGCGCCGGCGCGACGGCGCCGCCGCGCCGGCTGGCCTACCACCCGCCGTGCACGCTGCAGCATGGCCAGCAGCTGCGCGGCGGCGTCGAAGCCGCGCTGCGCACCCTGGGCTTTGAGGTGCAACTGGCCGCCGCCGAGAGCCACCTGTGCTGCGGCTCGGCCGGCACCTACAGCGTGCTGCAGCCGGCGCTGGCCACCCAGTTGCGCGAGCGCAAGCTCGAGCACCTGCAGGCCACCGGCGCGCAGGCCATCGTCTCGGCCAACGTCGGCTGCATCCAGCACCTGCAGTCGGGCACCGGGCTGCCGGTGCGGCACTGGGTCGAGGTCGTCGACGAGGCGCTGCACTGAGCCTGGATCCGGCCGCCCGCCCGGGCGCAGCCGGCGGCGGGTTCAGCGCGCGGGCGGCGGCCAGTCGGGCATCGTGCGCCGCATGAACTCGTCGAACAGCGGCACGGTGAAGGCCGTGTCGCCATGCGCCGGGCTGTAGATCATGCCCTTGCGGATCAGGCCGCTGCGCAGCGGCGCCACCGACTGGACCTTGACGCCGAGGCTGGCGGCGACGTCGCCCGAGCGGTGGGCGTCCGCGCCGAGCTCGGCCAGGGCGCGCAGATAGTCCTTCTCGCGCGGCGTCAGGCGGTCGAAGCGCACGCGAAAGAAGCTGCCGTCGAGCTTGCGGATCGCCGC
>Ga0208609_100390_pt1 | contig 17521 bp, 17 predicted proteins | sample SubbioR11_8A_Apr_FD_184813 | JGI IMG/M metagenome (GOLD analysis project Ga0208609, IMG submission 184813) | Serpentinite rock and fluid subsurface biosphere microbial communities from McLaughlin Reserve, California, USA - CR11_8A_Apr (SPAdes) | ecosystem: Environmental > Terrestrial > Deep...
CGCGCCTGCTGAAACACCAGCCAGAGCTGCGCCGCCGCCACCTTGAGCACGGCCAGCAGGTCGGCGATGAAGGCGCGGTCGCTGCCGCCGTAGTGCGGCTCGGGCAAGCGCCGCACCCGCGCCAGCGCCGCCGCCGCCGCTTCGGGCAGCGCTTCGAGGCCGCTCTTGAAGGCTGCGGCCAGCGCCTTGTTGCCGGCGCCGCTCAAACCGTATGCAGCCGGGATTTTCTGGCGTGGGCCGCCTTTTTGCGTCAGCAGCAGCTCGGCCAAGCCGCGCCACAGCGGCAGCTCGGCGCTGCCACCGCGCAGCGGCTGCTGCCAGTCGGCCACGGCTTGCAGCGGCGTCTGTGGCGGCTGGGCGGCTGGGTCGGGCGCCTCGGTTGGGGCCGCGTCTGCGTCTGGGGCGCTGCGCTGTTGCAGCGCGTGCGCGGCGGCCCAGCGCGCAGCCGGTTGCAGCGCCGCTTGCCAGCCGGCGGGCAGCAGCGCCACGAGGCGGCGCAGTTCGTCGTCGATCAGGTCGCGCAGCGCGGCCTCGGCCTGCTGCAGATCGGCGCCTTGGTGGCACAGCGCCAGCCAGGCTTCGCGCCGCGCCAGCATGGCTTGCAGCAGCTCGCCCAAGCGCGCCGGCTGGTGGTCGAAGCGCTCGAGCACGCGCTCTAGGCCATCAGCCAAGGGCCCATCGGCATCGAGCAGGCGCAGCGTTTCTTGCGCGGCGCGGCGGTAGTGCGGCTGGGCGTCGGCGGCGATGCCGGGCTGGCTGCCCAGGCGCGACAGCAGCGGCATCTGGCGCGCCAGCTGGCCGCACAGCGCGTCCAAGGTGGTGATGCGCAACCGCGCCGGCTGCTGCAGCAGACCCCACTGGCGCTGGCGCTCGTGCTGCAGCACCTCCTTTCCCAGATCGAAAGTGCGCTGGCGGTGCGGCTCGGCAGGGGGGTGGCCCAAGGCGGCCTGCTCGAGGCTGCCGACGATGCGCTCGCGCATCTCCGCCGCCGCCTTGTGGGTGAAGGTCAGGGCGACGATCTGCTCGGGTTCCTCGACTTGCCGCAGCAGCGCCAGGAAGCGCTGCGTCAGCAGCTCGGTTTTGCCGGCCCCAGCCGGGGCTTCGACGATGAAGCTGCGGCTGGGGTCGATGGCCAGTTCGCGGTTGGCCGCGTCCAGCTGCAGCAGAGCGGCGTCGTCCGCGGCAGCGGGATCAGCGGATGTGCCCGCGCCTGAATGGGCCTCGGCAGGTGAGGCGGGCGGCTGTGGCGCGGGTGCGGCGGGGTTCATGGCTGGGGCGTGGGCCTAGGGCGGGTGGTTCGGCGGTCTGGAGTTGGGCTGATGCTGATGCTGATGCTGATGCTGATGCTGATGCTGATGCTGATGCTGATGCTGTGGCGTGGCGTGGCGTGGCGTGGCGTGGCGTGGGCAGGTGGGTCAGCGACTGGGATTCGGCTGATGCTGATGAGGCTACGGCTAAGGCTACACCACGGGCGCCGCTGGGGGCGCGGCCGCTTGGGCCTGCAGCGCCAGCCACTGGCTGCGGCGCTCGCTCAGGCGCAGCAGCGGCAAAACCTCGCAGTGGCGCAGCTGCGCCGGGTCGGCTAGGCGCACGGCGGCGTCGCCGGCGCGCAGTTCGGTGGCCAGCGCCTGCAGCCGCTCGTGCCAGTGCTGCAGCACCGCTTCCCAGTGGGGAAAGCGCGTGGGCGGGTAGCGCGTGCGGTTGCGGCTGCTGTCCCAGCGCAGGGTGCTTTGCGCGCTGGGCTGGGGGTGGGCGGCGTCGTCGGCCACCAGACCGGCCCAGCCGGGGTCGGTAGGCCGCACCTTGGCAAACAGGGCGCCGGCCACCTGCCCCGGGGGCAGCGCGGCGCAGGTGGCGTAGAGCGGCAGTTGCGGTTCGCTCAGGCGCTGGCTGGACCAGTTGCGGGTGTCGATGCTTGGGCTGCTTTTGTAGTCGATCACCAGCAGCCGGCCGTCGTCGAGCTGGTCGATGCGGTCGATTTGCAGCTTGAGCTGCAAGCCGCACAGCTCCACGAACTGGTTCTGCTCGATGCCCGCCACCGCAAAGCCGCTGCCCCGGGTGCGCTCCAGCTCGAGCCAGCGCTGCAGCAGCCGCTCCAAGCGGCGCTGCTCCAGCGCGCGCCGGCGCGCCGACAGCGGCGGCTGGTCGGGTTTGGCTAGGTAGTCCTCGAGCGCACCGCAGCAGGCTTGCTCGATGGCGGCTTGGCACGCGGCCACGCTCGAGCCGTGCAGGGTGGTGGAGTCGCGCAGCGTCTGCCACAACCGCGCCAGCGCGGCGTGCATCAGGCTGCCGCGCTGGCGCGCGTCGAGGTCATCGGCGGCATCGGGCAGGCCCAGCGCCGCAAGCCGGTATTGGTAATAGGCCCAGGCCGGGCACAGGGCTTGGGCCCGCAGCAAGGCGCTGCCGCCACGTGCCGCTTCCTCGGCGCTCATGGGCGGCGCCCAAGCGTCGTCTAGGGTGGTGCGCGCCGCCAGCGCCTGGCCACTGCGCAACGCCTGCGCGCTCCAGTGCGGGTTTGGCACTGCGTCAAAGGCGCTGGCGCTGGGCAGATCGGCGAGCAAGGGGCTGGGCTGGCACGGGGCCGCCTCGGCGCTGCGCGGCCACGAGAACCACAGCGCCGGCGCGGCCCGCAGCAGCCGCTGCTGCACCTGCTGCGCAAAGGCGTATTGCACGGCGGCGCTGGCGTTGGGGCTGGCGGCGCGGCGCTGCGCGGCATAGGGCAGCAAAGGGTTGGGCTGCGGCGGCGGCGGCCACGCGGCGGCGTGCAAGCCCAGCACCCAGACCGCGTCGAAGCGCAAGCCGCTGGCTTCGAGCGCGCCCAGCACCTGCAAGCGCGGCTGGCCCACGCTTTGTGGCTGAAAAATGCGCTCGCGGCACAGGGCCTGCAGGCGTTGCACGCAGCCCCCTAGGCGCAAGGGGCCGCAGCAGGCGTCGAGGCGGCCCAGTTCGGCCAGCACCTCCTGCCACGCCTGCAGCGCCTGGAACTCGGGGCTGGAGAGGCTGCGCCGGTGCAGCCAGCCAGCCTGCTCCAGCCAGCCGGGCAACAGCGTCGCCCAGTGCGAGGGTGGGTGGCTTTGGCCGACGGCGCGGGCCGCGAGCTGCTGCAGTTGCTGCAGGTGTTGCAAGCACAGCGCCGGCGTGGGCTGGGCACTGGGCCATGGGGCAGGCGCGGAGGGCAAGTCGAGCTGATTGGACTGATTGAGCTGGGCGTGCTGGGTGGGCTCCAAAGGCGGCAGATCAGCGCCCTGCCAGCGCCCCCGCTGGGCCGTGGCCCAAGCCAGCACCTGCCCCAGTGCCACCCGAGCTGGCAAGGCGCTGCGCAGCCGCGCATCGAGCTGCGCCCGCACCAGCGCCTCATCCGGCGCCGACCAGTAGGGGTGGCGCAGCAGCGCGCCGACCTCGTTCAGACTGAGCTCGTCGGGCCGCGCCAGACACTGCAGCAGCGCCAGCGCCCCCCCCACCAGCGCCTGCTCGGCCAGCGGCGCGCCCAGCGACAGGTTGAAGGGCGGCGCGGCTTGGGCGCGCTGCGGGTGCAGCAGCTCGGGCGCCAGCACGTCTTGCAGCGTATCGTGCAACTGCAAGCGCAGCGCGCGCAGATCGGGCACGACGATGGCGATGCGCCGCTGCGCATCGAGCGCCAGCTGCGCCTGCGACCACTGCGCGGCCGCCAGGCACTCGGCGGCGGCGTCGGGGTAGCTGCGCAGCTCGATGTGTTCGGCAGCGGGCTCATCGGCCAGATGTTGCACCTGCACCCCCAGCCGCTGCAGTTGCTGCAGCAGCGCTTGCAGCAAGGGGCTTTGGCGCGGAAAGCCCGCCAGCAGCAGGCGCTGCGGCCAGCCCGGCCCAGCAGGGGCTTGATCTAGGTGGGCCAGCGCATCCACGGTGGCGCGGTCGAGCTGCTCGGTGGTGGCCCAGCCCTGCGCCGCGCACTCGGCCCAAAAATCGCTGCGCCACAGCAGGTACTGCTGCGCTTCGGCGGCCAGTGGCGGCGCGCCCACTTCAACGTCCCAGACGAGCTGCAACGCCAGCGCCTGCTGCGCCGACTGCGCCAGCGCGGGCAAGTCAAACAGATACGGCGCTTCGGGGCCTAGGCGCTGCGCGATCAGGCGCTGCCACAGCTCGCGCTCCTGCCAAGCGCTCAAGGGGGTGTGCGCCAACTCGGGGATGGGCGGCGTGCCGCGCAGCAACCACTGTTGACGCAGCGCCGCCAGCCACTGGCCTAGGGTGCAGCAGTCCAGCGCCGCCCAACTGCGTTGCCCACGGGCGGCCTGCAAACAGCCGTGGCGTTGGCGCAATTCGTCGGCCAAGCGCGCGGTGGCGCACAGCACCCGCGTGGTGGGCGTTGCGGCGACGCGGTCGAGGGGGCAAGGGGTCATTTGCGCAAGAGTTGGAGTAGGGTGTGCGGCTGGCGCCACCGGGCCATGGGGCCAGGGCCAAGCCGGACACAGTCTAACTGTTGTCCTTGGGCGCCGCACGCAGAGCGTGTGAGCAGGCCAAGAGCGCTGGCGGCTGGCGCAGTGTGCGCAAACGGCGCTTCCAGTTTTGCGCATCCACTGGAATGCAATCTTTCACATCTCAAGCATCCAAGTGCGGCGTCTCAATAGACAGGCCAAAATTTCCGCTGTTTATCAACCCCCTGTCGGGTGGAATCAGGGTTTGCACTAGGTAGCCTTGAGATGGCCCGTGAATTGCTTTGGCCTAAGACGGCGCCCACTATGCAGGGTTTGAGCCCATTTTCCCCGAACGGAGACAAGTCACGATGGAGACGTTTTACGAAGTCTTGCGTCAGCGCGGCATTTCGCGCCGCAGTTTTCTCAAGTATTGCTCGCTCACCGCCACCTCACTCGGGCTGGCCCCAGCCATGGTGCCGCAGATCGTGCACGCCATGGAGACCAAGCCGCGCCTGCCGGTGTTGTGGCTGCACGGCATGGAGTGCACCTGCTGCTCCGAGAGCTTCATCCGCTCGGCGCATCCCTTGGCGCAAGACGTGGTGTTGTCCATGATCTCGCTCGATTACCACAACACCCTGATGGCTGCGGCGGGTCACCAAGCCATCAAGTCGCTCAACGACACCATCGAAAAATACCGAGGCCAGTACATTTTGGCAGTCGAAGGCAACCCGCCCCTGAACGAAGGCGGCATGTACTGCATCCAAGCCGGCAAACCCTTCATGGACAAGCTCATGCGTGCTGCGGCCGGCGCCAAAGCCGTGATCGCTTGGGGTTCGTGCGCCAGCTGGGGCTGTGTGCAGGCGGCCAAGCCCAACCCGACCCAGGCGGTGCCGATCGACAAGGTGATTCTCGACAAGCCCATCATCAAGGTGCCGGGCTGCCCGCCGATCGCCGAGGTCATGACTGGCATCATCACCTACATGCTGACCTTCGACCGCTTGCCCGAACTCGACCGCCAGCGCCGGCCCAAGATGTTCTACAGCCAGCGCATCCACGACAAGTGCTACCGCCGACCGCACTTCGACGCCGGCCAGTTCGTCGAGAAGTTCGACGACGAGTTCGCACGCATGGGCTATTGCCTGTACAAAGTCGGCTGCAAAGGCCCGACCACCTACAACGCCTGCGCGACCATGGAGTGGAACGAGGGCACCAGCTTCCCGATCAAGGCCGGCCACGGCTGCATCGGCTGTTCCGAAGACGGCTTCTGGGACAAGGGCTCGTTTTACGACCGCCAGACCGACATCGTGCAGTTTGGCGTCGAGGCCAACGCCGACCTCGTGGGCGGCACCGCCGCCGTGGTGGTGGGCGCGGCCGTGGCGGCGCACGCCGCCATCACCGTGGCCAAGCGCAGCATCGAGGCCGCACGCGCTCCCAAGCCGGGCCAGCCCGAAGCCGCCGCACCGGCCGCGCAGCCGGCTGCACCGGCCCCGGCCGCGACCCCTGTCGAGCACGACAAGGTCTGAGAGGCCGCCCCCTAGTCATCACCTGCACAAAGAAAGTACACCGTTATGGGCGCATACGAAACCCAGGGCTTCAAGCTCGACAACACCGGCCGGCGCGTGGTGGTGGACCCCGTCACCCGCATCGAGGGCCATTTGCGCTGCGAGGTCAACCTCGACAGCAACAACGTGATCCGCAACGCGGTTTCGACCGGCGCCATCTGGCGCGGGCTCGAAGTGATCGTCAAGGGGCGCGACCCGCGCGACGTCTGGGCCTTCGTCGAGCGCATCTGCGGCGTCTGCACCGGCTGCCACGCGCTGGCCAGTGTGCTGGCGGTCGAAGACGCGCTGGGCATCAAGGTGCCCTACAACGCCTACCTGATCCGCGAGATCATGGCCAAAACGCTGCAGATGCACGACCACGCGGTGCACTTTTACCACTTGCACGCGCTCGACTGGGTCGATGTGCTCTCGGCCGCCAACGCCGACCCGAAAAAGACCAGCGAGCTGCAAAAGCTGGTCTCGCCGGCGCATCCCAAGTCGTCGCCGGGTTACTTCCGCGACGTGCAAAACCGCCTCAAGCGTTTCGTCGCCAGCGGCCAGCTCGGGCTGTTTGCCAACGGCTACTGGGGCTCCAAAGCCTATGTGCTGCCGCCCGAAGCCAACCTGATGGCGGTCACGCACTACCTCGAAGCGCTCGATTTGCAAAAAGAGTGGGTCAAGGTGCACACCATTTTTGGCGGCAAGAACCCGCACCCGAACTACATGGTCGGCGGTGTGCCGTGCGCCATCAACCTCGACGGCACCGGCTCGGTGGGGGCGCCCATCACCATGGAGCGGCTCAACTTCGTGCTGGCGCGCATCCACGAGATGATCGAGTTCAACAACAACGTCTATATCCCCGATGTGCTCGCCATCGGCACGCTCTACAAACACGCCGGCTGGCTCTATGGCGGTGGGCTTGCCGCCACCAACGTGGCCGACTTTGGCACCTACGAGAAGGTGCAATACGACCAAAGCACGCAGCAGCTGCCCGGCGGCGTGATCCTGAACGGCAACTGGAACGAAATCCACCCGATCGACGCGCGCGACCCCGAGCAGGTGCAAGAGTTCGTCAACCACAGCTGGTACAAGTACGCCGACGAGTCCAAGGGTCTGCACCCTTGGGATGGTGTGACCGAAGGCCAGTTCAAGCCCGAGGGCCCCAACTACAAGGGCACGCGCACCCACATCGAGCAGGTCGATGAGTCGGCCAAGTATTCGTGGATCAAGGCGCCGCGCTGGCGCGGCCACGCGGTCGAGGTCGGGCCGCTGTCGCGCTACATCTTGGGCTATGTGCACGCCACCAAGGGCAACCCGCACTGCCAGCGCGTCAAGCAGCAGGTCGATCAGGCCGCTGAAGCCATCAACCGTGGCATTCCGAGCGCGCTGGGCTTGCCGACGACCGAGTTTTCGCTCAAGCAGTTGCTGCCCACCACCATCGGGCGCACGCTGGCGCGAGCGCTCGAGGGCCAGTACTGCGCCGAGATGATGCTCGACGACTTCAATTCGCTGGTGGCCAACATCAAGTCTGGCGACAGCAGCACCGCCAACGTCGATAAGTGGGATCCGTCCACTTGGCCCAAAGAGGCCAAGGGCGTCGGCCTGGTCGCGGCCCCGCGCGGCATGCTCGGGCACTGGATCAAGATCAAAGACGGCCGGGTCGAAAACTACCAGTGCGTGGTGCCCACAACTTGGAACGGCTCGCCGCGCGACCCCAAAGGGCAGATCGGGGCTTTTGAGGCCGCGCTGCTGAACACGCCCATGGTTGACCCCGAGCAGCCGCTCGAGATTTTGCGTACCCTGCACAGCTTTGACCCCTGCTTGGCCTGCTCGACCCACGTCATGAGCGCCGACGGCCAAGAAATGGCCCGAGTCACCGTACGCTGAACCTTCACACATCCCCTTTACACCTCCACAGGAGACAGACATGCGCGCTACCCTCATCCGTACTATGGTCTTGGGCTGCGGCCTGCTCGGTGCCGGCGCCGCACTGGCCCACCCCGGCCACGGCGGCCACGGCTTTGCCGCCGGGCTGATGCACCCACTCGGGCTCGACCACCTGCTGGCGGTGCTGGCCGTGGGGCTGTGGTCGGTGCTGGCTTTGCCGGCAGGCAAGGCGTGGCAAGGGCCGGCGCTGTTCATGGCCGCGCTGCTGGCCACGGCGCTGCTGGGCCTGATGGGCTTCATGCTGCCCTTCATGGAGCTGGCACTGACCGCTTCGGTGCTGCTGTTTGGCGTCTTGCTGCTGCTGGCGGCCACCGGCCGGCGACTGCCCACGGCGGCTGGCTTAGGGCTCGTGGCGCTGGCGGCCGCTTGGCATGGACTGGCGCACGGCTTTGCGGCCCCGGGGGCCGGCTTGGGCGTCTATGCGCTGGGCTTGTTGCTGGCCACGGCGCTGCTGCATGGCGCCGGCATGGCGCTGGGCTTGGCGCTGCAACGCCGCCTGAGCGCGCGCCACCGGCGCGTGGCGGTCTCGGGTCTGGGCGCGGCGTTGCTGGCGGGTGGCACGGCGCTGCTGCTGGGCCAGCTCGCGGCCTGATCGCCCAGGCTGGAGACGAACATGTCTGTCACTTCTGCCGAAGCACAAGCCAAGCGGCGCCTGATCGAAGCCACCGGCGTCGATGAAGAAGCGGTCGAACGCGCTCGCTCGCTCAAATCGGTCTATGTCTATGAAGCGCCGGTGCGCCTGTGGCACTGGGTCAACGCGCTCATGATCACGCTGCTGTGCGTCAGCGGCTACTTCATCGGGCGCCCGCTGCCGACCATGCCGGGAGAGGCCAGCGAGCATTTTCTGATGGGCTACATCCGCTTCGTCCACTTCGCCGCCGGCTACATCCTGGCCATCGGCCTAGTGGGGCGCGCCTACTGGGCACTGGTGGGCAACCGCTATGCGCGCGAAATTTTCTGGTTGCCGATGCTGCAAAAAGCCTACTGGAAAGAAGTGCTGCTGATGCTCAAGTGGTACGCCTTCTTGGCGCCGCGCCCGAGCCGCTACGTGGCGCACAACCCGATGGCGCGGCTGGCCATGTTCTTTGGCTACACCCTGATGACCCTGTTCATGATTTTTAGCGGCTTTGCGCTCTACTCCATGGGCACCGGCATGGGCTCGTGGCAAGACGTGCTGTTTGGCTGGATGTTCCTGATATTCGACAACCCGCTGACGCTGCAAACTTGGCACCGCATGGGCATGTGGGCGCTCGTGATCTTTGTCGTGCTGCACATCTACGCGGCGATCCGCGAAGACATTTTGGGGCGCCAAGGGACGATCTCGACCATGTTCTCGGGCTACCGCACCTTCCGCGATTGAGTTAGGTTTGAAAATGGACACGGATTTGCAACCCCCTGCCGCCGCCGCAGCGCCAAAGCCGGCGCGCATCGTGGTGCTGGGCATAGGCAACCTGCTTTGGGCCGACGAGGGCTTTGGCGTGCGCTGCATCGAAGCGCTGCAGCGCCGCCACGAGTTTGCCGAGCACGTGCAGCTGATCGACGGCGGCACCCAGGGCTTGTACCTGCTGCACATCGTGCAACAGGCCGACGCGCTGCTGATTTTTGACGCCATCGACTACGGACTGGAACCCGGCACCCTCAAACAGGTGCGCGATGCCGAGGTGCCCTTGTTCATGGGTGCCAAAAAAATGAGCCTGCACCAGACCGGCTTCCAAGAGGTGTTGGCGCTGGCGCAGTTCACCGACCAGTATCCGCAGCAGGTGCTCCTGATCGGCTGCCAGCCGCAAGAAATCGAAGACTACGGCGGCAGCCTGCGCCCAGTGGTCAAGGCCGGGCTCGAGACGGCGCTGGCCTTGGGCCTGCAAGAGCTTGAGCGTTGGGGTGCGCAACCGCGTCCGCGCCAGCGCCCCTTGAGCGAGCGCGAAGCGGTCACGCTCGACGAGCTGGCCTTGTGCGCTTACGAAGCGCAGCGCCCCACGGAGCAAGCCGCCTGCCGCATGGGCGACGAGCGCTTTTTGCGCGCGCACGCCGAGGTTTGACGCCGTGTGCATAGGCATCCCGATGCAGGTCGAGCAGACCGAGGAACGCCACGCTTGGGTCAGCGGGCAAGGGCAGCGCCGCCGCGTCGGTACCGCCTTGGTGGGCCCGGTGGCGGTGGGCGACTGGTTGCTGGTGTTCCTTGACGACGCGCGCGAGCGCATCGACGCGCAGCGCGCCGCCGAAGTCAACGCCGTGCTGGAGCTGGTGGCAGCGGCCATGAACGGTAGCGCGCCAAGCGATCAGGCCCTGGGTTTTGAACTGCCTTCGCGCCTGAGCGCGGAGCAACTGCGGGCCCTGACCGGGGCTTGAAGGCGCGCCACTAGGCTGTTAGCGCAGCCATTTGAGGCCGACATTTTTTTGGAATTCCGCAGATGGACACGACGACAAACCTAGACAGCGACTTGGCAGCCCCCTTGGTGCTGCGGCTGGCGCGCGATTTTGCTGCCGCTTGGGTGGACCCCGGCAACGTGAACGACTGGCTGGCGCTGGGCGGCGACCGGGTGTTGCTGCTGGCCGGCGACGCGGTGCGCTTCCCCGAGGGGCAAGATGTGGCCGCCGTATTGCCCGAGCTGATGAAGGCCTTTCCGGGGCGTTTCCAGATCGGCGTGGTGGCGCGGGAGCACGAAGACGCGCTGGCACGGCGCTATGGCTCGCAGCGCTGGCCGGCGCTGCTGTTCTTTCGCGACGCGCAGTACGTCACCGCCCTCGTCGGTATGCAGGACTGGGACGTGTACCTGCGCGCGGTCGATGCCGCCTTGCGCCTGCCGCCCTCGCGCCCGCCCACCATCGGCATCCCGGTGGTCGGCCCCAGCGCCAGCAGCGGCTGCCACTGAAGTGAAACTGCCCCCACGCTCGCTGCGCTCGCTGCCCCCCAAGGGGGCGTTTCAGTGGCTTCGGGCGGCCGGGCGCCACTGACCCCACTACACCAGCACACCCGCCATGAAACCGTTTCCGATCCCTGTAGTGCCCGCCGACCTGCCGCTGGGCCCCGGTGCGCACAACGAAGAAGAGCACCTCGACTACCTGCCCATGCCGCGCGACATGGACACCTATCGGGCCCCCAGCCTGCCCGAGCCCGAAGACCTCGCCGATTACCCGGTCGTGCGTGAGCTCATGGGACGGGTGCTGAGCGCCTTGCAAGCCACCAGTCAAGGAGCGGCAGGCTGCTCGATCCCGGTGGATGACTTGACTGAGCGCGAGCGCCAACTGATCGATCAGCTGCTGGGCGAAGGCGAGGTGAGCGCGCTGGTGCGCGAACTCACGCCCGGCGTCGAACTGCGCGCGCAAGAGTCGATCTTTGCCGGCATCTGGCGCGTGCGGCTCTGGCATGGCGCGCAGTTGCGCTCGGACCAGATCGAAATCGGCCCCCTGCCAGCGGCCTTGCTGCTGACGGCGCACGAGGACGGCCATGCGCGCTACCAGCCCTGGGTCGGCGCGCTGCCGCCGAAGGTGCAAAACGCCCCGATGCTGGTGGAAGAAGTGCTCGATCAGGTGCAACGCTGGCAGCCGCAGCAGCCGGCGCATGTGATCAACCTGTCGCTGCTGCCGGTCACGCCCGAAGACATCGGCTACCTCGACCACCAGATCGGCACCGGGCGCGTGCTGATGCTGTCGCGCGGCTACGGCAACTGCCGCATCAGCAGCACGCGCTTGCCGCACTGCTGGCGCGTGATCTATTACAACTCGATGGAAAAAGTGATTCTCAACACGGTCGAAGTGGTCGGCGTGCCCGAGGTGGCGCTGGCGGCGCCCGAAGACATGGCCGATTCGCACGCACGCCTGCTCGACATTGTGCAGTACCTGGAACTGGCATGACCTCACCGCACGACGGCGCCCGCTTCAGCGGTTTTGAGGGCGCCTACTTGGGCGACCGCTCGGTGCTCAACCCGGGTTCACGGCTCGAGTGCAAGGTCTGCTGGTGGGTTTATGACCCGGCGCAGGGCGATCCGGTGTGGCAGATCGCCCCCGGCACCCCGTTTGCCGACTTGCCCGAGCACTGGCGTTGCCCCAATTGCGACTGCCACGCCGACCAGTTTTTGTTGCTCGAAGACTAGACGCGCATGCAAGCTGCTGCTGCTCTCCAGTCTGCGTCCCGGGTCAGCGCTGCGGCTTGGGGCGAGCGCGTGCGCGCCCTCGAAGCCGCGTACCTGCAGGTGCAAAACGAGCGCATGCAGGGGCTGGGTTTGCTGCACCCGGCGCTGCAGGTGCAGGCGATCGGTTTTGCGGCGGCACCCGAGCAGTCGGCGCTGGCCGAAGGGGTGTTGCTCACCCCTTGGTTCATGAGCCTGGTGCGTCTGCCGCTGCAAGCGCAGTCGCCCCAGGGGCGCATTGGGCGTCGTGCCACGCATGGTTTTGGTGCCGAAGCGTTCGAGTTTCTGGGCACCCACCTCGACGGCGTCGGCTTTCATGAGTCGTGTGCGCTGTTTTCGCCCATGAACGGCTTTGATACCCAAGCGCGCGCCCTCGACACCGCGCACGCGGTGCTGCAGCAGTTGCGTGCGGCTGCGCCCCAGGCTACTTCGACTGCAAGCACGGCGGCCACGGGGGCGGCGGCTGCCACTTCTGCCCCCATGGCGCGGCGCGATTTTTTCCGGCGCCCGCTCGGCGCTGGGTCCCGGTCATGAGCGCGGTCGCACTCGACGCGGTCGGCAGCCTGTGCCTGCACCCCGGGGCTGCGCCCGCGCACGCGGTGCTCAGCCGCCGCCCGGCCGTGCTGCAGTCGCTAACCCAGGGCCAGCCGGCGGCGCGCCTGCCCGCGCTGATGGGCGCGTTGTTTGGTCTGTGTGGATCGGCGCAGCGCCTGTGTGCGCAACTGGCCTTGCAGGCCACAGGTGCGCAGCTTCCGGCGGCGCCGCACTCGCTACCCCCTGCCGGTGTCACGCACGGCGGCGCGCCCACCGCCTTCGAGCTCGAGCGCACGCTCGCGCTCGAGACCGCGCGCGAGCACCTGCGCCGCATCGCGCTCGACTGGCCGCGCCAACTGGGGGGCGGCCCAGCGCCGGTGGGCGGCGGCGCCTGGCAAGCTGCCGCTGCCGCCAGCCTAGCCGACTGCCCTTGGTGGCCGCGCCGCCACCCCAGTCACCGCGCCTCCGCTTCGCATGGCACCCATGAGGCGCAGGCGGCCTTGGCTTGGCTGGAGACGGCTTGGCTGGGCCTCAAGGCGCACGACTGGCTGGCGCATTGGCACACCGACGGCCTCGACTGGCTGCAGCGCTGGACGCAGCAGCAGCGCCTGTGGCTGCCGGCGCTGCTGCGGCCGCTGTGCCTAGGCAGTGCGGCCGCCCCTGACCTGCCTTGCGTGGCGCACTTGCCGCTGCCCGATCAGTGGCCGTTGGCGCCTGACGGTGCCGAAAATGAACCGAGGCTGCCGATCTGGCCGTTGGCTGCAGACACAGCGCCAGCTAAAGCCCCAGCCACAGCAACAACCTCAGCAACAACCTCAGCGCCATCCTCAGCACCCGCACCCAGTTGGCAGGGGCAGCTCGTCCAGACCGGGCTCTGGACGCGCCGGCGCTGCCGCGCCGTGGCCGCCGCGCACAGCACGGGTCTGCTGGGCGAGCGCATTGCCGAATTGCTGCGCCTGAGCTTGTGGCTGGCGGCGTTGCCGACCGTGCCGGAACCAGCGCCCCCAGCGGCGTTACCAAGCGCGTCGGGGCTGCCCGAGCCTGCCTACGCCCCATCTTGCCTCGCTTGGGGCTGGCGCAGCATGGGTGCGCTGCACGGGCTGGCTTGGGTCGAGATGGCGCGCGGGCTGCTGCTGCAGCAAGTGCGCTTGAGCGACGACGGCGCGCCGGCGCGGATCGTGGAGATGCAGATGTGGGCCCCGACCGACTGGAACTTCGCCCCCGGCGGCGTGGCGGCGCAGGCGCTGGCCGCGCTCGACCCGGATGATCCGCAATGCCCGGCCCGGGTGCACCAGTTGATGGCCGCGCTCGACCCCTGTGTGCCCTACACACTGCACCCCAGCCCCCGACAGTTTGCCGGGCCGTATCCACCCCTGCAGGAGCCCTGCCATGCATGAAGCCAGCCTCGCCGGAGGCGTGTTGCAACTGGTCGATGACAGCGCGCAGCGCGAGGGCTTTGCCCGTGTGCTTGAATTGCGCCTGGAGGTTGGGCAACTGGCCGGGGTCGATGTGGCGGCGCTGCGCTTTGCGCTCGACTGCATTGCCCCCGGCACGCGGCTCGAAGGCGCGCGCATCGAGCTCGTCGAAACCCCGGGGCAGGCTTGGTGTTTGGGTTGCAGCACGCGCGTACCGATCGCTCAGCGCGGCGACCCCTGCCCGGCCTGCTCCAGCTACCTGCTTGAGCCCACCGGCGGAATGGAATTGCGCGTGCTCGACCTGCAAGTGAGCGATGATTGAACCGGTAAGCGGCACAGCAGCCGTCCCAAACTCAGGAGACTTGAACCATGTGTGTCGTATGTGGATGCAGCCAAACCCAGCGCAACCGAGCGCCCGTTCCCGCACACCCGAGTAGCCCGCTGGGCCCAGCCAACCCTGAGCTTGCGCCCGCTGACGCCACTGCCGCCGCCGCTGCCGATTCAGCCGCGTCCGACCCCGGCCCGCGCATCGACCCGCGCAGCGGCGACCTCGATTACGGCGCCGGCGCCGCCCGGGTCTCGGTGCCGGGCCTGAGCCAGGCGCGCGCGATCAAGCTCGAGCACGACATTCTGGGCGCCAACGACCGCATCGCCGCGCACAACCGGGAGCACTTTGCGGCCCACGGGGTGCTGGCGTTGAACCTGGTGTCCAGCCCCGGCTCGGGCAAAACCACCTTGCTCTGCGCCACCATCGAGGCGCTGCGCCGGCGTCACCCGGCGCTGCCGGTGGCGGTGATCGAAGGCGACCAGCAGACCGCCTTCGACGCCGAGCGCATCCGCGCCACCGGCGCGCCCGCGATCCAGATCAACACCGGCAAAGGTTGCCACCTCGATGCGCCCATGGTGGCGGCGGCTTTTGCGCAATTGCACAAGCACAGCCATGAGCAAGGCCATGCCCATGTTCATGAGCACGGCCACGATCATGGCCACCAGCACGAGCACGGCGTCAAGCACAGCCATGCACACGCCCACGGCCACGAGCACACCGCTCCCAGCCTGCTGTTCATCGAAAACGTCGGCAACCTGGTCTGCCCGGCGCTGTGGGATCTGGGCGAGCGCGCCAAGGTGGCGATCCTGTCGGTCACCGAGGGCGAGGACAAACCGCTCAAGTACCCCGACATGTTCGCTGCCGCGCGGCTCATGATCCTGAACAAAATCGACCTGTTGCCGCATGTGCAGTTCGACGTCGCGCGCTGCATCGAACTGGCGCGGCGCGTCAACCCCGGCATCGAGGTGTTGCAGGTGTCGGCCAGCACCGGCGCTGGCCTCGACGACTGGTTGCACTGGCTCGAGCACGAGCTGGGGCACGACCACGGCCACAGCCACGATCACGGCGCAGGCCACGCCCATGCCTCCGAGCAGGCCCTGCGCGTGCGCGTGGCGCAGCTCGAAGCCGAGCTGGCGCAGCTGCGCCAGACGGCGGCGGCACCCGGCTGAAGCGCCTAGGCGACCAGCGCTTTAGCCCCTGCCCGTACCCGAACACCCGTCCCCATGAGCTTCACCGCCACCCCTGCCACCTCAGCTGCCACCGTGCTGGCGCTGGGGGCGTGGCTGAAAAACTGCGCCTGCCTGTGCCAAGGCGGCCACGTGCAGTGGACGGCGGTGCACGGCGACCTGAGCGACCCGCAGGCCTGTGCGGCGCTGCGCGCCTCGGCGCTGGCGCTGATACGGCAGACGCGCGCCAGCGGCGGCCCCCCCCTAGCGGCACTGGCGCACGACTTGCACCCTGACTTTTACAGCAGCCAACTGGCGCAGGAGCTGGCGGCCGAACTCGGTCTGCCGGCGGTGGCCGTGCAGCACCACCGGGCCCACATCGGCGCCGTCATGGCCGCGCATGGGCTGGCCGAACCGGTGCTCGGGTTGGCGCTGGACGGCTTTGGGCTGGGCAGCGACGGTGCCGCTTGGGGTGGCGAGCTGCTCTGGCTCGAGGGCGCCCAGTGGCAGCGCTTGGGCCACCTGCACCCACTGGCGCTGCCCGGGGGCGATCAGGCGGCGCGCCAGCCGTGGCGCATGGCCGCCAGCGCCCTGCACGCCTGCGGCCTAGGCGCGCAGATCGGCGCGCACTGGAGCGGGCGCGTCGGCGCCAGCCGTGCCGCCACGGTGCAGCAGATGCTGGCGCGCGGTCTGCATTGCCCGCCCAGCAGCAGCGCCGGGCGCTGGTTCGACGCCGCTGCGGCCGCGCTCGGCCTGTGCCTAGAGCAGACCGACGAAGCCCAAGCCGCCGTGGCCCTAGAGCAGGCGGCGGCGCGGGCGCTGGAGCGCGACGGGCCTTTGCCCGATCTGCCGCTGCCCAGCCTGTTGCCCGGTGCCCAAACCCACCCCATATCGCAACCGGCAACCGGCGCCGGAACCGGCTTCGGCGCCACCACCACCGCCACACCCCTGACATCCCCGCAGATCCTCGATCTGCGCCCGCTCTGGCTGGCGCTGCACGAGGCAGCGGCGTCTTTCAGGGCTGGGCACGCCCCCGACGCAGTGCGGGACGCCCTGCCGGCCACAGCCCCCGACCCTGCCCCCTCCAACGCCGCGCAGGACGCCCAAGACGCCCAAGACGCCCAAGACGCCCAAGACGCCCAAGACGCCCAAGACGCCCAAGACGCCCAAGACGCGCTCGCCGCCGCCTTCCACCTGCGCCTGGCCGACGGCTTGGCCGACTGGGTGCTGGCCGCCGCCCGCGCGCGCCAGACCCACAGCGTGGCGCTGGCCGGCGGCTGCTTTTACAACCGCATCTTGCGCCAGCGCCTGCAAGCGCGCCTAATCGCGGCCGGCCAGCGCGTGTATCTGCAAACCGCCCAAGGCTGCGGCGACGCTGGGCTGGCGCTGGGCCAAGCTTGGGTGGCCGCGCAAGAGCTGGCCGCCGCCCCTTGCCCTGCATCCGTTTACTAGGAGAACCCCCCATGTGTCTAGCCATCCCCGCCTTGCTGGTCGAGCGCCTGAGCGACGACCAAGGCCTGATCGACCTCGGCGGCATCCGCAAAAGCGTCTCGCTCGCGCTGGTACCCGAAGCCGTGGTCGGCGACTACGTCATCGTCCACGTCGGCCATGCCATCGGGCTGCTCGACCCCGAAGAAGCGCAGCACACGCTGGCCATTTTTGCCGAACTCGAGCGCAGCACCGACAACGCCGACGCCGCCGCTGCCCGGGGCCGGCTGGTGCCCGCACCATGAAGTACATCGACGAATTCCGCGACGGCGCGCTGGCGCGCCAGATCGCCGCGCGCATCGCTGCCGAAGCCGACCCGAGCCGCGCCTACCACTTCATGGAGTTTTGCGGCGGCCACACCCACGCCATCGCACGCTACGGCATCCCGGATCTGCTGCCGCCCAATCTGCGCCTGATCCACGGCCCCGGCTGCCCGGTGTGCGTGCTGCCGATCGGCCGCATCGACCTGGCGATCCGGCTGGCGCTGGAACAGGGCGTGATCCTGTGCACCTACGGCGACACCATGCGCGTGCCGGCTTCGCAACAGCTCTCGCTGCTCAAGGCCAAGGCGCGCGGCGCCG
>Ga0208609_100391_pt1 | contig 17515 bp, 22 predicted proteins | sample SubbioR11_8A_Apr_FD_184813 | JGI IMG/M metagenome (GOLD analysis project Ga0208609, IMG submission 184813) | Serpentinite rock and fluid subsurface biosphere microbial communities from McLaughlin Reserve, California, USA - CR11_8A_Apr (SPAdes) | ecosystem: Environmental > Terrestrial > Deep...
GCAGGCGCCGGGCTGACCCCGCAGCAGCTCGCCGCACGCCTGCCGCCGGACACCGCGCCGGCGTCCGTCGGGCCCGACCCGGCCACGCTCGACGCCGCCGCGCTCGAAGCCCAGGCCCTGCAGACGCACCCGCTGTGGCGCCTGCGCGAGCAGCAGGCCCGGCAGGCGGAGCTTGCGCTCGACGCCGCCTCGCAGCGACTGCTCGCCGCCACCCTCGACGCGGTCTTCGCGCCCGCGCCGGGGGCGGCCATCCAGCCCCTGCCCAGCCTCGCCCCGCAGCAGCTCTGGCCGCATGCCTGGGAGCAGGCCGCCCGCGCGCGCGCGCAGGCCGACGCCTTGCAGCGCCAGATCCGGGCCGACGTGCGCACCGCGCTGAGCGCGTGGCAGACCGCCGCGGTGCTGGCCCAGGACGCCGGCCAGCAGCGGCAGCTCCACGCCGCGATCCACGACGACACCCAGCAGCGCTACAACGGCATGCTCAAGAGCACCTGGGACCTGCTGGCCAGCGCCCGCGCCGTGCTGCAGGCCGAGCAGGCCGCGCTGCTGGCCCGGCGCGACGCCGAGCTGGCCCAGGCCGAGCTGCGCGCCGTGCTCGCCGGCCTGCCCTACGCCGGCAGCGCCCCCGCCGGGCTCGCCGCCGCCCAGGCCGGCAAGGACCACTGACAACCACCGCTGCCCGCATCCGCATCGCCGCGAAAGGACCCACCATGCAACGTCGCCACTTCTTCCAGAGCGCCCTGGCCGCCGGCGCCCTGACCACCGCCGCAGCGGCCGTCAGCCGCCCTGCGCTGGCCAGGCTGCCCGAGCCCGCACAGGCCACCGGCGCCGCCACCGCCGCCCCCTGGACGCCGCCGGGCGTCACCGCCGCCGGCCGCCCGTACCGACCGGTCGTCACCCTCAACGGCTGGACCCTGCCGTTTCGGCTGCGCGACGGGGTCAAGGAGTTCCACCTCGTCGCCGAGCCGGTGGTCCGCGAGATCGCCCCCGGCTTCGAGGCCAACCTGTGGGGCTACAACGGCCAGAGCCCGGGCCCGACCATCGAGGTCGTCGAAGGCGACCGGGTGCGCATCTACCTCACCAACCGCCTGCCCGAGCCAACCACCATCCACTGGCATGGCCAGCGGCTGCCCGCCGGCATGGACGGCGTGGCCGGCATCAACCAGCCCTCGATCCCGCCGGGGCAGACCTGGGTCTACGAGTTCCAGGCCCGCCGCCCCGGCACCTTCATGTACCACCCGCATGCCGACGAGATGGTGCAACTGGCGATGGGGATGATGGGCCTGTGGGTCACCCACCCCCGGCTCGATGCGCGCGGCCGCCATCCGCAGATCGACGCGGTGCAGCGCGACTACTGCTTCCTGATCAACGCCTTCGACATCGAACCCGGCGCGCGCACGCCGACCGTGGCGACCATGCTCGACTTCAACACCTGGGCCTGGAACAGCCGCGTCTTCCCCGGCATCGACACGCTGGTGGCGCGCCTGGGCGACCGCGTGCGAATCCGCATCGGCAACCTGACCATGGTCAACCACCCGATCCATGTCCACGGCGTCGAGTTCGAGGTCACCGGCACCGACGGCGGCCCGGTGCCCAGGAGCGCGCGCTGGCCCGAAGTCACGATCGACGTCGCGGTCGGCCAGATGCGCCAGATCGAGTTCGTCGCCGACGAGCCGGGCGACTGGGCCGTGCACTGCCACAAGAGCCACCACACGATGGGGCCGATGGGCCACGACGTGCCGACCCTGATCGGCGTCGACCACCGCGGCCTGGTCGGGCGCATCCAGCGCGTCGCGCCCGACTACATGGTCATGGGCGAGCGCGGCATGTACGACATGAAGGACATGCCGATGGAGCTGCCGCCCAACACCTTGCCGATGATGACCGGCCGCGGCCCCTTCGGCCCGATCGGCATGGGCGGCATGCTGACCCAGCTGAAGGTGCGGCCCGACCTCGCGCCCGACGACTACCGCGACCCCGGCGCCTGGACCCACCCGCCGGGCACGGTGGCCTTCAGGCACCCGGGCGCCGCGCCCGAGGTGGTGCGCGCGCCCGCCCAGGCCGGGCGCCAGCCCGCGGCGGCCGCGCCCGCGCCCACGCCCGGGTCCGCGCCGGCACCCGCACCCGCGCCAGCCGGCGCCGCGCCAGCACAGCCCGCCGCACCGGGCCACCACCGCCACTGACCCGGCTGCAGCCCATGCCGCACCCTGCTCCACCGATCCATCCCGGCCGCGCCGCCCGCGCCCGGGATCGGCGTCTGTGGCTCGCTGCCGCACTGCTCAGCCAGGCCGTCTGGTTCGCCGCCACCGGCGCATCGGCGCAGGCCGCGCCACCGCCTGCGACCCCGCCGCCGACCCCGCCGCCTGCGGCCCAGCCGGCAGCGGCCACCGACAGCGCCGGCCGGCCCTGGGTCGAGGCCGAAGTGCGCCGCGTCGACACCGAACGCCAGCGCGTGAGCCTGCGCCACGGCGCCATCCCCAACCTCGAGATGGCGCCGATGACGATGGTGTTCCAGGTGCGCGACCCGGCGCTGCTGCAGCGGCTGCGCCAGGGCGAGCGCATCCGCTTCAGCGCCGACCGCGTCGACGGCGAATACACCCTGATGGACATTGCCCCCAAGGAGTCACCATGACACGCTGGAAACCGATCGCCACCGCTGCGCTGGCGCTGCAACTGCTCGCTGCATCGCCGAGCCTGCTGGCCCATGCGCAGCCCGAAGGCTCGTACCCCGAACACGGCGCGGTCCTCGACCAGCGCCCGGCCCGCATCGCGGTCTGGTTCGACCACCCGATGCGGCTGACGCTGTTCGAGCTGCGCGGGCCCGCCGGCGTCGTCGCGCTCAGCGCGCGACCCGGCGCGACACCGGTCAGCCGCTTCGAGGCGGTGCCGACCGCGCCGATGCCGCCCGGGCGCTACACCGTGCGCTGGCGCGGCCTGGCGCCCGACGGTCACGTGATGGCCGACGATTTCGACTTCACGCTGCGCTGAGCGCGAGCGGCGCTGCCATGCTCGAAGTCGTCGCCGGCCTCGACGCCTGGGCCTGGCTGCTGGTGCTGGCCACCGCCGGCCTGTACGCCAGCACACTGGTCGCCGCCGGCGCCAGCCTGTTCCGGCTGGTCTTCGTCGACCCCGCCTTGCCCGGACATCGCACCGGCTGCCGGGCGACGATCGCCGTGGCGGCCTGGCTGGCGATCGCGCTGGCGCTGCTGCTGGCGCCGCTGCAGGCCGGCCACCTCGCCGGCGGCACGCTGGCCGGCGCCGTCGACCCGGTGCTGCTGGCCGCCGTCGTCGAGACCGGCCAGGGCCCGCGCATCGCGCTGCTGGTCGGCGGCCTGCTGCTGCTGCACGGCATGCTCGCCGGGCCCGCCCACGCGCGCCTGGGCCAGGCCGCCGGCGCCCTCGGCGTGGCGCTGATCGTCGCCTCCTACACCCAGGTCGGGCACACCGTCAGCGGCGAGCCGCGCTGGCTGCTGGCCACCCTGCTCGCGCTGCACCTGGGCGCCGTCGCATTCTGGGGCGGCGCGCTGATCCCGCTGTACCGGATCGTCGGCGACTCGGCCGCGCCGCAGCAGGCCGCGCGCACGCTGGTGCGCTTCGGCCAGGTCGCCACCGGCGTCGTCGCCGGCCTGGTCGCCGCGGCCGCGGCGCTGGCGTGGCTGCTGCTGGGCGGCTGGCCCGCCTGGCCGCCGGGCGCCTACGCGCAGGCCCTCGGGCTCAAGCTGGGCCTGCTGCTGTTGCTGCTGGCTTGTGCCGCAGCCAACCGCTGGTGGCTGGTGCCCGCATTCGAGCGCGCCCAACCCGGCGCTGGGTCGCGGCTGCGCGCCAGCATCGCGCTCGAGGCGCTGCTGGTGCTTTGCATCCTGCTCGTGACGGCGTTGCTGACGACGACCCTGCCGCCGCGCTGAACCATCGCGCCGGGCGGCAAAGCCGTGCGGCCCAGGATTATCGGCGCCGCAGCCGCAGCGCGTTGCCGACGACGCTGACCGACGACAGGCTCATCGCCAGCGCCGCGACCAGCGGCGACAGCAGCAACCCGAAGGACGGATAGAGCACGCCGGCGGCGAGCGGCACGCCGAGCGCGTTGTAGACGAACGCGAAGAAGAGGTTCTGCCGCATGTTGCGCACTGTCTGCCGCGACAATTCGCGCGCGCGTGCGATGCCGGTCAGATCGCCTTTGATCAGCGTCACGTGACCGGCGTTCATCGCGACGTCGGTGCCGGTGCCCATCGCGACGCCGACATCGGCGGCGGCCAGCGCCGGCGCGTCGTTGATGCCGTCGCCGGCCATCGCGACCTTGCGACCCTCGGCTTTAAGGCGAGCGACGAGATCGACCTTGTCCTGCGGCTTGACCTCGCCGAACACCTGGTCGATGCCGAGCTTCGCCGCGACCGCGCGCGCGGTGGTCCAGCCGTCGCCGGTGGCCATCACGACGCGCACGCCATCGGCGCGCAGCGCCGCCAGCGCGGCCGGCGTCGTCGGCTTGATCGGGTCGGACACGGCGAGCAGTCCGACGGCGCGGCCGTCGGCGGCGACCAACATCACGCTCGCTCCCTGCGCGCGCAGTTCTTCGGCCTCGCGCTCGAGCGGCCGCCAGTCGACACCGTCGTCGCGCATCAGCACGGTGTTGCCGATCGCGATGCGACGGCCGCCGACCGCGCCACGCACGCCGATGCCGCCGGCGGTTGCGAACGACTCCGGCGCGTCGAGCCTCAGCCCGCGGCGGCGCGCCTCGGCGACGATCGCTTCCGCGAGCGGATGCTCCGCCCCCTGGTCGAGGCTCGCTGCCAGCCGCAGCACTTCCTCCTCCGTCCAGCCTGCGGCGGCGACCACGCGATCGAACGCCGGCCTGCCTTCGGTCAGCGTGCCGGTTTTGTCGACGACCAGCGTATCGATCTTGCGCATCGACTCGATCGCCGCCGCGTCGCGGAACAGCACGCCCTGCGTCGCGCCGCGGCCGGTGGCGACCATGATCGACATCGGCGTGGCGAGCCCCAGCGCGCAGGGGCAGGCGATGATCAGCACCGCGAGCGCATTGATCGTCGCGTACACCCAGCTTGGCTCGGGGCCGAAGTTGCCCCAGATCAGGAACGTGGCGGCCGCGATGCCGATCACCGCCAGCACGAAGCGGCCGGCCACCACGTCCGCCAGCCGCTGCAGCGGCGCGCGCGAGCGCGCCGCTGTAGCGACCATCTGCACGATCTGCGCCAGCATCGTCGCCGCACCGACCTTCTCGGCGCGCATCACGAGCGCGCCCGTGGTGTTGATCGTCGCGCCGATCAGCTTGTCGCCGGCGCGCTTGTGCACAGGGATCGGCTCGCCGGTCAGCATCGATTCGTCGATGCTGCTTTCGCCTGCGAGCACGACGCCGTCGACCGGCACCTTCTCGCCGGGGCGAACGCGCAGCCGGTCGCCGGCGTGTACGTGCACGAGCGGCACGTCCTCCTCGGCGCCGTCGTCGCGCAGGCGGCGCGCGGTCTTCGGCGCCAGCCCCAGCAGCGCCTTGATCGCCGCCGAGGTCTGCGAGCGCGCTCGCAGCTCGAGCACCTGGCCGAGCAGCGTCAGCGACACGATCACCGCTGCCACCTCGAAGTACAGGCCGACGCGGCCATGCACGACGAAGCTCGCGGGGAACAGTTGCGGCGCGATCGTGGCCGTGGCGCTGTAGACGAAGGCGGCGGCCACCCCGAGCCCGATCAGGGTCCACATGTTCGGGCTGCGCAGGATCACCGACCGCACGCCGCGCGCGAAAAACGGCCAGCCGGCCCACAGGACCACCGGCGCCGACAGCAGCAGTTCGGCCCACGAGATCGCCGTGACAGGCACCCCGTCGATGCGATGGCCGAACATCGCCAGCGGCACGACGATCACCGTCAGCGGCAAGGTCCACCAGAAGCGGCGCGTGAAGTCGACGAGCTCCGGGCTGTCCTCCTCTTCGAGCGACGGCATCAACGGTTCCAGCGCCATGCCGCAGATCGGGCAATGGCCCGGCATTGGCTGGCGCACCTGCGGGTGCATCGGGCAGGTGTAGATCACCGCGCCGGGTTCCTGCGCCACGACCGCTGCGGGCGGCGCGGGCGCCTCGTCGATGCGGGCGCAAGCGGCAGGCCCGGCCGCGGCGCGCTGCGCGTGCGCGTTCGTCCTGTGATCCGCCTGCGGTGCGGATCCAACGAAACGCTGCGGATCGGCCTTGAACTTCGCCAGGCAATCGGTCGAGCAGAACCAGTAGGTGGCAGCCTCGAAGTCCGCGCTGCCGGCGGCCGATTGCGGGTCGATCGTCATGCCGCAAACGGGATCTGTGACCATCGAACTCATCGGGCCTGCCCCTTGACCGACCAGCGAAACACGCGCTCGGGCATGCCGACCTCGCGGATCAGCAGCGTGACCTCCTCGACGCTGCCCAGCGGCCTGAAGCTCAGCACGCCATTGCGGTGATGGCCTCCCGGCGGATCACCGTCCCAGGCGAGCGGCGCGTGCCGGCGCCCGGCGGCATCGATCAGCGCGGCGAGTTGGACAAGGTCGTGGCTCAGTTCGACGCTGTGCGTGCTCACGACGATTTCGAATTGCCAGCGCGATGCATCGGCCGCGACCGTATTCGGCGTGACGGTGACGGTGACGCCGCCGCCGCTGCTGGTCTGTGCGGCCGGCGCCGGCGCCGACTGCGCATTCGCGTCAGCGGATCCGACCAGTGCGAGCGCGAGTGCGCCAGCGATCGCTGCAATGTGTTTCATGGCCTCTCCCAGGGTTCTGCCGCCGTCTCCACGCGCGGATCGCGTGGTGATCCTTGCCCGTACGACACGCACCCGGTCCCCAGCGCCGCGCGCAATCGCGGCGCATCGGTGCCCGGGTCGACCGGTCGCGCGGCGGCACTGCGCCGCGCGGGGCTCGCCCTGCGCCTGCGGATCAAGGCGGCGGGCGAGCATCGGGGGCCTCGGGTGGATCGCCCGGCATCGCTGCGCGGATCCCGGCCAACGCCGGCAGCCGGCAGAAGCCTTGCGGCGCAACGCCGAGCGCGCTGTTGAACTTGCTCGCCAGATTCTGGAACGCAACGAGACCGGTCAGTTCGACCACGGCATCGTCGTCGAAGTGCTGCTTGAGTCGCGCGATCATCGCGTCGTCGACCCCGCGGTCAGGATGGGTGACGGCCTCCGCATAGTCGAGCGCCGCCCGTTCGCGCGCGTCGAACAGCGCGCTGTCGCGCCAGCGGTCGAGCGCCTGCACTTTCTCGGGGCTCGCGCCGCGCTTCATAAGCGTCGCTGAATTGAGGTCCACGCAGAAGGGGCAGTGGTTGATCTGCGAGACGCGCACCGTCAGCAGCGAGCGCAGCGCCGGTTCGATCGGCGAGGACCGCCGGTCGATCATGCCGTACAGCGTCGCCACACCGACAAACAGCGGCGGCGATCGCGCCCACAGCAGGGCCGAATCGAGCGCGGCGCCGTATTTCCTGCGCTGATTCCAGAAGAACGGGCGCAGGTACCAGGGCGCTTGCGCGGGCGACTTGATCGCAATGCGCATTGTCCGGTCCCTCCTTTGACGCTGCGCGCTCCGTCAGCGCTTCGCGGCTGCGGCGGTTGCGCCGAGCCGCGGGAAAAAGCGCGGCGTTCGCGCCGCATAGCGCTCGTAGTCGGCGCCGAACTGCACGCGCGCTTGCCGCTCTTCGCGCAGCGCCAGCCGCACGTACATGAAGACGAGGATCGGATACATCGCCAGCGTCACGAGTGTCGGCCACTGCAGCAGAAAGCCCGTCATGATCAGCACGAAGCCCGCGTACTGCGGGTGGCGGATGCGCGCGTAGGGGCCGGTGGAAGCGAGCCGGCGCTCGCGCTGCGCCGCGTGCAGCACCTTCCAGGCCGACGCGAGCAGGATGAAGCCGCCGAAGATCAGCACGCTGCTCGCGAGATGGAACGGCCCGAAGTGCGGATTGGTCCGCCAGCCGAAGACGACTTCCAGCAGATGGCCGGCGTCGTGCGACAGGAAGTCGACACCGGGGAAGCGGCTCGCAAGCCAGCCCGACAGCAGATAGATCGTCAGCGGGAAGCCGTACATCTCCGTGAACAGCGCGACCAGGAATGCGGTGAACGCGCCGAACGAACGCCAGTCGCGCCGGCTCTGCGGTCGCGCGAACGAAAACGCGAAGATCACGAAGACCGCGATGTTGATGAAGGCAAGCGACCACAGCCCGTAGGCCGGCGTTGGGTCGGCGTTCATTGCGAACCTCCGTCGTGGCGAGGCGGCCTGCCTGCCTGTGGCTGATCCGCCCCATGGCCACCATGCGAGCCATGGCCGCCATGGCCGTGCAGCAGATGCAGCAGCGGGCAGGCGAGCAGGAGCACGAACGGCAGATAGGCAAGGAAATGCGCCCGGTGCTCGGTCAGCAGGAAATATGCGGCGATCGCCAGAAAGGCGATCAGCACCCAGGTGCCGCGCGAACCGCCCTTGCGCGGCGTGTGATGTTCGCGGTCTTGCATTGCGTTGATCCTCGTTGCGGCATCCCGCAGCCGCGCCTCATCGCGCGGGCGCGTAGGTGAAGGTTGCGACCGTCGGTCTGACCGCATTGGGACGCACGATCTGCAGTTCGATCCGAAACGGACCCGGCGGCGACAGCGCGAAGTAGTTGCCGTAGCTCATCGCGCCGGCGATGGCCATCGGTTCGAGCCGCCTGCGCACCGGCGCCAGACCCGGCTCGCCAACCGTCGCTGTAACGACTGCGTCGTCGATGCGCGCACCGGTCGCGGCGTCGAACACGGCCACCATCACGTGCCGTTGGTGGCGCCCGCGCGGCGCGCCGCCATGCATCTTGCGTTCCGGATGTTCGGGCGGATGACCCTGCACGATCGCCGCCGGAACGATTCCGAGATAGATCGCGTAGCCGTCGACGGCGACGGCGCGGTCATCGCCCGCCGCGTACGACATCGCCGCCGGCGACAGCGCGACGACGGCCGCACAGGCGGCTAGCGCGATCCGCCGCGCCGACCGGAGATCGACGCGCAGTCTCGGCCGCGAAAGCTCGGGCATCGAGCCCTCGTGCCTGCAAGCAAGTCCGGCCTCGCGGCTCACTTGCCGCCCTTCATCATCATCTGGCCTTCGCGCATCGGCATCATCATGCGCTCGCCGTCCATCATCTGGCTCATCATCTGATCCATCAGCTTCAGATGTTCGTCGATCCAGTCGCGAAGCTGCTGCGGCGTGGCGTTCGGACCGGGCCGAGCCGACGTCATCTGCGCCATCATCTGGCCCATCAGATCCATGTGTTCCTGCAGCAGCTTGTCGCGCTGCGCGCCTTGCGCACTTTGTGCGGCGTCGAGCTTGCGCCGCGCCTCCATTGCGCGCTGCATCAACTGCTTCTGCGACTCGTCGGGCGCGGCCGACGCGAGCATCGGACCCGCCAACATCACGACCGCCATGGCAGAGAGGAATTTGCGTTTCATCGTCGTTCTCCCGTGAGCGAGGGGGCCGGCCGTCGTTCGGCGGACCGAGCCGCGCCGGAGCCGTTCGGTGACTGGATGCGCGACGGCCTCCGATCGAAGTGTCGGCCGCAGCGGCGGCCGTCGGGCTGACACCGCGATTACCGTTCTGTCATGTTTGCGTCGGCGCAAGCGCGCTGGGTCGCGCGCGATCTTCTTCGCGCCTCAGCCCCCGCCGGGCCGCCCCAAGGGGGCTGAGCGCCCCCGCGGGGCAGGGGGCAGCGAACGAACTGGGCGTGGGGGCCGTCCGCCCTGACGGCGTACCGAGTGATTCAGCCGTTCACGGCTTGCGCTACCCGGCGAGGTCGCGCTTCTTCTGCTCGTACTCGTCGCGGCCGATTTCGCCGCGCGCGTAGCGCTTGTCGAGGATGTCGCGCGCGGTTTCGCGCGGCGCGGAGGGGTTGTCGCTGCCCGCTCGCCGGTACGCCAGCACGCCGACGGCGACGACCAGCGCGACCAGCAGGATCCACCACAGGCCCATGCCGAACCAGCCGCCGCCAATCCCGTAGCCGTTCATCATCGGCAGCTCCCGCGCGCGGTCGTCACTGCGCGTAGCGCCGGAGCTGCTCGCGCTGCTGCGGCGTGAGCACCGCTTCGGCCTTGTCGGCCGCGTCGAGCATGTTTTCGAGCATCTGCTGGCGCAGCTCGGACATCCGCTTGTTCGCGGCGAGGATCGCCGCGCGGTCGCGCTTGTCGGTCCACATCGCGTCGCGCATCCGCGACATCTCGTCGTGCATCTTGCCCATCAGGTCCCAGTTCTTGCGGCGCAGTTCGTCGTCGAACTTCTGCACCTGGCGGCGCTGGCTGTCGTTCAGGTCGAGGCGGCCGATCGCGCCGAGCCCGAAGCCCATCATGCCCATGCCGTCCATCATCATTGCCGGGCCCATGCCGCGCCCGCCCATCATGCCCATGCCGCGGCCGCCCATCATTGCCCAGCCCCAGCGTTCGTCGTCGCGCCAGCCGCGGCCATCGCCAGGCCCGCCGCCCATCATGCCGGGCGCCATCATTCCGGCACCCGTCGTGCGCGGCGGCTCCTGGCTCTGCTGCGCGTACGCGGTGATCGCGCCGATGCTCAACACGGTTGCCGCGGCGACCGCGGCCTGTTTCCAGTTCATGCGCGTCCTCCTGTGAAAGGTGGGATCAATCGGGCGGCGACCACGCCGATACCAGCGCCCGCTCGCGCAGCATCGCGAGTGTGGCGGCAAGCACGCCAATGACCGCCGCCGTGCCGGCTGCGCAAAGCCAAAACAGCGGGCACGAGTTCGCCGCCTGCCATGCCGGGTAGGCGAGCAGCAGCCAGACCCAGTGCGGCGTCAGCCAGCGTTCGATCGACATCGCATGCCCCCGGTTCGTTCGTCCATCGCAGTCGCGCGTCCCGCCTTCCCGCGAACGCCGCCGATCGACCCTGCGGCCGGCGGCGCCTGCCTGCGTGCCGCCTTTCGCGTTCAGTGTCGGCCGCCCTATCCGACGGCCGGCTGACACTCTGATTACAGCCGCGTCAGCTTTGCGCCGGCGCGAGCTGCGCGGACCTTTCCGCATCGGCGGCGGGAGCGAACGCAAGCGTAAAGCGTACGTGCGTGCCGTCCGTGTCGGCAGTCGCGCTGCCGCCGTGCAGCCGCATGATCGATTCGACGATCGCAAGCCCCAGACCGGCGCCCTCGGTGCTCGCCGCGCCGCGGCTCGCACCGCGCGCGAAGCGCGCGAACAATCGCTGCAGCTCGTCCTGCGCCAGCGCGGCGGCGGGGTTATCGACGGTGATCTGCGCGCGCTGCGCATCGGTGCGCGCGCACACGCGAATCAGCGCACCGGCGGGCGCGTAACGCACCGCGTTGGACAGCAGGTTCGTGATCGCGCGGCGCGCCATCGAGCGATCGCAGTCCGCGCGCGCACCACCCTCGACCTCGATGCGCTGGCCCTTTTCGTCGGCGGCCGCCTCGAAGAACTCGGCCACGCTGGCCGCTTCCTGTGCGAGGTCGACCGGCTCGAACTTCGTCTCGATCATGCCCTTGTCGGCGCGTGCGAGGAACAGCATGTCGGCGACCATGCGCTGCAGCCGTTCGAGCTCGACCAGGTTCGAGTGCAGCACCTCGCGGTACTCGTCGATGCCGCGCGGCCGCGACAGCGTGACCTGCGTCATCAGCATCAGGTTGTTCAGGGGCGTGCGCAGCTCGTGCGCGAGGTCGGCCGAAAAGTCGTCGAGCGATCGGAACGACTCGCGCAGCCGGTCGAGCATCCGGTTGATCGCAACGATCAGTCCGCGCACCTCCGCCGGCGCGTCGTCGGCGCGCAGCGGCTGGCCGAGGCGGTCCGCGGTCACGCGTTCGGCCGCGCGCGCGATCACCGCGAGCGGCGCCAACCCGCGGCGTGCCGCCCACGATGCGATGGCAGCACTGGCGAGCACGCCGAGAACTGCGGCGGCCACCATCGCTCCGCCGAGCAGTTCAAGCAGTTGCTGCGTCGGGCTGACGTGCTGGGCGATGAAGGCGGCATAGGTGCCTCGGTCGGCGGTGGTGTAGTCGATCTTCCGCAGCCACCAGGTCTCATGGCCGACCGTGTAAGGCACGAAGTGAGGGGCGTGCGGAACGTCGTGTCCGCCGCCGGCGTCAATCAATGCCGCCAGTCCCGGTTCCGGCCAGACCAGCCAGCCCGCGTTGTTGCGCAGGCCAAGCTCCAAGTGCGCATGGCCGATGCGCAGCTTCGCAAAGCGCGCGATGTTGTCCTCGATTCGGGCGCCGCTGCCGAACTCGTGGAGAAGGTGCTGGACCATCTCCGTCTTGCCGTCGAGTTCCTCCAGGTCGCGTGCTTCAAGTTGCATTCGCAGCAGCCACGCCAGCCCCACGCCGAGCAGGACAAGCAGGACCGCAGTCGATAGCGAGAACAGAAGGAACAGCCGCGCGGCCAGCGACAGGCGCACCGCTGGCGCGACCGCCATGGCCGTGCTCACTGCACGACCCGCCTACCGGAGGGCTGCGGGCGGAGCGCTTCGGAGCGGCCGGGCGCGCTCATGTGGCTCTCCTTCCGCGCTGCGCGCTCCAGGGCGAGCGCTTCGGAGCGGCCGGGCGCGCTCAAGCGCGCTCCTCCAGCACGTAGCCGAAGCCGCGCACCGTGTGGATCAGTTTCTTGGCGAACGGATCGTCGATCTTGGCGCGCAGCCGGCGAACGGCAACCTCGACGACGTTGGTGTCGCTGTCGAAGTTCATGTCCCACACCTGCTCGGCGATCATTGTGCGCGACAGCACCTCGCCGGTCCGCCGCAGCAGCAGAAGCAGCAGCGCGTATTCCTTCGCCGTCAGATCGATCCGCTGGCCGCCGCGTTCGACGCGCCGGCGCAGAAGCTGCACCTCGAGGTCGGCCAGGCGCAGCAGGTCGGACTCCTGCTGCTTGCCGCGCCGCTGCAACGCGCGCACGCGCGCCAGCAGCTCGGAAAAGGCGAAAGGCTTGACCAGGTAGTCGTCGGCGCCGTGCTCGAGACCGCGCACGCGGTCCTCGACCCGATCGTGCGCGGTCAGGAACAGCACCGGCGTGCGGTTGTCGTGGCGGATGCGCTTGATCGCTTCCCAGCCGTCCATTTTCGGCAGGCCGACGTCGAGCACGATCACGTCGTACTCGCTGTTGCCGGCCATGTGCACGGCGTCCACGCCGTTGCGCACCCAGTCGACGATCCAGCCGTTCTCGCCGAGGCCCTTGACCAGGTATTCGCCGGCTTGGCGCTCATCTTCGGCCAGCAGCAGTCTCATCGCCAAAACCCCCGGACAACGCGTTCGTCACGCCCCGAATGGTAGGCGCGCCGCTCGGTGGCGAAGCTGACGGCAAGATTACGAGCTTGTCAGTCTCGCATCTCGCCGGCGGTCGAAGAACGCGCGCCGGGCGCAGCAGTGCTGCGCCCGGCGCTTGCGGATGGCTGCGACTACGCACCGATATGGAGGACGGGTTCAACCGGACCGTTGTCCTTGGCCGGACCCGACTTCGCCGGGTCGAACAGGCACTCGTCGGCATGCGCGAGCAGTCCGTTCACCAGCTTCAGGCGGGCCGGTTCGAGCGTCCAGCCGGCTTCGCCGCCGACGAAGCGCCACACGTCCACAACACCGATCGGGTCGGTCGTTGCGCGCAGGACTTCGTCGCGCGTGAGCCGGCTCGGTTTGGATTCGAAGATCCAGCCGGCTTCGCCGCCGACGAAACGCCAGACGGTGCCGGCGGACGGCTGATCGGCGGAAGCCAAGGTCGGCAGCAGCAAAGCGGCGGCCAGCGCGGCGGCGATCGTGTGTTTGCGGGTCAGCATGACGTGTTCCTTTTCGGTCGATGGCGGGGGGCGGAGTCGCCGCAGACTCGGTTTCGTGCAGCGCCTCCGTGAATCGCACTCTAGGAGCGCGACCCCGACGCCAAGCCGACGCGTGGATTACGGACTCGTCAGGCGCGGCGCCGCGCGCCAACGAGTTGACGAGTCGCAAGCCTTCCGGACGCGCGCTCAGCCTCCCGGTTGCGCCGCGGCTTGCCGCTGCAACTCGTCGTGCGTGGCGCGGAGTCGGCGAAGGCGCGGTAGTCGCGCAGCGGCGCAACGTACTTGGGCACTGCGGCGGCGCGCTGTCCGGGCACGGACGCATCGGCCGGCCGGTCTTGCGCGAAGGCGGCGGTCCACGCGACGACGAGCGTGGCCGAAGATAGCGATCGGGATCGCGACATCGAATTCCTCGGGTCGATGAACGGTGCGCGGCCCGCAGCGGGGCGCCGCGCAGGGACGCCGCGGCGGCGAAAACGGATTACGCGCGCCGGATCGGCGGCGGCGAAGGCACGTCGAGCACGACCGAAACGAAGTTCGCGAAGAACGCGCGCGGCGCGCGCGGCGCGAATCGCTCGGCTTCGAACGTCGCCGATACCGGCGCGACCGATGCCATGCCCAGATGCGGGCAGGCGTGCTCGTGCAGCGTGTCGCCGGCGGCCGGCACTTGTGCGGCGCGCGCGCCGCAAGCGCCGTGCGCGTGGTCGATGGCGGCAAGCGCAACGACCTGCGCGTGGACGTGCGCGTGCTCTGGCGCGCCGACGATCGCAACGACGCCGGCCGCCACCGCTTTCAGCGGCAACACGAGCGCGAGCGCAGCCCGCAGGAGGCGCCGCATGCGCGGCGTCCGGCCCATCGTCGACACTACTTTGTGAGCACTTTCTTTCTGACCGCTTTCAGGCCTTCGGCAGCGTCACCCCGGTCTGCCCCTGGTACTTGCCGCCCTTGTCGCGGTAACTGACTTCGCAGACCTCGTCGCTCTCGAGGAACAGCACCTGCGCGCAGCCCTCGCCGGCATAGATCTTGGCCGGCAGCGGCGTGGTGTTGGAGAACTCGAGCGTCACGTGTCCTTCCCACTCGGGCTCGAGCGGCGTCACGTTGACGATGATGCCGCAGCGCGCGTAGGTGCTCTTGCCCAGACAGATGGTGAGCACGTTGCGCGGGATGCGCATGTACTCGACCGTACGCGCCAGCGCGAACGAGTTGGGCGGGATGATGCAGACCTCGCCGGTGAAGTCGACGAAGGAGTTGGTGTCGAAGGCCTTGGGGTCGACGATCGTGCTGTTGATGTTGGTGAAGATCTTGAATTCGCCCGCGCAGCGGATGTCGTAGCCGTAGCTCGAGGTGCCGTAGCTGACGATCTTGCGGCCGTCGACGCTGCGCACCTGGCCGGGCTCGAACGGCTCGATCATCCGCTGCTCGGCCGCCATGCGGCGGATCCACTTGTCGCTTTTGATGCTCATGGCGTCGGTCGAAGTCAGTCGGGGGCTGCGCGCCTGCGACGGCGCTGCGGCATTCTACGGATCGCGCCGCGCCGGTCGCGGCCAGCCCGCCGCGCCCGCGCGGTCCAGCACTAGACTGCGGCCATGCTCGACTCCGACTCCCTCGACTGGCGTCCGGCGCGGCCGGGCGACGCGCTCGCCGATGTCGACACGCCGGCGCTGATCCTGGACCTCACCAAGTTCGAGGCCAACCTGGCGCGGCTGATGGCGGCGGTGGCGCCCTACGGGGTGCGCGTGCGGCCGCACGCCAAGAGCCACAAGTGCGTGCAGATCGCGCGCCGGCAGATCGCCGCCGGCGCCGCCGGCGTCTGCGTGCAGAAGCCGTCGGAGGCGGCGGTGTTCCTCGCCGCCGGCATCGACGACGTGCTGATCACCAACGAGGTCGTCGGCGAGCCCAAACTGCGTCGCCTGGCGGCGCTCGCCCTGCGTCACCCGAGCGCGCGGCTCGGCCTGTGTGCCGACGACGCTGGCGTCTTGCGGCAACTGGCGCAGATCTGCGACCAGCTTGGCGCACGGCTCGATGTCTACGTCGAAGTCGACGTCGGCCAGAACCGCTGCGGACTGTCGGCGCCGGAGGAGATCGTCGCCCTGGCGCGCGCGGTCGTCGCCAGCCCGCGGCTGAACTTCATGGGACTGCACGCCTACCACGGCGGCGCCCAGCATCGGCGCGGCGTGCCCGAACGGCGCGCGGCGGTGGAGGCGGCCGCGCAGCGGGCGCACGATGCGCGCGCCGCGCTGCGTGCCGCCAACCTGCCGTGCGAGCGGATCACCGGCGGCGGCACCGGCACCTTCCTGTACGAGGCGGCAAGCGCGGTCTACAACGAGATCCAGCCGGGCTCGTACGCGCTGATGGACGTCGACTACGCGAAGAACGCCGCCGACCCGCAGGCGCCGCGCTTCGAGCACGCGCTGGCGATCCTCGCCACCGTGATCAGCGTGCGCGCCGCCGACGGCAACGAACGCGCCACGCTCGACGCCGGACTGAAGGCTTTCTCGACCGACTCCGGCCCGGCGCTGCCGACCTTCGCCGGCTGGCGTCCGTACGCGGTCTCCGACGAGCACACGGTGCTGCACCGAAGCGGCGACGGACCGGCGATCCGCCTCGGCGACAAGGCGCTGCTCGTGCCCGGACACTGCGATCCGACGGTGGCGCTGCACGACTGGATCGTCGCCGTGCGCAACGGCCGGGTCGAGGAGCTGTGGCCGATCGACGCCCGCGGCGCCTTGTTCTGAGCGAACGCTTGGCGGGCGGCCAGGACGAACCGCCGGCGCGTGCCCGTCGCAGCGAGGCCTCGGCGCGCCGATCGCGGCTCGGATGTTCGCGCGGCTGCAGCGCCGCCGCGCGCGTGGAATTCTTTGGGGAGAACCGTCATGCAGATCCAGAACAATGCCTTCATCGTCACCGGCGGCGCCTCCGGCCTGGGCCGCGCGACCGCGACCCTGCTCGCTGCGGCCGGCGGCCGGGTGGTGATCGCCGACCTGGCTGCCGATCAGGGCGCGGCGCTGGCGCGCGAGCTCGGCGGCGCCGCCCGCTTCGTGCGCTGCGACGTGACGAGCGCGGCCGACGGCCAGGCGGCGGTGTCCGCCGCGCTCGCGGCCGGACCGCTGCGCGGACTGGTCAACTGCGCCGGCATTGCCATCGCGGAGAAGGTGATCGGCAAGGACGGACCGCACGACCTCGAGCGCTTCGCGCGCACCATCGCCGTCAACCTGATCGGCACCTTCAACATGATCCGCCTGGCGGCTGCGGCGATGGCGGCACAGGAGGCCGGCGCCGACGGCGAGCGCGGCGTGATCGTCAACACCGCCTCGGTGGCGGCATTCGACGGTCAGATCGGCCAGGCGGCCTACGCGGCGTCGAAGGGCGGCGTGGTCGGCATGACCCTGCCGATCGCGCGCGATCTGGCGCGCAGCGGCATCCGCGTGGTGACCATCGCGCCCGGCCTGTTCGAGACGCCGATGCTGCTCGGCATGCCGGCCGAGGTGCAGCAGGCGCTGGCACGGCAGGTGCCATTCCCGTCGCGGCTCGGCCGGCCCGACGAGTACGCACAACTGGTCGCCTCGATCCTCGCCAACCCGATGCTCAACGGCGAGACGATCCGCCTCGACGGCGCGATCCGGATGCAGCCGAAGTGAAGGCCGCCGCCGCACTCGTCGCCGGCGCGACCGCGGGCAGCACCCTCCACTGGCGCCGAGTGCGCGCGCGGGACTCGCGGTGAGCGGCGCCGCCCTGCCGAGCCGCCGGGCGATCGCGGCGATCGCGGCGATCGCGGCGCTTG
>Ga0208609_100395_pt1 | contig 17473 bp, 20 predicted proteins | sample SubbioR11_8A_Apr_FD_184813 | JGI IMG/M metagenome (GOLD analysis project Ga0208609, IMG submission 184813) | Serpentinite rock and fluid subsurface biosphere microbial communities from McLaughlin Reserve, California, USA - CR11_8A_Apr (SPAdes) | ecosystem: Environmental > Terrestrial > Deep...
GGATCCGCGAGCAGCTCGAGATCTTCGTCACCGCGGCGCGCAACCGGCGCGAGGCGCTCGACCACGTGCTGCTGTTCGGCCCGCCGGGACTGGGCAAGACCACGCTGGCGCACATCGTCGCCCACGAAATGGGCGTGCATCTGCGCCAGACCAGCGGCCCGGTGCTGGAGCGCCCCGGCGATCTGGCGGCGCTGCTCACCAACCTCGAGCGCAACGACGTCCTGTTCATCGACGAGATCCACCGCTTGAGCCCGGTGGTCGAGGAGATCCTCTACCCGGCGCTCGAAGACTTCCAGATCGACATCATGATCGGCGACGGCCCGGCGGCGCGCTCGATCAAGCTGGATCTGCCGCCGTTCACGCTGGTGGGCGCGACCACGCGCGCCGGCATGCTCACCAACCCGCTGCGCGATCGCTTCGGGATCGTCGCCCGCCTGGAGTTCTATACCCAGCAGGAACTCTCCACCATCGTGCGCCGCTCGGCCGGCCTGCTCAAGGCGAGCATCGACGACGACGGCTGCGCCGAAGTCGCGCGCCGCGCGCGCGGCACCCCGCGCATCGCCAACCGCCTGCTGCGCCGCGTGCGCGACTTCGCCGAAGTGCGCGAGGACGGCCGCATCTCGCAGCCGGTGGCCGACCGCGCGCTGACCCTGCTCGAGGTCGACGCGCGCGGGCTCGACGTCATGGACCGCAAGCTGCTGGCGGCGGTGATCGAACGCTTCGGCGGCGGGCCGGTCGGCATCGACAACCTGGCCGCCGCGCTCAGCGAGGAGCGCGAGACGCTGGAAGACGTGGTCGAGCCGTTCCTGATCCAGCAAGGCCTTCTGCAGCGCACGCCGCGCGGCCGCATCGCCGCGCTCGCCGCCTACGAGCACTTCGGGCTGACGGCGCCGGCGCGGCCGGGCGACCTGTTCCAGAACTGAACGGCGCAGCAGCGGGTCTGATGTTGGGCGCAGCCGTGGCGCATTCGGGCGCCGCCGGCTCGCGGCAGTCACGGTGCCTGCGGGGCGCGACCCGCTGCCGCGTCGCGGCTTTTCGCGGCGCGTCATCGCAAGCCCCCTGTCGGCGTCGGGCCGGACCCGTTGAACCGAGACTGTCGCGGCGGCCGGCGAGACACTAGAATCGCGCGCTTTGCGGAACCGGAGTCAAGGAACCGTCATGGATTTCTCCCAGCCGGAACAGGGCAGCCGACGCCTGGCGGGTTTCGCCTTCGTCGTCGTCTTGCACCTGCTGGTCGGCTATGTGCTGGTCACCGGCCTGGCGCGCAAAGTGGTCGAGGTCGTGCGCGGGCCGATCGAGGTCAAGGTGATCGAGGAGGTCGTCAAGCAGCCGCCGCCGCCGGAGGTGCTGTTGCCGCCGCCGCCCAAGATGGCGGCGCCGCCGCCGCCGTTCATTCCGCCGCCGGAGGTGGCGATCGCGCCACCGCCGGTGGCGGCGCCGACGATCACCGCGGTGACCGCCGAGGCGCCGCCGGCGCCGCAGGCGCCGGTGATCGCCCGGCCGGTCGAGACCGCACCGCCGGCGCCGCCGGCGGCGCCGGCGGTGCGCAGCGCCGCGGTCGAGTGCCCGAACTACCGCGAAGTGCTGGGCGCGATCGTCTATCCGCGCGAGGCGTTGCTGGAAGGCATCGAAGGCTCGGTGGTGATCGAGTTCACGGTCACCGCCGGCGGCCAGATCCGCGATCCGGTCGTGCGCCAGTCTAGCAACCGCGTCTTCAACCGTGTCTCGCTGAGCACGGTGTCGCGGCTGAACTGCCCGGGGCAGGGACGCGACGTGCGCGTGCAGGCGCCGATCGACTTTCGCATCCGTTGACAATCCCTTTTCACAGCGCAAGGCTGCTCACAAGGCCGTCGCCACCAGCGCGTTAGCACGGGCCGCCGTCACCCACCGACCCTCGAGAGGAGTACGTCAATGTTCTGGTTCCCCCGTCGCCCGGCGGCCGCGATGGCCGCTGCCGCCTTCGTGATCGTCAACGTCATCGGCGTGCTCGCGCCCGCCTTCGCGCAGGACGCCGCCAAGGCGCCGGCAGCGGCGGATGCGCCGGCGCCGGCCGCGCCCGCCGCAGCCACGCCGGCCGCGTTCATGCCGACGGTGACGAAGGAAGTGGTCGAGAACCCGTACGGCTTCGCCGCCGCCTGGCGCCAGGCCGACATCGTCGGCAAGTCGACGTTCATCCTGCTCGGCATCATGTCGATGGCAAGCTGGTATGTGATCTTCGTCAAGCTGTGGGAGCAGCAGCGCATCATCAAGGAAGGCGCGCAGATGCGCTCCACCTTCTGGAAGGCGACCTCGCTGCGCGACGGCGCCACCCAGCTCAAGCAGGGCAGCGCCTACCGCTACATCGCCGAGACCGGCATCGAGGCCAACGAACACCACGAGGGCACGCTGACCGAGAACGTCGACCTGAACTCCTGGGTGACGATGTCGGTGCAGCGCGCGGTCGACGCCGTCAACAGCCGCATGCAGTCCGGGCTGGCGGTGCTGGCGACGGTCGGTTCGACCGCCCCGTTCGTCGGCCTGTTCGGCACCGTCTGGGGCATCTATCACGCGCTGACCGCGATCGGCATCGCCGGTCAGGCCTCGCTCGACAAGGTGGCCGGGCCGGTGGGCGAGGCGCTGATCATGACCGCGCTCGGGCTGGCGGTCGCGGTGCCGGCGGTGATGGGCTACAACTGGCTGCTGCGCCGGAACAAGCTCGTGATGGACTCGGTACGCGCCTTCGGCGGCGACGTGCACGGCGTGCTGATGGGCAAGGCCGCCAAGGCCAGCCGCTGATCGCGGCGCTCGACCACCCACGACGAGGAGGACTGCCATGGGCATGAGCGTCGGATCGATGAGCGACGAGGAAGACCGCTCGATGGCCGAGATCAACACCACGCCCCTGGTGGACGTGATGCTGGTCCTGCTGATCATCTTCCTGGTGACGATCCCGGTGATCACGCAAAGCGTCGGCGTCAGACTGCCGGTCGAGACCAATCTGCCGCGCCAGACCAAGCCCGAGAACATCGAGATCTCGGTCACGCGCGACGGCGACGTCTACTGGGGCATGGTGCGCGTGCGCGACAACGAGGAACTCGTCGACCGCCTGAAGAACGCCGCCGTCAGGCAGCCGCAACCCGAGGTGCACATCCGCGGCGACCACGCCGGCCGCTACGAATTCGTCGGCCGCGTGGTGTTCGCGGCGCAGCGCGCCGGGATCATGAAGGTCGGCTTCGTCACCGAGCCGAGCATGCCGGGCGGCCGCTGAGCGCGGCGGGGAGACAGCGATGGGAATGAGTGTCGGCAAGAGCGGCGGTGACGATCCCGAGGTCATGATGGACATCAACACCACGCCGCTGATCGACGTGATGCTGGTGCTGCTGATCCTGCTGATCGTCACGATCCCGATCCAGTTGCACGCGGTCAACCTCAACATGCCGGTCGGCAACCCGCCGCAGCAGCCGGAGAAGCCGCAGGTGGTGACGATCGACGTCGACTTCGACGGCACCCTGTTCTGGAACGGCGAGATCATGCCCGACCGCGCCGCGCTCGAGGCGAGACTGCTGCAGGCCGCGGCGCAACCGGTGCAGCCCGAGGTGCACCTGCGGCCGAACAAGCTCGCCGAGTACCGCACGGTGGCCATGGTGATGGCCTCGGCCCAGCGTCTGGGCGTCACCAAGCTCGGGTTGGTCGGCAACGAGCAGTTCGTCCGCTAGCCGCGCCGCCGGCCGGTGGCGCGCCCCCCCGGTCGCTGCCGAGGGCAGGCCCCGGACCCTGGAGATCGCCGATGGTCGAAGCCGCACCCCCCGTTGCCGCCTGGCGCAAGCTGGCGCTCGCCGCCGCCGTTGCCGGCGCCTTCGCGCTGATCCCGGGCGGCGGCAAGAGCCCGATCGGCGCCGCCCAGGCGCAGGAGACGGTGCGCGCGGAGGTCGGCCGGCCGCTGCAGCAGGCGCGCGACCTGATCAAGGCCAACCGCCACCGCGAGGCGCTGGCGCGACTGCGCGAGGTCGAGGCGGTGCCCAACCGGACCGCGCACGAGAACTTCCTGCTCGAGCAGATGCGCGCCTCGGCCGCCAGCGGCGCCGGCGACCACGAGCAGGCGATCCGCTCCTTCACCTTCCTGATCAACTCCGGCCGGATGAGCGAGGCCGAGAACGCGCGGCTGGCCGCCGGACTGGCCGGGCTGCACTACCGCCAGCGCGACTTCAAGAGTGCCGCCGGCTGGGCCGAGCGGGCGCTGAAGGCCAACCCCGGCGACGGCGCCCTGCGCGCGCTGCTGATCCAGTCGCACTTCCAGGGCGGCGATCTGGCCGCCGCGCAGCGCGAAGCGCTGGCCGACGTGCAGGCCGCCGAGCGCGCCGGCCGCACGCCGCCCGAAGACCAGTTGCTGCTGCTCGCCAACATCGCCGCGCGCAACACTGCCGACCGCACCGGCCACCTGCAGGCGATGGAGCGGTTGATCGCCCACTATCCGAAGCGCGAGTACTGGGCCGACCTGCTGCGCCGGATCGAGACCCGCCCCGGCTGGTCGAACCGCCTCACGCTCGAGGTCTACCGGCTGCGCGCGGCCACGCGCACGCTCGCGACCGCCGCCGACTACACCGAGTACGCGCAACTGGCCCTGCAGGAGCAGCAGGCCGGCGAGGCCAAGCGCATCCTCGACGAGGGCTTCGCCGCCGGCATCCTCGGCAAGGGCCCGGAGGCCGAGCGCCAGCGGCGCCTGCTGGCGCTCGCCAACCAGCGCGCCGCCGAGGCGCCCAAGGTCCTGGCCGAGGCCGAGAGGGAGGCGGTCGACGACAAGGACGGCAACGATCTGGTGCGCATCGGCCTCGGCTACAGCGGTCTGGGCCAGCACGACAAGGGCGTCGCGCTGATCCAGCAGGGCATCGCCCGCGGCGGCTTGCAGCGGCCGCACGACGCCAAGCTGCACCTGGGCATCGCATTGCATCGCGCCGGAGACAAGGGCCGCGCCGCGCAGGTGCTGCGCACGGTGGGTGGCGCCGATGGCACGGCTGACCTGGCGCGGCTGTGGCAGCGAGTGTCCTGAACGGGGCTCCCGCGATCAGGCGCGGCATTGCGCCAACGTCACGACCGCCCTGAGCGTCCCGCGGATGCCATCGCCGATGTCCCAGGCGGAAGCGCTGCCCGGCCATCGGTTGCGCGTCCGATCCATCGATGGGATGACAGGCACAGCGCACATAACGGATTGGAGGAGATCGACTGGGACCCCCGGACTCGAAGGCCTGGGCCGTCCTTCAGCGCCGCGTGCGCTGCGGCGCAGGCGTCCCGTGCACCGATCCGTAGGCGGCTTTCAGTTCAGCCGATAGCGCCGCGAACTCCTGACGCAAGCGCTTCGCCACAACGGCGTTGCCCGCAGCCATGGCGATCGCCGCGCTGTGCCCCGCTCGACGAGGTCCAACAGCTCGAGATGTTCATCGCGCAGATAGGGCGCGGCGAGCGCTGAAGCGAACTTTCTTCTGCCGCGCGCCACGACCGCGGCGATACGCATCAGATCCTTCGCATCCTTTTCACCCTTGACGCTCGCGCGCCGGTCACCAAACGCCTCCAGCTTCAGCACCGCCAGATGCTCGAGGCCGGCGACCCGGATTCAGCCGACGTTCTCGAGCCGTTTGGCGCTCGACACGTACCGGCTGCGCGCGGCCACCAAAACGCTGACGAACGCCAACGACATCGTCGAAATGGCGCAGCTCGCGCTGCAGCAGGGCCAGGCGGGCGAGGCGAAGAAGGCGTCAAACGTCCCCGGGCATCAAGAACCTGCACGTAGCCCCTCCCGCTCTGGAGAGCCGCCTGTCCAGGGTCGCCAGCGGCAGCGCGAGCGCCTCGGCCAGCGCGACGTACCAGGCGTCGTAGCTCGTCACTGTGTGACGCAGCTCCCAGATGCGGGGCGCGAACGGATCGAAGGAATACAGCTCCATGTCGAGCTGCATCAGATCGTCATGGGCCGCGTTCGCTTCGGCGGTGGTAAGGCGTTTCGCCAGCTCCAGGCGGCGCAGTATGTTCGTCGCTTCGACTTTCGCCAGTTCGGGCGCATGAGGCAAGCCGCGCGCCAGCACTTCCTCGGCCCATGAGCCGTCGGCGCCCGAATCGACCAGGGCCGCGACCAGCACGGAGGAATCGACGACGACGTTCAACGCCGATCAGCGTCGCGGTGACGCACTATCTGCCGGGACGATACGCGCGTCTGCGCCGCACGCTTCCTCTTGCGCACCTGTTGCAGCCAGGCATCCACCGACGGACGGGCGGCAAGGCGCTCCAACTCGGCGCGAAGGAACTCCTGCGTCGACTTGCCCTGCAGCGCCGCGCGCGCTGCGATCACGTCGCGAACCTTCTCCGGGACGTGGCGGATTGTGATTTGCACTGCCATGCCTGCATAATGCCCGCATGGACATCATCACGCAAGCAACACGATACGTGTGCCAAGCTCACCACGCTGGTCGACGATGCTCGCTGCAGGAGAGTCAGGCGGGCGAAACGCAGAAGGTGCTCGAAGACGGATTCGCGAGCGGCATCCTCGGCAAGCGCCCAGAAGCCGGGCTCGCGTACAGCGTGTCATCCCCGCGCAAGCGGGGATCCAACGCAGCAACGAAGCTGGGTTCCCGCTTTCGCGGGAACGACACGAGCGAGTTCGAGCGACACCGCCGGTTTCATGCTTCGCGGGTCGCGCGCAGCGCGGTGGAGCAACTGATAGGGAGGGTGCTATGCGCGAGTTTGTTTATCCAGGCAATTTTACGCGCGACCGCAAGGACGGAGGGTACGTCGTGTCGTTTCGCGACGTGCCGGAGGCCATCACCCAGGCAGAGTCGGCGGCCCAGTGTGTCGAACAAGCCGCCGGCGCACTCCAGGCCGCGATCGAGGGCCGGATCATGGACGGTCTCGAAATCCCGGCCGCTTCCCGGGCGAAGCGCGGCGAGCGCCTCGTCGCGGTTCCCGTGCAGACGGCGCTGAAGGCGGCGCTCTACCTCGCCATGCGCGAACGCGGCATCACGCGCGTTGAGCTGGCGCGGCGCCTGCGCATTGACGAGAAGGAAGCACGCCGCATGCTCGATCCGCACCACGCCACCAAGGCCGAGCGTCTGGAACACGCGCTGGCCGTCCTCGGCCGGCATGCCGAGCTTCGCGTTGCGTAGCCACCAGCGCAGTCAACGTGACACCACTTCGCCCTCGACTCTCACGAGTCAATTGCCTCTGCCAACACCTCCGTGGCCCATTGGTTCAGGCTCTTTCCCGCCGCCTGGGCGGCCACGAGCGCTGCGCCGTGAACCTCTGGCGGGACTCGCAGCAAGATCTTGCCGGACGCGGGCTTCTCCGGGCGGATGCCCTGCTCCTTGCAGTCGCCGAGAAACTCCTCGACCGCCAACTCGAATTGTTTGCGCAGATCCCTGACCGTTTCCCCGTGGAAGCTGATCACGGTGCGCAGACCAAGAACGCGCCCGACGAAGATGTTGTCACGCTCGTCAAACTCGATCCGCGCCGTGTAGCCCTTGTGAGTCATGGTGTTCATGGCTTCACTCCTGCTCGCTCCAGCAATTCGCGAGCTTCTTCGACCTGGTAGCGCTTGGCTTCCTTTCCTGGATGCGGGCGATGACAGTGCCACTGTTCCTCATACAACGTGATCTTCACTCGCGAGCCTTCGCGCTCCTTGACGAACCCACCCAACCCGATCACGAGAGACTCGATGCCGGCGAACACGATGTTCGGCGACGTTGGGCGCGCGAAGATGGCCGCGAGCGTCTTGCGATGCTTGGCGTTCACTCAAAACATGCTAGCTCGATCTGCTAGCACGACGCAAGCGTGAAGTGCGCATTTCAGTTGCCCCACCGCGCTGCGGGCTTCAGCGGCCTCGGCCAGCACAACAAGGGCGTCGCACTGATCTGCGCACGGTGGGTGGCACCGATGGCACGGCTGACCTGGCGCGGCTGTGGATGAAGATGCCGTAGGAATCGCCGGGGCTGCCGTCGGGGGAACATGGCTTGAACCTGGCATCGATGCCGCTTGAACTCAGCGACAAACCTTGCCGCGAGTGCTGGAGACCGCCCGTCACGCCGCCTTCCGCAGTTCCTCACGAATCGCTTTGCGCACCACCGTCTCGATCGACTCCGCGGCAATGGCCTGCTTCAGCGCTTCGTTGATGAGCGTCTGGTAGCCGCGCGCGCCGGCCTTGGCCTTGAAGTGCTCGACGACTGTGCCGTCAAGAAAGATGTTCACGCGCTGCTTGCGCGGCAGCACGGATCCCGTTGCTGAGCGCTGGCGCAGCACCAGTCGTCCCGCTTTGATGTCCCCGGCTCGTACAGGCCGGCCCTCGCTACTCGATGTGCCTGCGGTAGATCGCTTGTTCATGTCGGTCAGCCTTTCGCATCGAATTGACGCGGATGTGCTCTTCGGTTTCCGCGGTGACGATCGCAACGAGCACGTCGCCCAGCGGTCCCAGCGTCACGAACCGCTCCTCCCCGTAGTCGAACCGTCGATCCTCGAACGTCACGGTCTGGCCTGACTCGATGACCTTGCGGGCATCGGCCAGATCGAGACCGTGCTTCTTCAGGTTCCCGGCGCACTTGACGGGGTCGAAGGAGAAACGCATGCCCGCAGTATATGCACAAACGTGTGTATGCGAAAGCTGATGGTCACGCGCAGTCTGGCGACGATGCTCTCGATCGGGTATGCAGTAGTTCACCGGGCGCACCGCCCGCTGGAAGGCGAAAGACAAGACCACGCGCTCGCACGCCTAGCGCCAAACCGCCACCACGGCCGGACACTTCCGGCCCACGTACTGCGTCCAACGCCAGCCGGTTCGACCTTGGCCGTCTCGGCCTTCGCCGCCGCGCAAATTGATCGGACCGCCGCGGCCGGCAGTTCTCTTGCCTCGAAACTGGCAACGCCCGTGCTGTTTCAGATTAGGCGCATGACGCGGGGTTCGCAGCATGGCTCAGGCGACAGTTCTCACGCCGCCCGCCTCGGCGCCCCTCAGTGCGGCCAACTCGAACCACGACATTGGCACCACTTCGGCGTCCCACACCTCGGCGAGCGGATCGGCGCGCGTTCGCCAGTGCCGCGGCGGGCGCTGCGACGGCAACACCACCGCCGATTCCAGCCGCCACGCGCTGGCCACGCTGATGCCGGTCTTGGCTGCCGCAGCCTCCTGGCCGTGCTTGCCTCTGAGTTCCTTGTACTTGCTCACCTGTAGGTCCGTAATGCGTTTGCCGGGCACCGTGACCGCCTTCCACTTGAAGGCCACCACTGTAGAAACCCAACCGCAAAACGCACCCCGGCGGCGTGCGTCAACCGCTCACGATAGTTGTCGCCGAGCGCTCAAGATAATTGGCGGCCGCCAGCCGCCGGGTGAAGAGTGATCTTCATCCCGGAAAGCGGGCCTCCAGCCTGGCGATGGCAACTTCCAGCGGGACTGCCTCGACGGCACCCGAGCTGAGTTCCTGCTCCCGTTGGTCCGCAATGGCGTCCCAGGCGGCCTCCACACTGGCGTCGACAGCCAAGCTCGCGACCAGTCGATCCAGAAGGCGCGCTCGATCCGCCGGCGACAGGCGAAGGACTTCGGCCTGGAGGACTTCAAGGTTGCTCGGCATAAGTGCCTCACAAAGGCTATTCCACGTGCGTAGCTTGCCATAACAGCGAACCGAGTTCGCAACATACGAGGCGTCTGGGCATCGCGCTGCTGTGCGCCGGGGACAAGGGCCGCGCCGCGCAGGTGCTCAAGACCGTCGGCGGCACCGACGGCACGGCCGATCTGGCGCGCCTGTGGAAGCGAGTGTCCTGATTAGGACCGCTCGAATACCCAGACCGCCTGCGCGTCGATATCGCGCGCGAACCGGCGCGGCTCCGCCAGCAGTTGCGCCCACTCGTCCTCGGTGTACACGATCAGTTCGGCCGGCACCGGCAGGCCCGACAGATCGAAGTCCGGCGCGCGTTCGGCGAAAGGCCGCGTCGCGCAACTGACGATGGCCACCAGGTCCACGTCGCTGCCCACACCCCAGTCGCCGCGCGCGTACGAGCCGAAGTAGCCAAAGCGCAGCAAATGCGGCTGCACGGCGGCCCGCCGCTGCGCCCACGCGCGCACTGCCGCGTCAACCGCCGCGCGGTCGGGCCATCTCAGCACGCGCGAAGTCGAGGATTTCACCGGCATAAGCGATCGCCTGCCCGCTTTGCCGGCGCCCATAGTGTTCGAACGGCGCGCCCGCCGGATGACCGTCGGCGTAGCGCGTGGCGACGTAGAAGTTGTCGAGAACGCGCGCCTTGTCGATCAGGTCGGCAGACACCGACATCGGCAGGTCCTGCAGCAACTTCGCCACCACGTGGCCCCAGGCCTCCTGCCCGAGCGCCAGGTGCAATGCCGTGACGGCCTTCTCCGCCGCCTGCTGCGCAGCGAAACAGGCGCACTCGTGCCGCTGCGCGGCCTGTGAGTCGCGCGCCTGCGCCAGATCGCGTTCGGCCTGCCGCAGCCAATCGTCTGCCCGGTTCGCCGTGGTCGCCGTCCTCGCGGCGATCGTACCGTAGCGTGGCCCGCCGCTGGCGCGCTTCTGTTCAACTCCGGCCGGATGAGCGAGGCCGAAAGCGCGCGGCTGGCCGCCGGACTGGCCGGGCTGCACTACCGCCAGCGCGATTTCAAGATTGCCGCCGGCTGGGCCGAGCGGGCGCTGAACCGAGCGGGCCGAAGCCCGCTCAGCATGCTACTCGCCCTTGCGGGATCAGAACTTGTATTTGGCGCGAACGTAGAAGAAGGCGCCGCGTGGGTTGTGAACGTTGTCGGCGTACCCGCTCCACTGGAGGTCAGCCGACGGCGGGTCTTCGTCGAAGATGTTGTTGCCGCCGACCACCAACTCGGTGTTCTTGAACCCCGTGTACCGGACCTGCGCGTCGTAGGTCGTGAAGGCCTCGACCCGCTGCTTGAAGGTCTGGTAGAAGTTTTCGAACGAGTCGATGTAGTTCACTGCGACCGTCGTGTCCCATGGCCCGCGCGTCCACAGGAGCGACGTCGTATTGCGCCAGCGCGGATACTCCCAGGTATCCACATACTCGTTGAGATTCCCGCCCGGATTGACCTGAGCCCTGAATGATCCGAGATAGGTAGACACCGACTTTGCGGTGAAGCGGCCCAGCGCTGCCACAGTCCAGCGATACTGCAGGTCGATGTCCCAACCCCAGGTGCGCTGGCGCGTCGCGTTGAAGAACGAACGATTAAAGCCGAATCCGGTCGGATCCGCGCTGGTGCCACGCAGACCACCAAGGCAATCGGCGGTCGGAACGCCGGCCAAGCCACAGGCGGTCAGGTCGGCCGCCGACGGGGCGTTGCGATTCACGGTGCCCGGTGGGAACTGAGCCGCATTGTTCACCAGAAACGACACGGTCGGCTGAACGATGATGTTCTCGTGATCGATGTTGAAGTAGTCGAATCCAACCGTCAGATTGTTCGTCGGTTCGAACACAAAACCCACGGTCACGCTTTGTGACTCTTCCGCCTGCAGGTTGGGGTTTCCAGCCTGCCGCGTGCGGATCTGCGGGTTGCCGCAAGCGGCCAGCGTCAGCGGGTTTGTCGCACCATAGGCCGCCGTGTAGATATTGCAGCGCGGCACGTCGCGCACCGTCGGGAACGAGAAGGACTCGCCCAAGAATAGTTCGACAAGAGCGGGCGCACGGAATCCGGTGGAAACGGTCGTACGCAGCAGGGTGCCAGCCGACGGACGGAAGCCCAGCCCCGCTTTCCAGGTCGTCGCGCTGCCGAAGTCAGAGTACTTGTCCTGACGCACTGCAAGCTGAGACTCGAAACCCTTCGCAAACGGAACAGAGAACTCAACGTAACCCACCGTCACGTCGCGTGAGCCCTGGCTCGAAGTGCCACCGGAGCCAACGATGACGCCGAGACGGCTGCGTACGTCGGGCGTGTCCTTGATCTCCTCTTCCCGATACTCGACACCGGCGGCCATTGCGAGCGGGCCATGCGCCATCTGCATCAACTCGGTCGACAGTTTGGCGTCGTAGCTGGTCATCTGCGCCTCGCCTTTGCGAACCGGCGAGAACTTGATCGCATCGATCAGAGCCTGCGGGTTGGCGAAACCATTGGCGACGTTGTAGAAGACGCCGGCCGGAATGACGTGGTTCTGGCAGGCAATGCCGGTCGACGGACTCGCGAGCGAGGCAGGCGTACTCACCAGGCTCATCGCGCCGGTGCTCGGATCGACCGCACAAACGCCGACGCCGGCGATCGCGCGCACGATGTGGCGGTTGTCGATGTAGTTCGTACCGGTGTTCGTCGCCTCGTTCTTCGAGTGGTTGGCCGCGACTTCCCAATCGAACTTGCCGGCCGTACCTTTGAGACCCAGCACCGCGCGCGTGTTCTCGCTGTCGATCTCGTTCAGGCGCTGGCCCGCTTCGAGGGTTCGATAAAGAACGAATGCTGATTGTCCGAACGGATTGCTCGGATTGGCTGCAGGAACGGCGAATCCACCCGGGGTCGCCGCCGCCGACTGGTTGGTCACATTGTTCGTGTAGCCCGCTTCTGCAAACGCCTGCAAAGTCGGTGAAAACTCGAACACCCCGCGCGCAAACAGGCCGATCCGCTCCGTCTTCGGAATCAGCCAGTTGTCGGTGGCATAGTCGTACAAGCAGGTGTTGCCCGCCAAGATCGGGTGAGTCGCGACCAGGCTCGGCGGGCAGTTCGCAAACGGCTGAAGCGATCCCCCCACGAACCACGCACCCGGCTGACCGGTCGGCGATCGTTGATCGAACCCCTGACGCGGGCTCTGGTCGGCGGTCTTCGAGTACTCCCGGTCACCGGCACCGATTTTCTCGCGCTTGAAGTAGTCCAGCGTACCCATCAAGTTGAACCGATTCTTGGCGATGTCGCCAAACCCGGCAGCGAGCGAGGCGCGCGTCTCCTCGCCGCCGCCCTGGCTCGTGAAGCCGTAGCCGCCGGAGACCTCGAGGCCGATGAAGTCTCGCCGCAGAATGATGTTGATGACGCCGGCGATCGCGTCCGAACCGTAAACGGCCGAAGCGCCATCCTTCAGTATGTCGATGCGCTCGATCGCGGTGACCGGAATCGAATTCAGGTCGACGAACGCTTCGTTCAGGTTTTGAGCAAAACCGTATGAGGCAAGTCGACGGCCATTCAGCAGCACCAGAACGGTGTTGACGCCCAGGCCTCGCAACGACACCGACGCAGTGCCGGGCGCGAAGCTGTTGCCGGCGTTCGTCCCTTCGCTGAACGAGCCACCGCTGACGACCGGCAGGTTCTGCAGCAGCTCCTGAACCGTGGTCTTGCCGCTGCGCTCGATGTCCTCGCGACTGAGAATGACTACCGGCTGCGTGGTCTCGACGTCTGCACGCATGATGCGGGTGCCGGTGACTTCGATCCGTTCCAGGCGCTCCTGTGAGTGCGCCGGCGCCGCAACGATGCCCGCAACCGTCAGCCCGCCGAACGCAAGCGCCAGGCCCTGGACGATTGGCTTTGCTTTGAACAACCCCATGAAAGTCTCCTCGGATGTGACCTGTCTGATTACGCAACCCCCCAAAGCACCCAGGCCGGTCGGGACAACCCACCCAAGACCGGCTGCGATGTTTGTGACGGAAGTCGCGAACGCGGCGAGTATCGGCACCCGACCTTCGGATGACAACAATCGCCTGAATTGCGTGCGCCGCGTGTTGCGTTTCTCGCACACCACGGCCCACGGCCGGCACACACGCACGATCACTGCACGCGGGCGCGGGCCAGCACACGCGACGGAGCGTGGGTGCGTTGCAACTCGGATGCGGCAGTGCATCGAAGCGAAGAAAGATTTCCTCGGCTGACGAGATGCCATAATTTTTCGCATCGAAGTGCCGCTTTCCGTTTTCGGATGCCTGTACGGGGGAGCTCATGATCAAGCGGAGGGACTTTGTTGCTGGCTCGGTCTCGCTCGGCGCGTTGACGATGGCGCCGCCACTGGCGTTCGCCCAGGAACGCGCGGCCAACAGCATTTCGCTCGAGGATTTCTTCAGGCACGACCGCTATCGAGCGATTTCGATCTCGCCCAACGGTCAACACCTTGCGGCGATCGCTCCGATCGGTGGCCGCATGAACGTCGCCATCCTCGATCTGAAGGCGATGAGCGCGCGCGGCATCACGGCGCTGACCGAGCGCGACGTGCGCTCGGTGCGCTGGATAAACAATGATCGGCTGAGCTTCGACCTGATCGATCTTCAGTCAGGCTTGGGCGAACAGCGGCCCTCGGGCCTTTTTGCGTTGAACCGAGACGGCAGCGAACCGCGCGAATTGATGCCCGCCAATGTCGCCACCACCGGTTCGGTGCGGTTCGTCTATCGCTACACGGCAGTGCTGGCGTCGGTGCCAGATTCGGACGATGTGATTGCGGTCAATAACGAGCGCAGCGCCGAGTCCTTCGATGTCGTTCGACTCAACACCAAGACCGCGCGCAAGACCCTGCTCACGTTCGACAATCCGGGCAAGACGATCGGCTGGCTGCTCGACAGCAATCGCGTACCCCGCATCGCGGTCACGCGCATCGACCGCAGCACTCGCACAGCGCTCTTCCATCGGTCGGGCGCAGGCGCCGCCTGGGACAAGATCGCCGAGTTCGATTTTCTGACCAACGAAGGATTCGACCCGATCGCGTTCGGGCCAGACGACACGCTTTATGTCGTTGCCTATGCAGGCGGCGACAAGTCCGCCATTTACACGTACGACCTGCAGGCCCGCAAGCTGGGCGAGCGCCTCATCGCACACAAGGACTTCGACTTTGGCAATGGAAATACACCTCCGACGGAAGTCGTCAGCGACTTCTTCGCCCGCAATCGTCATCTGATCTTCGACCCCAAGAGCAAAAGACTGATCGGAGTCCGGCTCCACGCGGAACGGGAAGAACTCTATTGGTTGGACGACGAATGGGCCAAGGTGCAGGCGATGGTGGACGGCGCGCTCAAGAGTCGCGTCAACCGGATCAGCCGTGCCGGCGAAACGCAGAACATGCTCGTCTATTCGTATTCGGATACAGAGCCGGGCCGCTGGTATCTGCTGGACACCGAAAAGCGCGCACTGCAGGAGCTGGTGGCGCGCCGGCCATGGATCAGATCCGAGCTGATGAGCGAACAGAAGCCGCTTCGCTACAAGGCTCGCGACGGACTGAGCATCCCGGCCTACCTGACGCTGCCGCGCGGACGCGAAGCCAAACAGTTGCCGCTCATTCTGCTCGTGCACGGCGGGCCCTTCGTGCGCGGCGAGACCTGGGCTTGGCAGCCTGACACCCAGTTTTTCGCGTCCCGCGGCTACGCGGTGCTGCAGATCGACTTCCGCGGCAGCCGCGGCTATGGCTGGCAACACTATCGTGCCGGCTGGGCGCAGTGGGGCGGCGCCATGCAGGACGACCTGACCGACGGCGTCGAACACCTGATTGCGCAAGGAATCGCCGATCGCACTCGTGTCGCGATCATGGGCGGCAGCTACGGCGGCTATGCGACGTTGATGGGCCTGGTCAAGACTCCGGATCTGTATCGCTGTGGGGTCAACGTCGTTGGCGTATCGGACCTGGAACTCCTGGGCAATGCAACCTGGTCGGACATGGATGTCGAGAGCGTCGAATTCCAGAAGTGGTTCGCGCTTCACGTCGGTGACACGAAAGAGAAGCTGCAGGCGGCCTCGCCGGCGTTGCGGGCCGATCGCGTGCAACGGCCGATCCTATTCGCGCACGGCTACGGAGACGTGCGCGTACCGATCGCCCACGCGGAGCGGATGCGCTCGGCTCTGGTTCGTGCCGGCTTCAAGAAGGAACTGCAATGGGTCGTCTATGAAGACGAAGGCCATGGTTTCCTGCGCGAGAAGAATCGGTTTGACTTCTACGACCGCGTCGAAAAATTTCTCGCGCGGCACATGGGCTAACGAGTCGGCATCGGTTGGTTGCGGTCGCGACGTTTCAGGTCGGCGCCAGGGCGGTACCGAGCCACGCGATAGCCCCAGGGCAAGGCTCTTTTCGCCAGGCGACTACGCGCGCCTACTTCGCCGCCTTTCACGCCGCGCAGGGTCTGCTGTCGGCGCACGGACTGCAGGCCTCCACGCATGAAGGCGTGCAACGCCTGTTCGGCCTGCACTTCGTGATGCCCGGTTTCCTTTCCAAGGAAGCCGGCCGTGCGCTATCGGCGCTGCAGGCCCGCCGGCAGCAGTCGGCGTGTGGGTCTTCGGCAGCCGCGCGCGCGGGGCTTCGACCGAGGACTCGGATCTCGACATCGCGGTCGAGTTCGCTGCGCCGGAGACACGGCCGCTGCGCGAGTGGCTGGAACGCGTGCGCCGCGCGGCGGAGGAACCGGTGGTCGATCAATGGCCCGGGTTCGTCAATCTGATCGGGCTGTACGCCGGCGACATCGACACCCGCCTGGCGAAGCAGGTGCGCGCAGAAGGCCGTCAAGGCGCTGCACCTCGCGCGCGGGCAAGGAGGCCTGGGGCCATTTGGGGGCGCAGTTGCTGCAGGATCGTCGTGGCTACCTCATGTGTCTGCCTTTGTCGGTTTCTCGGATGCAGCCCAGTCCGCGTGACTGGCCGCCACCAGGGCCGCCCAATCGTCGGGAGGATTGCCTCGTCCCAGCATCTTCTCGAACACCGCATACGGATCGGATTTACTGCCCGCCGATCGCAGGGTCTGCTCGTCGTTGACCCAGGCATACACGATGGCCTTCGCCTTGGAGTCGTAGCGGAAGAACAGACGGAAGCGCCGTCCGATCTTCGCGCGCCGCCAGTGGCGGTACGCCGCGCCCAAGGTATTGCCCTGCCGGAATTCGTCCCGCGCCGGGTTGCTGGGCACGACTTCAAGGATCAACTGGCTCAGCGCCCGGAACAGCTTGACGTTGGCGTTGCCTTCGAATCCCGCTGGGTCGTTCGGCTCGGCACGCTGCGCCGCCGCGTGCAGCTTGCGCAGATGCTCGACCACGCCATCGTGGAACAGAAGCGTCCAGCCATGCCGCTGCATCAGAGCGCCACTTCGCCTTCAATGTCTTCATCGAGGTTCACCGCGTGCCCAATGTTCGCCAGCATCGCCCGGGCAAGATCCTCCGGCAGCGGCTGGAGGTGGCGTCCTGCACGGATGTCGGCTTCCAGCAGGTCGAGGAAGGCGCCAATTGCCGAGTCTTCGTGTTCGTCGGCTCGGGTCACGATGACTTCGCCTCCGCGCAGGTCGAACGCCACCTTTCCGCCGGTGTCCACGCCCAAGGCCTGACGGATGCGCTTGGGCAGGGTGATCTGGCCCTTGGAGGTCAACTTCGCGACTTCATGGATCTCGGGCATGGCAGTTCTCCGGATGACAGCGTCCGCATGGTAAGGAATTTTCCTTACAATGTAAATCTGGTTGAGCATGGCGTGCGCAGACTTACGACGAGCGTCTCCGGTCTTGCATCGCGCAAGAAGTCGTCAAAGTAGACTGCCGCCGCTCATCGACTGAAGTGAAACCTCCCGGCGTGTCATCCCCGCCCCCGCCTTCGCGGG
>Ga0208609_100396_pt1 | contig 17434 bp, 15 predicted proteins | sample SubbioR11_8A_Apr_FD_184813 | JGI IMG/M metagenome (GOLD analysis project Ga0208609, IMG submission 184813) | Serpentinite rock and fluid subsurface biosphere microbial communities from McLaughlin Reserve, California, USA - CR11_8A_Apr (SPAdes) | ecosystem: Environmental > Terrestrial > Deep...
GGCGTCGAGCCACAGCAGCCCGGGCTGGGCCAGGCGCCGGCCGCTGCCGTCGTCGCCGGCGAGGTAGACCGGCAGCGCAGCGTCGGCCTCACGCCCGGCGGCCAGCGCGAGCTGGGCCTGCGCGGCCACCAGGGCGCCGGCCCAGCGGCTGCCGCCATGGTGGCGCAGGCTGCGCAGCGCCTGCACCTGGCCGTCGTGCAGCAGCGCCAGCGTCAGGTGCGCCGGCTCGACCGCGGCAAACCACGCGCTGCCGCGGCGCAGGCGGTGCTGCCAGCGGTCGTGCGCGGCGCTGAAGTGCGGCTCGATCCGGGCCAGCCGCGCCGGCAGTGCGTGCAGCGTGGCCAGCAGCGCGTCGTCGACCGCGCAGACCACCGTCGGGCGGCCCGCACGCAGCGGCGCGCATTGCAGGCGCCAGCCGTCGGCGACGGCACCGTGGACCGCACGCAGGCGCAGCCGGGCCCAGGCCTCGAACTCGGCCGGCGAGCCGATCTGCGCCGGCCAGGGCAGCACCTGCCAGCGCAGGTGCGCGGCGCCCAGCCGCAGGTGCAGCGCGGGCGGGCGGCGGCCGGCGTCGGCGGTCTGGGCCAGCCAGGCGCCCAGGCGCGCCACGGGCGCGCGCCAGGGCGCGGGCGCGGCGGCGTCGGTGGCCGCGGCCTCGGCCGTCAGCGTCTCGGCCGCGCCGGCGGCGCTGCGCACGACGACGCGGTCGTCGAGCAGCGCGAGCTGCAGCGGCGCGCGCCGCCCGAGCCAGCCGGCCAGGCGCTCAGCGTACGACACGGTCGAGCTCCTGCAGCGTGGTCTCGCCGCGGCGCACGAGGTCGAGCGCGACCTCGCGCATCAGCCGCACGCCGCGGCGGTGGGCGGCTTCCTTGATCCGGCGCACCGGCTCGCGGGTGACGATCAGCTCGCGCAGCTCGTCGTCGAGCAGCAGCACCTCGGCGACCGCCTTGCGGCCCTTGTAGCCGCTGCCGCGGCAGTGTGCGCAGCCGCGCCCGGCGCGCAGCCTGAGCCCGGGCGGCAGGCCATGCGCTTCGAGCAGCGCCGGCGGCGGCGTGTCGTCGATCGTGCACTGCGGGCAGTTCACGCGCAGCAGCCGCTGGGCGACGATGCCGTTGAGCGCGGCAACCAGGCCGTAGGGGTCGACGCCCATGTGCGTGAAGCGGCCCAGCACGTCGAAGGCGTTGTTGGCGTGCACGGTGGTCAGCACCAGGTGGCCGGTGAGCGCGGCCTGGACGGCGATCTGCGCGGTCTCGCCGTCGCGGATCTCGCCGACCATGATCTTGTCGGGGTCGTGGCGCAGGATCGAGCGCAGCCCGCGCGCGAAGGTCAGGCCCTTCTTCTCGTTGACCGGGATCTGCAGCACGCCGGGCAACTGGTACTCGACCGGGTCCTCGATGGTGACGATCTTGTCGTGGCCGTGGTGGATCTCATTGATCGCCGCGTACAGCGTGGTCGTCTTGCCGCTGCCGGTCGGGCCGGTGGCCAGCAGCATGCCGTAGGGCTGGCTGCACAGCGCGCGCAGGGCCGCCAGCGTCGGCTCGTCGAAGCCCAGCGCGGCCAGGCGCAGGCCGGTGACCTCGTCGGACAGGCGCTGCTTGTCGAGCACGCGCAGCACCGCGTCCTCGCCGTGGATGCTGGGCATCACCGAGACGCGGATGTCGATGTCGCGGCCGCGCGCATTGACGCGCAGCCGGCCGTCCTGCGGCACGCGGCGCTCAGCGATGTCGAGCTCGGCCATGACCTTGATGCGGGAGATGACCTGCTCGGCATGCTCGAGCCCGTGGATCGCGCCGACCGGGGCGAGCACGCCGTCGATGCGGTACTTGATCTGGATGCCGCCGGGCACGGTCTCGAGGTGGATGTCGCTGGCCCCGGCCTTGAGCGCGTCGTGCAGCGTCGAGTTGACCAGCCGCACCACCGGGCTGCTGTCGCCGGCGATGCCGCGCATCGAGATGTCCTCGGCGTCGCTGCCGGCGGCCGCGCCCTGCGGCATCGGCGCGAGCGAGTCGAGCGCGCGCAGGCCGTCCTCGTGGCGGGCGAGGTAGGCCTCGAGGTCGGCGCGGCGCGCCAGCCGCGGCTCGTAGGGCCGGCCCAGGCGCTGCGCGGCCCAGTCGTGCAGCGCGCTGTCGAACGGGTCGGCCAGGGCCAGCAGCAGGCCGCCCTCGGGCGTGCGCATCGGCACGCACTCGCGCTGCAGGGCCTCGGCAAAAGGCAGCAGGTCGAAGGCCGGCGGCAGCGCGTGCAGGCCGTCCATGTCGATCCAGGCCATGCGCGCGCTCGCCGCCAGCCGCGGCAGCGCGGCTTCGCCGGCGTCGGCCTCGAGCTGCTCGACCAGCCGCAGGCCCAGCGCGGCGGCGCGCGCGCGCGCCTGCGCCAGCTCGGCGGCGGTGTAGGGCACGGCGGCGGCCCAGCGCAGCTCGGTCGGTGCGTTCACTGGATGCTCTCGGCCAACTGGAAGATCGGCAGGTACATCAGCACTACCACGGTGCCGATGACGACCCCCATCGCCAGCATCAGCAGCGGGCCCATCAGGCGCGTGGCCCATTCGGCCCAGCGCGCCATCTCCTCGTCGTGGAAGGCCGCGGCGCGCTCCATCATCTCGCCCAGGCGGCCGCCGCGCTCGCCCACGCGCAGCATGCGCGCCGACACCGGCGTCGACAGCCCCTGCGCGTCGAACGCGACCGACAGCGCCTGGCCCTCGCGGATGCAGCGGGTGGCCTCGACCAGCCGCGGGCGCAGCGCCGGCGAGAGCAGGCCGGCGGCCATCTCGAGCGCGGGCACCGCCGGGATGCCGCCGCGCAGCAGCATGCCCAGCGTGCGGTAGAGCCGCGCGAGCTGGAAGATGCGCATGCGCTCGCCGACCGCCGGCACGCGCCAGAGCTGGCCCAGCAGCCGCTGCAGCAGCCAGCGCCCGCCGCCGGCGGCCAGCGCAGCGCCGCCGCCCAGGGCCAGCGCGGCCAGCAGCGGCCAGTGCTGGTCGACCGCCTGCCCCCACTGCAGCAGCAGCCGCGACAGCCAGGGCAGCTCCTGCATGTCCTCGTAGATATGCGCAAAGCGCGGCACCACATAGCCCAGCAGGAACAGGATGACCAGGGTGCCCACCGCGATCAGGATCGCCGGGTAGGTCGCCGCGCCGACCAGGCTCGCGCGCAGCGTCTGCACCCGCTGCGCGTAGGCGACGTAGCGGCTGAGCGCCTCGCCCAGGTCGCTGGTGCGCTCGCTGGCGCGCACGCTGGCCACGTACAGCGGCGGGAAGGCCTGCGGCAGCGTCTGCATGACCGCCGACAGCGTCAAGCCCTCGCGCAGGCCGGTCAGCAGGGCGTCGAGCACGCCGCGCGTGGCCGCCGAGCCCTCCTTCTCGGCCAGCGTCTCGACCGCCTCGACGATGCCCAGCCCGGAGTCGAGCAGGGCCAGCAGCTCCTGGCTGAACAGCAGCAGCGGGAAGGCCTGGGCGCGCGCGCCGCGCGGCGTACGCTGCCAGCGCGCGCGGCTGACCGCGACCACGCCATGGCCCAGCGCCTGCGCGCTGCGCCGCGCCTGCTCGGCGCTGGGCGCGTCGACGATCAGCGTGCCCAGCGCGAGGTCGGGCTGCATGACCTTGACGTGAAAGCGCATGGCCTCACCAGCTCACGATGTCGGCGCCTTCGCCGCTGCCGCCGGGCTGGCGGTCGCGCCCGAGCGAGTACAGGTCGTACTCGCCATGCTGGCCGGGGGCGCGGTACACATAGGGCTGGCCCCAGGGGTCCAGCGGCACTGCGCGGCGCAGGTACGGGCCGTTCCAGCGCGCCTCGCCGGCCGGGCGATCGTTGAGCGCGGCCAGGCCCTCCTCGGTGCTCGGGTAGCGGCCGACGTCGAGGCGGAACTTGTCGAGCGCGCGGCCCAGCGACTCGATCTGCGCGCGCGCGGCCTGGACTTCGGACTGGCCGAGCTGCGCGAAGAAGCGCGGCGCGACGAAGCCCGCGAGCAGGCCGATGATGACCATCACGACCAGCAACTCGAGCAGCGAAAAACCGTGTCTGCCGCGGCGAGCGCGGCAAGGGAGAGGGCGATCCATGGGATGCAGCGAGCGTGCTCGCCGCCGGCAGTCTCGACGGCGGGCAGCTTAGGCCGCGTCTGTGAACGGGAGGTGAAAAGTGCCCACCCGGGCAGTACGTTCGGTGGGGCAGGCCAGACCGGTCGACACGGGACATAGTCCGAACGGACCATGTTTTCGGCACCGGCTCGCCATAAACCTGCCACACAAGCCAAGCCGGGCGTTCGGTTCAGTCGTAGGCCTGCAGGCCCGTCACCGTCAGCCCGGGCGCGACGAAGCTGTAGCCGCTGCCGCGCACCGTGCGGATCCAGCATTGCTGCAGCCCGCCGGCGGCCAGCGCGGCGCGCAGGCGGCTGATGGTCGAGTCGACGCTGCGTTCGTCGCCGCAGTAGTCGCGGCCCCAGACCCGTTCGATCAACTGGGCGCGCGTGTGGACCCGCCCGGCGTGCGTGATCAGGAAGTGCAGCAGGCGAAACTCGGCGTGGCTCAGGGCCAGCGCGGTGCCGTCGATGCGGGCGCTGCGGCTGGCCGGGTCGAGCACCAGCGCGCCGAACTGCACCGGCTGCTCCGACAGCAGCGGCGAGCGCCGGCGCAGCACGACGCCGATGCGCGCGATCAGCTCGCGCACCGAGAACGGCTTGACGACATAGTCGTCGGCGCCGGCCTCGAGGCCGGCGATGCGGTCGCGCTCGTCGACCCGCGCCGACAGCAGGATCACCGGCAGCTCGCAGGTGGCGGGCTGGCCGCGCAGCGCGCGCAGGTAGTCGATGCCCGACATGCCTGGCAGCATCCAGTCGAGCACCATCAAGTCAGGGGGGGTGCGCTCGACGATCTGGCGCGCCTGCTCGACGTCGCAGGCACAGTCCACCGGGTGGCCGGCGTTCCTGAGGTTGACCGTCAGCAGGTCGCGTATGGGCTCTTCGTCGTCGACGACGAGAACTTGGGCAGCCATCCCTCTCGCCTTTCTCCAGCCTCGGTACGCAAAGCCTCGCACCCTAAGCGCGGGTGATGACGCCTTGATGGCAGTGCCGGCAAATGGCGGCGAACCCGGGGCACCGTCACAGAACTGACGCCGAGTCTGCATAGAGTACTGTCGGTTCGCGCAACAGCGGCCTGCAGCGGTGCTCGGCGCGGCCTGTCGTCCACTCCTGCCTCCCGCGCTCCGCGCCCGCACCCCCATGAGCACCCGAAGACTGCCTGCCTCGCCCGCGAAGCCCGCCCGGCCTGGGGTGCCCCGCGCACCGATGGCGAGGCTGCTGGTAGGCCTGGCCGCCGCGCTGGCCCTCGCCGGCTGCGGCAGCCCCGACGACACCGCCGCCGCCGGCGCCGGCGCGGCCACGCAGGTCGCCGCGCAGGTCGGTGGCAGCGAGATATCGATCCACCAGATCAACCAGTTGCTCGCGCGCGCCCAGATCGACGTCAGCACCAAGGAGGTCGCCGAAGCGGCCAGCCGCCAGGTGCTCGAGCGGCTGATCGACCAGCAGCTCGCGATCGACCAGGCGATGGAGCAGCAGCTGCACCGCACGCCCGAGGTCGTCGCCCAGCTCGAGGCGGCACGCCGCGAGGTCATCGCGCAGGCCTTCGCGCGCCAGGTCGCGACGACCGCCGCGCGGCCCACGCCCGAGGAGGTGCGCGCCTACTACCTTGCGCACCCGGCGCTGTTTGCCGAGCGGCGTATCTTCAGCCTGCAGGAGCTGCAGATCGCCGGCGGCGCGGTGCTGGTGCCCGAGCTGCAGCGCATGGCCCAGCAGGGCCGGCCGATGGATGAGGTCGCGGCGCTGCTGCGCGCGCGCAACCTGCCCTTCACCGGCAGCGCGGTCACGCGAGCGGCCGAGCAACTGCCGCTGCAAGTGCTGCCCGCCCTGCACGCCGTGCCCGACGGCCGCAGTCTCGTCGTGCAGGTCGGCGACAACGTCACCTTCGTGCGGGTGGCGGCGTCGCAGCGCGCGCCGCTGACCGAGGCGCAGGCCGGGCCGCGCATCGAGCAGTACCTGGCCAACCAGCGCGCCGCCGAAGCGGTGCGCGCCGAGATCACCCGGCTGCGCGAGACCGTGCCCATCGTCTACAAGGGTGAGTTCACGCCGCCGTCGGTGGCAGCCGCGGCCGGCCAGGCCGCACCTGCCGCCGCTGCGGCGGCCACCGCACCCGCCGCCGCTGCGGCCGCGGCCACCGCGCCCGCAGCCGCTGGCACCGCCCCCGCCGAGACTGCGGCCGCGCCAGGCGCGGCGCCGCCCGCCGACGCGATGATCGAGCGCGGCCTGCAAGGCTTGCGCTGAGCCGCTGCGGGTCCCCCTGTACTTCCTCTGCCTCACGACCATGAAGCCCTCGATCGCCGGCAGCGCGGCTGCCCTGGTCTGCGCAGCCGCGCTGGGCCTGGCCCCGCCCGCGCTCGCGCAGGCCGTCCCGCCGGTGGCCGCCGCCGCCGCGCCGGCGGCCACCAGCGCGCCCGACTACGTGATGGCCGCCGGCGACGTCGTTCGCGTGCAGGTCTTCCAGAACCCGGACCTGACGCTCGAGTCGCGCATCAGCGAAGGCGGCACGGTCACCATGCCGCTGATCGGCGCGGTGCGCCTGGGCGGACTCAGCGCCGCCGAGGCCGAGCGGCGCATCGCCAGCGCGCTCGAGGGCGGCGGCTTCCTGCAGCGGCCGCAGGTCACCGTGCTGCTGCTGCAGATCCGCGGCAGCCAGGTCTCGGTGCTCGGCCAGGTCGGCCGGCCCGGGCGCTTCCCGCTCGAGACCGCGCGCACGCGGCTGAGCGACATGCTCGCGCTGGCCGGCGGCACCCTGCCTGCCGGCGACGACATGGTCGTCGTCACCGGCGTGCGCGAGGGCCAGCCGTTCCGGCGCGAGGTCGACCTGCCCGCGCTGTTCCTGCCCGGCGGCGCGGCCGACGCCGACCTTGTGCTGCAGGGCGGCGACGTGATCTTCGTGCACCGCGCGCCGACGGTCTACATCTTCGGCCAGGCGCAGCGCCCGGGCGCCTTTCGCATCGAGCGCGAGATGACCGTCATGCAGGCCCTTGCGCTGGCCGGCGGGCCGACCCCGCGCGGCTCGCTCAACCGCCTGCAACTGCACCGCAGCGACGGCAACGGCGGCATCGCCACCGTCGTGCCGCGGCTGAGCGACCCGGTGCGCGCCAACGACGTCATCTACGTCCGCGAGAGCCTGTTCTGACCCCGCCCCCTGCCGGAGTACGCCGATGACCCCGCAACAGTTCATCGCCACGCTGCGCGCGCGCTGGCTCGTCGTGCTGCTGGCCTTTGCCGCGGTGGTCGTGAGCGTCTCGGCGCTGACGCTCACCGCCGACCGCCAGTTCACCGCCGCAGCCTCGGTCGTGCTCGACGTCAAGTCGCCCGATGCGGTCACCGGTGCGCTGCTCGCCGGCATGCTGAGCCCGGCGTACATGGCGACCCAGGTCGACATCATCCGCAGCGACCGCGTCGCCCGCCGCGTCGTGCGCGCGCTGCGCATCGACCAGAGCGCTGCGGCGCGTGCGCAGTGGACGCAGGCCACCGGCGGCCGCGGCGAGTTCGAGGCCTGGATCGCCGGCCGTCTGCAGGGCGGGCTCGTCGTCAAGCCCTCGCGCGAGAGCAACGTCATCGCCATCGAGTACACCGCCAACGACCCGGCCTTCGCCGCCGCCGTCGCCAACGCCTTCGCCCAGGCCTACATCGATATCAACCTCGAGCTGCGCACCGAGCCGGCGCGCCTGTTCGCGAGCTTCTTCGACGAGCAGACCCGCGACGCCCGCCAGCGCCTGGAGCAGGCCCAGCAGGTGCTGACCGAGTTCCAGCGCCGCACCGGCATCACCGCCGTCGATGGCCGGGTCGACGTCGAGACCGCGCGCCTCAACGACATCAGCGCGCAGTTGAGCGCCCTGCGCGCGCAGACCACCGACAGCGCGAGCAAGCGCCGCCACGAGAACGGCGAGACCGTCGCCGAGGTCATGCAGAGCCCGCTGGTCAACGGCCTGCGCGCCGACCTCGCCCGCCGCGAAGCCAGCCTCAACGAGCTGAGCATCAACTTCGGCCCCAACCACCCGCAGGCCCAGCGCGTGCGCAGCGAGATCGCGACGCTGCGCAGCCAGCTCGAGGCCGAGACCCAGCGCATCCACGCCTCGATCGACACCACCTACGAGATCAGCCGCCAGCGCGAGCGTCAGCTCGAGGCGGCGCTGGCCGCGCAGCGCACCCGCGTGCTCGACCTCAACCGCGAGCGCGACCAGATCGCCGTGCTGCAGCGCGACGTCGAGTCGGCGCAGCGCACCTTCGACGTGCTGGCCCAGCGCGCCGCGCAGAGCACGGTCGAGAGCCGCACGACGCAGACCAACATCGCCGTGCTCAACCCGGCCACGCCGCCGGCGCTGCCCTCGGGCCCGCGGGTGCGGCTCAACATCGCCGTCGCGATCTTCCTCGGCGGCCTGCTGGGCGTCGTGCTGGCGATGGGGCTGGAGCTGGTCAGCCGCCGCGTGCGCTCGCTGCCCGACCTCGACGCGCTGGCCGGCGTGCCGGTGCTCGGCGCGGTCGGCCCGGCGGCGTCGATGTTCAAGCCGCTGAGCGCCTGGGGAGCCCGCTGATGAACGCACCTGACCTGCTGCGCGCGCCGGCCGCCGGCGCCATCGGCACCCTGCTCGTCGAGCGCGGCGTGCTGCAGCCCGAGGCCATCGCCCGCGTCATCGAGCACCAGCGCAGCAGCGGCCAGCCCTTCGGCGAGGCGGCGATCGGCCTGGGCCTGATCAAGCGCGCCGACCTCGACGCGGTGCTGGGCGTGCAGTTCGGCTACGGCCACCTGGGCGCGGCCGAGGCGCCGCTGGCGCGCGAGCTGGTCGCGGTGCTCAAGCCGACTTCGCGCGTGGCCGAGGATCTGCGCGCGCTGCGCAGCCAGTTGCTGCTGCGCTGGTTCTCGGGTGACGTGCGCCAGCGCGTGCTCGCCGTGACCAGCGCGCGCGCGCGCGACGGCCGCAGCTTCGTCGCCGCCAACCTGGCGGTGGTCTTCGCGCAGCAGGGCCAGCGCACGCTGCTGATCGACGCCGACCTGCGCCACCCCGCGCTCGGGCGGCTGTTTCACATGCCGCACAGCGCCGGGCTGGCCGGGGTGCTCAGCGGGCGCGTCGGCTACGAGGTCATCGAGCCGGTCGGCGGCCTGCCGGGGCTGCATGTGCTGCCCGCCGGCGCGGCGCCGCCCAACCCGCAGGAGCTGATCGGCCGCCGGGCCTTCGGCGAGCTGCTCGACCACGCCGTGCAGTCCTACGACGTGGTGCTGATCGACACCCCGGCCGCCGAGACCTGCGCCGACGCGCTGCTGATCGCCGCGCGCGCCGGCGCCGCGATGCTCGTCGCGCGCCGCCACCGCAGCCGCCTGCGCTCGGTGGGCGAGCTCGCGCGCCAGTTGCGCGACGCCGGCGCGGCAGTCGTCGGCTCGATGATGAATCAGCCCTGAGCGGCGCGCTGCGCGACGTCCTCGGCCCGCAGTCTGCGCCGTTCACGCCCATGCAGCCGCACCCCCAGCACGGCCAGCGCCGCGACGCCGCCGGCGAAGTTGGCCAGCAGGTCGTCGAGGTCGGCCTTGCGCTCGGCGTCGAGCAGTTGCAGCGCCTCGTCGACGCCGCCCACGGCCATCGCCAGCGCGAAGGCCAGCGCCAGGCTCCAGCGGCCCAGGCGCGCGCAGCGCTCGAGCACCAGGCCCAGCGCCAGCGTCAGCAGGCCATAGGCCGCGATATGCACCAGCTTGTCCCAGGGCGACACCAGCACGTCACGCACCTGTGCGTGAATGGCGCCACCCGCCAGCCACAGCAGCAGAGGTAAACCGATGGCCAGCACCCATGCGAGCCGGCTGCCCGCCGAGCGGCCCGCCCTTACCGTCGATCGTCTGTCGTCCATCCGTCTCTCCGGCGGCGCGGGCGGCGACGTCGTCGCCCGCGCCCTGATCTGGGCGCCGATCGTACTGGGCCTGTGTGTCCTGTATGTGCCGACGCTGCACGACCTGTTCACCGGCATCTGGGCCCAGCCCGAGCAGTTCCACGGCCCGGTCGTGCTGTCGATCGCGCTGTGGCTGCTCTACCGCAACTGGGCGGCCATGGAGAGCGCCGCCGAGGGCCGCGCGCCCAGCGCCTGGGGCTGGCCGGTGCTGGTCTTCGCGCTGCTGCTGTACGCGCTCGGGCGCTCGCAGGGCATCGGCATCTTCGAAGTCGGCTCGGTCATCCCGCTGCTGGCCGCGCTGATCCTGCTGCTCTACGGCGCGCACGCGCTCAAGGCGCAGTGGTTTGCGCTGTTCTTCATGCTGTTCATGGTCCCGCTGCCCGGCGCGGTCGTCAACGCGCTGACGATGCCGATGAAGATCGCCGTGTCGTACGTCACCGAGCAGGTGCTGTACCTGCTGGGCTACCCGGTCGGGCGCACCGGCGTGATCATCCAGCTCGGCCAGTACAAGCTGCTGGTGGCCGACGTCTGCGCCGGCCTGCACACCCTGCTGACGCTCGAGGCCCTGGGCCTGCTCTACCTCAACCTCGTGCGGCGCGACTCGCTGTTTCGCAACGTCGCGATGGCGATCCTGATCGTGCCGATCGCCTTCACCGCCAACGTCATCCGCGTGCTGGCGCTGGCACTGATCACGTTCTACTTCGGCAACGAGGCCGGCCAGGGCTACCTGCACGGCTTCGCCGGGATCGTGCTGTTCATGAGCGCGCTGCTGCTTATCATCGGCTTCGACAGCGCGCTGCAGTACTTCGAGGGCCTGCGCCAGCGCCGTCGCAAGCTGCCGGTGGTCACCCCGCCCACCGCCTCCAACGCTGCCTGAAGTCACACGAGTCCCGACATGAACCACGTTCTCAGACTGCAGGTCGTCCCGCGCGCGCACTGGCTGCTGCTGGTGCTGATGCTCGGCGCGGCCCTGCTCGCCTCGGCGATGCGCCCGACCATCGTGCTGGCCGACGAACGCCCGCCGATCGACCTCGAGGCGATGGTGCCGGCGCAGTTCGGCGGCTGGCGCGAGCAGCCCAACGCGGCGATGCACATCATCGACCCCGAGCTGCAGGCGACCATCGACCAGATCTACACCGAGGTGCTCACGCGCAACTACCTCGGCCCCAACGGCGAGCGCATCATGCTGTCGATCGCCTACGGCCGCGACCAGCGCGACGGCCTGCAGCTGCACCTGCCCGAGGTCTGCTACCCGGCGCAGGGCTTCCGGCTCAAGGACATCCATGAGGCGCCGCTCGAGCTGCCCGGCGGCACGATCACCGTGCGCCGCATGGCGACCCAGCTCGCCCAGCGCTTCGAGCCGGTGACGTACTGGACCGTCGTCGGCGACCACGTCACCACCGGCGGCCTGAGCAAGAAGATCGTCGAGATGCGCTACAGCCTGTTCGGCCGCATCCCCGACGGCATGCTGGTGCGCATCTCGTCGATCGACCGCGACACCGCTCGCGCCCACGCCATCCACGCCGAGTTCGCCGCCGCGATGGTCGCCGCGATCGCCGCCGAGCACCGGCCACGCTTTGCCGGCGTTCGCGCCGAGGCGGTGGCCGCGACAGTGCTGCCGGCGGCCGCTGCCGCCGGGGCCGTGCGATGAGTGCCGCCCTCTTCACGCCGCAGGCCGCGGCGGCGCCGGCCGGCGCGGCCACCCAGCCCGTTCGCCGGCGCGTCGCCCTGCTGACCGGCATCACCGGGCAGGACGGCTCGTACCTGGCCGAGCTGCTGCTGGCCAAGGGCTACGAGGTGCACGGCATCAAGCGCCGCGCCTCGTCGTTCAACACCGAGCGCATCGACCACCTCTACCAGGACCCGCACGAGAGCGACCGCCGCCTCGTGCTGCACTACGGCGACCTGAGCGACAGCTCGAACCTGATCCGCATCGTCCAGCAGGTGCGCCCCGACGAGGTCTACAACCTCGGCGCGATGAGCCATGTCGCGGTCAGCTTCGAGGCGCCCGAGTACACCGCCGACGTCGATGCCCTGGGCACCCTGCGCCTGCTCGAAGCGATCCGCCTGCTCGGCCTGCAGCGCGACTGCCGCTTCTACCAGGCCTCGAGCAGCGAGCTCTACGGCCTGGTCCAGGAGACGCCGCAGCGCGAGACCACGCCGTTCTACCCGCGCAGCCCGTACGCGGTGGCCAAGCTCTACGCCTACTGGATCACCGTCAACTACCGCGAGGCGTACGGCATGTACGCCTGCAACGGCATCCTGTTCAACCACGAGTCGCCGGTGCGCGGCGAGACCTTCGTCACCCGCAAGATCACGCGCGCACTGGCGCGCATCGCGCTGGGCCTGCAGGACTGCCTGTACCTGGGCAACCTCGACGCGCTGCGCGACTGGGGCCATGCGCGCGACTATGTCGAGATGCAGTGGCTGATGCTGCAGCAGGCGCAGCCGCGCGACTACGTCATCGCCTCGGGTGTTCAGCACAGCGTGCGCCGCTTCGTCGACCTCGCCGCCGCCGAGCTGGGCATCAAGCTGCGCTGGAGCGGCGAGGGCGTGGAGGAGCTCGGCACCATCGCCGCCGTCGAAGGCGAGGGCCTGCGCTGCGCCGTGGGCGACGTCGTCGCGCGCGTCGACCCGCGCTACTTCCGCCCGACCGAAGTCGACACCCTGCTCGGCGACGCCTCGAAGGCCCGCCGCGACCTCGGCTGGCAGCCGCGCACGAGCTTCGAGGCGCTGGTGCGCGAGATGGTGCAGGCCGACCTGCAGATCGCCCGCCGCGACGCGCTGGTCAAGCTCGCGGGCTTTCCGGCCTACGCCAGCCACGAGTGAGCGCGCGATGCACCCCGAAGCCCGCATCCACGTCGCCGGCCACCGCGGCCTGGTCGGCTCGGCGCTGGTGCGCCAGCTCCAGGCCAGCGGCTTTCGCAACCTGCTGCTGCGCAGCCACGCCGAGCTTGACCTGACCGACGCCCGCGCCACCGCCGCGTTCTACGAGCGCGAGCGCCCAGAGTATGTCTTCCTGGCCGCGGCGCGGGTGGGCGGCATCCTGGCCAACCAGACGCAGCCGGCCGACTTCATCCGCGACAACCTGCTGATCCAGACCCACGTCATCGACCAGTGCTGGCGCACCGGCGTCAAGCGGCTGCTGTTCCTGGGCTCGAGCTGCATCTACCCCAGGCTCGCGCCGCAGCCGCTGCGCGAGGACTGCCTGCTCAGCGGCCCGCTCGAGCCGACCAACCGGCCGTACGCGCTGGCCAAGATCGCCGGCATCGAGATGTGCTGGAGCTACAACCGCCAGCATGGCACGCGCTTCCTCGCCGCGATGCCGACCAACCTCTACGGCCCCGGCGACAACTACGACCTGCACGCCAGCCACGTCATCCCGGCGCTGCTGCGCAAGTTCTGCGAGGCCCGCGAGCGTGGCGAGCCCGCCGTCAGCGTCTGGGGCAGCGGCGAGCCGCGGCGCGAGTTCATGTACAGCGACGACATGGCGGCGGCCTGCGTCTTCCTGATGAACCTGCCCGACGCCCGCTTCGACGCCCTGCTCGGCAGCGACGAAGCGGTCAGCGCCCGCTTCGAGCCGCCGCTGATCAACATCGGCGTCGGCCACGACCTCAGCATCCGCGAGCTGGCCGAGACCGTGCGCCGCGTCGTCGGCTACCGCGGCGAGATCGTCTACGACCGCAGCAAGCCCGACGGCACGCCGCGCAAGCTGATGGACGTCAGCCGCCTGCACGCGCTGGGCTTCGTGGCCGCCACGCCGCTCGAGGAAGGCCTGCGCAGGGCGCTGCACGCCGCGCCGTTCTTCCGCCACCCCGACTCGCCATGAACCCACTGTCCGTGCTGCGGCGCGGCCGCCTCTGGCTCGCGCTGCTGGCGACTGCCGCGCTCGCGCTGGCCGCTGCCGAACTGGCTTCGCGTCAGGTGCTGGGCCTGGGCACCCCGCCGCTCTACGAGGCCGACGCCGACTACGAGTACCGCCTGCTGCCCGGTCAGGACGTGCAGCGCTTCGGCAACCGCGTGCGGGTCAACCAGTGGGGCATGCGCGCCGACGAGTTCGGCGCGCGCAAGGCCAGCGCCGACGAGCTGCGCGTGCTGGTCGTCGGCGACTCGGTCGTCAACGGCGGCAGCCAGATCGACCAGCGCCAGCTCGCCAGCACCTTGCTGCAGCACAGTCTGCAGACCGCGCTGGGCCGCCCGGTCACGGTCGGCAATGTCTCGACCGGCAGCTGGGGCCCCGGCAACTGGCTGGCTTACGCCCGACGCCACGGCTTCCACGATGCCGACCTCGTGCTGCTCGTCGTCAACAGCGGCGACTACGCCGACAACCCCGCCTACGCGCCGCTGGGCGTCGACTTCCCGACCCGACCCCCGGTGCTCGCGCTGCAGGAGGCGGCCCTGCGCTACCTGCCGCGCTACCTGCCGGCGCTAGCGCCCGCGCAGGCCGGGCCCGAGGTGCCGGGCCAGCCCGCTGCGGCCGAGGTGGCCCGCGGCCTGGCCGACCTCGACGCCTACCTCGCGCTGGCGCGTGCCGAGGGCCGCAAGGTGCTCGTGCTGCACCACCCCGACCGCGAGGAACTCGCCAGCGGCCGCTACCTGCCCGGCTACACCGCGATGGGCGGCCTGCTGCAAGGGCTCGGCGTCGACTTCGTCGAACTGGCGCCAACCTACCGCCCGTACGCCAGCCTGGTCTACCGCGACGGCATCCACCTCGGCGCGGCCGGCCAGTTGCTGCTGGCGCAGGCCTTGCATGGCGCGGCCCTGCGCGCGCTCGGCGCGCTCGGCGCGCCGGCTGCCGGCGACCGCCTGTTGTCTTGACCGCGCTCAAGCCATGGTCCCCTCGCCGTGCCACGTGCTTTACCTCGGCCCGCGCAGCGGCACCTGCCTGGACCGCGCGCAGGCCCTGCGCCGCATCGGCTGCACCGTCGAACACCTCGACCCGCGCGAGCTGCTGCCGGCCACGCGCTGGGTCGACCGCTGGACCTGGCACGTCGGCGGCCACCACTTCGGCCCCTGGCTGCGTCACGCGCTGGCGCTGCGCCTGCGCGGACAGCGCTTCGACCTCTGCCATGTCGACGGCGGCGAGTGGGTCACGCCGGCGGTCATCGCCCTGCTGCGCGGGCACGCGCCCAGGGTCATCAACTACAACATCGACGACCCGACCGGGCCGCGTGACGGCGCGCGCTTCGCGGCGTACCGGCGCGCCGTCGCGCACTACGACCTGGTCGCCGTCGTGCGCGAGGACAACCTGGCCGAGCTGCGCGCGCTCGGCGCCCGGCGTGCGCTGCGAGTCTGGCGCAGCGCCGACGAACTCAGCCACCGCCCGCGCGCGGTCGGCGACGAGCAGCGCCGGCGCTGGGCCAGCGAGGTGCTGTTCCTGGGTGCCTGGTTCCCCGAGCGCGGGCCGTTCCTGGTCGAGCTGCTGCGCCGGGGCGTGCCGCTGACGCTGCGCGGCCCTAACTGGCACAAGGCGCCCGAGTGGCCGCAGCTCCAGCCGCACTGGGCCGGTGGCGCGATCGGCGGCGACGACTATGCGCTGGCCATCCAGTGCGCACGCGTCAGCCTCGGGCTGGTCTCGCACGACAACCGCGACCAGCACACCACCCGCTCGCTCGAGATCCCGGCCCTCGGCGGGCTGCTGTGCGCCGAGCGCACCGCCGAGCACCTGGCGCTGTACGAAGAGGGCCGCGAGGCGCTGTTCTGGGCCGATGCCGCCGAATGCGCGCAGGTCTGCCTCGCGGCCCTGGCCGATGAGCCCGCGCGCGCGCGCATCGCCGCCGCCGGCCACCGGCGCTGGCAGCGTGACGGCCACCACAACGAGCGCGTCATGCAGCGGTTGTTGCTGGCCGCATTCGACGACGCGCCGCTGGCGCAGGCGGCGTGATGGCTGCAGCCCCAGGCACCCTGCGCCAGCGCGTCGTTGCCGGCTTCGGCGCAAACTCGGTCGGCATGGCGCTGGGCATTGGCATGCAGTTGGCGTCGCTGCCGCTGTTCCTCGCCGTCTGGGACCTGCACACCTACGGCCTGTGGCTGATGATCTCGGCGCTGCCGGCGTACCTGACGATGGCCGACGCCGGCATGGTCACGGCAGCCGGCAACCGCATGACGATGGCGCTGGGCAGTGGCCGCCTCGACGAGGCCCGCCGCGTCTTCCACAGCGCGCAGGCCTTCGTGTTGGCGCTGTGCACGGCGCTGGCGCTGCTGATGCTGCCGCTGGCGCTGTGGTCGCCGTGGCCGCCGGGGGCCGGCGCCGACCTGCGGCTGGCGCTGGCCGCGCTGGGCCTGGGCGTGCTCGCGGCCTTCGTCGGCGGTCTGGCCGAGCAGTGGTTTCGCGCCACCCACCGCTACGCCCAGGGCACGCTGCTGGCGCATGCCGCCCGGCTGGCCGAGTGGGGCGGCGGCATCGCCGGCCTGTACCTGCACGGCAGCTTCGCGGCGGTGGCCGCCGGCGCGCTGCTCGGCCGCCTGGCCGGCACGCTGGTGTCGATGGCGCTGGCGCGCCGCGGCAACAACGACCTCGCCTGGGGGCTGCGCGGGGCCGACTGGGTCTGCGTGCGCGAGCTGCTGCGCCCGGCGGCCGGCTTCCTGGCCTTTCCGCTGGCCAACGCCCTCAGCCTGCAGGGCGTCACGCTGCTCGTGGGCATGCTGCTCGGGCCGGTGGCGGTCGCGGTCTTCAATACCTACCGCATGCTCGCGCGAATCGCGGTGCAGGCCAGCGGGCTGCTCAGCCACGCGCTGTGGCCGGAGTTTTCGCGGCTGCACGGCCAGGGCGAGGCGCAGGCGCTGGCCCGGCTGGCGCGCCGCGCCAGCGGCGCGACGGCGCTGCTCGCGCTGCTGCTGGGCGCCGGCCTGTACCTGTTCGCGCCGGCGCTGCTGGCGGTCTGGACGCGCGGCGAGATCGGCTTCGACGCCCCGGTCTTCGCGCTGCTGATGGTCTATGCGGTCATTGCCGGGCTCTGGCATGTGCCGCGCGTGCTGCTGATGGCGGCCAACGGCCACGGCGTGCTCGCGCTGTGGGCGCTGGCCAGCGCGCTGCTGTGCCTGGGCCTGAGCCGGTGGCTGGGCGGCGAGCATGCGCTGGTCGGCGTCGCGCTGGGCATACTGCTCGCCGAGGCCCTGCTCGCGCTGGTCTGCCTGTGGCTGGCCCGCAGCGGGCTGTGGCCGCGGCCGGCAGCCGCCGCGCCGCTGCGGGAGGCCCTGCGATGACGGCGGCGGCGCTGCCCGCGGCCGACCTGGGCCCGAGTCAGGGCCTGGGCCAGAGCAACCACGCCGGGTTGCGGGTGGCGCTGTCGGTGCCGGGGCGTTTCCACACCTTCGATCTGGCCCGCGAGCTGCACGCGCGCGGTGCGCTGGCTGCCGTGCTGAGCGCCTACCCCTGGTTCAAGCTGCGCACCGAGGCGCTGCCGCGCGAGCTGGTGCTGACCCACCCCTGGCTGCTGACGCCGTACATGGCCTGCCGCTGGCGCGAGCGGCTGCCGCGGCC
>Ga0208609_100397_pt1 | contig 17424 bp, 16 predicted proteins | sample SubbioR11_8A_Apr_FD_184813 | JGI IMG/M metagenome (GOLD analysis project Ga0208609, IMG submission 184813) | Serpentinite rock and fluid subsurface biosphere microbial communities from McLaughlin Reserve, California, USA - CR11_8A_Apr (SPAdes) | ecosystem: Environmental > Terrestrial > Deep...
TCGAAAAACCCCATCTGAGCCATCGTCAAGCCCCAGAAGCCGAATGCCGTCTGCATCCTACCTCAGCGGCCCGGTCACGGCAATTTTTCGAGGTGCCCTTAAGACAAACAGAGGGATTTCTTAAGACAGTACATTCTGCTCCAGGTTCCATCCGCGCCTGCAGGTAAACTCCATCCGCCCAGATGTAGACGTAGCGGCGGGCCGAGAGATCACGGTGCTGCCAGCGGTCGTATTCCTCCTGCCAGCCTGCCGTGAGCCGCGAAATCACGCCCGACGTTAGGTTTGGCGCGTCTGCCCCAAGGATGGCAGACAGCGCCTCCTGAAAATCGCCGGTGGAGATGCCGCGCAGGTAAAGTGCCGGCAGCAGAGCATCGAGACTTTTGGATCGACGCGCCCATTTTGGCAGGATGTTGGAGATGAAACGGATCTTCGCTTCCACGGGCAGGTCAGTCGCCCGGTCGCGCACTTACTGACGCCGGACATCGATCGGGCCGATCCCGGTCTGGATCATCCGTTCAGGCCCGGCACCATGCCGAACAACGCGTTGGCGGCCATCGGCAAACAGGTCTTCGGAAAACTGCGCGACAAAGCCGTCGGCCTCCGCTTTCAACGCCGCCATCAGCATGCGGCGCGCGCCGTAGCGGGCGATCTCCGTCAGTGGGTCGATGATCGAACCAGCTTGGCGGAAGGGGATGATCGTCGTATCGTCCGTCATAGGCGTATCGCTCCTCTGGAAGTTCTGGCAGGCTTCGAACACCCGTCACGATACGCCGCCGCCTCAAATCTCATCACACAGATCCACGCATAGCTCCTACATCCCTGTCGCAGGGCTGACTCGCCAGCGCTTGCGGGTCGGCGCAGCCTCACGGGGCTTTCCGCAGGTTCGGATCCGATCATCAGCGGATCGCGGTTCTAAAGCGCGTAGTGCTCTACCGGCCGATTCCCGGTCCTGTCGGAAGTGGGTCCGGCCCACGTCGTGCCGCGCGGCTACAACACTCGAATCACGCGATGAATCCCTCACGAAGTTTGTGCGGCAGAGCCGCATCCACGGGTCATGCGGTGGTCGCCAAATCTTATGGTTCCCTGTCATTACAACGTTGCAATTGGAAGAATTCTCTTGTTCACTCTGAATACGGCGAGACCGTCTGAGTCGCGCTGAGAGGGAGCTGGGCAGCTTGTGCCCGAGGAGGAAGAATGAACAGAAAATTCCTGAGCGCCACGGTCGTCGCAGCAGCCTTGGGCGGTATAGCAGTGCCGGTGCAGGCCGATATTTCGATTATGTATCCCGAATGGATCGCCTCGCTCGTCGAACCGGGGATCGCCAGTTTCGAGGCGGCAACAGGCCAGACGGTCACATCCATCATGCTGCCAGGCGAAGGCTATGACCGGCGTATCGCGGTCGATCTGGCTGCGGGCACGGCTGCGGATGTGGCGGTCGTGGACAGCTTCATGGTGGCCGAGCTGGCCTCGGCCGGCTATCTCGCGCCGCTGAACGATCCGCTGGCGGGCTGGGACCAGTTCCAGTATTACATGCCCGGCCTTCTGGATGTCGTGTCCTACAGCGGGTCGGTCTTTGCGCTGCCCACCGATACCGATGTGCGGATGCTGTGGTATGATCGCTCGCTGTTCGAGGCGGCCGGCATCGCGATGCCCTGGACCCCGCAGACCTGGGACGATGTGCTGGCGACGGCCCAGATCCTCAAGGATTCGGGGGTTGAGAATGCCTTTATCCTGCCCGCAGGCACCAAGCAGGGCGAAGGTGCCACGATGCAGGGCTTCTACATGGCGCTGCTGGGGGCGGACACGCCCGAGGACGACCGCAACCGCCTCCGCAACTGGGCAGAAGAGAAGTGGATCGGCGACAGCCCCGCCCTGCGCGCGACGGTGAGCCTGTATCACGAGGTCTACAACGTCCGCCAGCTGACCTCCGCGTCCATCAACTACGCCACCGATATCGGCGCCGCCGTGCGCGAGGCACTGGCCAATGACGAAGTCGGAATCATCGCCTCCGGTTCGTGGGAATGGGTCTGCCTCTTTGACTGCAGCGGCGTGAACGTGCCCTCGGTCGAGGAACGCAACGCCATGCTGGGCTGGACGCCATGGCCGGGTTCCGGGGCCGAAGGCGCCCCTGCGACCACCAACATCTCGGGCGGCTGGGCCATCGGGGTGAACGCTGCGGCCAGCGATCCCGACATGGCTGTGTCGCTGCTGACAACGATCTTCGACTACGAGAACTTTGCCGCATGGACGCTCACGAACGGGCGGATGGCGGTGCGCACCGACATCTCGGAATCGGCGCCCTATCTGGAAAACGCCTTCTTGGCCGAGGCGACCAAGCTGGCAGCCACCACCACCGGCCGCGACACCTATCCCGGCTACCAGGTCGTCTCGGCCCTGGTGCAGGAGATGACCGCGGCGATCCTGGACGGGGTCAGCCCCGAGGATGCGCTGGCCGAATACCGGGCCGCACTGGTTGACGAATTCAGCGAGGAAAACGTCATCGTCTACGAGTGAGCGCCAAGGCCGGGGGGGCGCCTGTCCCTCCAGCCCTGACCCATGCCGCGCCCCAAGCAGCATCCGACGAACCCCGACAGGACCGAAACGATGACAGCTGACAAAAGGGCATGGGTCAGTCCCGTGCTTGCCAAGAGCCTGCCGGTGCTGCTCCTGGTCGCGGTGCCTGCGATCCTTTTCGTGGGCATCCTGCTGTATTTTACCGCCTGGGCGCTGTTGTTCAGCTTTACCGATCTGGAACTTGTCGGGCGCAAGGCCACCGAGTGGTCCTTTGTCGGGCTCGAAAACTACGAGCGCCTGTTCAGCCGTCGCGGGTTCCTGGAAAGCCTCTGGACGACGGTGACCTTCACCTTCTTCTCGGCCATCGTCGGGCAAAGTCTGCTGGGTTTCACGCTGGCCGTGGCGCTGCGCAGCTATCGCGGCCCGCTCAAGACCGCGATCGAGGTGTCGCTGATGCTGGGCTGGCTTCTGCCCGATATCGTCGCGGCCTTCCTGTGGTCGGCCACGACATCGCGCTCCGGCCTGATCAACCAGTTGCTGATCCTGCCGCTGGGCATGGAGCCGGTCAACTTCATCAACGACTATCCGCTGACCGTCGTGATCATCGCCAATATCTGGAAAGGCACGGCCTGGTCCTATCTGCTCTACTCTGCCGCGCTGGACAATGTCCCGCGCGAGGTGGTCGAGGCCGCCAAGGTGGACGGGGCCAACGGCTGGCAGCGCGTGACGCGGGTGATCCTGCCGATCATTCGGCCCCATATCGGCACCAACATGCTGTTCATCACGATCTGGACCTTCAGTTATTTCCCGCTGATCTTTGCGCTGACCGGCGGCGGCCCCGGCAGCCAGACCGAGGTCCTGTCGATCTTCCTTTACAAGCAGAGTTTCGGGATCGGCAAACTCGGTTATGGCTCGGCCATTTCGGTCGCGATGCTGGTCATCGTGGGGATGCTGTCGCTTCTGTATCTGCGCCTGTTGAGAGAGCCGAAATGATGGACAACCCCAATGCCCCCTCCCGGACAATGGCGATCGCGCTGGCCTTTCTTGCGGTGATCTGGGTCAGCCCCTTTGCCTGGCTGGTGTCGAACTCGGTCGATCCGCTGGCGACGGGCCATTTGCGCCTGCCGGCCGCGGTGGGGCCCGACAATTTCCTGCGCGCCATGTCGGGCAATGCGGCGCGGCAGTTCTGGAATTCGATGTTCATCTCGGCGGGCACGGCGACGCTGACGCTGATCGTCGCCTCCGGTGCCGCCTATGCTCTGTCGCGGCTGCGCATCCCGGGGCGCAATGCCTTCCTGTGGTCGTTGGTGCTGCTGCGGATGCTGCCGCCGACGGGCATCCTCGTGCCCATCTTCTTTGCAGCGCAGGGGGCGGGGCTTCTCAACAACTTCGGCATCATCATCGCCCTGACGGTCCTGAACCTGCCCTTCGCGATGCTGCTGCTCAAGAACTTCTTCGACAGCGTGCCGACCGAACTCGAGGAGGCGGCCCATGTTGAGGGCGCCTCGCTGCCGACCATCCTGTGGCGGGTCGTGCTGCCGATGTCGCGCGCGGGGTTGGCGGTAGTGTGGTTCTTCTCCTTCACGGGGGCGTGGAACGAATTCATGTTCCCGCTGATCTTTTCGCGGTCCGAGGCATCGTTTCCGATGTCCATCGGCCTGTTCTCCGCCTTTGGCCGGCAAGGGGCCATCGATTACGGCTATCTCTCGGCCTTCTCGATCATCTACGCGGCGCCTGCCATCGCCGTCTATTTCTTGCTGCGCCGGAACATGAATACCGGGTTCGCAGGTGTTGGAGTCAAAGGATGACCTATACGACCCCCCTCAGGCAGAAACTTGCGCTGGGCATCGACGACGTCAAGCAAGAGGGCAAGCTGGCCCGTCTGCTGGACGATCTGAAGGACCGGATCCTGACGCCGGTGCCGGGCGACATTGCCTGGCACATGGCCGAGGCCGAGCTTGCCGCGCCCGAGGCGCTGGCTGCCGACTGGCAGGCCTGGCCCGCCTTCGGGCCGCGCAGCGTCTGGTCGCGCAAGCAGGGGCATACCTGGTTTGCCGCCCGCGTCACCGTGCCTGCGGCCGCGGCCGGGCAGACCTTCGTGCTGCGCTTCACCTCGCAATGGCAGGAAAGGCCCGGATCGACCGATCCGCAATGCCTGGCCTGGATCGACGGGCAGATCGCGCAGGCGATCGACGGCAACCACAACGAACTCGTCATCGCGCGCGAGGCGGTGACCGGCGCATCCGTCGTGCTGCATGTCGATGCCTTCACCTTCTTTGACCGGCCGCTGACCGGGTTCACGGTGGAATACCTGGTCCGCGACCCGCAGATCGAGGCGCTTTACTGGGATCTCGCCACCCCTTTCGAGGTGGCCCGCCGCCTGCACCAGACCGATCCGCGCCGGCACCAGATCTTCAATCGCGTCGATGCCGCGCTGCGGGCGCTGGACCGGCGGGGCAAGGGTCTGACGGCAGAGCTGATGGCCAGCCTGCCCGCCGCGCAGGAGATCGCCGCCGGGATCTATGCCCTTGTCGATACCGAGGTTCAGCCGGTGATCACCGCCTTTGGCCATACCCACGTGGATATCGCCTGGCTGTGGCGCGTGCTGCATACGCGGGAAAAGGGCGGGCGCAGCTTTGCCACCGCGCTGACGATGATGGCGGAATATCCGCAGTTCATCTTCATGTACAACCAGGCGGTGCTGTACCATTTCATCAAGCAGGATTACCCGGTCCTGTGGCAGGGCATCAAGGATGCGGTCAGGCGCGGCCAGCTTGATATCGAAGGGGCGATGTGGGTCGAACCCGATGCCAACATCGTCTCGGGCGAAAGCATGGTCCGCCAGATCATGATGGGGCGCAGATTCCACCAGACCGAATTCGGCGTGACGCCCACATGCGTCTGGCTGCCCGACACCTTTGGCTATTCCGCCAACATGCCGCAGATCCTTGCCAAATCCGGCCTGGGCTATTTCCTGACCTCGAAGCTGTCGTGGAACGATACCGACCGGCATCCCTACGACACCTTCTTCTGGCGCGGCATCGACGGGACCGAAACCAAGGCCCATCTGATCACGGCGCAGAATTTCGAGAGCGACGAGATCTTCACCACCTACAATTCCGACATGTCGGTCAGCCAGGTGATGGGCTCGTGGAAACGCTACGAACCCAAGGCCGCGCATGACGAGCTGGTGCTGGCCTATGGCTGGGGCGATGGCGGCGGCGGCCCCACCCGCGAGATGGTGGAACGCGCCACGCGGCTGGAACGCGGCATCCCCGGCGCGCCGCGACTGCGGCTCGAGGGGCTGGCGCCCTTCCTTGCGCGGCTGGGTGCCAAGATGACCCGCGACGCGGGCCGGTTTCCCCGCTGGAACGGCGAACTCTATCTGCAATACCATCGCGGCACCCTGACCACCGTGGCGCGCAACAAGCGCAACAACCGCCTGGCCGAACGGGCCATGCGCGAACTGGAATGGATGCTGGCGCTGGCGGATGTCACGGCGGGCCGGCCCTGTCCGCACGACCTGCTGGACCGGATGTGGAAGGTGGTGCTGATCAACCAGTTCCACGACATCCTGCCCGGCACCTCGATCCCCGAGGTCTATGCCGACAGCGACTCCGAGTATGACGCGCTCTTTGCCGAGATCGAGGGTGGCAACGGCCCATTGCTGGGGGCCGCGCACCAGCTTGGCGGCGGCGATGGCGCGGCGCGGCTGCACAATTTCACCAGCCAGCCGCGCGACGGCGATCTGGTGATCCTGCCCGATGCGGCGTCCGGGCGGATGCTGGTCACGGGTGGCCGGGCCGAACCCGTGCAGCGCCTGACGCAGGCCGACGGCACGTCTGCGTTGGCCGCCCCGGTGCACGGACTGGGCCCGCATGGCTGGATCGGTGCCACGCTCGCGCCCCCCGCCGCGGCCCGGGACCCGCAGGGAGGGCTGACCGTGACCCCCGACCGGCTGGAAAACGACCACATCGTCCTTACCCTTGACACGGCGGGCGAGATCACCTCGTTCATCGACCGGGCTTCGGGGCGCGACCTGATCGCACGGGGCCAGACCGCCAACCGCCTTGTCGCCTACGAGGACAAGTCGATGAACTGGGACGCCTGGGATATCGACTGGTATTTCGAGGAGCAGTTCTGGCCGCTGTCGGGCAGCCCCGCCGCGATCACCGTGGTGGAAACCGGCCCGCACCGCGCCGCCCTGCGGATCGAACGGCGGTATCGCGCCTCGACCATCGTGCAGGTCGTGTCGCTGGAACGGGGCGCGCGGATGGTGACATTCGACACCTTCATGGACTGGCACGAACAGCAAGAGGTGCTCAAGGCCGTCTTTCCGCTGGACATGAACGTGTCCGAGGTGCGCTCGGAAATCCAGTTCGGCCATGTCACCCGACCGACCCATCGCAACACCACCTGGGACCGCGCGCGGTTCGAGGCCTCGATGCACCGCTGGATCGACATGTCGGAGCCCGATTTCGGCGCCGCGCTGATCAACGACTGCAAATATGCCTATGACGCCCATGAACAGACGATCCGCCTGACGCTGGTGCGCGGGACGGTGCATCCGCACCCGCAGGCGGACCAGGGCGAACACCGGCTGCGCTATGCGCTGATGCTGCATGACGGCCTGCGCGACCTCGACCGGGTGCATCATGCGGCCGAGGCGCTCAACAACCCGGTCCGCCTGATCGGCACCCCCGGCACCGGCGGGGCGGCGGCCGCGTTCTCGCTTGTCGCCTGCGACGCGCCCAATGTCGCCATCGAGACGGTCAAGAAGGCCGAGGACGACACGGGCCTGATCCTGCGGCTGTTCGAGCATTCCAACCGCCGGGCCAGCGCGCGCCTGACCTTTGGCATCCCGGTTGCCGCCGTGTATCGCGTGTCGCTGATGGAGGAGGGGGCAGAGCCGGTACCGCTGGCCGCCGATGGCAGCGTCACGCTGGGCCTGTGCCCGTTCGAGATCGCGACGTTGCGGGTGATCCCGTCGGGGGGGGCGGTCCATGGCTGATCTGGCGCTGCGCGGGGTCGAGAAATCCTTTGGCGCGCTCAAGGTCATCGACGGGGTGGACCTGGCGGTGGCGGATGGCGAATTCGTGGTCTTTGTGGGCCCGTCGGGCTGTGGCAAATCCACGCTGCTACGGATGATCGCGGGGCTGGAACACATCTCCGGCGGCGAGATCGAAATCGGCGGGCGTGTGGTGAACAGCCTCTCCGCATCGGAGCGCGGCATTGCAATGGTGTTCCAGTCCTACGCGCTCTATCCCCACATGTCGGTGCGGCAAAACATGTCCTTTGGCCTCGAACTCCAGCGCTGCCCCAAGGCCGAGATCGTGCAGAAAGTGAACGCCGCCGCCGCCATCCTCCAGCTTGAGCCCTATCTTGACCGGATGCCAAAGGCGCTGTCGGGCGGGCAGCGGCAGCGTGTGGCGATCGGGCGTGCCATCGTGCGCGAACCCGAAGTGTTCCTGTTCGACGAACCCCTGTCGAACCTCGATGCCGCGCTGCGCGGGCAGACCCGGCTCGAGATCGCCCGGCTGCATGCGCGGCTCGGCACCACGATGATCTATGTCACCCATGACCAGATCGAGGCAATGACGCTAGCCGACCGGATCGTCGTGCTGAACGCGGGCCGGATCGAACAGGTGGGCACGCCGCTCGACCTCTACCGCGCGCCGGTCAACGCCTTTGTCGCGGGGTTCATCGGCGGGCAGACGATGAATTTCTTGCCGATCCGGGACGGGCGGATCGCGCTTGCCGGTGCGGGCAAGGCCGTTCCGTGGCTGGACAGGCGCGCGGTGACGCTGGGCATCCGGCCCGAACACCTGCGCCGCACCACGGCCGAGGCCGCCGACATCAGCGGCCGCCTTGACGTGATCGAGGAATATGGCGAATTCGCCCTGTTCCATCTGGAATCCCGGGACATCGATGGCGCGCCGGTTGACGTGACTTTCAAGGCCGACGCTGCGCAAGGCGGCGAGGTTGGTCAGACCATCGGCCTTGCACTGATGCATGACCAGATCCACGTCTTCGATTCAGGTGGCCGCGCCCTGCTTTCCGAGGCCTGATGTCACGCAGGATCCCGACATCACCCTGGCCGAGTTGCGGGACGCGCTGGAGCACGCGCTTGGGGTGCGGGCTTCGATCTCGGGCGTGGATCAGGCACTCAGGCGGCTTGGCTACACGTTTAAAAAAAAGAACCTGATCGCGGATGAGCGCCGCAGCCCCCGAATAAGACAGGCGCGCCACGACTGGATCACGCACCGGATGCCGGTCATGCGGCGCGTCCCCGAACGGTTGGTTTTAATTGATGAGACATCGGTGAAGACCAACCTGACCCGTCTGCGGGCGCGCGCGCTGCGCGGCACGCGGCTGACCGGTTCCGCCCCGTTCGGCAAATGGGGCACGCAGACGCTGATCGCCGGGCTGACGCAGGACGGGCTGATCGCGCCCTGGGTGATCAAAGGTGCACTGGACGGGGAGGCGTTCGCCTCCTATGTCCGCAAGGTGCTGGTGCCGGAATTGCGGCCCGGAACCTGCCTTGCGTCGGGAAAATGATCCACCGGATCGTTTTCTGGTCCTCCTCACCTCGACAACCTCTCCACCCATCGCAACACCGAGGCCGAAAAAGCCATGCGTGAGACCGGGCGCTGGTTTCTCTTCCTGCCGCCTTACTCTCCCGACCTGAACCCGATCGAACAAGCGTTCTCCAAGCTCAAAGCCCACCTCCGCCTCATCGGAGCTCGCAGCTTTTCCCAACGCTTCACAGCCATCGGCGAAATCTTCGAAATGTTCAGCCCGCAGGAATGCTGGAACTACCTTCATGCTACAGGATATGCCTCAACATGAAGTGGAAACGCTTTGACGGAAGGCCGGTTGTCGTGCCGCCCAATCCCTTCGCGGAAGGCGACACGATCCTGCTTGCGCGCACCGATGCGAGCATTGACGAGGAAGAGGCACAGAATTCGCGCTTGTCGGCGGAGGGACGTCACTTGCAGAAGTCGTGACCGGCCTGAACACGTTTGGGGTGGCCCCGAACGACCTGAGCTACATGCTAAGTGCCATCGAAGCAGCCGGCGCGTTGCATGCCGAGTTTGTGGCGAACTGAGCGGCCACTGAAGTTGCCAGGCCAGAGAAACGGACAGGCAAGGGCGCTGCGTCGATCACGCACCACGTTCCGGCAGCAGGATTGCGGGCCGAGCAACCGGGGAGCCGACCTTGGACCGCGGACCTTTTTCAAAAGCGCGGGGTATTGGGCGCAAGCGGCGTGGCGCGAAACGCCGAACGCTCAGGGAGCCGTCCGCGAACGCCGGGCAAGGCAGTTCATGCATCGCCCCGGAAGGCAAGATAGCGGGATCTGGCTAGACTCGCGACGTCGGCAAGGGCCGGGTCGGGCTCCAGCCGCAACCGCTCCGGCGGTACCATCGCCGCAGCCTCCGCCATATCGCGGAGGTCACCGAGGGCCACCCGTGCCAGCAATGCGGCACCGCGGGCGCCAAATTCGTGGCCGGCACGAAGCGTCACGGGTTTGCCGCACAGGTCGGCGATCATCTTCGGCCACAGCCCGCTGCGTGCGCCGCCGCCCACCAGGGTGATCGCGTCGCCGGAAAAGCCGGTCAACTCCAGCAACTCGGTCAACGACAGGGCAACGCCCTCATAGACAGCACGGGCCATGTCCGCGCGGGTGTGACGTGGCGCGAGGCCGCCAAAGCCGGCACGGGCGGTAGGATCGACGGTTGGGGCGATGATCCCGCTGTCGCTGAGGTATGGCAGGTAGACCACGCCGTTCGCACCGGGGGGCGACTGACGCGCCAGCATTTCGAAGGCGGCCATCGCGTTGCCGCCGGTCAGTTCCGGAGCGAGAATCTTCAACGCCCAATCGAGGTTCAGCGTGCCTGCGACATTGACCATTGCGCGGAACCAACACGTGCCCGGAAGGGTGAACAGCAGGCCAAGGTCGGGTGGCGTGAAAAGCGGGGCGGAATGCGTGACGCCGACCATTGCCGTAGTTCCCAGGATCACGATGGCCAACCCGGGCCGCGCACCTCCGGCACCAAGCACCGTGCAGGGCACGTCGCCCGCACCTACGGCGACCGGAATTCCGACACGCAGCCCCGTGGTGGCGGCGGCGGCGGCGGTGACAGTACCTCCGACGGCATGGGACTCCTCGGCCGGGGGCAGCAGATGGGCTAAACCGTCCAGCCCGAACGCAGTGATCATCAAGGGGCTGCGGTCGCGCGTCGAGGCGTTGCCGGGAGCAACGGCGGCCTCGGTCCGGTCGGCACCGATGCGGCCGGTCAGCCAGGCGCGCAAGTTGTCCTTTAGGCTGACGAAGGCATGGGCGCGGGCGACGGTTTCCGGCTCTTCTGCAGCCAGCGCCGCCAGCACCGGCAGGGTGCAGCCCTGCTGCAGCACGCAGCCCGACGACCGGAAGATCCGCGACAGCACCCGGGGCTCGCGCGCCTGCATTGCCGCGATCAGCGGCTGGGCGCGCGAGTCTTCCCAGTTGATGCCGGGGCGAAGGGGGCGGTTGGCGGCATCGATCAGCACGCCGCCCACCATGGCCGCCGCGATGCCGACCGCACGGATCTCGCCCGGCGCGATCCCGGCACTGCGGCTGACCTGCCCTATCAAGCGCGCCACTGTCGCCTGCACGGCCAGCGGGTCGAACTCCACCCGTCCTTGCCTGCTCCGGTCCAGCGAGACGGGCAGGGCGGCGATGGCGACCTCGTTCGCGTCGGCGTCGAAAAGCCCCGCCTTAGCGACCGACGACCCGACATCCAGCCCCAGAACCAGCCCCTTCATGCAGAGCCGATCATACCAGCCGCGCGCCGTCGGCCGCGAAGACCAGCGCGCGTGCAGGATCTGGCGTCAGCGTCACCGCCGCGCCGGGGCTGGTCACAGCGAGCGCGGCATCGACCTGCGCCGTCACCTGTGTTCCATCCGCCAGCCGCGCATAAAGGTAGCTGACCGCCCCCAGTCTCTCGACCGCTTCGCAGGTCGCGGCAATCGCCGGGCCACTGGCCACCATGTGCTCGGGCCGAAGGCCGACCTGCACCGGAGTGCCCCCGGCCGGCAGGCCGGGTCGGGGCAGCACAAGGCCCGGCAGCGTTACGGCGCCATCACGGACGGTGGCCGGGATCAGGTTCATCCGGGGGCTGCCGATGAAGCCCGCGACGAAGGCGTTAGCGGGGTTTTCATATAGTTCCAGCGGCGCGCCCACCTGTTCGACCCGGCCCGCCCGCAGCACGACGATCCGGTCCGCCAGCGTCATCGCCTCGACCTGGTCGTGCGTGACATAGACCATCGTGGCGCCAAGGGTGCGATGCAGCCGAGCCACTTCCTGCCGCATCTGCACCCGCAACTCGGCGTCGAGGTTCGACAGCGGCTCGTCGAACAGGAACCCGACCGGCTGGCGCACGATGGCCCGCCCGATCGCAACTCGCTGCCGCTGCCCACCCGACAGCGCCCGGGGCTTGCGGTCGAGCAGCGGTTCCAGTTGCAGGGTGCGCGCAGTCTCGCGCACCCGTGCCGAGATCTCGGCGCGGCCCAGTCCCTGCATCTCGAGCGGGAAGGCCATGTTCTGGGCGACTGTCATGTGGGGGTAGAGCGCATACGACTGGAACACCATCGCCAGCCCCCTGTCCACCGGCTCGGCCGCGGTAACGTCGCGCCCGCCGATCAGGATGCGCCCCTCGGTCACCGGATCAAGCCCCGCGATCATCCGCAGGAGCGTGGACTTGCCGCAACCCGAGGGGCCGACGAACACCACCATCTCGCCGGCGGCGATGTCCAGGTCCACGCCCTGCACGGCGGTCGTCGCCCCGAACCGCTTGGTCACGCCCTGCAGCACAAGGTCGCTCATTTCACCGCCCCGTCCGTCATGCCGGCGACGAATGTCCTGCCTATCAGCGCGAAGATGATGACCACCGGCAGTATCGCCAGCGTCGCCCCTGCCAGAAGCAGGCCCCAGTCGATCTGGTACTGCCCGATGATGCCGGCGAACCCCACCGGAATGGTGCGTTGCGCGTCCGACAGGATCAGTATCGAGGCGAAGATGTATTCCGTCCAGGACGAGATGAAGGCGAACACCGCCACCGCCGCGATGCCCGGAAGCAACAGTGGAACGAGGATTCGGCGCAGGATCACCGGCGTCGGAGCCCCGTCCATCCGCGCCGCCTCCTCGATGTCCTGCGGGATGGTGCCAAGGAAGGACCGCATCATCCAGATTGAGAACGGCAGGGCGAAAGTGGTGTTGACGATGACCAGCGCAACCAAGCTGTCGATCAGGCCAAGCTGGGCGAAGAAGCCGTAGATCGGGATCAGCACGATGATGCCCGGGAAGGCATAGGCAAGCAGGATCGCGCGGTACATTCCCTCGCGAAAGGGCAACTCCATACGGAAGAAGGCATAGGCCGCTGGCACGGCCAGCAGCACTGTCAGCACCGCAGTGGACACCGCGACTATCAGGCTGTTCACCAGATAGGTCGGATAGGCCGAGGCCGCCAGCAGCTTGGCATAGTGCTGCAGCGTGAAGCTCTGGGGAAACATGGTCGGGTCGCGGGCGATGATCTCGGCCGGATCCTTGATCGATCCGGTGACGACCCACCAGAACGGCAGTCCGATGATGACCAGGAAGAACCCGATGCCGCCCCACAGCAGCAGCCGTCCGGTCACGGTCCCGCCTCGCGCGACATGCCGCGGCTGGCCATCACCGCGAAGACCATTAGGAACAGCCCGGTCAGCACCGACATCGCGGCGGCCTGCGACATCTCGTAGCCCCGGAAGGCCGTTTCGTAGATCAGGACGGGCAGGGTCTGCGTGCCGGCCGAGGGGCCGCCGGCGGTGATCAGCCAGATGATGTCGAAGACGTTGAAGGACAGCAACGTGCCGACGACCAGCAGCACCGCCAAGGTCGGCTGCAACAGGGGCCAGGTGATGCGGGAAAACCGTTTCCAGCGCCCGGCGCCGTCCATGCGCGCCGCTTCGTCCAGGTCGGCCGGGATGCGTGTCAGCGCCGCGAGGATCATCAGCGTCACGAAGGGGAACCAACGCCACGCGTTGATCAGGATCAGCGTCGTCATGGCGCTTTCGCGCGAGGCGAAAAAACCCACCGGCGCATTGATCACGCCGGACTGCACCAGCAGCGGGTTGATCATCCCGCCCGAGTTCGAAAGCAGCCACCGCCAGATGATGACGACGACAACGGTCGGCACGATCCAGGTCAGCAGAATCCAGACCCGCGCGATCTGCACGCCGGGAAACCTCTGGTGCAGAATCAGTGCAGCCGCCAGAGCAAGGGCGGTCTGGACCACGGCGTTGCCTACGACCCAGATCAGGCTGCGGCCCGCCGACTCCCAGAACCGCGTCGAGTTCAGGGTATCGGCATAGTTGGCCAGCCCGACGAAATCGCCGGACTGGCCGATGAACCTGACGTCGCGCACCGACAAGTCCAGCGCTAGAATCAGCGGCCAGACCAGCGTGACCGCCAGCAGCAGCAGCGCCGGTGCCACGAACAGGATAGCCAACCGCCGCTCCGACAGGCGGCGGGCCACCCGCACGGGCACCGGCGCACTGGTCACTGTGCGATCTCCTCCATCCGCGCCTGCCCCGCCGCCACGGCAGCGGCCGGATCGGCGCCGTCGATCACCACGGCCTGCAGGACTTCGGACAGCACGTTCTGCCCCGAAATCGGCGCGATGGACGGGAAGGTGTTCCCGCCGGTAAAGCCGAACAGCCGGCCATTGGCCGAGTTGGCGATCATCGTCTCGATCTGGCTGCGATACTTCTGTGCCATCGGATTTGCCCAGAAGCTTTCCGCGCTCGCGCCGTCGGCGGTGACGGGCAGGAACAGTCCCGGCTCCATGTTCAGGAAACGGCCGTATTTTGCGGGCTCCATCAGCCAGGTGATGAAGGTCTCGAAGGCCGCGCGTTTTTCCGCATCGTCGGCGAGCAGCATCACGGCGTTGGCATAGGCGATGGTGGCGTGGTCGGACTGCCCGTCGGCACGCGGGATCGGTGCCACGCCCAAGGCCGCCGCATTGCCGCCGCCCTGGGTGTCGAAGGTCGTGATGGTGGTGAACTGGACGATGGATGCACAGGCGCGCGAGGCAAAGCACGCCTCGGCGTCGCCCCAGAACCAACCGGCGCTGTCGGGGGGCGAGAACTGCTGCATCGCCGCCGCCATGGCATAAGCCTCAGCGGTGGCCGGCGTATCGAAGGCAAAGCTGCCGTCGGCGTTGTAGATTTCACTCGCGCCATTGTTGGCCATGAAGGTGTATATCACCTGGTCGGTGTAGAGCCCCTTCGACGCCGGCAGCCCGATGCCGAAGACGCCGTCCTTTGTCAGCGCCTCGGTCGCCGCCAGCCACTCGGTCCAGGTGGACGGGACGGCGATGCCCGCAGTCTCGAACATGTCGCGGTGATACCACAGGCTCATCGCCATGTTGTAAAGCGGCACCGCCCAGACGCCATTGTCGTAGGAATAGGACGCAACGGCGCTGTCCAGCAGGTCGTGCCTTTCGTCGAGCGTGACGACGAAGGCACCGACGTCCTGCACCGCGCCAAGCTCCTTCAAGATCGGCACAAAGTCGGGGATGGCGAACAGCATGTCGGGGGCATTGCCTGCGGCCAAGGCAGCGGGGGCCTTGGCGTAGATCTCGCCCCAGTTCTGTGGCTCCTGCCTGACCACGATGTCGGGGTGCGCGGCGTTGAATTCGTCGATCAGAACCTGGATCCGCTCCACCCGGTGGGGAGGCTGTTCCATGTGCCACAGCATCAGTTCGGTCTGGGCCACCGCAGCGCCGCTGGCCATCAGTAGCGCGGCGAGGGTCAGGGTAGGGGTTAATCGGGTCATCTGGTCCTCTTGTCTGTGGGTTGCGGGTGGTCAAAGATGCGGGTTGCGGGGGCGGTAGCGAGTGACGAGTTCGGCGTTGTGATCGGCCGCGCCGGGCATGTTGGCCGATATGTAGACGGGCGGCGCGCCGCCCGCCGCCGCCAACCGCCGCGCGGTTTCGGCCAGGGTGGCGTTCAGCAGCGCCGCGCCGAGCACGGTCGAGACCGGGCCGGCGCGCAGGTCGCCCGCCACGCTGACGCTGGCATCGCCGGCAGGGGCGTCCGTGTCTAGCACGATGTCGGCAATGTCGGCGATGCGGCGGCGGCCTTGCGCGGCGGCGGCGGAATAGGCGGCCGAGGTGATGGCGATGACGGTCGCCCCCCGCGCACGGCCGATGTCGGCGGCCTCGACCGGGGCAGCGTTGACCCCCGAGGTCGAGACGACGACCAGCACATCCGACGGCCCCAGGGGATAGCGCGCCATGACGGCCACCATCAGGCCCGGCAGGCGTTCCAGCGCCGTGCCGACTGAGGCACCTTCGTGCAGCATCGTGGCACCCGACAGGATCGGCACGGTAGCCGCCAGCCCGCCGGCGCGGAAGTGGGCCTCTTCGGCCAGCATGTGGGAATGGCCCGAGCCGAAGATGTAGACCAGCCCGTCGCGCTGGACGGCGGCGGTCATTGCTGCCGCCGCACGGTCGATCGACGCGGCTGCACTGGCGCGCAGCGCAGTCAGACGGGCTGCCAGGTCGGCAAGATATGTGTCCGACAGAAGTCCCAACCCATCACTCCCACGCTAAGTCCAATATGATGCCAGTAGGCGGCTGAAACGGCTGTCTGTCAAGCGCCAAGCGGTACCAGACCACAAGATCACGCGGTGCTGGAGCAAGAGCCGCGACTTCCTTACGCCCCACTGGCATTTTCTGCTGATACCACTTTCGCCCGGCGCCACGCGCGGCTAGTATCCTTCACGGCAGATTTCGAATCGCAGGCTTCTTCCAGTGTCCGAACTACAGACAGTATTCAGCCGGGACTCCTTGCCCGAGGATGACCCAGGGCATCTGTACATCCGCCTGCAGCGCCATGTGCGCGAGGCGATCCGGCGCGGGTTATTGCGGCCCCGGGACATGCTGCCGAGCGAGCGCGACCTGGCTGGGCGCATGGGTCTGTCGCGTGTGACGGTACGCAAGGCGCTGCGGGGACTGGTCGATTCGGGGCTGGTCGTGCAGCGGCAGGGGTCGGGCACCTATGTTGCCGATGCGCCGCCGCGGATGGAACAGGCTCTGTCCCGGCTGACCTCGTTTTCCGAGGACATGCGGCTGCGCGGGATGGTCGCAGGGTCGCGCTGGCTGATGCGCGAGACCAGTCCGCCCGCGCCCGACGAGACGATGCGGCTGGCCCTGTCGCCAAGTGACCGGGTAGTGCGCCTGCGCCGGTTGCGGCTGGCCAACGAGGTGCCGATCGCGATCGAGACGGCCGTTCTGGCCGAGCGCGACCTGCCGGACCCGGCGGCGGTGCAGGGGTCACTGTATGACGTGCTGCAGGCGCAGGGCCTGCCGCCGGTACGGGCCCTGCAACATATCTCGGCGGTAAACCTGTCGGCCCGCGATGCGGGCCTGCTTGGGGTCGTGACCGGAGCGGCAGCGCTTGGCATCACACGAGTGACCTTCCTGGCGGATGGCCGGCCGGTCGAGTTCACCCGGTCGCTCTATCGCGGCGACGCCTATGATTTCGTGACCGAGATGACCGCCGCACCCTGAAGCCGGGGCGCCGTGCCCATCCGCCGACGGCCTATTCGACGTAGACCAGCCGCCCGACCGTGTTGCCCGGCCCATCCTGCCCGGCGCAGTTCATGTCGTAGTGCGGCTCTGTTGATGGCGTGGATGCCCCCTCCTGACGGCATCGCAATGTCCAATAGGCACCTCGAAAAATTGCCGTGACCGGGCCGCTGAGGTAGGATGCAGACGGCATTCGGCTTCTGGGGCTTGACGATGGCTCAGATGGGGTTTTTCGATCTTTCAGACCGCTACGCGAGCCTGGACGCCAAGCGGGACCCGCTGGTCGAGATCGACGCCA
>Ga0208609_100398_pt1 | contig 17416 bp, 25 predicted proteins | sample SubbioR11_8A_Apr_FD_184813 | JGI IMG/M metagenome (GOLD analysis project Ga0208609, IMG submission 184813) | Serpentinite rock and fluid subsurface biosphere microbial communities from McLaughlin Reserve, California, USA - CR11_8A_Apr (SPAdes) | ecosystem: Environmental > Terrestrial > Deep...
CTTGAATTGAATGGTGCCACCCTCTAAGCCGAGGCTGCCGCTGACTGCGTCCGCTATCTCCATAGGCTGCTGGGAGCCGTCGACGGCTATTTTAGTCAGTGTCCAGGTGTAGCTTTTCATGTACTTCCAGATGGGCATCACCTGAACTTCGCTGTCGGTATGAGCAGTTTCAGGAAGCTCAAACCGCACCTGTGCAGGCGGATAATATGAGCCCCCTCCCGAACCACCGCCCGGATTGCCCGGCGTTGGCGTAGGAGAAGGCTTGCTCTCATCCGGATTCGTGGGAGTAGGCGTCGGCTGCTCCGTGGTTCCGGGAGTCGGACCCGGCTTCGTTGCATCCGGAGTCTGCGCTGGAGCGGACGGCGTTGGCTCAGTCGGCTTCGGAGTGACCTTGTCGATCATATCCTCTGCGTCACCCTTGGTAACCGGATCGTTGGGACGGATTTTATTATCATCCGTATTCCCAATAATTCCGTCCTCGCGGCCGATGATGACAAAGCCCTTGTCCTCATCCTCGATGTCCGCCTGATCCGCATAACCACTGTGCCCCTGTGTATTTACTGCTTCCTCATCCTTGCCCTCCGCTCTCACCAGCATCTTGATGATTTCTGCGCGGGTGATGGGATCGTCCGGATGAAATCCGTCGGGATAATCAGCAGGGTCGATGATTCCTGTGTTAATAAGCGCCTCAATGTTTTTCTCCGACCAGTGTCCGTCGATGTCGGAAAAGCTGGGCGGGTCTTTTTCCGTGTTTGAGCTATCTAACGGAATATCCCTTACCAGTATGGCTGCAAATTCTCCGCGTGTGATGATTTCGCCCTGGCCGATGAAGTTTTCCGGGTGCAGGCGGTAGGCTGTATAGATCCCGCCGCACACCAAGAGAAGGAGAACGATGGCAAGTATGCCGATGAGTTTTCCTTTCTGTTTCATAGTTTTTCAGTCCTTTCTTTTAATTTTTACAATGAAAAAGCCGAAATCGTCAGTCTGACTCCGGCCTCAAGTCCTTATTTGTTTCACAGCTTCATCTCCATACCGCCCGGCTCCTGCTGTTCCTTGAAGAAGGCTTCCAAGACCTCCGGCGACGGATGAATAAGCTTTCCGTCAATCATTTCAAATACACTGAAGTCATCCCGGTCACAGATCATCACCCGGTGTTGGTAATATTTCTGCATCTCGATGTAGTCCTGCACCTCCTTGGTGCTGCACAGCCACACGCCGGAGGTATATCTTCCATCCGGCAGAAAGCAATAGCCGCTGTACTGAGGCTCATGGCTTTTCAGATCCAACGCATCAGCCGGACGGATCTGTGAGAGTTGGAGGCGAACATGGTCAGACAGTATTTCCGGCTTCGCAATTCCAAGCACATCGCTTCTGTTCCAACGAACCTGTTCTCCGTTTGCAAGGGAGATTGTAAAGACGGACCGTCCGATGGGATTGGGATTGCTGCCGTTTCCTCCGGTGCAGTAGCACAGCTGATGCTTTGAGTTGCGGTATTCAACCGGCAAGGAGGAAGGCCGGAGTAAAATAACTTTGCCGCTGATGGGCATGTCATATCCGGTTTTCAGACAGTCCTCTTGTGTGAATAAATCTTTCTCAGTCAAGGCGAATCGGCTCCTTTCTTTTTTCGATTATGTCCAGCAGCTTTGCGGCGATGGATATCAATGTTTCCTCCGGCATATCGCGGATGGCGGCACGCACAAATGCTTCCACTGCCTCCGGCGACTGATCGCCTATCTCAATAAGATCAACCTTTTTTGCCGTAATGACGCCCTTCTGGATTCCGAGGCGCACAATATCTCCATGCTCCATTTCGGCGGCAGTACGAAGTGCCTTCGGAATAAGTACACGCCCCTTGTCATCTATGATTTTATAAATGGGCTTTGCTTTCATACGAAGTATCCCTCCTTTCTTATAACGTCACGAACGGTGCTGGGGTCTATGCCAAGATTCTCGAAGAGCCCGCGAAGCTCGTCTGGCAGACGATCAAGGATATCCGACGCAGCGATGACAATGGCACCCTCGGCACAAATGACATCCAAGTTGCTGTCTAATGGGATGTCCGCAGACTCCAGCAGTTCGTGGGGTATATGCAGTTCGTCCTCCGGGAGTTCATATTCCGGAGAAAATTTCTCGTCATCCTTCTGCAATTCAAAGAGAGGGACGGCAATCTCCACTCCCTCAGATGTGATAAGAACCAGAGGGCAGTGGTGATTTACTTCCTCCTGCACCATCATGGTGAGGCAGATCTCATCCCCGGGATTCAGCCCGGCATTGCCTACGGCTTCTGCAGGAATAACAATCTGACCATTTTTGTCTACCTCTGACTTCATTTTAATAATTTTCATTAGGGTGTTCCTCCTTTTAATTAATCCCCGTGATGGGGTTATAATTGTGGGTCAAGTAACAGTTCGGAGTCGAAGAGATTCATCTGGGACGGCATGTCACTCAGCCTTTCGGCAGTGTCGTAGTTTGAGATCAGGACTTCAGCGTATTCGCAACCGTTGTCATAGCGCTGGGCAAGGTTGTTGATGCGGCTGACCGCCTCAATGTTAAAGTCCTTGTACAGCTCTCGGATGAATTCGCAGTCGTTATAGCTGACCAGCCATTTCCCCCGGCAGGATGCAAGAGTGTCCCGCAAACGATAGTGATCGTCTTTCTTAAATTCCACGGCGTAGTGTCCTTCCGTCTGATAATATGGCGGGTCGCAATAGATGAAGGCATTTTCACGATCATATTGCTTAATCAGGGCTTCAAAGTCCTTGTTCTCAATGACCGTATTCTTAAGCCTCCGGCTGCCCTGCCAGAGAAGATGAAATGTTTTCCGGATATCGAAGGGCTGGCATCCATAGCTGGTGCATCCGCTTCCGTAGCTTAGACGGATGAGACGATAGAAGGCAGCAGCGCGTTTTACATCGTTCATCTGTGCATTTTCCAGGAGGATCGGTTTGATTTCTTCAAACTGCGGCTCACTGAGAACTCTCTGTGCGATATCCAGTTCTTCTTGAAGGTATTCGTTCGTGAATTCCTCCTTCTCCAGATATTTTTTTAAGACATTGAATTCATCCCGCCCATTCAGCGGAAAGAAATTGAGCTCCTTGAGAAGAGCAAAGGGGCGGTCGCGGACGCAGTGGAACAGATTTGCCAGGTCTGAATTGAAATCGTTGTAGACCTCCATGGCGGCGTCAGGAGGCCGTCCGAACAGCACCCAGCCTCCGCCGCCGAAGACCTCAATGTACCGTCCGAATTCCTTCGGCATACGCTGATAGATCATGTCCCGCAGAGCCTTTTTGCCGCCCACCCAACTGATGATGCTGTTCAATACATCACCTCCCTTTGCCCCGGCGGCTGATTTTCTCAACGTCGGTTTTCATGCAGGAGCCGTCAGGACTCCAGCAGATAAAGCCGACGCCTGGATAAGGACAGCCGGTACAGCGGGCGGTATCTTCAGGCAGAGGCAGAGAATGCTTTGCAGGAGGAACGTTTTCTCCGGCTCCTGTTTTTTCTTCTGGTGTTACATCATGCTTCATGGTTCAGCTCCTTTCTTTAGAAAAACAAAAAAGGCGCTGCCTTTTTTGTAAAGACAACGCCTACTTGTTCTTTTATTTAGTTGTATTGATCACAGCAATCTGCTGTAACAAAAAAGCGCCCTTCAGCTTCATAAGAAACCAAAGAGCGCTATTTTTTCCGTTTGCTTTTCACTCATCGCATCACTAGGCCTCCATAGCCAAGGTCAGGTGAGTTGTTTTTCATCTCCTCCTCAAGCTTTAAGGAATAGTTTTCGTGATTCCAGAAGCTGACGTAGATCTCGCCATCCGGCGTTTTGATGGGTCGCTGCTCGAACCCTTCCCCGTACCCATCTGAATTTTGACCGCATACATAATCTATAAGCGCAGCGGTTTCTTCTCCAGACAGAGTGTCCTTCAGTCCTGCAGCCATAACTCCCCACAGCTCGCCATCAACAATCTCCACTGTCGGGTACAGACTATACACCTTTTCCTTGAGAGCTTCGTCGTGAATGTACTCGGCAAGTCCTCGGTCATTCTCGAAGTGCCGGTTCTCCTTGGCGATGGCAGCGAGGATTTGATCCTCATACGCCACAGCCTCCCTTGGTGAGATATCCTCCCTCTCATCCTCCATGCAGTCATACTGAGGATAGCAGAAAATCTTAAGAGGGAAAAAGATACGCATTGTTTCGATTGCCATTTTGATTTCCTCCTTTCTTTATTGGTATCATTAATTTTGAAGTCCTAAAAAAGGACATAAAAAAAGCGGGGTATCTTCGTTTTGAAAATACACCCGCAATCTTACCGTTTTACGTTTAATTAGGCTCGAATTATTTACCTTTATTTAGATTTGCTAACATAATGGTTAATGGGTCAACACCGTTTTCGGCTGCACAAACGCCTATATCTACCACCATCATCGGCTGAGCTTCATTAAATGGTTTATTGTTTCTTCTAAGAATCCTATGAGCTTCACCATAAAGATATTTTTTCTTGGGTAGAGTGAGAGAAGAATATTCAGTCATTGCTTCTGTTGCATCCATGACACTACCTATAACGATACCTAAAGCATTAATGATTTCTATTTTTTTATCTATCCCCATAATACACCTACCTATATCGATTCCAGAGCTCAGTCACATTAACAAAATCAAGTTTATGACTATTAAGCAACTGAGATACCGCATCTATTTCTTCTGAATCATAGAAATAGTAAACAATCGATTTTAATAATCCGTTATCGTTTATCATATTAAAAATGTGAGTATCATTATTGGGCGATAAACCAACTATGCTTAACTCATCTGATATTGCAGTAAACTCTTTAATCGGATATGTTTCTTTAAACTCGAGATTGCTATCGCCAAGTTTTAGTTTTATGCCTTCTGCCATTTTCCTTACAATCTCGTTTGCATCCTTTTCCCAGACGTTAACAGCTTCCTTTATTGTTTCGTTTTCCTGATATGCTTTCGCCATTTTATCCATCGCAGAGTTTGCATCGCCATGTTGCTTTATCGAAAACATTTTTGAATATCCGCTATACGTAGTCAACGCATTTGAGTATAAATAATAATATTTCTCATCAATAATACAATCCTTAATTGGGCTGTCGGACATTTTATTACGCATGGAATCGGGGTCATAAACATCTGCCTTGATATGGAACGCTCCATGTAAATAGTTGACCTTTTTCCTGGAAAATGTCTCAACATTAACATCATAATTAGTAGTATATAGTTCATCGAAGGCATTAAAAAAGTCGGCTAATTTTGCTGGATAACTTTTATATATTTGATTAACTCTGCCGTTATTAAATATTGAATAAAGGAAAAAGCATTTCAGCGCTTCCCGAATATGATACTTTTCAGGATTTTTGATTTTATATTTATAGCACATAAGGTCATACAATAAATAATAATCTTCAAATCCTATAGTGGCAACATTGAGGCTTTTCCTAATTGAGTACCTCCTTTTAAAGTCATCAAGACAACCTTTTAGATCAGTGGTGTAAGCATATGAATCATACCCACCATTCAATATTTCTCTTACCTGCAAAAATAAATGTCCTAATAATGACACGATTAGAGAAGGGTCATCAACAATTATATCGACCGGAAAATCAGCTTCTTTGGCTCCTTTAATTGCTCTCAAAATTATTGATTTACTTAAGTTATCAGCACCACCAAACTCTATGTTAATGCCATTACCAAAAAGTAATGTTTTCAATCAATACACCCCTCCCATAAATCATGTCATCTATAAAAACCCCTAAAAAATCAGGCCAAAAAATGCACTTTTTGACCCGTTTTTTTGGCCTTTTTTTGCTCCAAAACCACTACATATAGTGGTCAACCTGCCTTATTTGCCCTTCAAACCACTATACGTCATCAGAACTATACTCTCAACGTGGCTTGTCTGCGGGAACATGTCCACAGGTTGTGCTTCAACAGGGTTAAAGCCATTTTCAGCCAGAAATCTGATATCCCTGGCTAATGTAGCCGGGTTGCAGGAGAGATAAACGATTCGCTGCGGGGACATTTTGCTGATAGTTTCTAAGAGGGCTTGGTCACATCCTTTGCGGGGCGGATCAACTACTACCACATCGGCGCGATAGCCTTCTTTATAGAGCAAGGGCACGATTTTTTCTGCTGCACCGACATGAAAGGTTGTGTTTGTGATTTCATTGATGGAAGCATTTTTCCGGGCATCATCCACTGCTGCTGCCAGTGACTCTACGCCAATCACTTTTGCGGCGTTGCGAGCGAGAAAAAGCGAGATAGTTCCGATCCCGCAATAGAGGTCAAATACAGTTTCTTTGCCCGAAAGGGCGGCATATTCCAACGCTTTCCCATACAAGCGAACAGTCTGGCTGGGATTCACCTGAAAAAATGAGCGGGCGGAAAGATGAAATTCCAAATCGCCAAGCCGCTCACAGAGCCAGGGACGCCCCCAAAGGGTGATATCCTCTTTCCCTAAAATAGTATTGCCGCGCTTGGTATTGACATTTTGGACAATACCGCAAAGGTTCGGAATAGCTTCTCGCAGAGCATGACAAATCTGCTCCTTTTTTGGCAGGTTGGCTCCATTAGTCACGATAACAACAAGAGTCTCACCGGTTGCAAAAGACGTACGGGCCAAAATATGGCGGACGAGGCCGCGGTGCTCATTTTCCTTATAGGCAGTTATCCCCAATGCCTGCAAAATATTCCGGACGGCATGGACAACTGTATCGTTAGCCGGGTGTTGAATATGGCAACATTTTAGATCTACAATGTTATGGCTTCTTTGTTCGTAAAACCCTGCCACAAGCTTATTTTTTTGCTGACCTACGGGCACTTGCGCCTTATTGCGGTAGCGCCAGGGGTGCTCTATTCCTAAAGTAGGCAACACCGGCACAGAAAGCCCGGCAATTCGCTGCAGTGCATCCTCAACCGTCTTTTGCTTCAGCTGCAGTTGAGCAGCATAGTCAAGATGCTGCAGCTGACAGCCGCCGCATGGTTCATACTGCTCACATACCGGCATTATTCGTTGCGGCGACGTTGCCGAAATTGACTGCAGCAGAGCACGGGCGTAATTTTTCTGCACAGAGATGACTTTGGCTGTTACCTTTTCCAGAGGCAGTGCACCGGGCACAAAAACAGTGAAACCGTGAAATCTCCCCACGCCTTCACCTGCATGATTCAGGCTTTCAATAGTTAGTTCGATAGTTTCACCTTTTAGCAAAGGAAGATTATTTGCCATGTTAAGCCTCTGTTTCCATTTTCCTATAGTATACACCAACCCTCAATTAAGAAAAAGAGACGCTTCCGTCTCTTTTTCACTGTGCAGACCCATGCCGCTAGCGGCACCTGCAGAAAAATGAAATTATTCCTTCACCTTGCCCTCACCCTAGCCCTCTCCCAGAGGGAGAGGGGATCTGTGTTCTAACCCTCTCCCAGAGGGAGAGGGGATCTGTGTTCTAATCCTCTCCCAGAGGGAGAGAGCTTTGTCATGCTGGTGGTTTTCAGAAAGTCATGGGGATCTGTGTTCTAACCCTCCCTCTGGGAGTGGGGACTTTGGCGTCTCTTTTAGTGGAGTTCTTCGATATCAATTAGTCCTTCCTGATGCAGGGCCATAATTACATCTTTGAGATCAGCTTTCTTTTCAGGTGGTAGGGTTTGCACAAAAGAATCAATTTGGGCTTGCTCCACTTTCTTAGTTACTTTAAGATTGCCCACAGTAAATGTGTCAGCCACCGATTTATCCCTCCTCAGCGTTTGTTTTATTGTGCTACCAAGTTAAACAAAATATTCCTCGGGAAGCATCTTTTGACGATACGCTGAGTGCTTTGCTTAACAAAACGGAAACCATTGCAAAAGAAAGACGACTCCCATGCCCACCGTGACAGTGAGCATCATGTTTTTTGAGCGCCAGGCAACGAGAAAGGCGATGATACTGGCAAAAAAATAGGAATTTCCCAGACTAATATGGACTTGCCGCTCCACTGTGGTGATGCCAGGAACAATTAAGGCGGCAAGGACGGCTACCGGAATATAGCGCAGCCAAAGAATGAATGCCTTAGGTATTTCCAGGCGCGAGAGTACATACATAGGCAGAAAGCGGGGCAGATACGTCACGGCAGCCATCGCAAAGATTAAGATTGTGAGCTCTTCCATTTTTCCGCCATCACCCCCATAGTCGCAGTGCAAACTGCCGCCAGCATAATATACCAACTACCTGGTATTGTCAGATAAAAAAGCAGGGACAATGCGCCGGAAACGCAGGCGGCAAATAACAGCTTGCGTTCTGTGCACTGTATAACAAGCAGAAAGATAAACATGGCATAGAGGGCATACTCCATTGTCATTAAGGCGCTGGGGCTGGTGAAAAAGCCGCCGAGCAGCCCGCCAAGCACACTGCCTGCCACCCAGCCGCCATAAGCTGTGCCAAATAGTCCCAGCATGTACAGATGGCTTTTCTCACTTTCCCGCAGCTCGCAGCAAGCCACGGCATAATTCTCATCGGTAAGCCAAAAGGCCAGAAGCGGCAGTAGTCTGCGAGGAAATTGCGGAAGATAGGTGGCCATAGACGCGCTCATCAGCAGATGCCGCAAGTTGACCAAAAAAACGGTGGCTACTATAGAAGCACTGCCGGCACCTGCCGCCAGCATACTAACAGTGATAAACTGGGCACTTCCCGCGAAGACGAGCAGCGACATCATCACAATCAGAGAGAGACTGATGCCGGCAATACTGGCAAGCGCGCCATAAGCAAAACCGAGTGGCAGATAGCCAAGCACAATCGGTATGGCTTTTTTTGCACCCGCTAGCAAAAGCTGTGTCGTTGCCATCAGCGCCATCACCATCCTCAATACAAAAGCACCAGCTCAGGCATCAATCGAACTGGTGCTTTTAATTCAATCTTTCAGCGAAACCTTCACCCAACTGCTCAACAGGCATACAAGGACAAACAGCAGCAACTGCAAAAGCGGCTGTTTAGGGCGGAAGCCAACTTTAACGTTTTGAGAACTGCGGCGCGCGGCGTGCCTTTTTAAGGCCATACTTTTTGCGTTCTATCATCCGCGGGTCGCGCGTCAGAAAACCGGCGCTTTTCATCGCAGGGCGATGGTTATCCTCTGCTTTGAGAAGAGCGCGGGCAACCCCAAGGCGAATTGCACCGGCTTGACCGGTGGTGCCGCCCCCTTCAACTTTGGCGATTACATTAAATTTTTCGACCGTTCCAGTCAGTTTAAGAGGCTGACGAACAATCAGTTTCAATGTCTCTAAACCAAAATAGGTATCGATATCTTTGTCATTTATCAAGATCTGGCCGTTGCCGTGAACCAGACGAACACGTGCAATGGCGCTCTTCCTGCGGCCTGTGCCATAATACTCAGCTTTTGGCATTCAACTTCCTCCCTTCTGCTCTAAAATTCCCAAACTTCAGGTTGCTGTGCTTCATGCGGATGCTCTGTGCCTCTATATATGCGAACTTTCTTTAACGTCGCACTTCCTAGGCGATTGTGGGGAATCATCCCTTTAACTGCCAGCATAACTGCCCGTTCGGGTTTAGTGGCGATCAGGGTTCCATACGAAACTTTCTTCATCCCGCCAGCATAACCGGAGTGGCGGTAGTAGAATTTCTGTGCCGCCTTATTGCCTGTCAGCACAACTTTAGAAGCATTGATAACAATAACATGATCGCCAGTATCCATATTTGGTGTAAAGATTGGCTTATGTTTGCCGCGTAATAAGCGGGCAACTTCAGTAGCCAGCCTGCCAAGAGGCTTGCCGGAAGCATCGACGATATACCATTTCCGTTGAATCTGTCCGACTTTTGGCATATAGGTGGTGCGCATTAATTTTCCTCCTTGCAAACGCAATACTCGCGGACAAAACACCGTTAACGGGGCGGAAAACGACGATTTGGACACAGAGCTATTTTATAACAGTTTAACTGTTACTGTCAAGCAAAAGCGCGGTTATATGTTAATATTTTACCTCACGCAAGATTAAGCCATGCGGCGGGACGGTCCAACCGGCAGCATTCCGGTCTTTTGCTTGCAGCAGCGGCAGCAAATCCGCCTCCCGCTTACCTAGCCCCACTTCAACAAGCGTGCCGACAATAATGCGCATCATGTTATAGAGAAAACCATTAGCCTCGGCAGTAATAGTAATAAAGCCATCCGCTTCAGCAATCTCGAGCCGCAGTAGCTGTCGCACCGCAGTTTTTACAGAAGAAGCACTGCCCATGAAAGAACTAAAATCATGCCTGCCCAACAGAGTGGCTGCAGCATTTTTCATCAGAGCCAAGTCAAGGGCAACGCGCAGATGAAGCGAGTAATGACGCAGCAATACACGAGGGTGCGGGGCATTATCAACGGTGTAGGTGTACACTTTGCTTACCGCACTGTAACGAGCGTGGAACAGCTCGGAAACTTTTTCTGCACGGCTCACGACAATATCGCGCGGCAGCACAGAGTTAAGAGCATAAGGAATCCGCTCCACCGCAATCTGGGAGGCAGCGCGAAAGTTCACCACCTGCCCTTCCGCGTGCACACCGCTGTCTGTACGACCTGCAGCAATAACCCGGACAGGATGGCAAAACACGGTGTGCATAGCTCTTTCCAGGCATTCCTGAATAGTGACGGCATTTTTCTGCAGCTGAAAGCCGTGATACTTGCTGCCGTCATAGCCGATTGTCAGTTTAATATTTTGCATTAAAAGCCCACTCCATCTGCAAAGCGTCAAGCAAAGTTAAACTTGACTCCAAGCCACAGCTATTAATAAAAGGACGGAAAGGAGAACGGCGGAGTAATCGAGTGCTGTGGCTTGCAGTTCACGAAGCCGTGTGCGCCCTTCACCGCCGCGGTAGCAACGAGCCTCCATGGCGACCGCCAAGTCATCGGCACGACGAAAGGCGGAGACAAAAAGCGGCACGAGGAGAGGCACCAGGCTTTTGGCGCGGCGGAAAATATTGCCGCTTTCAAGGTCAGCGCCGCGGGCAAGCTGTGCCTTCGTGATCTTTTCGCTTTCTTCCATCAGCGTGGGGATGAAGCGCAAGGCGATAGTCATCATCATCGCAATTTCATGAGACGGCACACCAATTTTAGCAAGCGGCCGCATTAAAAACTCTAAACCGTCTGCCAGGGCGAGCGGTGAAGTGGTCAGAGTCAGTATCGATGTGCAGACCACCAGAAAAATAATCCGCAGTGCCATAAAAATACCCAGATAGACACCGGCTGATTCTACAGTAAGCGGCCCGAGACGCAAAATTATTGCGCCACCTTTAGTCATAAAAAAATGCACGATTATAGTAAACAGCGTGATATAAAAAACCGGCTTTAAGCCACGAAAGAAGTAGCGCAGCGGCAATTGAGAAATCTTCAGCAACCCGAGGAGGACGATCCCTAGCAAAAGATAACCAAACAAGCTTTGCAACATAAATACTGTGCCAATAAAAAGAATGAGGGCAATAAATTTGGCACGGGGGTCCAAGCGATGCAAAAGGGATTCTCCAGGCAGATATTGTCCGATGGTAATGCTTTTGAACATATTCAAGGCTTATCACCGCCCATCATCTGCAGGATGGCCTCTTTAGCAGCGCCTACGCTAAAGATATTTACGGGAACATCTTTGCCCGCCTGGCGCAACCTATGCATTAGCAAGGTCATTTGGGGCAGCGCGAGCCCTAATTCCTCAAGCACAGCAGCATCCTGAAAAACATCAGCCGGACTTCCTGCCAGCTTGATTTCACCGTCTGCCAGCACGATCAACCTTTCCGCCCGGCTAGCAACATCTTCCATGCTATGGGAAACAAGCACGACGGTCATCTTATGCTCCCGGTGCAGAGCATCTATTTGGTTAAGAATTTCCGCTTTACTGCGAGGGTCGAGACCAGCCGCCGGCTCGTCCAAAATAACCACGTCCGGTTCCATAGCCAGAACGCCTGCCATAGCCACTCGGCGCATCTGTCCGCCGGAAAGGGTGAAGGGCGAACGATCTCCCACCTCTGTAAGATTCAGCCCAACAAGTCTCAGCGCTCTCTCCACCCGCTCGGCTATTTCCTGATCATTCAAATCAAGATTTTTAGGACCAAAAGCTACATCGGAGGCTACATTTTCCTCGAATAACTGCTGCTCAGGGAACTGAAAAAGTAATCCTATCCGGCGGCGGAAAGCGGCTAGCCGTTTTTTGTCCTTGTTTACTTGCTCTCCATCCAGATAAACTTCACCGGTTGAAGGCAAGAGCAGGCCGTTTAAATGCTGGATGAGAGTTGATTTCCCTGAGCCGGTCTGACCGATGATTGCCAGATATTCTCCCTGATGAATATCAAGCGTAATATTTTTCAAGGCAGTTACCTCGAAAGGAGTGCCAGGCATATATGTATAGCTGACATTCCTTAGTTTCAAGAGCATAGTTTTGCCACCAGCTCATCGACAGTCATCACATCAGGCGGTAAATCTAGCCCCGCTGCCCGCAGTTCAAGAACCAATTCGGCGACAGCCGGCAGATCTAAGCCAAGTGCACGCAGTTCATGACGCTGTTGAAAGACCTGGCGCGGCTCTCCGTCCAAAACTATCCTGCCTTGGTCTAAAACAAGCACGCGGCCAGCTGCCAATGCTTCTTCCATGAAGTGAGTGATATGGATGACGGTGATGCCTTCCATTCTGTTTAAACGACTAATGATCTCCATTACCTCCCGGCGCCCGCGGGGATCAAGTAGCGCTGTAGGTTCATCAAGCACAAGACATGACGGACGCATAGCAATGACGCCGGCGATTGCTACCCGCTGCTTTTGGCCACCGGAGAGCAAGTGAACCGCATGCAACCTATAGGCGGACATGCCCACCAGGTTGAGCGCCTCATCCACCCTTTTTCTGATTTCCGCCGCGGGGATACCGAGATTTTCCGGACCAAAAGCCACATCTTCCTCAACCGTGGTAGCAACAATCTGATTATCCGGGTTTTGAAAAACCATGCCGGCTCTCTGCCGGATGCGCCAGTGGTTCAAGTGGTCAACGGTAGAGAGGCCATCCAGCAGGACTTCCCCCTCGGTTGGGGTCAGCAGGGCGTTAATCTGTTTAGCCAACGTAGACTTGCCGGAGCCATTTGGCCCCAGTACCGCCACAAACTCGCCTTTATTTATGCTAAGATTTATATCTTTTAATGCCCAAGCTTCCCCGCACCCTTCAGCAGAATAGCGGTAGCCAAGCCCTTTTACGGAAATAATCGCCACTGCGCACCCCACGAACAAGTGTCTTCATACAAAGAAAATCGACGATTAACTTGTCGATTTTCCTCTAGTATTATTTTTCTGCTTAGACCAATTCTAAAATCGCCATCGGCGCAGCGTCACCGCGACGAGGGCCAAGTCTCAAGATGCGTGTATAGCCACCTTGACGATCTTCATAACGCGGGGCAATCTGCTCAAAAAGTTTCGTAACCGCATTCTCATCGAGGAGATAGGCCAGTGCTTGGCGGCGTGCATGCAGATCATTGCGTTTGCCTAAAGTAACCATTTTTTCGGTGATGCCGCGAATTTGCTTAGCTTTTGCTTCCGTGGTCACAATCTTCTCAGCAAGAATCATAGATGTGACTAAGTTGCGCAGCATAGCGCGGCGGGGCCCACTGCGGCGCCCGAATTTTCTTAATACCACGGCTTCTCCCTCCTTTACTCGTTGCTCTCGCGCAATGTCAGGTTGAGTTCTTCCAGTTTTTGCAGGACTTCCTCAAGCGATTTCTTACCGAGATTACGGACTTTCATCATCTCATCCTCGCTCTTCTGCACCAATTCCTGCATTGAGTTGATACCGGCGCGTTTTAGGCAGTTGTAAGAACGCACGGAGAGATCCAGTTCCTCGATTGTCATTTCCATGACTTTTGCTTTATCGTCCTCATCTTTTTCATCAAGAATCTCTACTTCGTCCACCTTTTCAGTCAGGTTCACAAAGAGGCTGAGATGTTTAGAAAGGATTTTAGCTCCGAGGCTAATAGCTTCGTCTGGACGGATGCTCCCATCTGTCCAAACCTCGATGGTTAGCTTGTCATAGTCGGTGTGCTGTCCTACACGAGTGTCTTCCACTTTGTAGTTTACACGCTTGATCGGCGAAAACAGGGAATCCATCGGAATCATGCCGATGGGTTGGCCAGATTGTTTGTTCCGCTCCGCAGGTACATAACCGCGGCTGTTAACGGCGGTCATTTCCAAATACAGATTGCCGTCCTCTTCCAATGTGGCAATATGCATATCCGGATTCAGAATTTCCACATCTGCCGGAAGCTTGATATCTCCAGCTGTAATTACGCCTTGACCAGCGGCCACGATCGTCAAAGTTTGCGGATCATCGCTATAGATTTTCATGGCCAATTGCTTGAGGTTAAGGATGATCTCAGTTGTATCCTCCAGAACACCTGGAATAGTAGAAAACTCATGCAGCACGTTCTCAATCTTGATATTGGTTATGGCAGCGCCGGGCAGGGAAGAGAGCAATACACGACGCAGAGAATTACCCAGCGTAATGCCATACCCCCTCTCCAGCGGCTCAATCACAAACATACCGTAACGACTGTCTGCATTATCGTCAACGCGCTCAATCTTGGGTTTTTCGATTTCGATCAAAGTTTCCCAACCCTCCTTCTCGATTCCAATACCAACGCGAGGGCATTTCGTTTTCCTCTAAACTTAACGTGAATAAAGCTCGACGATGAGGTGCTCAGCAACGGGAAGGTCAATTTCCTGACGATTTGGCAGACGGAGCACTCTCCCGGAAAGACTCTCACGGTTAACTTCCAGCCACTCCATATTCCCCTGGTTTTTTGTCAATTCAGCTAAATCCTTAAAACGCCCTTTGTCACGGCTGTTTTCACGAACAGCCACGACATCATCAGGCCGAACCAGGAAGGAAGGAATTGTGGTTTTTCGGCCGTTGACACTAAAATGGCCGTGTTTCACCATTTGACGCGCCTCAGGACGGGAAAGGGCAAACCCCATCCGGTAAACAACATTGTCCAGGCGGGACTCCAAAATTTGCAGAAGATTTTCGCCTGTAATCCCTTTGCGCCGATCGGCTTCACTGAAGTAATTACGGAACTGTGCCTCCAATACGCCGTAAGTACGGCGAGCCTTCTGCTTTTCACGGAGTTGCAAGCCGTATTCGGATGTTTTTGAGCGTCGTCCTTTGCCATGCTGGCCAGGCGCGTAGCCTCTGCGGCTAACACCGCATTTTTCCGTATAACAACGCTCGCCCTTCAAGTAAAGCTTTAAACCTTCACGACGGCATTGCCTGCAAACTGGTCCTGTATATCTTGCCAAAATATTCCACCTCCTTAGGTTAAACTCTCCGCCGCTTGGGCGGGCGGCACCCGTTGTGCGGGATGGGAGTAACGTCTTTAATCAGGTTTACTTCCAAACCGGCAGCTTGCAAAGAACGTATGGCAGCCTCTCGGCCTGACCCCGGGCCCTTCACAAATACTTCAACTTCCTTTAGCCCGTGCTCCATAGCAGTTTTGGCAGCATTTTCGGCAGCCATCTGCGCAGCAAAAGGCGTAGATTTCCGGGAACCTTTAAAGCCCACGGTACCGGCGCTAGCCCAAGAAATAGTGTTGCCACCCAAATCTGCGATGGTGATATGAGTATTGTTAAAGGTAGACTGGATGTGAGCGACACCATGTTGAATGTTTTTCCGCTCACGCCTTTTTGGGCGAGCTGTTTTTTTGCGTGCAACCAAGAGATTTCCCCCCTATCTTCACTTACTTTTCCTTCTCACACCAACGGTACGCTTAGGCCCCTTACGCGTACGGGCATTGTTCTTCGTAGTCTGGCCACGCACAGGCAAGCCACGACGGTGACGAATCCCGCGATAACTCCCGATTTCCATCAGACGTTTGATGTTCATCGACACTTCGCGACGCAGGTCACCCTCAACCTTATTGTTCTTGTCGATGTACTCGCGCAGCCTGTTAACTTCATCTTCAGTCAAATTGCGAACGCGCGTATCCAGGTTAACGGCTGTTTTACCCAGGATGTCCTGTGCGGTTTTGCGGCCGATGCCGTAAATATAGGTTAGCGCAATTTCCACCCGCTTCTCACGCGGCAAATCGACTCCGGCAATCCTCGCCATAGGATGTGCACCTCACTTTCTTGTCAGAACGTAATTATAGTTTCCAGTGTATTCCTTTTTTATACAAACTAACCCTGTTTTTGCTTGTGCTTGGGATTCTCGCAGATCACCATAACTCTGCCTTTACGCTTAATAATCTTGCACTTTTCGCAAATGGGCTTCACAGATGGTCTGACTTTCATCCTAAAACCTCCTTCTTCGCGTCTACTTATAACGGTAGGTAATCCGTCCTCGTGTCAGATCGTATGGAGATAATTCCACCAAGACCCTGTCCCCCGGGAGGATGCGGATAAAGTTCATACGGATTTTTCCGGAGACATGGGCAAGGACCTTATGTCCATTTTTCAACTCCACGCGAAACATCGCGTTTGGCAGAGGTTCAAAAACTGTCCCTTCTACCTCAATTACGTCCTTCTTCTTTGACATTAGGTTCATTTCCCTCCCTTTCTCCCCCCGCATGCTTACGTCCGACCATCTCGCGGATCGCCTGCACAATCTCGTCATCCCGTGCTCTGCCGCTGTTAATCCTTCCCACCAGCTCAGCGTGGGCAGTCGCCAGTACTTGCAGATGACGGAGATTCTTTTTCTTTGGGCTTTTCAGGGGGCGGTTCACACCATTAGCAACCAGGACTTTCGGCCCTAAGGTGCCGACAACCAGGTAATATTCCCCATTGTCACGACCTACAAGCGATTGGACCAGAGTCCCTGGCTTAGGCGGTTGAATCATACGTCAACATCCCTCCACTTGGCAGGATTGCATTCCGCAAAAGAAGCCAAGAGTCTCACAGAGCGGTCAGGATTTCAGCCTTCTCTTTTCCGACAGCCACCGTATGTTCAAAATGCGCCGAGCATTTTCGGTCTAGTGTAACAACAGTCCAATTATCCTGCAATGTTTCCACATGCCATGTTCCGGTATTTACCATGGGCTCTATCGCCAAGACCATCCCGGCCTGCAGCCGCGGGCCGCGCCCAGGTTTGCCGAAGTTTGGCACTTGTGGTTCCTCATGCATCTGGTTGCCTATGCCATGACCAACATAGTTACGGACAACGGAAAAACCGTTTTCTTCCACATAATCCTGTACTGCATGTGAGATATCTGTGAGGTGCTTTCCCTCGACCGCTTGAGCTATTCCCCAATGCAGAGACTGCTCGGTAACATAAATTAAGCGCATTGTTTCCTCACTAACATGCCCCACAGGGAATGTGGCGGCAGCATCGCCGTAGTACCCCTGATAAACGGCACCCACATCAATGCTGACGATATCTCCCTCCAGCAGCCGCCGCAAGCCTGGAATCCCATGCACCACTTCCT
>Ga0208609_100399_pt1 | contig 17386 bp, 12 predicted proteins | sample SubbioR11_8A_Apr_FD_184813 | JGI IMG/M metagenome (GOLD analysis project Ga0208609, IMG submission 184813) | Serpentinite rock and fluid subsurface biosphere microbial communities from McLaughlin Reserve, California, USA - CR11_8A_Apr (SPAdes) | ecosystem: Environmental > Terrestrial > Deep...
CAGGAGCGGCAAGGCGCGCGACCTCGCGCTGTCCTACGCCGCGGCCAACGGCGGCGGCAAGGCCGGCATCATCGAGACCAACTTCCGCGAGGAGACCGAGACCGACCTGTTCGGCGAGCAGGCCGTGCTGTGTGGCGGCACCGTCGAGCTGATCAAGGCCGGTTTCGAGACCCTGGTCGAGGCCGGCTACTCGCCCGAGATGGCGTACTTCGAGTGCCTGCACGAGCTCAAGCTGATCGTCGACCTGATCTACGAGGGCGGCATCGCAAACATGAACTACTCGATCTCGAACAACGCCGAGTACGGCGAGTACGTGACCGGGCCGAGGATCGTGACCGCGCAGACCAAGGACGCGATGCGCCAGGTGCTGCGCGACATCCAGAGCGGCGAGTACGCCAAGAGCTTCATCCTCGAGAACCGGGCCGGCGCGCCGACCCTGCTGTCGCGCCGGCGCCTGACCGCGGCGCACGACATCGAGGTCGTCGGCGAGCGGCTGCGCGCGATGATGCCCTGGATCAAGGCCAACAAGCTGGTCGACAAGAGCCGCAACTGAGGCCCCAGGATCGGGCCGCTGGCCCGGCCCGCGTATCCTCGCGCCCCATGACCGAGCCGAACCACCGCCCCGAACCCGACGACGACGACTTCGGCGGCGCGACCCTGCGGCCGCGCCGCAAGGGCATCTACATCCTGCCCAACCTGTTCACGGTGGCGGGGTTGTTCGGCGGCTTCTACGGCATCGTGATGGCGATGGGCGGCCACTTCGAGCACGCGGCGATCGGCATCTTCGCCGCGATGGTGCTCGACAGCCTCGACGGCCGCGTCGCGCGCATGACGCGCACGCAGAGCGCGTTCGGCGAGCAGCTCGACAGCCTCTCCGACATGGTCAGCTTCGGCGCGGCGCCGGCGCTGATCGTCTACGTCTGGGCCTTGAGCGGGCTGGGCAAGCTCGGCTGGATCGCGGCCTTCATCTACTGCGCCTGCGCGGCGCTGCGGCTGGCGCGCTTCAACGCCAATCTGGGCGTCGTCGACAAGCGCTGGTTCCAGGGCCTGCCCAGCCCGGCCGCCGCGGCACTGGTGGTGGGCTTCGTCTGGATCATGCACGACGCGGGCTTTGTCGACATGGCCGGCACGCCCTGGCTGCCCTGGGCGGCCTTCGCGCTGACCTTGTACGCCGGGCTGACGATGGTCACCAACGTGCCGTTCTACAGCTTCAAGGACATCAACTTCCGCCGCACCGTGCCCTTCGTCGTCGTCGTCGCGATCGCGCTGGGCATCGCGCTGATCACGATCCACCCGCCGACGGTGCTGTTCGCGCTGTTCTGCGTGTACGGCCTCTCGGGCTACGCGGCCTACGCCTGGCGCAGGCGTCAGGGCCGGCCGGTCAGCGTGATCGCGACCTCGACCGACGAGCCCGACGAGAAGGGCCTGCACCAGTGACGCCGGCAGCCCCGCCGGCGCCGGCACGGCAAGCGCCCGCATGCTACATTCTGCGCATGCAAACCGTTCGCGCCGTGGCCCTGCTAGCGTCGCTACCTGCCTCGCGGGTGCGCTGATCGACCACGTCCGAACCGTCCCAGTCTCTTTCCCCGATCAACGGCCCGCCAGCGCAACGCAGCGGGCCGTTTTTCCTGTCGTCCGCGCGTTGCTCGAACCCCGATGGAGCAACCGATGCCGATGTTGAAACAACCCGCCGCCAAGTACCGGCCCTTTGCCCCTGTCGGCCTGCTCGACCGCCGCTGGCCCGACGCGGTGCTGGAGCGGCCGCCCACCTGGTGCAGCGTCGATCTGCGCGACGGCAACCAGGCGCTGATCGAGCCGATGGACCCGGGGCGCAAGCTGCGCTTGTTCGAGCAGCTGGTGCGCATCGGGTTCAAGCAGATCGAGGTCGGTTTTCCGTCCGCCTCACAGGCCGACTTCGACTTCGTGAGGATGCTGATCGACGAGCGGCGCATCCCCGACGACGTGACGATCCAGGTCCTGACGCAAGCGCGCGACCAGCTGATCGAGCGCACGTTCGAGGCCTTGCGCAGCGCCCCGCGCGCAATCCTGCACCTCTACAACGCCACTGCGCCGGTGATGCGCCGTGTGGTGCTGCAACTCGACGAGGACGGCATCGTCGAGCTCGCGGTGCGGCACGCCGAGCTCGTCGCGCAGCTCGCTGCCCGCCAGCCCGAGACCGACTGGACCTTCCAGTACTCACCCGAGATGTTCTCGGGCACCGAGCTGGCCTTCTCCAAGCGGGTGGTCGATGCGGTGACGGCGGTCTGGCAGCCGACCCCGGCGCGCAAGTGCATCGTCAACCTGCCCTCGACGGTGGAGCACAGCACGCCGAACGTCTTCGCCGACATGGTCGAGTGGATGCACCGCCACCTGGAGCGGCGTGATGCGATCGTGCTCTCGGTGCACCCGCACAACGACCGCGGCACCGGCACCGCTGCGGGCGAGTTCGCGCTGATGGCGGGCTGCGACCGCATCGAAGGCTGCCTGTTCGGCAACGGCGAGCGCACCGGCAACGTCGACCTCGTCAACATCGCGCTGAACCTGTACACGCAAGGCGTCTCGCCCGGGCTCGACTTCTCCGACATCGACGAGATCCGGCGCTGCGTCGAGCACTGCAACCAGCTGCCGGTGCATCCGCGCCACCCCTATGTCGGCGACCTGGTCTACACCTCGTTCTCCGGCTCGCACCAGGATGCGATCAAGAAGGCCTTTGCCGCGCGCCGCGACGGCGACCTCTGGCAGATGCCGTACCTGCCGATCGACCCGAAGGACCTCGGCCGCAGCTACGATGCGGTGATCCGCGTCAACAGCCAGTCGGGCAAGGGCGGCATCTCCTACCTGCTCGAAGCCGAGTACGGGCTCGAGTTGCCGCGGCGGCTGCAGATCGAGTTCAGCGCGGTGGTGCAGGCGGTGATGGACGTGCAAGGGCGTGAGTTGACCGCAGCCGACATCTGGACGCTGTTCGAGAGCGAGTACGGTCTGGCGAGTGCCGCGCGCATCGAATACCGCGAAGCCACCGGCAGCGGCGCGACCAGTGACGCTGGCCGCTTGCAGCTGCACGCCACGGTGCACGATGCCGGCGCGGTGCTGCGGCTGGCCGCCGAGGGCAACGGACCGGTCGACGCCTTCGTCTCTGCGCTGTCGCGCCACATCGGCGTCAGCCTGCGCGTGCTCGACTACCACGAACACGCGATCGGCGCCGGTGCGCAGGCGCGCGCCGCTGCCTACCTGGAGATGCGCGTCGGCGATGGCCGCACGTTGTTCGGCGTCGGCATCGATGTCAACATCGTCACTGCGTCGATGAAGGCGGTGCTGTCGGGCCTGCGCCGCGCCGGGGTCGAGCTGGCCGCGGCCGCCGCGACGACGGCCTGAAGGCCACGGGCCGACGCAAGCGAGGAGACCACTTCCATGAGCGACAAGCTGATCATCTTCGACACCACCTTGCGCGATGGCGAGCAGTCGCCTGGCGCCTCGATGACGCGCGAGGAGAAGCTGCGCATCGCGCGCCAGCTCGAGCGGCTGCGCGTCGACGTCATCGAGGCCGGCTTCGCGGCGGCCAGTCCGGGCGACTTCGAGGCGGTCAAGGCCATCGCCGACCACATCCGCGAATCGACGGTCTGCTCGCTGGCGCGCGCCAACGACCGCGACATCGCGCGCTCGGCCGAGGCCCTGCGGGGCGCGCCGCGTGCGCGCATCCACACCTTCATCGCGACCAGCGAGCTGCACATGGCCAAGAAGCTGCGCATGACGCGCGAGCAGGTCCTCGAGCAGGCCCGGCTGGCCGTGCGCTTCGCGCGCAATCTGTGCGACGACGTCGAGTTCTCGCCCGAGGACGGCTACCGCAGCGACCCGGACTTCCTGTGCCAGGTGCTCGAGGCGGTGATCGCCGAGGGCGCGCGCACGATCAACATCCCCGACACCGTGGGCTACGCGGTGCCCGAGCTGTACGGGCAGTTCATCCGCGACCTGCGCGAGCGCATCCCCGGCAGCGACCGCGCGATCTGGAGCGTGCACTGCCACAACGACCTGGGCATGGCGGTGGCCAACTCGCTGGCCGGGGTCAAGCTCGGCGGCGCGCGCCAGGTCGAGTGCACGATCAACGGCCTGGGCGAGCGCGCCGGCAACTGCTCGCTCGAGGAGGTCGTGATGGCGGTCAAGACCCGGCGCGACTACTTCGGGCTCGAGGTCGGCATCGACACCACGCAGATCGTTGCCGCCTCGCGCATGGTCAGCCAGACCACCGGCTTCGTCGTGCAGCCCAACAAGGCGGTGGTCGGCGCCAACGCCTTCGCGCACGCCAGCGGCATCCATCAGGACGGCGTGCTCAAGGCGCGCGACACCTACGAGATCATGCGCGCCGAGGACGTCGGCTGGGCGGCCAACCGCATCGTGCTGGGCAAGCTCTCGGGGCGCAACGCGTTCAAGCAGCGGCTGCTCGAGCTGGGCATCGAGCTCGAGTCCGAGGCCGAGCTCAACGCCGCCTTCGCCCGCTTCAAGGACCTCGCCGACCGCAAGAGCGAGATCTTCGACGAGGACATCATCGCGCTGGTCGGCGACGAGAGCGTCACCGCCGAGCAGGAGCATTACCGGCTGCTGTCGCTGGCCCAGCACTCGGAGACCGGCGAGCGCCCGCATGCCGGCGTCACGCTGGCCATCGGCGGCCAGGAGCACCACGCCGAGAGCGACGGCAACGGCCCGGTCGACGCCAGCCTCAAGGCCATCGAGCAGAAGGTGCGATCTGGCGCCGAACTGCTGCTGTATTCGGTCAACGCGATCACCAGCGGCTCGACAGAATCGCAGGGCGAGGTCACGGTGCGCTTGCAGCTCGGTGGTCGCGTCGTCAACGGCGTCGGCGCCGATCCGGACATCGTCGTCGCCTCGGCCAAGGCCTACCTGGCGGCGCTCAACAAGCTGCATACCCGCACCGAACGCGTGGCGGCCCAGGGCTAGCGTGGTCGGGGTTTTTCCCCGAGCTCCGCGGGGCTTTAGAAACATTTTGCAAGTTCATGATCTTGCTTGTGTTTAAAGCTTCTCCTACACTGTGCCGAAAGAGGTCGAGGCGGCGTTGGGAGCCGCGTGTTGCGGAGTCTCGGTATGCAGTTGCAGCGCTGGTTGTCGATGGGTTTGGTGGCAGCGGCTCTGGCGCTGCTGCCAGCGTTTGCGACGCAGGCTGCGGCGGCCGGCGCGAGCGCCACCGCGGGCAGCAGGGCGGCCCAGAGCCCGCCCCGGGCGAGCGTGCGTGCAGGCGCGCCACGCGAGGCGCGTGCGGCCAGCCGGGCACAGCGCACGGCAGCGCCCGCGCGGCGCCACCAGGCCCGCGCGGCGCAGCGCCCGCGCCAGGCGACCGCCCGCACCCGGGCGGCGGCGCGATCGGCATCGCGGGTCCCGCGGGTGCAGGCCGTTGCGCTGCGGGCGCCGGTGCGCTCGTCGTACGGCGAGCGGCTGGGCTTGCGCGCCACGCCCGACCCGCTCGACCTGCGCTCGAGCGTCGTGCTGGTCGTCGACCAGGACACCGACGAGGTCCTGTTCAGCAAGAACTCTGCGGCAGTGCTGCCGGTGGCCTCGATCACCAAGCTGATGACCGCGCTGCTCGTCGTCGAGGCCGGGCAGCCGCTCGACGAGGTGCTGACCATCACCCATGCCGACGTCGACACCGAGAGGGGCACCGGCTCGCGGCTGGCGCTGGGCACCCAGCTCACGCGCGGCGAGGCCCTGCACCTGGCGCTGATGTCGTCCGAGAACCGGGCCGCCAGCGCGCTCGGGCGCTACTACCCCGGCGGCATGCGCGCCTTCGTCGAGGCCATGAACGCCAAGGCCGCGCTGCTGGGCATGCATGACAGCCGCTTCGTCGAGCCGACCGGGCTGTCGAGCCGCAACCGGGCCAGCGCCAGCGATCTCGCGCTGCTGGTCCATGCGGCGTACGGGCACGAGTTGATCCGCTCGCTGTCGGTATCGCCCGGCCGGCAGTTCGATGCCGGTGCGCGCGAGCTGCAGTTTCGCAACTCGAACCGGCTGGTCGGCGACCCGCGGTGGTCGATCGGCCTGCAGAAGACCGGCTTCATCTCCGAGGCCGGCCGCAGCGTCGTGATGCAGACCGATCTGGCCGGGCGGCGTCTGATCATGGTGCTGCTCGACGCCGCTGACCGCTACACCCGCGGCGCCGACGCCGAGCGGCTGCGCCGCTGGCTCAGCGGCGAAGACAGCCAGATGGCGACTGCGCTGTCGCGGCCCTGAGCGCGCGCGCCAAGCCAGCGCCGAGCCGCAGAGCGCGTCGCCCTCAGCCGGGCCGCGCCTGGCCCAAAGCAGCCGAGATCTGGGCCGCGGTGGCCTTGACGCGATCGAGCCAGGCCTCGTCGAGCCGGTCGGCCGGCGCCGAGATCGACAACCCGGCGACCAGCCGGTGCTGATCGTCGTAGATGCCGGCGGCCATGCAGCGCACGCCGATCTCGAGCTCCTCGTCGTCGCGCGCCACCCGGTGCAGGCGCACCTGCGCGAGCTCGCGCTCGAGGCGGCCGAGGTCGGTGATGCTGTTGCGGGTCTGGCCGGCCAGACCGGTGCGCGTGGCGTAGGCGCGCACGCGCGGCGCATCGTCGTGGGCGAGGAACAGCTTGCCCACCGAAGTCAGGTGCAGCGGCGCGCGCCCGCCGATCGCGCGCACGACCTGCATGCCCGAGCGCTCGCTGTAGGCCCGCTCGATGTAGACGATCTCGTCGCCCTGGCGCACCGAGAGGTTGACCGGCTGGTGCGTCAGCCGGTGCAGCTCCCGCATGGGGCCCAGTGCCGCCTCGCGGACGTCGAGCCGGGTCTTGACGAGGTTGCCCAGCTCGAGCAGCCGCATGCCCAGCCGGTAGCTGCCGGGCTCGGGGCGCTCGACCAGACGGCCGATCGTCAGGTCGTTGAGGATGCGGTGCGCCGTCGAGGGGTGCAGCCCGGTGCGCTCGCTGAGCGCCTTCAGCGACACCGGCTCGCCGTGCGCGGCCAGCACGTCCAGCAGTGCGAAGCTGCGTTCGAGGACCTGGATCGCCGGCCCCTGATCGTCCTTCTTGCGCATCGGCATATTGTGCTTCGTGAAGCAGGCTTCTGCATCACGAAAATCGGCGTGCAAGCCGCCGCCGTTGCGGGCGCACTTCAGCCCAGGGCATGCACCGCCGCGCGGGCCGAGCGCACCGCGCCTTCGAGGGTCGCCGGATACGGGCCGTCGACATAGTCGCCGGCGGCCACCAGGCCCGGCGCGATCCGCGTCGGCGGCCGCGCCAGCCCGGGCGTGCAGGCGAAGGTCGCGCGCTTCTCGGCGAGCACTCGCCGCACGACCAGCGGGGTGCGCCAGACGGCGGGTGCGAAGGCGGCGAGCAACTGGCGCTGTGTCGCGGCGGCGGTCGCGTCGAGGCCGCGCTCGACCCAGTCGCGCGCGCCGCTGACCACCGCGGCGAACAGGCCGTCGCGGCCGCCGATCGCGCCATGGTCGAACAGGTACTGCGCGGGGGCGTCGGGGCCCTCGCGCAGCGCGGTCATCGGCGCGGCCAGCCGGGTGCCCGGGCTGTCGAGGTAGACGGTGACGATCGGCTGGTACTCGAAGGCCCGGGCCTGCGCCGACCAGGCCGGTGCCGCGGCGGCGCTCAGCCGCGCGGCTTCGTGCGCGGTGCAGGCCAGCACGACGGCGTCGAAGGGCTCGGCCTCGACCTGCCAGCCGGCGGCGCTGGCCTGCAGCCCCTGCACGCGCCGGCCCAGCCGCAGCGTCGCGCCCCGCTGCTGCAGCCAGGCCCGCGCCGGCTGCGGCAGCGCCGCTGCCAGCGGCCGCCGCGGCAGCAGCAGGTCGGCCGCGCCGGCGCCGCCGAACAGCGCATCGCGCAGCACGCGCAGGAAGACGCGGGCGCTGGCCTGGTCGCTGGGCGTGTTGAGCGCGGCGACGCACAGCGGCGCGATCAGCTCGTCGCGCACCCGCGGCGGCAGGCCGGCGCACAACTGCCCGACGGTGCGCGCCGGGTCGGTGTCGAAGCCGGCCAGCAGCCAGCCGGTGGCGTGGCGCAGCAGGCTCAGGCGCTCGCCCCAGCCCCAGCCGCGGTGGCGCAGCACGGCGACCGCGAAGGAGAGCCCGGCCGGGCCGGCCTGCAGCCGCAGGCCGCTCCCGTCGGGCCCGACCAGGCTCAGCGGCAGGCGCTGCAGCACGGCCTCGACGTCGACGCCGACCTGGCGCATCAGCGCCAGGGTCTCGCGGTAGGCGCCGATCAGGATGTGCTGGCCGTTGTCGAGCACGACGCCGTCGAGCTCGACGCTGCGCGCGCGCCCGCCCAGCGTCGCCGCGGTCTCGAACAGCGTGACGCGGTGGCCGGCCGCGGTGGCGTACACCGCGGCGGCGATGCCGGCCCAGCCGCCACCGACCACGGCCAGATCCATCAGCGCTCGCGCCAGTTCGTGCACATCGCCAGCCAGGCCTTGCGCAGCGGGGTCAGCGCGATGCGCTGGTGCAGCACCTGAAAGCCCGTGGCCTCGATCTCGCGCAGCAGGCTGCGGTAGGTGGCGGCCATCATCAGCCCCGGGCGTTGGGCCCGGCGGTCGGCAGCGGGCAGCAGGGCGCGGGCCTCGTCGTAGAGCCGGTGCGCGCGCTCGGCCTGGAAGCGCATCAGCGCCTCGAAGCGCTCGCCGTAGGCCCAGGGCGGGCTGGTGCGCAGCAGCTCGTGGGCCTTGACGTCGAAGCGCTGCAGCTCGTCGATCGGCAGGTACAGGCGGCCGCGGCGGGCGTCCTCGCCGACGTCGCGGATGATGTTGGTCAGCTGCATCGCCAGCCCGAGGCGGTGCGCGTAGTCGATGGTCTGCGCCTGGGTGTGGCCGAAGATGCCCGCCGAGACCTCGCCGACCACGCCGGCGACCAGGTGGCAGTAGCGCGCGAGCGCCGCGAAGTCGAGGTAGCGCGACTGCTGCAGGTCCAGCTCGCAGCCTTCGATGACCTGCAGCAGTTGCGCCGCGGTGATGCCGTGTTCGTCGGCCAGCGGCCGCAGCGCCTGCATCACCGGGTGGGTCGGCCGCCCGGCGTAGCCAGCCTCGACTTCGTGGCGCCACCAGGCCAGCTTGGTCGCGGCCACGCCGGGGTCGCCGACCTCGTCGACGACGTCGTCGACCTCGCGGCAGAACGCGTAGAACGCGGTGATCGCCGCGCGCCGGCGCGGCGGCAGGAAGCGGAAGGCGTAGTAGAACGACGACCCGCTGCGCGCGGCCCTGTCCTGCACATACTGCTCGGGCGTCATGCGCGGTGCTCCACCGCGGCCAGCGCCACGCGCAGCCTCGCCGCGCCCCAGAGCATCGGCAGCGCGTCGGCCGCGCCCAGCGCCGGGCGCTGGCGCAGCGTGGCGTGGTCCAGCCGCGCGATGCGCTCGAGCACGCGCAGCCCGCCCTGCACGACCAGGCGCAGCTCCCAGCCCAGGCGCCCCGGCAGGCTCAGCGCGAGCGGCGCGCCCTCGAGCATCAGCGCGCGCGCCCAGGCGCACAGTTCGCGCAGCAGGGCGCGGGTGGCCGGGCTGTCGGCGCGCGCCTGCAGCGCCGCCAGGCTCACGCCGTGGCGGTGGGCATCGGCCAGCGGCACGTAGTGGCGCCCGCGCGGCGCGTCGACGCCCAGGTCCTGCCAGAAGTTGATCAACTGCAGCGCCGTGCAGACCGCGTCGGAGCGGGCCAGCGCGTACGCGTCGTCGACCCCGTAGAGGTGCAGCAGCAGCCGCCCGACCGGGTTGGCCGAGCGCCGGCAGTAGTCGAGCAGCGCCGTGCGGTCGGCGTAGGTCGGCTGCCGAACGTCCTGCTCGAAGGCGTCGAGCAGGTCCAGCAGCGGCGCCAGCGGCAGGCCGTGCTGCACGATCGCGCGCTGCAGCGGCGCGTACACCGCCAGCCAGGGTCCGGGCCGGGCCGTGCCGCCGGCGTGGACGTGGCGCAGCTCGTCGCGGTAGGCCTGCAGCCGTGCGATGCGCTGCGCCGGCTCGGCATCGCCCTCGTCGGCGAGGTCGTCGGCGGTGCGGGCGTACCAGTAGATCGCCGCCACCGCCGGCCGCAGGCGGCGCGGGCACAGCCAGGAGGCCACGGGGAAGTTTTCGTAGTGGTCGACACTCACGGGCACGATTGTCCATGCCGGCAGTGAGCGGCCGGCGTGCCGGCGTGCGCCGGCCGACAGGCCGGCCCCAGCGGCTACACTTGCCGGTTTGCCGAATCGCGCGTTGTGCGGCTGCCGGCGCGGCCGTGGCCGCGGGGCGGCCCGCGCTGCGCAGCCCTCATGCGCGGGTGGCGAAATAGGTAGACGCACCAGGTTTAGGTCCTGACGCCAGCGATGGTGTGGGGGTTCGAGTCCCCCCCCGCGCACCAGCCGACGAGAGAGTTCTTCATCATGACGGTCAACGTGGAAACCCTGGACAAGCTCGAGCGCCGCATCACGCTGACGCTGCCTGCCGACGACATCAGGCGCGAGGTCGACGCGCGCCTGCGCAAGCTCGCGCGCACCGTCAAGGCCGATGGCTTTCGCCCCGGCAAGGTGCCGATGTCGGTGATCACCCAGCGCTACGGCTGGTCGGTGCAGTACGAGGTCGTCAACGACCAGGTCGGCCGCGCCTTCTCGCAGGCGGCCGGCGAGGCCCGCTTGCGGGTGGCCGGTGCGCCGCGCATCGAGGCGCAGGAAAACGCGCCCGAGGGCCAGCTCGCGTTTGCCGCGACCTTCGAGGTCTACCCCGAGGTGCGCATCGGCGACCTCGCGGCGATCGAGGTCGAGCGCGTCGCGACCGAGGTCACCGAAGCGGCGATCGACAAGACCATCGACATCCTGCGCAAGCAGCGCCGCAGCTTCGCGCCGCGTGCGGCCGGCGAGGGCGCTGCCGAGGGCGACCGCGTGACGATCGACTTCGTCGGCACCATCGACGGCGAAGCCTTCGCCGGCGGCAAGGCCGAGGGCTTCCAGTTCGTCGTCGGCGAGGGCCAGATGCTCGAAGCCTTCGACCAGGCCGTGCGCGGCATGCAAGTCGGCCAGAGCAAGACCTTCCCGCTGGCCTTCCCGGCCGACTACCACGGCAAGGAGGTGGCCGGCAAGGAGGCCGACTTCCTCGTCACCATGCAGAAGATCGAGGCCGGGCAGCTGCCCGCAGTCGACGAGGCCTTCATCCGCTCGCTGGGCTTGCAGGCCGGCACCGACGAAGCGCTGCGCGAGGACGTGCGGCGCAACCTCGAGCGCGAGGTCAGGTTCCGCGTCCTCGCGCGCAACAAGGCCGCGGCGATGGATGCGCTGGTCACCGCCGCCGAGCTCGACGTGCCCAGGACCCTGGTCGAGGCCGAAGTCGAGCGCCTGGTCGCCGCCGCGCGCGAGGACCTCAAGAAGCGCGGCGTCAAGGACGCCGACAAGGCCCCGGTGCCCGCCGAGATCTTCAGGCCGCAGGCCGAGCGCCGCGTGCGCCTCGGGCTGGTCGTCGGTGAGCTGGTGCGCACGCACGGGCTGCAGGCCCGGCCCGAGCAGTTGCAGGCGCATATCGAGGAAGTCGCCCAGAGCTACGAGCACCCGGCCGAGGTCGTGCGCTGGTACCTCGGCGACCGCCAGCGCATGGCCGAGGTCGAGGCGGTGGTCATCGAGAACAACGTCACGGCCCACGTGCTGGGCCTGGCCAAGGCGGTCGAGAAGAAGCTGGCCTTCGACGACCTGATGTCGGCCTGAGCGGGCCGACCGCGCGCGTTCGACAATCCGCAGCCACGCAGGAGAGCCTTCAGCCATGAGCGCACTGCACACGCAGAACCTGGGCATGGTGCCCATCGTCATCGAGCAGTCGGGCCGCGGCGAGCGCGCCTACGACATCTACAGCCGCCTGCTGCGCGAGCGGGTGGTATTCCTGGTCGGCCCGGTCAACGACCAGACGGCCAACCTGGTCGTCGCGCAACTGCTGTTCCTCGAGAGCGAGAACCCCGACAAGGACATCTCGCTCTACATCAACTCGCCCGGCGGCAGCGTCAGCGCCGGCCTGTCGATCTTCGACACGATGAACTTCATCAAGCCCGACGTCTCGACGCTGTGCATCGGCATGGCCGCGAGCATGGGCGCCTTCCTGCTGGCCGCCGGCGCCAAGGGCAAGCGCTTCGCGCTGCCGAACTCGAAGATCATGATCCACCAGCCGCTGGGCGGGACCCAGGGCCAGGCCACCGACATCGAGATCCACGCCCGCGAGATCCTCAAGACCCGCGAGCAGCTCAACCGCATCCTCGCCGAGCGCAGCGCGCAGCCGTTCGAGAAGATCGTCGCCGACACCGAGCGCGACTACTTCATGGGGGCGGCCGAGGCGCGCGACTACGGCCTGGTCGACCAGGTGCTCGACCGCCGCGCCTGAGCCTTCGCGGCCGGCCTGTGCCGGCCTGTGCCGGCCCTGGCGGGGCCGGCGCGCAGCGGCCGCGCGGAGCCGACCCTGCCTGCAGCAGCGGCGTCGGCGGGGCTGCCGCAGGCGCGGTGTGCATGCACTATGATTGACCGCGATCTCCCCCCACCGTCGTCCGATCCCCACCCATGCCCGACAAGAAAGCTTCTTCGAGCGAGAAAGTGCTCTACTGCTCGTTCTGCGGCAAGAGCCAGCACGAGGTCAAGAAGCTCATTGCCGGGCCCTCGGTGTTCATCTGCGACGAGTGCATCGAGCTGTGCAACGACATCATCCGTGACGAGGTGCCGCTGGCCAGCGCCGGCAAGGCCCAGCGCCCGGACCTGCCGACCCCGGGCGAGATCAAGTCCCTGCTGGACCAGTATGTGATCGGCCAGGACGTGGCCAAGCGCATCCTGGCGGTGGCCGTCTACAACCACTACAAGCGGCTGCGGCACAGTCCCGCCAAGGACGAGGTCGAGCTGACCAAGAGCAACATCCTGCTGATCGGGCCGACCGGCAGCGGCAAGACCCTGCTCGCGCAGACGCTGGCGCGCATGCTCAACGTGCCCTTCGTGATCGCCGACGCGACCACGCTGACCGAGGCCGGCTACGTCGGCGAGGACGTCGAGAACATCATCCAGAAGCTGCTGCAGAACTGCAACTACGACGTCGAGCGCGCGCAGCGCGGCATCGTCTACATCGACGAGATCGACAAGATCTCGCGCAAGGCCGACAACCCCAGCATCACCCGCGACGTCTCCGGCGAGGGCGTGCAGCAGGCCCTGCTCAAGCTGATCGAGGGCACGATGGCCAGCGTGCCGCCGCAGGGCGGGCGCAAGCACCCGAACCAGGACTTCCTGCAGATCGACACGACCAACATCCTGTTCATCTGCGGCGGCGCCTTCGACGGGCTGGAGAAGGTCATCCAGAACCGCACCGAGAAGAGCGGCATCGGCTTCGCCGCCAGCGTGCACAGCAAGAGCGAGAAGCGCGCGGCCGACATGTTCCGCGAGGTCGAGCCCGAGGACCTGATCAAGTTCGGCCTGATCCCCGAGCTGGTCGGCCGCCTGCCGGTGGTCGCCACGCTGGGCGAGCTGACCGAGAGCGCGCTGGTGCAGATCCTGACCGAGCCGAAGAACGCGCTGCTCAAGCAGTACCAGAAGCTGTTCTCGATGGATGGCGTCGACCTCGAGATCCGGCCGTCGGCGCTGGCCGCGATCGCGCGCAAGGCGCTGGCCCGGCGCACCGGTGCGCGCGGCCTGCGCTCGATCCTGGAGCACGCGCTGATCGACACCATGTTCGACCTGCCCACGCTCGACGGCGTGGCCAAGGTGGTGGTCGACGAGCACATCGTCGAGGACGGCGGCAAGCCGCTGCTGGTCTATCGGGAGCAGGCCAAGGCCAGCGCCTGAGGCTGGCCCGGGCGCCGGCCACCCTGATGCGCCCGGGGTCTTTGCGGGCTTGCATTCCCGCGCCAGGGCTCCATCTGAGCCGGTGAAAGAGAGGTACCCCATGTCCGGACATCCCGTGCTGCCTGCCGAGCCGATCACGCTGCCGCTGTTGCCCCTGCGCGACGTGGTCGTCTTCCCCCACATGGTGATCCCGCTGTTCGTCGGCCGCCCGAAGTCGATCAAGGCGCTCGAGGCGGCGATGGAAGCCGGCCGCCAGATCATGCTGATCGCGCAGAAGGCCGCCGGCAAGGACGAGCCCAAGGCCGAGGACATGTTCGAGGTCGGCTGCGTCTCGAACATCCTGCAGATGCTCAAGCTGCCCGACGGCACCGTCAAGGTCCTGGTCGAGGGCACCCAACGCGCCCGCACGCTCCAGATCACCGAGACCGCCGAGCATTTCGTCGCCGAGGTCACGCCGATCGCCCCCGACAACGACGGCAAGCCCGAGGTCGAGGCGCTGCGCCGCGCCGTCACGCAGCAGTTCGACCAGTACGTCAAGCTCAACAAGAAGATCCCGCCCGAGATCCTGACCTCGATCGCCGGCATCGACGACCCCGGCCGGCTGGCCGACACCATCGCCGCGCACCTGCCGCTCAAGCTCGAGGCCAAGCAGTCGGTGCTCGACCTGTTCGCGGTCGACAAGCGGCTCGAGAAGCTGCTCGAGATGCTCGAGCACGAGGTCGACATCCTGCAGGTCGAGAAGCGCATCCGCGGCCGCGTCAAGCGGCAGATGGAGAAGAGCCAGCGCGAGTACTACCTCAACGAGCAGGTCAAGGCGATCCAGAAGGAGCTCGGCGACGGCGAGGAGGGCGCCGACCTCGACGAGCTCGACAAGAAGATCAAGGCCGCGAAGATGCCCAAGGAGGCGCGCAAGAAGGCCGAGGCCGAGCTCAAGAAGCTCAAGCTGATGTCGCCGATGTCGGCCGAGGCCACCGTCGTGCGCAACTACATCGACGTGCTGGTCAACCTGCCCTGGGCCAGGAAGACCAAGATCAAGCACGACCTGGGGTTTGCCGAGCAGGTGCTCAACGAGGACCACTGGGGCCTGGAGAAGGTCAAGGACCGCATCCTCGAGTACCTTGCGGTCCAGCAGCGCGTCGACAAGGTCAAGGCGCCGATCCTGTGCCTGGTCGGGCCCCCGGGCGTGGGCAAGACCTCGCTGGGCCAGAGCGTGGCCCGGGCCACCGGCCGCAAGTACGTGCGCATGGCGCTGGGCGGCATGCGCGACGAGGCCGAGATCCGCGGCCACCGCCGCACCTACATCGGCTCGATGCCGGGCAAGGTGCTGCAGAGCCTGACCAAGGCCGGCACGCGCAACCCGCTGTTCCTGCTCGACGAGATCGACAAGCTGGGCATGGACTTCCGCGGTGACCCGTCGAGCGCGCTGCTCGAGGTCCTCGACCCCGAGCAGAACCACACCTTCAGCGACCACTACGTCGAAGTCGACTTCGACCTCTCCGACGTGATGTTCGTCGCGACCTCGAACTCGCTCAACATCCCGCCGGCGCTGCTCGACCGCATGGAGGTCATCCGCCTGTCGGGCTACACCGAGGACGAGAAGGTCAACATCGCGCAGCGCTACCTGCTGCCCAAGCAGATCAAGAACAACGGTGTCGGCGCCGAAGAACTCGACCTCACCGAGGGCGCGATCCGCGGCATCATCCGCTACTACACGCGCGAGGCCGGCGTGCGCTCGCTCGAGCGCGAGCTGAGCAAGATCTGCCGCAAGGTCGTCAAGGGTCAGCAGCTCAGGAAGTACGAGGGCAAGGTCGTCGTCACCGAGGACAACCTCAACGACTACCTCGGCGTGCGCAAGTTCGACTACGGCCGCGCCGAGAAGACCAACCAGGTCGGGCAGGTCGTCGGCCTGGCCTGGACCGAGGTCGGCGGCGACCTGCTGACCATCGAGGCCGCGGTCATGCCGGGCAAGGGCAACATCCTGCGCACCGGCCAGCTCGGCGACGTGATGAAGGAGTCGGTCGAGGCCGCGCGCTCGGTGGTACGCTCGCGGGCGCGGCGCCTGGGCATCAAGGACGAGATGTTCGAGAAGCGCGACGTGCACATCCACGTGCCCGACGGCGCCACGCCCAAGGACGGCCCCAGCGCGGGCATCGCGATGACCACCGCCTTCGTCTCGACGCTCACCGGCATCCCGGTGCGCGCCGACGTCGCGATGACCGGCGAGATCACGCTGCGCGGCGAGGTCACGGCCATCGGCGGCCTCAAGGAGAAGCTGCTGGCCGCACACCGCGGCGGCATCAAGACCGTGATGATCCCCGAGGAGAACGTCAAGGACCTGCAGGAGATCCCCGAGAACGTCAAGAACCGGCTCGAGATCGTTCCGGTCAGGTGGATCGAGCACGTCCTCCAGGTCGCGCTGGAGACCATGCCGCAGCCCTTGCCTGAGGAGGAGCCGGCGCCGGCGGCCGCTGCAGCCACGTCGCCGGCAGCGGCGACCACTGCCGCGGCGACCGAGACCGCCGGCGACGCGCTGCCGCATTGAGCCGCAGGCCGCGGCCCTGCAGGCCCGGCGTGCCGGGTGTTGCGTCAGCCGGCCGCCTTGTCATAGAATTGCCGCTTTCGCTGAACAGGCGTGAGCAGCGCGAAAAGCACGCGGGAATAGCTCAGTTGGTAGAGCGCAACCTTGCCAAGGTTGAGGTCGCGAGTTCGAGTCTCGTTTCCCGCTCCAGATCCATCAAGGGAAGCCCAGGCTTCCCTTGATCGTTCATGGCACCCGGTGTCGCAGAGCCGGTCCGTCACGGGCCGGACAGTTTGCTCTGTGCCAGAATTGAAATCTCACGGCGCGGTAGCAAAGCGGTTATGCACCGGATTGCAAATCCGTTCAGCCCGGTTCGACTCCGGGCCGCGCCTCCACTCTACAGAAGGCCCGCGCGAGGCCTGCGGCGCCGGCAGGCGGTGGGGAAAATCATGACCACCGACGGTGGCCCGGCCCTTCAGCCGGGCCCCGGCTGGCCGAAGCCCGGGGCCGTGGGCGCGCTGCCGCCGGCTTGCAGCCGGACCGCGCAGTACTTCAGTTCGGGGATCTTGCCCCAGGGGTCGAGCGCGGGGTTGGTCAGGCGGTTGATGGCCGCCTCGACGTAGGCGAAGGGCACGAAGACCGCGCCGCGGGCCATGCCTGCGTCGGCCCGCGCGTACAGGCAGACGCGGCCGCGGCGGGTCTGCAGCGTGATGAGTTCACCCGGCTGCGCGCCGGCCGCGGCGAGGTCGATCGGGTGCACCAGCGCGGTCGGCTCGGGCTCGATCGCGTCGAGCACCGCGCTGCGCCGGGTCATGCTGCCGGTGTGCCAGTGCTCGAGCTGGCGTCCGGTGATCAGCACCAGCGGGTATTCGGCGTCGGGGCGCTCGTCGGGCGGCACGATGGCGGCCGGCACGAAGCGCGCGCGGCCGTCGGCGCGCGGGAAGCGCTCGGTGAAGACCACTGGTTCGCCTGCGGCGTCCTCGCTGGCGCAGGGGTAGACGGCAGCGCCCTCGCGCTGCAGCCGCTGCCACGAGATGCCCGCGAGGCTGGGCATGGTCGTGCGCATCTCCTCGTAGACCGCGCCGACCTCGAGCCCG
>Ga0208609_100400_pt1 | contig 17253 bp, 15 predicted proteins | sample SubbioR11_8A_Apr_FD_184813 | JGI IMG/M metagenome (GOLD analysis project Ga0208609, IMG submission 184813) | Serpentinite rock and fluid subsurface biosphere microbial communities from McLaughlin Reserve, California, USA - CR11_8A_Apr (SPAdes) | ecosystem: Environmental > Terrestrial > Deep...
GGCGGTGTGGGGGGCGCTGCACGGGCAGGCCTCACCAGGGGCGTTGGTACTGGCCGGAGTCTCGCTGGTGCTGCTGTGGCTAGTAGCCCAGCTAGCGGCTTTTGCCTATCGCGAAGGCTGGCTGCGCGCACTCGACTCGAGCCGCCCGCGCCTCGATCCCACACCGCGCCAAGCCGCCTGGTGGGAGCGCCTGTTTGTTCCGTTCGGGCGCAGCGGCAGCGTTATGACCAAGGATCTCCGCCTGCTCTGGCGCGATCCGACCCAGTGGTCGCAACTGCTGGTGTTGTTAGCTTTGGCCGGTGTTTACTTAGTTAGCGTAGGCGGTATCACGGTCGAAGGGCAGCGCTTTCGGGACGTGCTCGGCACCATCAACCTGATGTTTTTAGGGTTCTTACTAGCCGGGGTAGGGATCCGCCTGGCTTATCCCCTGGTCTCGATCGAGGGTGAAGGTTTTTGGCTCTTGCGCACCGGGCCGCTCAATAGCTGGCAGATCGTATGGGCCAAGTTCCTGCACGCGCTGCCGATCATGGCCGTGCTCGGCACCGGCCTGGGCCTAGCGGTAGCGCACCTCGTTGACGTGTCGCCGACCTTGGCTTTTGCTGCCCCGCTAGCCGGGCTGAGTGCGGCTATAGCCATCACCGCCCTCGGGGTCGGACTCGGTGCGGCCTTCCCACGCTTCGATGCCACTAGCCCAGCCGAGATTCCGCTGTCGCCGGGAGGGCTCTTGTACATGACGCTTTCGCTAGCCTATGCTGGGTTGATGACGCTGATACTGGCCTGGCCCGCCTGGCAGGCGCTACGCACTCCAGGACTCCCTTGGGGGCAAAGCGAGGGGCAGCTGCTGCTCTTGGCGCTAGCTGGCTTGACCCTAGTAACAACGGCGGCGCCGCTAGCCTATGGCAGTAGGCGGCTGTCGCGCTACGAGCCGGGTAGTTAAAAAGGAAGTAGGCAGTGGGTTGTGGGGATACCACTTCCCACTGACTGGCCCCGAGCGCTAGCGCCTAATGCAGGCCTTAAAGTGCCCCGGCGAGACCTCTTCGAGCGGCGGCACGACGTGGGCGCAGTCCTCGATGGCAATCGGGCAGCGGGTGCGAAACACACACCCTGAGGGCGGATTGATGGGGCTCGGGATATCGCCCTGAAGGATCACTCGCTCGCGCTTGACTGTCGGATCGGGGATAGGAACAGCGCTCAACAGAGCTTCGGTATAGGGGTGGAGAGGATTAGCATAAAGCTCCTTGGAGTGGGCGATCTCCATGATCTTGCCGAGGTACATCACCACCACCCGGTCCGAGATGTACTCTACTACCGCCAGGTCGTGGGCAATGAACAGCATGGTCAAACCCAGCTCGTCCTTGAGGTCGCTGAGCAGGTTGACCACCTGCGCCTGAATCGACACGTCCAGGGCCGATACCGGCTCATCGGCCACGATAAACTGCGGGTTCACGGCAAGGGCTCGAGCCACCCCGATACGCTGGCGCTGGCCACCGGAGAACTCGTGCGGATAGCGGCGCATATGCCCTGGCGCCAGGCCGACCTTGACTAGCAGCTCGGCCACCCGCTCCTCCTTCTCCTTGCCGCGGGCCAGCTTATGAATCTCGAAAGCCTCACCGATGATGTCGCCCACCGTCATGCGCGGATTCAAGCTGGCGTACGGATCCTGAAAAATGATCTGCATCTTCTTGCGATACTCGCGCAACTGGCCCTTGTTGAGCTTGACCACATCGACGCCGTCGAATAACACCTCACCGGCGGTCGGCTCGATCAGCCGCAAGATGGCCCGCCCCGCCGTGGTCTTGCCGGAGCCGGATTCGCCCACTAGTCCTACCACCTCACCCGGCTTGATATTAAAGGAGATGTCCTGCACCGCCTTAACGTTAGCTACCACACGCGAGAGGATACCGCCACGAATGGGGAAATACTTGCGCAGATTCTTAACCTCCAGCAGGTACTCGGACTTGGCGCCCTGACTCTTGCTGGATGCGGGGGAGGCTGAAGTCGTCATGCTGTCACCCTGACAGTCTCGGTGAGGTTGCGCCAGTGGATGCAGCGCACCATGTGCCCATCACCAGCGACCTCAAGCGGCGGGATCTCCTTGCTACATTCGTCAGTCATATAGCGGCAGCGGGGGTGAAAGGCGCACCCCGGGGGCAAGTAGAGCGGGTTGGGTACGTTGCCGGGAATAGCCTGCAAGCGCTGCTGCTTATGCGCCGCCTTGTCCACGCGCGGGATTGAGTTGAGCAGTCCCATGGTGTAAGGCATCTTGGGGTGGCCGAAGATGTCTTCCACGTCGGCCTCCTCTACGGCCCGCCCGGCGTACATCACCACCACCCGGTCGGCCATCTCGGCAATGACGCCTAGGTCGTGAGTGATAAACAGGATCGACATGCCGATCTCGCGCTGCAACTTGCGCATCAGGTCGAGGATCTGCGCCTGAATGGTCACGTCCAGCGCGGTAGTAGGCTCGTCAGCAATCAGCAGCTTGGGGCCACAGCTAAGGGCCATGGCGATCATTACGCGCTGACGCATCCCACCTGACATCTGGTGTGGGTAGTTCTTGACCCGCTTGGCCGGCTCCGGGATGCCCACTAGGTCAAGCATCTCGATAGCCAGCTTCATAGCCTGGCGGTAAGACTTCTTTTGGTGGAGCACAATGGCCTCGGCGATCTGGTCACCCACAGTGTAAACCGGGTTAAGGCTGGTCATCGGCTCCTGAAAGATCATCGAGATGTCGTTGCCGCGGATCCGCCGCATGGCGCTCTCTGACTTTTTGACCAGGTCTTCCCCACCGAACAGGATCTGGCCTCCGGCGATGCGGCCGGGCGGAACGGGAATAAGCCGCATGATCGCCAGGCTGGTGACCGATTTGCCGCAGCCCGACTCGCCGACTACTCCGAGCGTCTCACCTCTGTTGATGTGAAAGCTCACCCCGTCCACCGCCTTGACAATGCCGTCGTCGGTGTCGAAATAGACCTTGAGCTCCTTAACGTCTACCAGGCGGTCAACATTGGCCATGAACGGCTACTCCTCATACGCATAAGTATACTATCGGGCAGGACCCGCCAAAACGCAGAGACAGCGTACCCTGCCAACGCTTTCAATTGCAAGGCCGTGTAAACTAGCCGAAGATCTGCCGTAACTAGCGGCGATTGCGATTTGGGACATTGTAACGCAAATTAACCACTTACCCCCTACACCTCTCTGGCTGCTTCTAGCCTGGAGCCACCCTTCAAGAGTAGGTCGCTAAGCGGCTTACGGCTGCGCTGGGCGGTCTCCGCTGAGCGCAGATCGTCTGGGAGCGCCTCCGGGTCGCCCAGGTAGCCCATAGCCAGCACCGTCACCGGCTCAAACCCTTCGGGGATGGCAAAGGCAAGGCGGGCCTGCTCGCGGTCGAAACCGGCCATCAGATGCGCATGCAGGCCGAGCGCGGTAGCCTGCAGCAGCAGATTGCCGGTAGCCAGGCCGAGGTCGTGCCAGGCGTAGAGATTCTCGCGAGCAGGCTTGTCACCCTTAGCCTCAAAGCGGGTGTGCGCCACCATCAGGATCAACACCGGCGCACGGGGCGCCCAGGTCAGGTTGCCGGGTCGCAGGCAGGCCGCTAGCGTCTCGAACGGTGCGCTACCGCGCTCGGTGACGATAAAACGCCAAGGTTGCTGGTTATTAGACGAGGGCGCCCAACGCGCCGCCTCCAGCACACTGAGCAGTTTATGTTGCTCCACGCGCCGCTCGGCAAAGGCCCGCGGGCTAAAGCGCTGGGCGATCAGGTCGAGAATAGGATGGTCAGGCCGGGCAACTTTGACATCGACAGTCAACATAAGCTCCATTGTGCCTGAGGTTGGCAGCCTCAACTGTTAAGCAGCCTTCAGATCTCAGCGTTTGCCGACTACTTGCGCGATAAAGTCGTGCGGGTAGGGGGGCGTTAGCGCGCTAGCATTATTAAGGACGTCAAGCTGGTTGTCGGTTAGCGGCCAACCGAGCGCGCCCAAGTTGGCCTCGAGCTGCGCCATGTTGCGCACACCGATGATTGGCGCGGTGACCCCGGGCCGCTGCAAGAGCCAGCGGATGGCGACCTGCGCGGGCGCCTTGCCTACCTCTGCCGCTACCACGTGCAGCGCGTCGAGCACCGTCCAGGTGTGCTCGTTGTTGTAGGCGCTCCAGCGCTCGCTCCAGCCCTTCTCTTCGGCCAGGGCGATGCGGCTGTCCTGAGGTGGGCCCTCCATGCCGCGCTTGAATTTGCCTGACAGCCAGCCGCCGCGCAACGGGCTCCAGGGGATGACGCCGAGCCCTTCGTTTAAGCAGACCGGGATGAGGTCCCACTCAGTCGAGCGGCAGAGCAAGTTGTACTGCGGTTGCAGGCAGCTAAACGCCTCCCAGCCGTGATGGCGGCTGATGTCGATAGCCTTTTGCAACTGCCAGGCGGTGAAGTTGCTGGCCCCCAGATAGCGCACCAGACCGCGCTCGACCAGCGTGTTGAGGGTGCTTAGGGTCTCCTCGAGCGGTGTGCCGGGGTCCCAGCAGTGGACCTGATAGAGGTCGATATAGTCGGTTTGCAGGCGCCGCAAACTAGCCTCAACGCCCGCCAAGATATGTTTGCGCGACAAACCCACATCGTTCGGGCCCTCGCCCATGGCAAAGCGCACCTTGGTGGCGATGACCAGCGCCTCACGCGGCTGCCCCTTAAGCCAGCGCCCGACGATCTCTTCCGAGGCACCTTGGGTATAGACATCGGCAGTGTCGATAAAGTTGCCGCCGACCTCGCTAAAGCGGTCCATGATGGCAAAGCTGTCTTCTTCGTTCGTCTCGCGCCCGAAGGTCATGGCGCCCAGACACAGCTCGCTGACCTTCAGTCCGGTCTTGCCCAGGTAACGGAACTCCACGGCTTACCTCCCATAAAAAGCAAGTAGTCAAGTAGTCGAGTAGTCGAGTAGTCGAGTAGTCAAGCATTCGAGTAGGGGCAACTACGTGGAGTCGCCCTGTTTTCATCCCTCGCGGTAAAGCTTGCTTCATTGGCAATTCCTCCGAAAAGCAGTAATCAAGTATTCGAGTAGAGCCAAACTTATTCTGCCCCACCATACCACGCCCTCATCACCCATTACTCATTACCCAGCCACGAACCCTCACTTACTACACCAAGGCCCGTGGGCTATATCGACATCGTACACTACCGGCATGAAACTCTTTCGCGCTGCCCAGATGCAGGCGGCAGATCAGGCGGCCTGGCAAGCGGGGATTCCCTCGCTACTGCTGATGGAACATGCCGGGCAAGCAGTGGCCGACTTCGCGCTAGCGCGCTGGCCACAGGTACGGCGCGTGCTGGTGCTGTGCGGCAGCGGCAATAACGGCGGGGACGGCTACGTGGTGGCTCGGTTATTGCACCTAGCCGGACGCCAAGTAACGGTCCTTGCTGCCGCCGACGACCCGAACCGGCTCAGCCCCGACGCCGCCACCATGCGCCGCACCTATCTCGCCTACCCAGGGGCCGAGAGCGCACCGTTGACACTGGAACGCCTCGAGGCCAGCCTCAACCGGAGCGAACTGGTGCTCGACGCGCTCTTGGGGAGCGGCCTGAATCGGCCGCTGGAGGGCCTCTTGGCCGAAGTCGTAGCGCGTCTCAACACCGGCGGCCCAGACATCCTCAGCATCGATCTCCCCAGCGGCCTTAGTGCTGACACCGCCGAACCGCTAGGCCCCCACATCCGGGCTACGGCCACCGTGCAGCTAGCCGGGCCCAAGCTGGCTAGCGTGCTCTATCCGGCCAGGGCTGCCTTTGGAAACTGGGAAGTAGCCGATATCGGTATCCCCACCAGTATCCTAGACGCTTGCGGGACGGTGCTCTGGCTAACACCGGAGAGGGTGCGGCCGATGCTGCCGCGGCGGGCACCTGATGCCCACAAGTACCAGGTAGGAACGGTGCTGGTCATAGCGGGCTCGAGCCGCTATCAGGGGGCCGCCGTGCTTTGCTCCCACGCTGCACTGCGGGCCGGTGCGGGCCTGGTCACGTTGGCTGGCCCCGAGCGGCCCCATAACCTCCCAGCCGAGGTGATCCACGAAGCCGTCTCTTGGACTAGCCTGCCGCTTGACACGCTGGCTGCGCTGGCGCCCAAGCGGCAACAGCAGCGCGTAATTGGGCCAGGGCTAGGGGACGAGGCGCTGAGCTATCTGCCTGAGCTGATCGGCCTTAGCCCGGCGCCCACCATCCTCGATGCGACGGCATTAGCGGGCAATGACCTATGGCTTGAAGCTGTCCGGCGTCACGGTCGCTGCGTGCTCACCCCCCACTACGGCGAGGCGGCGCTGTTGCTTCAGCGCCCCGCTGCCGACCTAGCCCGCGATCCGCTGGGGTCAGCCGCCGCCTTGGCCGAGCAAGTCCAAGCGGTGGTAGTGCTCAAAGGCCAGCCAACAACCATCGCCGCGCCGGACGGCCGCCTAGCAGTGAGCACCCGCGGCCACCCCGGCATGGCCAGCGGCGGCACGGGCGACGCCTTAGCCGGGCTCTTAGGCGCTTGGTTAACCACCGGGGCCGACCCCTTCGAGCGTGCCTGCGCAGCGGTCTTCGTCCACGGCCTAGCCGGTGAGCTAGCCGCCCACAGTCATGGCGACGGGCTCACCGCCAGCGACCTGATCGCGCAGCTGGCGCCCGCTTGGCAGCAGCTAGTGCGTGGTACCATCCCCCGGTGATGCGCGTCCGCGTCCCAGCGACCAGTGCCAACCTAGGCCCAGGCTTTGACTGTCTGGGCCTAGCGGTGAACCTGCAACTCGAAGTGGAGGTTAAACCCGCCGAGCGCGACTTGCTCCATTACCACGGTCAAGGCTGCGTCCCCAACAGCGCCGACAACCTCATCCATCAAGGCTTTCACGCCGCTTTCAGCGAGCTGGGCCTGATCCCGCCCAGGGTGGCCTTTACGGCTTACAACCCCATCCCGCTAGCCCGGGGCCTCGGCTCGTCGTCGGCGGCACTGGTAGCGGGTGCGGCGCTAGCTGACGCCTGGCTTAAAGGGGCGCTCGGCCGCGACGGGGTCTTTCAGCTCACTGCGCAGCTCGAGGGCCACCCGGACAACGTGTCACCAGCCGTCTACGGGCAGTTCACGGTCTCGGCCAGAGCGCCCGATGGCCGCTTCGTAACGGCTTCGCACCCCCTCCCTGCCAACTGGCGGCTGCTCTTTGCCGTGCCCGGCTTCGAGCTGCCCACCAGCCAGGCTCGAGCGGTGCTGCCGGAGCGCTACCCCCGCAGCGACCTGATTCTGGCGGCCAGCCGCAGCGCCCTGTGGGTGGCCGCCGTCACGCTTAATAGGCCCGAGCTGCTTAGGGCAGCCGCTCACGATGTTGTCCATGAACCCTACCGCGAGCACTTGGTGCCGGGGATGGCAGCCTGCCGCCAAGCCCTGTATGCAGCCGGGGCCACCGCGGTCTTTCTGTCGGGAGCTGGCCCTGCACTGGTCGCTATCGTGCTGAGCGAGGCGGTGTTAGCGGGCTGCTGCAAAGCTATGAGCGATTTTGTGGGGGACAGCGGGCGGGTGCTCGAGCTTGCCCCCAGCGACGGCTATCAGGTGGTAACGCCTACCGTTTGATCGCCCGCAGCACCTTGAACTGCGGATCTTCCTGCAACAGCGCAACCTCTGCCCAGGAGGCCAACAGCGGCTCGTAGTGCATGGCCTTATTCGCCACCAGCGTCAAGCTGCCGCCCCGGCGCAGGCGCCGGCGGGCCGCTGTCAGGAAGGCTTCAGCGAGCTCGAGCCGCACCTGCTTCCCTACATGGCAAGGCGGGTTCATCACCACCACATCGAAAATTTCATCCGGAGGTAGCGCCGTGTCGCAGTCCGAGTGCAGCCAGCGGATCGCCAGACCGTGCCGCTGCGCGTTCTGGCAGCTAGCGGTGATGGCTGTGACATCATCGTCGAGGCCGGTAACGTGCGCTCCGGCCAAGGCTGCCATTAAGGCCAGGATACCGTAGCCGCAACCCAGGTCGAGCACCCGCTTGCCGCGCAGCGCTGCTAGGTCTAGGGCCGCCAGCAAGCGCTCGGTGCCGGGATCTAGCTTCCCTGTAGCAAACACACCGGGGTAGCTAACCAGCGCCAAGTCGGCAGCCGTAAACGCTACGGGCTGAACGGGTTCACAGGACTCCCGGCGCTTGACCAACCGCGTCAGGCGCCAACCCGCGCTCTTGGCCACGACTGAGAGCTGGCCGAACAGCCCCTCCGCGAGCCCCTCGTAACGCTTGGCCCCTTGGTCCTTGTGCAGCAGCAGATAAGCAGTCCCCCCAGGCATCAAGAGCCGCTGCCCGCCTTGCAGCTCGGCCACCACCCGCGCCGTGCCCTTATCGGCAGCCGGGGCCAGGCAGACCATCGCGGCGCTCTCTTTGTCAGCATCCCAGGGGAGCCCCGCTTGCACGCTCACCTGGGAGACTCCCGACAGCGTGGCCAGGGCGCAGCGCAGCGCCGCCGCCGAGGGCTCGAGCACCACCCTCCGTTTAGCCTGGGCCGCCAGCGCTACCACCCCGCCGTAGCCGGTAGCATCGACCAGCGTCTCGGCGTTAAGCTCGGCCTCGGCGACAAGCAGGCGCACCCCAACCGATAGCTCGGGATAGCTGCGCGTCCCCGGCTTGGTGGCATAGGGCAGCACCCGGCCCGGAAGCGCCAGGTTGCGCCACACTAGCGCGTCATACACGCTCGCTAGTATATAGCCGGGACGCTAGGACTAGGCGTCCCAGGTAGTGCTTACTCTTTTCTCACTCCTCTCTTCCCGTTTCTCGCTGACAATAGCAGGTATCATCTGGTTTGATCCTGCGGGTGCTCGCAGGACTGCGAATCGTTCTCTATCCTGCGGTTTACTCGCAGGACACCTTTGCAGAGATGATACCTGCGCTAAGGCGACTCAGTATTTGTGAAAACCGCTGAAGCTGGCCGCCACTGACTACCGATTCCTGAGTACAACCGCTTGCGGCAAGCGGTCATTATCCGTAGACTGACACCACCCTGGCAGCGCAAGGAGGCGACATGATCTCGATTCGGCAGTTGTTGCAGCAGAAGGGGGACACGGTCCATACCATCGGCCCCGAGGCCACCGTATATGAGGCCCTCAAGCTGATGGCTGAGCATAACGTCGGTGCCTTGGTAGTACTTAAGGAAGGAGAGCTTCAGGGAATCATCAGCGAGCGCGATTATGCCCGCAAGGTGATCCTGCACGACCGCCGCTCAAAAGAGACGCGGGTTAGCGAGATCATGACCGAGCAGGTCATCACCGTAAGCCCTGAACAGCTGCTTGAAGACTGTATGAATTTAATGACTGAGTGGCGCGTCCGCCACCTCCCGGTCGTTGAACACGGTCGGCTTATCGGCATTATCTCCATCGGCGACGTGGTTAAGGCGCTAATCTCGCAGCAGGCGTTTTTGATCGAGCAGCTCACCCGGTACATCGGCCGCCGGTAAACCTCACCCGCCACTGCGGGCGGCGGGTTATCCTTGGGCATGGAGTACGTCTTCCTAGCCGAACAGCGGCGCTTCAGCAGCGAGAAGCTCCAGAAAGTCCCGGTCTTTGACTCGGACAAAATGCTCCTGGACCAGTACTGCCTGGAGCCCGGCCAAGCTCAGCGGGTACACAGCCATAGCGAGCAGGACAAGGTCTATCTGGTGCTGGAGGGACAGGCGGTCTTCAGCATCGGCGGCGACGAGGAGCTGTTAGCCCCAGGTATGGCGGTCATCGCCCGGGCCGGCGTGCCGCACGGTGTGCGCAACGATTCGGCCAACCGCGTGGTGCTGCTGGTGGTGATGGCCCCGCGGCCAGCCTAACCTTATGACCCACGAGCACGCTTTGGGCTATGCCGTCGAACATCACTCTCGCTTCGCTCGGGTCGATCATTTGGGGATCGCGGTAATCGACCTCGAGGCGGCCAGCGAGCCGTACCGGCTGCTCGGCCTTGAGCCTGAAGGTACGGATGAGGTGATCGCTTCACAGCACGTTAAAGTACGGGCCTTTCGGGTCGGTGACAGCCTGCTCGAGCTACTGCTGCCCACCCACCCGGACAGCCCGATCGCCAAGTTTTTGGACCAGCGCGGGCCTGGGCTCCATCACTTAGCGCTGCGCGTGGCGCGGCTCGAGCCCGAAATTGCGCGGCTACAGGGGCTCGGTGCGCGCTTTATCGACACCGAGCCGAGAGTTGGTCGCGCCGGCACCCGCGTGGTGTTCTTGCACCCCAAGTGGGCGGGCGGGGTGCTGCTCGAGCTAGTCGAGCACCGGCCAGCCGAGTAAGATGGCCCCATGAAGCTCGCTCTGGTCGGTGCCGGCAAAATGGGCGGAGCAGTGCTCACCGGCGCGCTGCGCGCCGGGGTGCTGGCGCCTGAAGAGGTCGGCATCTATCACCCTGACGAGACCCGGCGCCAGACCCTAGCTGGCGCCTTTGGCGTAGTTGGTCTCAGCGATGACGATCTTCACCACGCCGAACGGATCCTGATCGCCGTCAAGCCGCAGTCGTTCGAAGCGGTGGCGCCGCTGGTCGCCCGGCGCAACGCCCCATACCTCTCGTTGATGGCGGGGGTATCGGCTATTACCATCGCCCATCGCGTCGGCAGTCACCGAGTGGTGCGGGCCATGCCCAACCTGGGAGCGCGGGTGGGGCTGAGCGCTACGGCCCTAGCCAGCTTGCCACAGGCCACCGCGAACGATCTGGCGATAGCTCACAGCCTGTTCGGCGCCATCGGTACTGTCTACCCCTTGCCGGAGTCACTGTTTGATGCTTTTACCGGCCTAGGCGGCTCAGGGCCAGCCTTCGCTGCGCTCTTTGCCGAAGCGCTAGCTGATGGCGGGGTGCGGGTCGGCTTCAGCCGCGACATCGCCCGCGACCTAGCGCGGCAGGTGCTACTTGCTACTGCCAAGCTGCTGGAGACCACACCACCCAGCAGCATCAAGGATGAAGTAGCCAGCGCCGGTGGCACTGCCATTACCGGCGTGATGGCGCTCGAGCAGTACGGCCTCCGCTACGCCACCATGCGATCAGTAGAGGACGCCACCCTCCGCGCCGCGGAGCTAAGCGGCAACAACAAGCGATGAGGTATCTGGCACTCCTCTGGCTGCTCGCCGCCCCGGCTTGGGCTCAGGAGTACTTTCCGCAGCGCGCCGGCATGTCCTGGACTTTTGACAACGGCCAGACGCAAACCCTGTCCGGCCCGCGCGAGCTACGCGGCCAACAGGTGATGGCGCTAACCCACTACTTCCAGGGCCAGCCGGTCTCGGAAGACTACCTCCTGTACACCGCTGAGGGTGTTTTTCTGATCGGCAGGGCTACCGGCGGTCAGCTCTTCTGGTACGACCCGCCACTGATAATCTATCTCGGCGAGCGGCTGCAAGTTGGCCAGGGCTGGCAGAGCACCACCCAGGTAGACGGCATCGAGATCACCCTCCGCGCCGACGTATTGGGGATTCGCGGCGTACAGACCCCCGCCGGGCGCTTTAACGCCCTGCAGATCCGCCAGCAGACCCTCACCAGCGGCGGCGCAGAGACTGTCCTAGAGCTATTTTTCGTGCCTACGGTGGGGGTGGTGCGCTGGATTACTGAGGACGGTACTCAGTTTGACCTAATCGAAAAGAACTTTTAGATGCATGCCCTCAGGCCGTGCCGGTTTGACGAAGGCTGTCAGCGCATACCCCCAGACGAGACCCGCCGTGTTTTACATCTCCTCGGGCGCCGCTACGCCTAACAGCGCCAGCGCTGTTGCCAGCGTCTCCTTGACACGGCGCACCAGCGCCAGGCGCGCCTCGCGCAAGCCGGGTGCAGCTCTGAGGACCGGGGTGTCGGGTCGGCCCTGCGAGTCTTTGTGGTTATAGTAGCTGTTCCAGGCGGTAGCCAGCTCGAGCCCGTACTGCGCAACCTGATGCGGAGCCAGCTCGCGGGCGGCAGTAGCGATCACCTCCGGCAGGCGCGCCACTACCTGTGCTAGCTTGGTCTCTAGCTCACCGACCTGGCTAAAATCGGCCCCCGCTTCGCTCAGCCCTTCCGCGGCGCGGAGGATGCTGCTGGCTCTGGCCTGGGCGTACTGGAGATAGGGGGCCGAGTCGCCCTGAAGGCTTAGGGCCTGCTCCCAGCGGAAGTCGATGATCTTCTTGGCCTCGCTTTTGAGCATGGCGAAGCGGAGCGCCCCGATGCCGACCTGCTGAGCCACCTCGTCGCTGTGCTTCAGCGTGGGGTTTTTCTCCATCACTACCGCCTTAGCGCGGCTAGTGGCCTCAGCGATAACCGTGTCGATGGCTAGCGTCAGCCCCTTACGGCCCGACATCGGCTGCCCCTCGAGCGTGACTACTTCGTAGGCCAGGTGGTGCGAGCCGTCAAAAGCTCGCCGCCCTGCCGGGGTGTTGGAGAGTGCTAACGCGGTGCGGACGATGGTCTGCGGGTGCGACTGGCGCACGTCGATGACGTTGATAATCCGTTCACCGTGGGCAAAGGTTCTCCCATCAGGGTGTATCTCGCCACCAGCAGAGCTGGAGTAGAGCACTTTGCCCGAGGGCTGGGTGTCGAAGCGGCTGAAGGTCAAGCCTTCAAAAAGACCGGCCTTCCAGAACTGGTAGCCGACATCCTTGGCCACGTACATGGCGCTGCCGTCACTACGCACCAGCACCACATAGGGCTCTTCCAGGCCGGGGATGAAGCTAGAAACATCCATCACCAGCGCCCCGGCATACTTTCCCTCGCTGGGCCGCGACACGTCAGGGCTGCGCTCCATGATCTCGAGCCCTTGGCGCAAGAAACCGCTACTGACCACATCCGACTCCCACACTAAGAGGTCGTACTCGGCGCCGATGGCGTAGTAGGTCGTTAGTTGGGCGCGCAAGACCCGCTCGACTTCGCTCCGCAGTTCGCCCCGCTCGAGCCTATGCAGCACCGCTAAGACGCCCGCCTCGATCCGCTCGCCATCCGCCTCTTTGGCCTGCTGCAAGCGCACGTACAGCTCGCCGATCCAGTGGTCGTACTTGCCCCCGTCGTAGCGGGCGCCGAAGTACTCCACGGCAAAGAGCGACTCGGCGGCCTGCCGACCGGTATCATCGATATAGTTCTGGACCTCGACCTCATACCCGGCCGCCCGCAGAATGCGGGCACAAGCGTCGCCCAGGACGATATTGCGCAGGTGGCCGACGTGTGCCTCCTTGTTGGGATTGACGCTGGTATGCTCGACGATCACCTTCTCGCCCTGCGGCGCTATCACTGGCCGGGTAGTAGCTATCGCTTCGACAAAGCTGCCCCGCTCGACATGTACATTGATATAGGGCCCCACCGCTTCGGCCCGCACGATGCCGGGCGGCAGCGCCAGGCGCGCCACGATCTGCTGTGCGATGGCTGAGGGGTTCTGGCGCAGTCGGCGGGCTAAGGCAAAGGCTAGCGGCGTGCCGTAATCGCCAGGCTTCCCTTCCGGCACCTCCTGAATCACAATCTCCGCATCCGCCACACCCAACTCGGCAACGGCGGCCTGCAAGGCGGTCTTAAGCTGTGCTTTGAGAGTAAGCATGGCGCTACGCTATCACGCCCCTTCATCACATACCCACCTCGGCTGCCTATACTGGGCTCGGAGGTCGCCAATCTTGTAAGCTAGCTCGCAGCATCGCTTGGTCGATCGCCTAAACTTGACATATGATGACTCAAGTTTATTGCCCCGAACGGAGGCAGTGAATGGACACCCAGCCCCCCCCTGAGACTTTCGACCAACCCATCCCGGTCTGCCCAGTACGCGGCTCGGTCTTGTATCCCACCATGGTGATGCCGATCGATGCCGGTCGGCCTATTTCGATCCGCGCCATCAATGCCGCCTTGGATCGCAACCGCGTGATTTTGATCGTCAGCCAACAGGACAAGGATGTCGAGGAGCCGAGTGCCAAGGACCTCTACAGCGTAGGGACCGCCTGCAACATCCTACGCATGAAGAAAAACCCCGACGGTAGCATCCAGATGCTGGTTCAGGCCTTTGCCCGCGTCACCGTCACCCGCTACCTCAGCGGTGACACCATCCAGGCAGAGGTTGAGCCGCTGGAAATTCCTAGCGGCGATCCCCTCGTGCTCGAGGCCTCCTTCCGCGAGTTGCGCGAGAAGTTCTCGAGCATGATCGAAGCGGGCCGTAACTTCCAGCCTGAGTTAGCTCAGTTCATCATGAATCTCGAGGATGCCGGGCAGTTGGCGGACTACATCGCCTATCACCTCGACTTCCGGCTTGAAGACAAGCAGGCGGTCTTGGAAGCCCCCACTGTGGCCGAACGGGTGCGCAAGGTGCTGGTCTTAATCGATACCGAGATCGAGCTGGCCGAAACGCAGCGCCGGGTGCAGCGCGAGGTCAAGGAGGAGATCGACCGCAATCAGCGCGAGTACTTCCTGCGCGAGCAGATCAAGGTATTGCAGCGGGAGCTGTCCGGCTCCGAAGAGGGGGACGACGAGATCGAGCTGTTCCGCACCAAGTTTGTTGAGGTGGGCCTACCGGACGAGGTGAAGAAAGAGGCCGAGCGCGAGCTGAACCGCCTCTCGCGGATGCACCCCGACTCCGCTGAGGCATCGGTCATCCGCACCTACCTAACCACCCTGACCGAGCTGCCCTGGAACGCCCGCAGCGAGGACTCGCTCGAGCTCTCTCGCGCGGCGGAGATCCTCGACGAGGACCACTACGGTCTGGACAAGATCAAAGACCGCGTCTTGGAGTTCTTAGCGGTGCGCATGCTCAAGGCCGAGCGCGCCAAGAAGGGCGACCTAGACAAGAACGAGGTCAACAAGGGGCCGATCTTGCTGTTTGTGGGGCCGCCCGGCGTCGGCAAGACCTCGATCGCCAAATCGATCGCCAAGGCCTTGGGGCGCCAGTACGCGCGCATCTCCCTGGGCGGCGCGCGCGACGAGTCGGATATTCGCGGCCACCGCCGCACCTACATCGGCTCGATGCCGGGGCGGATCATCCAGGGGATCAGACAGGCCGGCACCAAGAACCCGGTGTTTTTGCTCGACGAGGTCGATAAACTCGGCGTGTCGTACCAGGGCGACCCCTCGGCGGCCCTCTTGGAGGTGCTGGACCCGGCCCAGAACAGCACCTTTGTGGACCATTACCTGGGTGTCCCTTTCGACCTCTCGGAGGTGCTCTTCATCGCCACCGCCAACTACGCCCAGAACATCCCCGAGCCGCTGATGGATCGCATGGAGCTGCTGGAGTTCCCGAGCTACCTCGAGGCCGAGAAGTTAGAGATCGCCAAGCGCTACCTAGTCCCGCGCCAACTGCAAGAGAACGGCTTAACCTCGCGCCAGCTCGATATTTCTGACGCGGCGATCAGCAAAGTTATCAGCGGCTACACCCGCGAAGCCGGTGTGCGGCAGCTCGAGCGCACAATCGGCACGCTGGCACGCAAGGCAGCCCGGCGGATCGCGTCGGGCGAAGCCAAGCGGGTGCGGATCAGTGAGCGCAGCCTGGAGCCCCACCTGGGCCCTGAAAAGTACAGCTCCGAAGCCGAGGGGCAGGAGAACCTGATCGGGGTTGCCACCGGCATGTACTACACCCCGGTAGGGGGCGACATCTTGTTCGTGGAGACCTCGGTTACGCCCGGCAAGTTCGGCTTTGTGTTGACCGGGCAGCTCGGCGAGGTGATGAAGGAGTCGGCTCGAGCCGCCCTGACCTATGCCAAGATGAACGCCGAGCGCTTCGGCATCACCAAAGAGCTGCTCGAAGAGAGCGAGATCCACATCCACGTCCCCGCCGGAGCCACCCCCAAAGAGGGCCCCAGCGCCGGGGTAGCGCTGGCTACTTCGCTGATTAGCGCATTGACGCACCTGCCTGTTCGCAAGGATGTAGCCATGACCGGTGAGATTACTCTGCGCGGGCGGGTCTTGCCGATCGGCGGCCTGCGCGAGAAGGCGCTAGGGGCTAAGCGCGCAGGCATCAAGCACATCATCTATCCCGCCAAAAATACCCCCGACTTAAGCGATATCCCCGTTCATCTGCGCCGCACCCTAGCCTTCCACCCGGTCGATAGCCTCGACCAGGTGCTCGAGCAGGCGCTAGTGGGCGGCCTGAGCGCACTCGAAGCTAATACTAAGGGCGAAACCCCAAGCGAAAAGGCGCCAAAACGGCGCAAGCCCGAGGGTGTGCCGGCCCAGGCCTAAAGTACGGTTTTTGCTGTCGCTGCGATCACCGCCGACCTATAGCAGGTATCATCTGGTTTGATCCTGCGGGTGCTCGCAGGACTGCAAATCGTTCTCTATCCTGCGGTTTACTCGCAGGACACCTTTGCAGAGATGATACCTGCGCTAAGGCGACTCAGTATTTGTGAAAACCGCTGTAGTGGCGGTGATCAGCCTTAGCGCTGCCCACCCACGACCAAACAGGTTATCCTAAGGCGCTATGAGACCAAAAGCCTTAATCGCCGCCAACTGGAAGATGAACAAACTACCCAGCGAAGTCTCGGCCTGGGTCCGCGATCTCAAGGACGCCTTGACCGGCAAGGTGTTGAATGCCGACCTGGCAATCTGCGCGCCTTATCCGCACCTTCCCGCGCTGGTCGAGGCCGTTCGACGGACCGCCATTCGACCCGGCGCTCAAGATGTCAGCGCCCATAAGGCGGGCGCCTATACCGGCGAGGTCGCGGCTGCCATGCTCCAAGACGTGGGCGTGGAGCTCGTGATCATCGGTCACTCCGAGCGCCGTCAGTACCACCAGGAGAGTGACACCTTGATTAACGCCAAACTCCAGCGGCTGCAGGAGCATGGGCTAGTGCCGATCCTGTGTATCGGTGAGACCATCACCGAGCGCGAGGCCGGAATGACCGAGCAGATTGTGCTGGGGCAGCTCACAGCCTGCCTGCAAGGGATCAGCCTAAAGCTGGCTGCGGAGCTTATCATCGCCTACGAGCCGGTGTGGGCCATCGGCACCGGCAAGACCGCTACCGCTGAGGACGCGCAGGAGGTGTGCGGCGCTATCCGCACCACGCTGCTAAAGCTCTACCCGACCCTGGCTGAAGGGATCCGGATCCTCTACGGCGGCAGCATGAAGCCTGACAATGCCGCCGAACTGTTAAGCCAGCCCGACATCAACGGCGGCTTAGTGGGCGGGGCCAGCCTGGAGGTAGCCTCGTACCTGGGGATTGCGGAGGGGGCATGAACCCGCTTGCCACGCTGCTCGAGCGGCTCGCCGGCCTCGGTGCCGATGCTCTGCTGATCAGTGCGCCAGCTAATGTGCGCTACTTAAGCGGCTTCTCCAGCCCTGAAGACGGGCGCGTGCTGCTGAGTGCCGATGGCGCCCTGCTGCTGAC
>Ga0208609_100405_pt1 | contig 17086 bp, 13 predicted proteins | sample SubbioR11_8A_Apr_FD_184813 | JGI IMG/M metagenome (GOLD analysis project Ga0208609, IMG submission 184813) | Serpentinite rock and fluid subsurface biosphere microbial communities from McLaughlin Reserve, California, USA - CR11_8A_Apr (SPAdes) | ecosystem: Environmental > Terrestrial > Deep...
GCGCCGGGATCGGTGCCGGCGGCACGTCGGCCGGCGGTCGCGGCGGCGCCGCCATCGGTGGCGCCGCCAGCCTCGGATCGCGCCCGGGCCAGTTGTGCAGCAGCGCGAACAGGGCCGCCAGCAGCGCAACCAGAACCGCGCTCGCCGCCGCCAGCCACCGCGCCATCGCTTGCCGTGTCATCGCGCTAGACCCAGTCGAAGATTTCCGAGTGCACGCGTGCCGCCGGCACGCCGAGGGCCGACAGCGCGCGCTCGACCGTGCGCGTCATCGGCGTCGGCCCGCACAGGAAGTAATGGAAGCGGTGGCGCGTGACCGGCAGATGGCGCATCAGCACCTCTTCGGTGACGAAACCGCGCTCGCCGCTCCAGTCGGCGTCGGGCTCCTGCAGCACGTGCACGACCTTCAGGTCGAGCCGTCCGCTGAGCGCCTGCAGTTCCTCGCGGAAGGCGACCCGCTGCCAGCGGCGGTTGCCGTAGAAGAGCAGCAGCGGCCGGCGGTCGCCGCGGTCGGCCAGCGTGCGCAGCATCGACAGCACCGGCGCGATGCCGACGCCGCCGGCGACGAAGGCGTAACCGAAGGCCTGCGGGTGCTCGTCGACGCCGAAGGTGCCGTAGGGTGCATCGACGTAGACGGTTGCGCCGACCGCAGTGTCCTTGACCGTGGCGGTGAAGTCGCCGAGCGCCTTGATCGCCAGTTCGATGCGGTCGCTGCGCTCGGCGCTCGAGGCGATCGAGAACGGATGCTCGCGCATCGCGAACGGCGAGGCGCGCAGGCTGATCCAGGCGAACTGTCCCGGCGCAAAACGCAGCCGCGTGCCGGCCGGCGGTTCCAGTTCGAGCGTGCAGACGCGGCCGTGCTGCGGGTGCACCTGCGCCACGCGCCACGGCCGGCGCGTCAGGTGCCACGGTCGCAGCACTCGGACGTAGGCGATCAGCACGCCCCACAGGGCGCCGTAGACGATCCAGACGCCCTGCTTCCAGGCCGTGTCCAGGTAGCGGCCGGCGCCGAGCACGTGCCAGAAGGCCAGCGCCAGCGCCACGGTCGACAGCACAGCGTGCGCGATGCGCCAGGCGTCGTATTCGAGGCGAAGCTGGCGGCGCAATAGCGAACTGAAAACGATGAGCGCGAACAGCGCCAGCGAGACACGGCCGGCGGTCATGTAGCCGGGCGCCTGGCGCGGGTCGGCGCTGCCGAGGACCTCCGGGTAGGCGGCGCCCAGGATCAGCACGTGGCCGGCGGCCAGTGCCAGCGCGGCGATCGCCAGGTAGCGGTGGAAGTAGTAGACGATGTCGATGCCGAACGGCGCGGTGGCGCGCTTGAAGCGCGCGGTCAGCGCGAACTGCACGCCGAGCATCGCCAGGCTGGCGTAGCCGATCGCCATCGCGAAGTCCCAGGCGAAGCCGCTGCCCGGCGCCGGTGCGGCCAGCAGAGCCAGCAGCGGCGCGCTGACCACGCCGACGTAGATCGCGAGCCACAGCGCGGCGCGCGCGCCGGCGCGCAGGCGCGGGCTGGAGTCGTGGCTCGCCGACATCGTGCGCGCGTCGAACGCCTACCGGGTGCGCACCAGGAGCAGCGTCGTGGCGCAGCGCGCCGCCACGCGCAGCGTCACCGACCCGAGCAGCGCCGATTTCAACGCGCCGCGACCGTGTGCACCCATCACCAGCAGGTCGAGGCGGTGGCTGCCGGCGACCGGCATCAGGATCTTCATCGGCGCTCCTCGAAGACAGCGATCATGGGCTCAGCCGAGCAGGCGCGCTTCGACCCGCGTCAAGGCCTCGGGCGAACCGAACAGGACCACGACGTCGTCGGCTGCCAGACGGGTGTCGGGCGCCGGCGCCAGGATGCGGCGGCCGGCGCGCTGAAGCGCGGTGAGCGACACGCCCTCGGGCTCGAGCTCGAGCTCGTCGAGGCGCCGGCCGATCGCGGCACTGCCGGCCGCCAGGCGCACCGAGTGCAGGCGGTCGGCACCGTCGTCGGTGCCGCTGAGCGCGTCGCCGCCGTGGAACAGCTCGCGCAGCAGCCGGTAGCGGTCGCTGCGCGCGTCGCGCATCCGGCGCAGCACGTGCGACAGCGGCACTTCGAGCAGCATCAGCGCGTGGGCGACGATCATCATCCCGGCTTCGAGCGTCTCCGGAACGACTTCGGTGGCGCCGGCGGCGCGCAGCTCCTGCACCCGGCTCTCGTCGCGCGTGCGCACCATGACCGGCAACTGCGGGCGGGCTGCGCGCACGTGCTGCAGCACCTTGAGCGCGGCGCCGACATCGTCGTGGCTGACGATCAGCAGGCGGGCGTCGGCGAGTCCCACCGCCTCGAGGATCTCGCGCTCGGCGGCGTCGCCGTAGTAGACCGGCTCGCCGGCGGTGTGTGCGTCGCGCACGCGCGCCGGATCGAGGTCGAGGGCGACGTGGGCGATGCCCTCGCGCTCGAGGAAGTTGGCGACGCTCTGGCCGATGCGGCCGTAGCCGCAGATGATCACGTGGTTGCGCAGCGACTGCGCCTGCGCGAGCTGCGGGCCGGGCGCCTGCGTCACCGGCGCCTGGCCGCCGAGCAGCGCCGCGAGCCGGCGATTGGCGCGGATAAGGAACGGCCCGGCGATCATGCTGAACAGCACCGCCGCCAGCGCGATCTGCGCGCTGCGCGCGTCGATGCCGCCGGCGGCCAGGCCGAGCGCCAGCAGCGCGAAGCCGAATTCACCGCCCAGCGCCAGCACGATCGCCGTGCGCCAGGCGGTGCGCGCCTCGTAGCCGGCGGCGGCCACCAGGCCGGCGACCAGCACCGCCTTGACCAGCAGCAGCGCGGCGGCGGCGGCCAGCGCCCAGGGCCAGACCTGCGCCAGCGCCGACGGCTCGATCAGCATGCCGATCGAGACGAAGAACAGTCCGAGCAGCACGTCGCGAAAGGTGCGGATGGTCGACTCGATCTGGTGCCGGAACTCGGTGGCGCCGAGCATCATCCCGGCGAGGAAGGCGCCGAAGGCCATCGACAGGCCGAGACTGTCGGTGATCGCCGCCGAGGCGAGCGACACCAGCAGCACGGTCAGCGTGAACAGTTCCGGCGAGCGCCTTTCGGCGATGGCGTGAAACAGCGGCCGCAGCAGCCAGCGGCCGGCGAGGTACACGAGCGTGAAGGCGGCCAGGGCGTTGACCAGGGCCCAGGCGAGCGGCAGCGCGAGCGCGCCGGCGGCCACCCCGAGCGCCGGGATGATGATCACGAACGGCACCGCGGTCACGTCCTGATACACCGACATCGCCAGCGCCAGGCGGCCGTGGCGGCTGCCTTCCTCGCCCTGCTCGGCGAGCTGCTTGGCGATCACCGTGGTCGAGGACTGCGCGAACACGGCGCCGACGATGAACGCCGCCGCCGCCGGCAGGCCGAGCGCCCAGCCGGCGACAGCGACCAGCGCCGTGGTCAGCAGCACCTGACCGGTGCCGAGCACGAACACCGAATGGCGCAGGGCGTAGATCTGCGGCAGCGAGAAGTTCAGCCCGATCGTGAACAGCAGGAAGACGATGCCGAACTCGGCCACGAAGCGGATCGTCTCGGCGCCGCTCACCAGTCCGGTCACGTGCGGGCCGAGCAGGGCGCCGACCGCCAGGTAGCCGAGGCTCGAAGGAATGCCGACGCGGTGGAACAGCGCCACCGCCGCCACCGCGGCGCCGAGCAGCACCAGGATCTCGACCAGCGGCGTCACGCGCGGCCCGTGCGCTGCGCCGCAGCGGCGATGGCGGTCCGGCTCACGACAACGCGGCGCCGCGCAGCAGCAGCACGTCGCAGGACGCCGATTGCACCGCGTGCAGGCTGACGCTGCCGAGCCAGGCGGCTTCCAGTTCCGACTTGCCGCGCGCGGCGAGCGCCACCAGGTCGGCGTCGAACTCGCCGATCCAGCGGTCGATGCAGCTCGCGGGGTAGCCGTGTTCGACGCGCAGCGTGCGCCGTGCGGCGGCGACGCCGGCGGCGTCGGCCCAGGCCGCCAGTTCGCGCAGCAGCCGCTCGCGGGCGGTGTCGCGGTAGGCGGCGACGGTGGCGTCGTCGACGCTGGCGTACTGCATCAGGCCGTCGTAGGGCAGCTCGAAGGCGTGCGCGATCGTCAGATGCGCTTGCGGCAGCCAGGCGGCAATGGCGCGCAGCGCCGCCGCCGCCGGCGCCGACAGGTCGGTCGGCGCCAGCACGCGCGCGTAATCGAACGGCGGCGGTCGCTTGACCACCAGCACCGGGCAGGGCGCCAGTCGCAGCAGCTTGTGCGCCGTGGTGCCCAGCAGTTCGCGCACCGGATGGGCGCCGTGCGAGCCGACCGCCAGCAGGTCGGCGTCGGCGGCCAGGCGCGCCAGTTCCAGCGGCACCCGGCCGCAGGCCACGCGCGCTTGGCAGCGCAGTGCGTGGCGCGCCGCCAGTGTGGCTGCCTCGCGCCGCAGCCGCTGGCCGGCAGCGGCGGCGGCTTCCTCCTGCGACGGCCGCGCTTGCCCGAGCGCCGCCGCCAGCGTCGTGCCGACGTCGTCCCACAGCGACGACGGCACCACGTGCGCCAGCGTCAGGCTCGCGCCGCGCTCGGCGGCGCAACCGGCGGCGCGCTGCGCGGCGGCCTCGCTGGCAGCGGAAAAGTCGGTCGCGGCGACGATCCGGCGCAGCGGCGCGATCGTCGCCGGCGGGCGGTCCGACATCGAGGTCTGCGCGCTCATCAGGCGCACGATACCGGTCGGCGCGCGTGCGCACCGGCGCGACCGCGCAGGCGACCGTGCGGCCGGGCCGAGCGCAGCGCCGGCCGCCTCAAGCCTGGCGCACGATCAGCAGCGGCACGTCGCAGCGCGCGCCCAGGCGCGCGGTCACCGAGCCGAGCAGCGCGTTTTCCAGCCGGGTCTTGCCGTGGCAGCCGATCAGGAACAGGTCGATCGCTTCGCGGTTGGCGAACTCGGCCAGCGCATCGCCGGGCTTGCCGCCGACCAGCATGTGCTCGGTGGCGGCGATGGCGGCCTGCTTGAGCTTGCGGCGCGCCGGCGCGATCGCCGTCTCGTAGGCTTCGGCGCGCAGTGCGCGCACCTTCTCGTGCGTGAACTCGGTGCTGGTCAGATTGACCAGTGCGGTGCGCAGGTGGATCGGCACCTCGTCGACCACATGCACCAGGTGCAGGGCGAAGTCCGCTCCGAACAGTTCGCGGTGCGCCAGCAGGTAGTCGAGCGCGGCGCGGCTGTCGGCGCTGTCGTCGTAGGCGAGCGCGATCTTGAGCGCGTCTTGCGGCACCGGCCGGGCGTGGCGCAGCAGCAGCACCGGCGTGGCACAGCCGGCGAGCACCGCGCGCGACACCGATCCCATCAGCATCCCCAGGCGCGAACTGCGTCCGTGCGCGCCCATCACGATCAGGTCGCAGCGGTCGGCGGCCGCCTGGCGCACGATGCGTTGCGCCGGGTCGCCGACCGGATGCACGGCCTTGACCGTGATGTGGGCGGCGTGCAGCGCGCGCACCGCCGGCCCCATCAGGCGGCGGCTGACGTCGGCCAGATACTGCGGCACCTCGTCGGCGCCGGCCATCGCGATCACCCGCGGCAGCTTCGGCAGCGGCACGTGCAGCAGGGTGACCCGCAACTCCCCTCGGAACGGCACCGGGCGGGCACAGACGAAGGCGAGCGCCGCCTTGCTGTGTTCGCTGCCGTCGTAGGGAAGGAGAATCCTCATTGCGTGGCTCCGGGGTTCGGTTGGTTGGCCGGGCGCTGCCCGAGCAGGTACTGGAAGGCCTCCATCGGCAGCGGGAACACGATCGTGGAGCCGCGGTCGCCGGCGACCTGGGTCATCGTCTGCAGGTAGCGCAACTGCATCGCCTCGGGCCGCTGCGACAGCATGTGCGCGGCCTCGAGCAGCGCTACCGCCGCCTGCTTCTCGCCGTCGGCGTGGATCACCTTGGCGCGGCGCTCGCGTTCGGCCTCGGCCTGGCGGGCGATTGCGCGCACCATCGATTCGTTCAGATCGACGTGCTTGATCTCGACGTTGGAGATCTTGATGCCCCAGGCGTCGGTGGAGGCGTCGAGGATCTTCTGGATGTCGAGGTTGAGCCGCTCGCGCTCGGCCAGCATGCCGTCGAGTTCGTGCTTGCCGAGCACGCTGCGCAGCGTCGTCTGCGCCAGCTCGCTGGTGGCGACCAGGAAGTTCTCGACCTGGATGATCGCCTTCTGCGGGTCGATGACGCGGAAGAACACGACCGCGCTGACCTTGACCGAGACGTTGTCGCGCGAGATCACGTCCTGCGGCGGCACGTCCAACGCCACCACACGCAGGTCGACGCGCACCATCTGCATCAGTCCTGGAATGACGATCACCATGCCCGGTCCCTTGACCTTCCAGAAGCGGCCGAGCAGGAAGATCACCCCTCGCTCGTACTCGCGCAGGATGCGAAACGACGCGATCGCCAGCAAAACGAGCAGCAGCAGCAGCGTGCCGAGGCCCAGAGGCAGGTCAGGAAGCATGGTGTTCTCCCGTTCGGTTGTCCAACTCGGTTACCAGGGTCAGGCCGTCGACGGCGGTCACGCGTACGCGCGCACCGACCGCCAGCGGCTTCGAACTCTTCACGCGCCAGCGTTCGCCGTGAACGTCGGCCCAACCGCCGTCGGCGTCGACCGCGAACACGATGCCGGTGGCGCCGACCATCTCCTCGACGCCGCTGACCACCGCGCGTTTGCGCGCGCGCAGGGCCATTCCGCCGACGACGATGATCAGCGCCGCGCTCGCCAGTGCCACGGTCAGGATCGCCACCAGCGGGATGCCGAAGCCGGGCACGTCGGTCTCGATCAGCATCAGGCCGCCGGCGATGAAGGCGACGATGCCGCCGATGCCGAAGACGCCGAAGCGCGGCACCAGCACCTCGGTCACCATCAGCGCCGCGCCCAGCAGCAGCAGCACCACGCCGACCCAGTTGACCGGCAGCATGTGCAGCCCGTACATCGCCAGCAGCAGCGAGATCGCGCCGGCCACGCCCGGCACGCCGAAGCCGGGGCTGGTGAACTCGAAGAACAGTCCGTAGACGCCGATCATCAGCAGCACCATGGCCACGGTCGGATTCGACAGCACGGCGAGCGCGCGCGCGCGCCAGTCGGGCTCGATGCGCTCGACCTTGGCCCCGGCCAGCGCCAGCGTCACCTGCTTGTACTTGGTGAGGGCGACCGTGCGGCCGTCGATCTGGCGCAGCAGATCGGGCACGTCGGCGGCGATCAGCTCGATCACGCCGACCTTGAGCGCGTCCTCGGACGGCAGGCTGAGCGCCTCGCGCACCGAGCGCTCGGCGAAGTCGGCGTTGCGGCCGCGCAGCAGCGCCAGCCCGCGGATGAAGGCGGCCGCGTCCTCGACCGCCTTGGCCGCGGCGGCATCGAGCGGGCGTGGCGGCGCCTTGGCGTCCTTGGCCGGCTCGGCCTTGGCGTCCTTGGCCGGTTCGGCCGCCTTGCCCTTGTCGTCGGCCGGCGGTGGTGCTCTACCCGGCATGCCGATCGCCACCGGCGTGGCCGCACCGAGGTTGGTGGCCGGCGCCATCGCCGCGATGTGGCTGGCGTAGACGATGAAGGTGCCGGCACTGGCGGCGCGCGCGCCTTCGGGGGCGACCAGGGTCGCCACCGGCATCGGCGCGGCCAGGATGTCCTTGATGATCGCCCGCATCGAGGTGTCGAGCCCGCCCGGGGTGTCCATCTCGAGGATCGCCAGCGTCGCGCCGCGCTCGCGCGCCCGGGTCAGGCCGCGGTGCACGAAGTCGGCGGTGGCCGGACCGATCAGCCCCTCGATGCGGAACACCAGAACCAGCGGTGCCGCCTCGGCCGCCGGCTCCTGCGCCTGCGTGCCGGTCTGCGGCAGCAGCGCCAGCGCGGCGCCGGTCAGTGCCAAAGCCAGCAGGAACAGGCGATAGAGCAGACGCATCGGCAAGGCTGGCTTCACGGTCGGTTGTTGGGATCGATTGTGCCGCGAACAGCGCTAAAGAGCATACGCAAGCATGTTGTCGGTGCCGGCGATGTCGCCTGTTGACCGAGGTCAGCCGGCGGCACGCTTTGTGCTGGGCACCCGCGCTTGTACCGAGAGCGGTGGCGTGCGACAGTGGGCGCGAGGTGGACGACCGACGGCGCGGGCGTCGGCGATCGCGCAAAGGCGGGGCATGGGCATGGAAAAGAAGCAGATGTTCTCGTTGTGGTACTTCGTCGCCGCCCTGGTGATGCTGCTGCTGCTGCAGGACTACCTGGCGCGCGCCGCGGTCGAGACGATCAACTACAGCGAATTCAAGCAGTTGCTGCGCGATCGCAAGCTCGCCGACATCGTCATCACCGACACCCACATCACCGGCAGCGTGCAGGCGCAGGCGCTGGCCGGCGTGTTGCCGGCGCAGCGCGCCGAGGCGATCGCGCGCGAAGGCGGCCTGCACCGCTTCCGCACGGTTCGCGTCGAAGACCCGCAACTGGTGGCCGACCTGCAGGCGGCCGGGGCCGACTTCGCCGGCCGGGTCGAGGCGCGCTGGCTGGCCACTCTGCTGTCGTGGGTGATCCCGGTGGTGCTGTTCGTGGCGATCTGGCTGTACCTGATCCGGCGCATGGGCATGATGGGCGGCGGCGGCGGGCTGCTGGAGATCGGCAAGAGCAAGGCCAAGGTCTACATGGAAAAGCAGACCGGGGTGACCTTCGCCGATGTCGCCGGCATCGACGAGGCGAAGGAGGAACTGATGGAGATCGTCGAGTTCCTGCGCAACCCGAATCGCTATCGCCGGCTCGGCGGCAAGATCCCGAAGGGGGTGCTGATCGTCGGTGCTCCGGGCACCGGCAAGACGCTGCTCGCCAAGGCGGTCGCCGGCGAGGCCGGCGTGCCGTTCCTGACCATCAGCGGCTCGGACTTCGTCGAGATGTTCGTCGGCGTCGGCGCCGCGCGCGTGCGCGACCTGTTCAAGCAGGCCGAGGAGAAGGCGCCGTGCATCATCTTCATCGACGAACTCGACGCGCTCGGCAAGGCGCGCGGCATAGGCGCCTGGGGCGGCCACGACGAGCGCGAGCAGACGCTCAACCAACTGCTGGTCGAGATGGACGGCTTCGAGTCGAACCGCGGCGTGATCATCATGGCCGCCACCAACCGGCCCGAGATCCTCGACCCGGCGCTGATGCGCCCGGGCCGCTTCGACCGCCACGTCGCCATCGACAAGCCCGACCTCAAGGGCCGGCGCGCGATCCTGCAGGTGCATACGCGCAACGTGCGCCTGGCGCCGCAGGTCGATCTCGAACGGGTGGCGGCGCTGACCCCCGGCTTTGCCGGCGCCGATCTGGCCAACCTGGTCAACGAGGCGGCGCTGCACGCGGCGCGCGAGAGCAAGGAGGCGGTCGACATGAAGGACTTCGACGCCGCCCTCGACCGCATCGTCGGCGGCCTGGAGAAGAAGAACCGGGTGATGAATCCGGTCGAGAAGGAGACCGTCGCCTACCACGAGGCCGGGCACGCGATCGTCGCCGAGTCGCGCCCGCACGCCGACCGCGTGGCCAAGATCTCGATCATCCCGCGCGGCATCGCCGCCCTCGGCTACACCCAGCAGCAGCCGACCGAGGACCGCTACCTGATGAAGCGCAGCGAACTGCTCGACCGCATCGACGTGCTGCTCGCCGGTCGCGTCGCCGAGGAGATCGTCTACGGCGACGTCTCCACCGGCGCCCAGAACGACCTGTCGCGCGCCACCGAGATCGTGCGCAGCATGGTCGCCCGCTACGGCATGAGCGCCGAGCTCGGCCTGGCGACCTTCGAGGAGCCGCGCAGCGCGCCGTTCCTGCACACGCCGCTGCCGGAGAGCGTGCGCAACTACAGCGAGCGCACGGCGCAGGCGATCGACGCCGAGGTGCGTACGCTGCTCGCCGATGCCCAGGGGCGCGTGCGCGCCACGCTCATCGAGCGGCGCGCGCAGCTCGATGCGCTGGCGCGCCGGCTGCTGGAGGTCGAGGTGATGGACCGGGCGGCGCTGCTCGAGCTGCTGGCCGCGACATCGGCGAGCGCCGAAGCGGCGCCGCGGCGCCCGGCAACCGCGCCGGCCGGCGACGGCGAGACCGTGCGCGGCTGAGCGGCCGGCAACGCGGACTAGCCGCCGCCGACCACGATCAGCGGCCGGCGCGAGATCTGCAGCAGCGCGCTGGTGACCGAGCCGAGCAGCGCCTGGCCGACCGCCCCCAGGCCGCGCGGGCCGACGACGATCGCGTCGGCGCCGGTTTCGTCGGCGCGCGCCAGCAGGGTGGTCACGGTCTCGCCGGTGCATACGCGCGACTCGACCCGGGCGCTGGTCGGCGGTAGCGCCGCGCGCACCGTCTCGAGCGCGGTCTGGCCGATGCGCTCGCGCCAGGCGCCGCCGCCGGCGGCCGGCAGCGGCGCAATCGGCGGCTGCACCGCCACCAGTTCCAGATCGACCTCGCCGAAGCGCAGCGCGTGGTGCGCGGCCCACTGGGCGGCGACGAGCGCGCTGGGCGAGGCGTCGACCGCCACCAACAGGCGCAGTCGCTTGCCCAGCGCCGGCGGGCAGGGCGCCTGCGGCGGCGCGAGCCACACCGGCACGGTGCTGGTCTGGGTGACGCGCAGCGCCACCGAGCCGAGCAGCAGACCGGCGAGCGGCGTCAGGCCGCGGCTGCCGATGACGATCAGATCGGCGCGCTGGCGCTGCGCCTCGGCAACGATGGTCGCTGCCGGCTCGCCGATGCGCACCGCCGCCTCCCACGCCAGTGCGCCGCCGGCGAACAGTTCGCGCGCCTCGGCAAGCTGGGGCTCGCCGACCCGGGTCAGCGCGCGCTCGACGGCGCCGGCCTCGGAATCGGCCATCTGCCAGGCATGCGGCAGCGGCGGCGCCGCGGCCAGCAGCAGCGCATGCAGCGGTCGCTCGGCGCCGCCCTGCCAGCCGGCCCAGCAGCGGGCGGCGGCGAGCGCGGTGTCGGAGCCGTCGATGGCGATCAGCACGCGCAGGGGTGTAGTCATGGGCCTCTCCCAGGAAGTCAGAACCGTCGCGCGACGCGGCGCGCCAGCAGGGCGAGCGCGGCGAAGCCGCCGAGCAGCACCAGCACGAACAGCAGGCGCCGGTCCTCGACCAGCGCCAGGCCGAGATACACCGACCAGAGCGCAAACGGCAGCTCCGACATCAGCAGCACCGGCACCAGCTTCAGGTACGGATAGCGCAGCACGCCGAGAACGATGCTCGGCGCCTCGGCCGGCAGCGCGGTCTTGATCAGCGCCACCTCGAACACGCTCATCTGCGCCGACAGCACGTTGCCGAGCCGGTCGAGCTCGCGCTCGGAGACGAAGTACTCGGTCACGCGGCGGCCAAGGAAGCGGCCGATGCCGTAGGCGAGGTGGCCGCCGAGAAACCAGCCGAGCATCAGCAGCGCGAAGGTCTCGGCCTCGCCCCAGGCGTGCACCGCCACCGGCACCAGGGCGATGCTGGAGAAGAACATCAGGATCGCCGAGAAGCCGGCCAGCGCGACGAACACCAGGCGGCTGGAGATCGGATGGCGCTCGGCGAACTCCTTGGTGAACTCGAGGGCATCGACGAACGCCGCCTGCAGCGATGCCGACAGCCACAGCAGCGCGACCACGGCGAAGATCACCGCGAACAGCAGTGCGTGGCGGCGGACCGGATCCTGGATCACGCCGCGAGCTTAGGCGATGGCTGCGGCGCGCGCCTTGATCCAACCGCGAGCCGGCGCCGGCGCGCCACCGCGCGGCGTCGGTCGGCGCGGTTCGCGGCCGGTTACTTCAGCCAGCCCTTGCGCTTGAAGAACCAGAACGGCACCGCCACCGCCACCAGCATCATCGCCAGCGACATCGGGTAGCCCCAGACCCAGCGCAACTCGGGCATGTGCTCGAAGTTCATGCCGTAGATGCTGGCGATCAGGGTCGGCGGCAGCATCGCCACGGCAGCCACCGAGAAGATCTTGACCACCTTGTTCTGGTTGACGTTGATGAAGCCGATGATCGCGTCCATCAGGAAGTTGATCTTGTCGAAGATGAACGCGGTGTGCGTGTCGAGCGAGTCGATGTCGAGGCGGATCTGCTGCGCCAGCTTGGCGCTGGCCTTGTCCATCCGTTGCTCGCGCGTCAGGTAGGACAGCACACGCCGGCTGTCCATCAGGTTGCGCCGGATCGTGCCGTTCAGATCCTCCTGGCGCGCCAGGCGGGTGATGAACTCGGCCGCCTCCTCGTCGGTGCCGCGGCGCTCGGCCAGCACCCGGCCGCTGATTTCCTTGAGCTCGCCGTGCACCGCCTCGAGCACGTCGGCCGAGTACTCGGCGTCGAGCGCGTACAGGTCCAGTAGCAGCGTCAGCGCGCCGCCGTCGGGCACCGGCCGGCCGCGGCAGCGCAGCCGCTGCAGGCGCAGGATCGGCACGTCCTCCTCGTGCAGCGTGACCAGCAAGTTGTGTCGCAGAGCCATGCGCACCGGCACGATCTCGCACTGCAGGTGACCGCCGGCGAGGAAGTCCGAGCGCAGGTACAGCGTTGCGCCTTCCTCGTAGATGCGCGCGCTCGCCTCGATGTCCTCGTCTTCCTCGACCGCCTCGGTGTCGATGCCGAGCGCATCGCGCAGCCAGGCGCGCTCGGTCTCGTCGGGGGCGACCGCGTCGACCCAGACCAGGCCGCCGGCGGCCAACTCGGAAGCGAGGCCGATCGTCGCCGACTTCAGGCGCGCGTCTTCGACCTTGAACAGGTAAATCATCGTTGCCTCGACCAGGATCGGGCCGCAGCGGTCGGGCAGCGCGCGCCGCCGCGCGCTCAGCGGCCGGCGGCGAACGGCTTGACCCAGCGGAACACGCGCATCGGCGGCACGTTGCGCCACTCCCAGTGCTGGCCGGGCTCACCCAGGTGGCGGGCGAAGTAGGTCGCCACGTGCGGCCGCAACTGGTAGGCGACGACGCGACCGCCCGGCGCCAGACACGACTCGACCGCGGCCGCGACCTGGCGCGCCGCCTCTGGCGGCAGGGTGGAGAACGGGATGCCGGAGACCACCACGTCCGGCGCCGGCAACGACCACTGCGCCAGGTGCTCGGCCAGCGCCTCGGCGCGGCCGGCCTGCACGATCAGGCGGGTATCGTCGATGCGCCGGCGCAGGCGCGCGCTGAAGGTCGCATTCAGCTCGACCGCGAGCAGTCGCGCATGCGGTGCCATCGCCCGCAGCATCGCACGCGTCGTGCCGCCGGTGCCCGGGCCGAGTTCGACCACGCAGCGCGCGTGCCCGAGATCGGCCGCGCGCACCACGCGCTGCTCTAGAAACACCGAACTCGGCACGACCGAGGCGACCTCCAGCGGCCGCGCCATGAAGCCGCTCAGAAACGCCAGGCTGTCGGCCAGGCGCGAGGTCTGCGCCCGGCGCCGCTGTGGCTCGACATAGGCGGCCGTCATCGGCTCGGCACTGCGGTGCACGGCGACCGCTTGCTTTCTCGATTCTTGTGGCACGTGGGCTCCCTCAAGGTCCGGTCGGATTCTGGCTGCGAAGTCGGTAGGCCAGCGGCGGACTGCTGCGCCGCCGCGCGCAAGCGGCGCACAGTAGCACCAGCCGCAAGCGGCGCGCGAGCCCTGGCCGGCACCGCCGCGTCGATCGCCGTCAACGTCTGACGCCGATCATTGCCGCGCCATCGGGCTGGCCGGCACTTCCGGTTCGCCGCAGTGGCGGGCGATGTGCTGGCGCGCCGCCTCGCGCAGGCGCACGGCGGCCTCCCAGTCGGCGCCGGTCGGTGCGATCGGTGCGCCGAAGTTGACCGTGACCGCGGTCGGTCGCGGCCGCCAGGTGCCGGCCGGCCACAACCGGCGCGTGCCGTCGATCGCCACCGGCACCACCGAGGCGCCGGCCGCCGCGGCGGCACTGAAGGCACCCATGCGCAGCGGCCGCAGGCCGGGGGCGCGCACGAAGGTGCCCTCGGCGAACACGAACAGACGGTCGCCGGCGCGCACCACGTCGGTCAGCTGGCGGGCGTCGGCGACGCTGGCGCGGACCTCGAAGCGCTCGACGTAACGGGTGTGCAGCCGGTCCAGTGCGAAGCGCAGCAGTCGCGTGTTCAGAAGCTCGCGCTTGGCGACGAACACCACCGGCTGCGGCAACACCGCGGTCATCAGCAATCCGTCGAGGAAGCTCGCATGATTGGCGACGAACACCGCCTGCGCCGCCATGTGCTCGGCCCCGTGCAGTGTCAGGCGCACGCCGCCGGCGGCCAGCAGCAGCCGGATCGCGCCACGACACAGGCGCCAGCTCGGCGCGCCGGCCGGCGTCACCACCAGCGCGGCGAGCAAAGCGGCGGCGATCAGCGCGAACAGGCTCCAGGCGTAGAGCGCGTACAGCGTCTGCGCCGCCTCGCGACCGCCGCGATCGAGCCAACCGCCGGCCGCCGACAGCGCCAGTCGCAGCAACTGCAGCCAGGCCGGGCGGCCGGCGGCGCCGAGTTCGCCCGCCTGCCAGGCGTCGCGCGTGGCGGCGCGGCGGATCTTGCCGCTCGAAGTCTTGAGCACGCTGTGCGGCGGTGCCAGCACTACTTCGTCGGCGGGCGTGCCGAGCAGGGCGAGCGCGCGCTCGTTGATCGCGCGCACCAGCACCTCGCGCGCCGGCGCGTCGCCGGCGCGGGTCTCGGCCACCACCACCAGGCGCTCGGTGCCGGCGGCCGGATCGCGGCTGCCGAACACCGCCACGCAACCCTTGCGCACGCCCGGCAGCAGGCCGACCGCCTCCTCGAGCTCGTAGGGGTAGAGGTTGTGGCCGGCGCGGATGATCACGTCCTTGACGCGGCTGGTCGGCACCAGCTCGCCGTCGGCGAGGTAGCCGAGGTCGCCGGTGTCGTGCCAGCCGTCGCGCAGCAGTTGCGCGCTCGCCTGCGGATTGCGGTAGTAGCCGGCGGTGGCCGACGGACCGCGGAACTCGATGCGGCCGACGCGCCGTTCGGCCAGGGTGCGCCGCTCGCCGTCGACCACGCGCAGCTCGTGGCCGGGCAGCGGCGGCCCGCACAGCGCGAAGCGCAGCGGCTGCGGGTCGTCGGCGCCGGCCGGTTCGGCGCGGCCGTGGCGGCTGAAGGCGGCGCGCGCTACGCGGTCGATGCGCGGACCGCCTCCGGGCCGCGGCACGGCCAGGCCGACCGCGCATTCGGCCAGCCCATACACCGGGGTCATCGCCTGCGGCGAAAAGCCGTGCGCGGCGAAGCGCTGCGCGAAGCGCTCGATCGTCTCCGGGCTGACCGGTTCGGCGCCGTTGGCGCACAGCCGCCACGACGACAGGTCGAGCCCGGCGTAGTGCTGCGCGTCGTAGTGGCGCAGCAGCAGTTCGAAGGCGAAGTTGGGCGCCGCGCTGACGCTGCCGCGCTGGCGGTGGATCGCCCACAGCCAGCGGCCGGGCCGCGCCAGGAAGGCGAGCGGCGACATCAGCACCAGCGGGCAGGCGTTGTACAGGCTGCCCATCCAGGTGCCGATCAGTCCCATGTCGTGGTACAGCGGCAGCCAGCTCACGCAGACGTCGGCCGGACTGAGCTCGACGCGCTCGCTCCAGGCGCGGATGTTGGCCATCACGTTGCCGTGCGTGAGCATCACGCCCTTCGGGTTGCCGGTGCTGCCCGAGGTGTACTGCAGCAGCGCCAGCTCGGCGGCGGGCGCGCCGGCGCCGGGCCGCACGCCCGCGCTCGCCAGCTCGTCGGTCGTGAGCACCGCCGCCAGCGACGGTACCTGCGGCCGCATCAGCCGCGCCAGCGGCGCCACCTGCGGTACCGTGATCAGCACGCGCGCCTCGCAGTTGGCGAGGATCGTCGCGTGCCGGCGCATGTGGTCCTCGAGCTGCGACGGCCGCGCCGGCGGATACAGCGGCACCGGCACCGCGCCGGCCAGTTGTGCGCCGAGGAAGCAGGCAAAGAACTCCAGCCCGGTGGGCAGCATCAGCGCCACCGGCGCGCCCTCGACATCGTGGTGGCGCAGCGCGGCGGCGATCGCGTTGGCCGAGCGCTGCAGTTCGCCGTAGGTCAGTTCGCGCTGCGGCTCGGCTTCGTCGTCGGCGAGCAGGCGGATGTGCACGCGGTCGGCGTGCCGCTCGACGTGCCAGGCGAGCGCCTCGGCCAGGGTCGCGGCCGCGGCGGGCGTGTCGGCGGCGATCGCCGGCGCCAGCGGCGCCGGCGCGCTGACCGCCGGCATCAGCGCCGGCGCCGCGCCGCGCAACGCCGCCAGCAGATCGCCGACGGTCTCGGCCTCGGCCAGCAGCCGTTCCGGCAGGCGCACGCCGAAGCGGCTTTCGACGCGCATCAGCAGTTCGACCCGGGCGAGGCTGTCGATCGCCAGATCGCGTTCGATCGAGCAGGCGAGCGTGGCGTGTCGCGCTCGCCCAGGATCGAGTTCGCGGGCCAGCGCTTCCACGAGAGCCAGCAGGCGCTGTTCGGCCTGGTCGGCCACAGGGCGGTCGTCGAGCATCAAGGCTTGGCCTCCGCTAGGGCCGCGGCAGTGGCCGCGCGCGCCCGCGAGTCTGCTCGGAGCCGGCGACCGCCGCAATCGTGGCCGGTAATACCCGGATCAACTCCCGGACGGCCTCGCGCTCCGGGAAAACCCACAGCGGCCGCCCTGCGCGGGCCGAGCGGCCGAGGTCAGCGCCGGTGGCCGACCGGCAGGATCATCATCGGCCGCTCGTCGGTGCGCAGCGCCACAACGGTGCTCACGCGCGGATCGTCGAAGGCGCCGACGGCGACGCTGCCGAGTCCGAGAGCGACCGCCTGCAGCAGCAGGTTCTGCGCCGCGTGGCCGACTTCCATGTGCACGTACATCAGTCCGCGCCGGCCGTAGCGGCGCGTGGTGCGCTCCGGCACCGCCGCCAGCACGACCGAGGCCGGCGCCCGCGCCACCCAGCGCTGGCCGAGCGCGGCGGCGGCCAGCGCCGCGCGCGGGTCGCCGGCGCTGACCGGCTCCAGGCGATGGCCGTCGGGCCGGTAGCGGTAGACGCCGGCCGGCAGTCCGGTGACCGAGCCGACCGCGACATAGACCTCGAGCGGATAGAGCGCCCCGGCCGACGGCGCCGTGCGCAGGCCGCCGGCGCCGCTGATGCCCTGTGCGGCCCACAGCAGTTGCGAGAGCTCGGCGAGCGCCAGCGGCCGCTCGGTGTAGCTGCGCACC
>Ga0208609_100407_pt1 | contig 16951 bp, 12 predicted proteins | sample SubbioR11_8A_Apr_FD_184813 | JGI IMG/M metagenome (GOLD analysis project Ga0208609, IMG submission 184813) | Serpentinite rock and fluid subsurface biosphere microbial communities from McLaughlin Reserve, California, USA - CR11_8A_Apr (SPAdes) | ecosystem: Environmental > Terrestrial > Deep...
CGCCGCCAGCCGCAGCAGCACCGGGTTGCGGCGCCGGCGCAGCGCGACGTTGTGCGCCGGCATTCGCGTCTTCACCAGTTCGGCCTCGCGCAGCAGCGCGCCGACCTCGCCGGCGGTCTCCTGCCACTCGAGGCGGCAGACCTGCTGCGCCAGCTTCGCCTCGCGGGCGCTGCCGTGGTCGGCGCTGAAGTGCGCCAGGATGCGCGTGCGCAGCGCCAGGCTCTTGCCGATGTAGATCGGATGCGCGTTCAGGCCGTAGAACAGATAGACGCCCGGGGTGTCGGCAATGCCTTCGAGAGCATCGGCGGCAAGCATCGGCGGCGTGCTGTCGCGCGCCAGCAGCGTGCGCAACGCACCGTCGACCTCGGCCGGCGGCCGCCGCTCGGCCAGCCGCTGCACGAAGCGCCACAGCAGGCGCGCGTCGCCGAGCGCGCGGTGACGGCCGGCGCCGTCCAGGCCGTAGCGGGCGACGATCGCGTCCAGGCTGTGCGGGCTGCGCTGCGGATCGAGCAGGCGCGACAGGCGCACCGTGCACAGCGTCCTGGCGCGCCACGGAATCGACAGGCGCGCGAACTCGGCCTTCAGGAAACCGTAGTCGAAGCGCGCGTTGTGGGCGATGACGAGCGCCTCGCGCAGCCGCTCGAGCAGTTCGTCGGCGATGTCGGCGAAGCGCGGCGCCGCGCGCACCATCTCGTTGCTGATCCCGGTCAGCCACTGGATCTCGGCCGGGATCGGCCGCTCGGGATTGATCAGCGTGCTCCACTCGGACACGCGCGCGCGCTCGCCGTCGAACTCGACGCTGACGATGCCGATCTCGGTGATCCGCTCGCGCGCCGCCGAGGTGCCCGTGGTCTCGAGGTCGACGAATGCGCAGCGGCGCTGCGCCAGCGATGCGAGTGCGAATGTCATTGAGGTGAGCGGGCCGCGTCCGCTGCGTGCCGGCCAGCAGCGCCGTCCAGTGTAGAAGCAGGCACCGGCCGCGGGCATACTGGCGGCCGCACCGCACCGCTGCGCGGCCACGAGCGCGCGCCGCCGCCGATCGCGGCCCGACCGGCCGCGGGCTCAGGGAGACCGGGATGAAGACGCTCGCCGACGACCGCGCCACCACCGCCGACGGCGCCGTGCTCGACGCGGTCGCGGCGCACGCGTGCCAGCAGGTGCCGCCGGGCGAACGCGCGCTGCTGGCGGCCTTCGTCGGCCAGTACTACCGCCAGGTCGACCCCGAGGAGTTGGCCGCGCTCAGCGTCGAGGATCTGGCCGGCGCGGCTCTGTCGCACTGGCAGTTCGGCCGCGTGCGTGCGCCGGCCGAGAGCGGCCGCGCGCGCGTGCGCGTGCTTAGCCCCTCGGCGGCCGAGCACGGCTGGACCTCGCGCCACACGGTGATCGAGGTGGTCAACGACGACATGCCGTTCCTGGTCGACTCGGCGTCGCTGGAAGTGAGCCGGCAGGCGCTGACGCTGCACCTGATCGTGCATCCGGTGCTGGCGGTCGAGCGCGACGCCGCCGGCGCGGTGCTGCGACTGGCGGCGCGCCACGAGGCGCCCGAGTGGCCGCGCGAGTCGTGGATGCACATCGAGGTCGACCGCCTGCTCGATGCCGCCAGCCGCCAGCAACTGGCGGCCGGCATCGAGCGCGTTCTGGCCGACGTGCGCGCGGCCACCGCCGACTGGCAGGCGATGCGCGAGCGGCTGCGCGAGGCGATCGACGAAGTCGCGCGCGTGCCCGAGGCGGCGCGCCCGGCGCAGGACGAGACGCGCCGGTTCCTCGAGTGGCTGCGCGACGATCATCTGCTGCTGCTCGGCTACCGCGGCCACGAGCTGCTGGCGCGCGACGGCGAGGACCTGCTGCGGCCGCTGCCCGGCACCGGGCTCGGCATCCTGCGCGACGGCGACGAGCAAGGCGGCGACGCCGTGCTGCCGGCGGCGGCGCGGGCGCTGGCGCGCGCCGCCACGCCGATCGTCGTCATGACCAAGTCGAACCTGCGCGCGACCGTGCACCGCCAGGGCTACGTCGACTACATCGGCGTCAAGCGCTACGACGCCGCCGGCGCGGTGGCCGGCGAGCATCGTTTCCTCGGCCTGCTGACCTCGACCGCCTACAGCGAGCGCGTGGCCGACATTGCGCTTTTGCGCGGCAAGGTGGCGGCGGTGGCGGCGCGCGCCGGGCTGGCGCCCGACTCGCACCTGGGCAAGGCGCTGGCGCACATCCTCGAGATCTATCCGCGCGACGAGCTGTTCGCGATCGGCGTCGACGAGCTCTACGACACCGCGCTCGGCATCCTGCGCCTGGGCGCCCGCGCGCGGCTGCGGCTGTTCGTCCGCCGCGATCCCTTCGACCGCTTCGTCTCCTGCCTGATCTACGTGCCGCGCGAGAACTACGGCACCGAGCTGCGGCGCAAGTTCATCGACCTGTTGAGCGCCGCCTTCAACGGCGTCTCGGCCGACTTCGACGTCCTGCTCACCGACGCCGTGCTGGCGCGGATCCACATCACGGTGCGCACCGAGCCCGGCCGGATCCCGCCCTTCGACCGGCGCCAACTCGAGGCGCGCCTGGCGCAGGCGGCGCGCCGCTGGGACGACGAGCTGCGCGAGGCGCTGATCGACGCCGTCGGCGAGGCGCGCGGCGCCCAGTTGCTCAAGCGCTGGCAGCGCGCCTTTCCGGCCGCCTACCGCGAGCGGGTGAGCGCGCGCGCGGCGGTCGCCGACCTCGCCCGCATCGACGCCCTGGCCGACGGCCAGGCGGCGTTCGCGCTGTACCGGCCGCTGGGCGCCGACGGCAACCGGCTCGGCTTCAGGATCTTTCGCGCCGGCCGCCCGGTGGTGCTGTCGGCGAGCCTGCCGATGCTCGAACGCATGGGCGTGCTGGTGCTCACCGAGCACCCGGCGCAACTGCTGCCGGAATCCGGCGCGCCGGTGTCGATCCACGACTTCGAGCTGCAGGCCGAGTGCGCCGACCTCGACATCGACGCCCTGCGGCCGCTGTTCGAGGATGCCTTCGCGCGCGTGATGGACGGCGCCATCGACAACGACGACTTCAACCGCCTGGTGCTGCGCGCGCAGTTGCCGGCCGACGAGATCGTCGTCCTGCGCGCCTACGCCAAGTACCTGAAGCAGGCCGGCTTCGCGCTCAGCCAGGCGGCGATCGCCGCGGCGCTGGCCGAGCATCCGCAGGTGGCGCGGCAACTGCTCGCGCTGTTCAAGCTGCGCTTCGACCCGCGCCTGCCGGCCGCCACGCGCAGCCGCGAGGCGCCGGCGCGGCTGGCGGCGATCGAGGCGGCGCTGGAGGACATCGCCAACCTCAACGAGGACCGCGCGCTGCGCCAGATGCTGGCGCTGATCCAGGCCACCCTGCGCGTGAACTTCTGGCGCCGCGACGGCCACGGCCGGCCGCGGCCGTATCTGAGCTTCAAGCTCGATCCGGCGCGCGTGCCGGGCCTGCCCGAGCCGCGGCCGATGTTCGAGATCTTCGTCTACGGCACGCGCTTCGAGGCCGTGCACCTGCGCGGCGGCAAGGTGGCGCGCGGCGGCCTGCGTTGGTCGGACCGGCCCGACGACTTCCGCACCGAGGTGCTCGGCCTGCTCAAGGCGCAGATGGTCAAGAACGCGGTGATCGTGCCGGTCGGCTCCAAGGGCGGCTTCGTGCTGAAGAAGGCGCCGCCGGCCGCCGACCGCGAGGCGCTGCTGGCCGAGGCCGTGGCCTGCTACCAGGACTTCCTGCGCGGGCTGCTCGATCTGACCGACAACATCGCCGGCGGCCAGGTGGTGCCGCCGCCGGACACGGTGCGCCACGACGGCGACGACCCTTACCTGGTGGTCGCCGCCGACAAGGGCACCGCGACCTTCTCCGACTACGCCAATGCCGTCAGTCGCGAGTACGGCCACTGGCTCGGCGACGCCTTCGCCTCGGGCGGCTCCGCCGGCTACGACCACAAGAAGATGGGGATCACCGCGCGCGGCGCCTGGGAGAGCGTCAAGCGCCACTTCCGCGAGCTGGGCGTCGACACGCAGACGACCGACTTCAGCGTCGCCGGCATCGGCGACATGTCGGGCGACGTGTTCGGCAACGGCATGCTGCTGTCCAAGCACATCAGGCTGGTGGCCGCCTTCGACCACCGGCACGTGTTCGTCGACCCCGATCCCGATCCGGCGCGAAGCTGGGACGAGCGCCAGCGGCTGTTCGATCTGCCGCGCTCGTCGTGGGCCGACTACGACGCGCGACTGCTATCGGCCGGCGGCGGCGTCTGGAGCCGCAGCGCGAAGTCGATCGCGATCTCGCCGCAGGCGGCGCGCGTGTTGGCGGTCGATGCCAAGGCGCTGACGCCGAACGAGCTGATCAACGCGATCCTCAAGGCCCCGGTCGACCTGCTCTACAACGGCGGCATCGGCACCTACGTGAAGGCGTCGAGCGAGTCGCACGCCGAGGTCGGCGACCGCGCCAACGACGCGATCCGCGTCGACGGCCGCGAACTGCGCTGCAAGGTCGTCGCCGAAGGCGGCAACCTCGGCTGCACGCAGCGCGGTCGCATCGAGTACGCGCTCGCCGGCGGCCGCATCAACACCGACGCGATCGACAACTCGGGCGGCGTCGACACCTCCGACCACGAGGTCAACATCAAGATCCTGCTCGACTGCGCGATCGCCGACGGCGAGCTCACCGACAAGCAGCGCAACGCCCTGCTGGCGCAGATGCAAGACGAGGTCGCCACCCTGGTGCTGCGCGACAACATCTACCAGACGCAGGTGCTGTCGGTGGCCGGTCGCGCCGGCGTGCGCCTGCTCGACCAGCAGCAGCGGCTGATCCGCTTTCTCGAGCGCAAGGGGCGGCTGAACCGCGCCCTCGAGCACCTGCCCGGCGACGACGAGTTCGCCGAACGCAAGGCGCGCGGCATCGGCCTGACCAGCCCCGAGCGCGCGGTGCTGCTCGCCTACGCCAAGCTGTGGCTGTACGACGAGTTGCTCGCCTCGAGCCTGCCCGACGACCCCTGGGTCGCCGGCGCGCTCGAGCGCTACTTCCCGAGCGCGCTGCGCGCGCGCTTCGCGCCGCTGATGCCACGCCACCCGCTGCGGCGCGAGATCGTCGCCACGCACGTGGTCAACAGCATGCTCAACCGCGTCGGCGCCACCTTCGTGCACCGGGTGCTCGACGGCAGCGGCCGCGAGCCGGCGCAGATCGTGCGCGCCTACCTGCTCACGCGCGAAAGCTTCGGCCTGGTGCCGATGTGGCTCGAGATCGACGCCCTCGACGCGCTCGTGCCCGACGCGGTGCAGGCGGCGCTGCTGCTCGAACTCGGCCGGCTGACGCTGCGCGCGACCACCTGGTTCCTGCGTTCGCCGCGGCGCCTGGCCGAGCCGATCGGCGCCACCGTCGGCCGCTTCGGCCCGGCGGTGGCGGCACTGGCCGCGCGCGAGGTGGCGCGGCGCGCCGAAGCGAGCGCCGGCGAAGACCCGGACCGGCGCTGGATCGACGCCGGGGTGCCGGCGCAACTCGCGCATCGGGTGGCCTGCGCGCAGGCGATGGTGGCCGCGCTCGACATCGCCGAGACCGCGGAAGCGGTCGGCCGGCCGGTCGCGCAGGTGGCCGACGCCCACGTCGCGATCGGCGAGCGGCTCGGCCTGGGCCGATTGCGCAGCCTGATCGCGGCGCTGCCCTCCGACGGCCACTGGGAGGGGCGCGCCAAGGGCGCGCTCGGCGACGAGCTGGCGAGCCTGCAGCAGGCGTTCACCGCCGAGGCACTGCGCGCTGCCGGCGACGGCGACGATCCGCTCGCGCGCTGGGCGCGCGAGCGCGCCGGCGCGCTGGCGCGCGCGCAGCGGCTGGCCGCCGATCTGGCCGAGGTGCGCAGCCCCGATCTGGCGGTGCTGCTGGTGGCGCTGCGCGAGTTGCGCGCGCTGCTCTGAGCGGCGCGCGCGAGGGCGCACCGGGCCTGCGACCCGTGCCCGCCGCCGCTGGCGCGGGCGAGGCGCAGCGCCGGCGGCGGCGCGCGCAGTACAGTCGCGCACAGCCTCCGACCGCAACCCGCGCATGCACCCCACGCCTGGCGATCGCCTGACGCCGACCGCGGTCGGCGTCGTCTCGCGCGCCTGGGTGATCGCGCTCGTGCTGCGCGTGCCGGCGCTCAGCGACGCCGAGCGCCGGCAGCTGGTCGATCAGCTCTGCGAGTACCAGCCGCCGCGCCGGCACGGCTTGCGCAACCAGTTCATCGCCTGGGCGGCGCTGCTCGGCTCGGCGATGGTGTTCAGCGCCGCCGGACTGCCCGGTTGGGCGGGTTTCGCGCTGGCGCTGGCGCTGCTCGTCGCGCTGGCGCGCCGGCTGGCGGTGCAGGCGCTGCGCTGGCGGCTCGAGCAGTTGCTGGCGCAGGCCGGACGTTCGGCGGCACCCCGCGGGCCGTCGCCCTGAGCCGGCACGACTGCGGCGGCGTCAGTCGCGCAGGCGAAACCGCTTGAGCAGCAGCGAGTTGGTCACCACCGACACGCTGCTGAAGGCCATCGCCGCGCCCGCCACCATCGGCGTGAGCAGCCCGAAGGCGGCCAGCGGGATGCCGACGACGTTGTAGACGAAGGCCCAGAACAGGTTCTGGCGGATCTTGGCCACGGTCGCGCGCGAGATCGCGATCGCCTCGGCCACCAGGCGCGGATCGCCGCGCATCAGCGTCACGCCGGCGGCGTGGATCGCCACGTCGGTGCCGGTGCCCATGGCGATGCCGAGATCGGCCGCGGCCAGCGCCGGCGCATCGTTGATGCCGTCGCCGACCATCGCCACGCGGCGCGCGCGCACGCCGGCCTGCTTGAACGCCGCCACCACGCGCGCCTTGTCCTGCGGCAGCACCTGCGCGCGCACGTCGTCGATGCCGAGCTCGCGCGCCACCCGGCGCGCCGCGCCTTCGTTGTCGCCGGTGACGAGCGCGGTCGACAGCCCGGCGCGGTGCAAGGCCGCCACCGCCGCGCGCGCGCCGGGCTTGGCTTGATCGGCAAAGGCAAAGAGCGCAATCGGCAGCCAGCCCGACGCGCCCTGGCGCGCCAGCCACGACACCGTATGCCCGTCGGCCTGAAGCCGTTCGGCGCGCGCGGCCAGCGGCGCCAACTCCACGCCCAGCTCGCCCATCCAGCGCGCCTGCCCGAACACGTACCGCTCGCCGTCGATCACCGCCTCGACCCCGCGCCCCGCCACCACCCTCGCCTGCTCCGCCCGAAAATCGGGGTCAGATTCCGATTTCTTCGGGCCGGGCGCATCTGTCTCGAAATTGGAATCTGACCCCGATTTTCTGAGTGCGTCGGCGAGAGGGTGGGTGCTGGCGGCGTTGACAGCCACCGCGAGCGCAAGCGCGCGAGCGCGCGGCACGGCGATCGTTTCGAGCGCGACCAGGCGCGGCTTGCCTTCGGTCAGGGTGCCGGTCTTGTCGAACACGACCACGTTCAGCTCGCGCGCGATCTCGATCGCTTCGATGTCCTTGATCAGGATCCCGCGCCGCGCCGCCACGCCGGTGCCGACGATGATCGCCGCCGGCGTGGCCAGCCCGAGCGCGCACGGGCAGGCGATCACGAGCACGCTCACGGCGCTGATCAGCGCCGTCTCGAACGAGGCGCCGGCCGCGAGCCAGCCGGCGACGGTGGCCAGCGCCACCACCAGCACCACCGGCACGAACACGGCGGCGACGCGGTCGACCGTGCGCTGGATCGGCGCCTTCGCACCCTGCGCGTCCTCGACCAGGCGGATGATCTGCGCCAGCATGGTCTCGGCGCCGATCGCCGTGGTCTCGATCTCGAGCCGGCCGCTGCTGTTGAGCGCGCCGGCGACCACCTTGTCGCCGGCGCCCTTGTCGACCGGCAAGCTCTCGCCGGTGAGCATCGACTCGTCGACCGCGCTGGCGCCGGCGCGGATCACGCCGTCGACCGCGATCCGTTCGCCGGCCAGCGCGATCACCAGATCGCCGCGGCGCACCTGCTCGATGGCGACTTCGCTTTCGCGGCCGTCGCGCAGCACGCGCGCCAGCGCCGGCCGCAGGCGGCCGAGCAGGCGGATCGCCTCCGAGGTCTGATGCTTGGCGCGCGCCTCCAGCCACCGGCCGAGCAGCACGAGCGCGATGATCACCGCCGCCGCCTCGAAGTACAGGTGCGGCTCGTGGCCGGCGTGCGCGTCCCACCACAGGTACAGCGACAGCCCGTAGGCGGCGAGCGTGCCGAGCGACACCAGCAGGTCCATGTTGCCGGCGCCGGCGCGCACCGCCTTCCAGGCGGCGACGTAGAAGCGGCGCGCGAACCAGAACTGCACCGGCGTGGCGAGCAGCCACTGCAGCCAGGCGGCCAGCTTCCAGTCGAGTCCGAACGGCGCCACCAGCATCGGCGCCACCAGCGGCGCGGCCAGCAGCAACGCCAGCGCCGCATCGCGGCCGAGCGCGGCCGCCGGGTCGGCGCGCGGCGCGGTCTCGGCCGAGGCGAAGCGCGCGCCGTAGCCGGCGCGTTCGACCGCCGCCAGCAGCGCGCCGCGATCGAGCGTGGACAGCGCCTCGACGGTCGCCGTCTCGCTGGCCAGGTTCACGCCCGCGCCGATCACGCCCGGCACCGCCGCCAGCGCCTGCTCGACGCGGCCGACGCAGGTGGCGCAGGTCATGGCCTCGATCTGCAGCCGGTGCACGACTGCCGGCACCTGGTAGCCGGCGCGATCGACCGCGCGCCGCAGCGCCTCGAGATCGAGCGATTCGCCCTCGACCGCGGCCGACTCGGTGGCCAGATTGACCGCCGCCTTGCGCACGCCCGGCACCGCGGCGAGCGCCTTTTCCACGTGCGCCACGCAGGCGGCGCAGCTCATGCCCTGCACCGGCAACAGCAGTCGTGCCGGCGCCGCGGTGTCGGCAAGGGTTCGCTGGGCGGCCTGGTCCATGGTCGTGGGTACCGACCCGCGCCGCGCGGGCATTGGGAGCGCCGGCGGCGAGTCCGGCCGGCGCCCGGGGCGTTCAGGCGGCGCGAGGCCCGAGTATGCGCCGCCGGCGGCAGGCGCCGCCGGCGCTCACAGCGCTCCGATGAAGTCGCGCTTGCCGAGTTCGACGCCGGCGTGACGCAGGATCGCGTAGACGGTGGTCGTGTGGAACCAGAAGTTGGGCAGCGCCATCGCGAGCAGGTAGTGCATCGCCTCGAAGGTCTTGTCTTCGCCGCGCATCGTCACCGTCACGCTGCGTCCGGGGGCGGCGTCGAGCTGCGCCGGCGTGAAGGCCGAGACGAACTCGATCGTGCGCTCGATGCGCGCCTTCAGATCGGCGAAGCCGACCTCGCTGTCGTCCCACCTGGGCACCTCTTGCCCGGCCAGTCGCGCCACCGCGCCCTTGGCGAAGTCGCAGGCGATGCGCACCTGGCGCGCGAGCGGCAGCATATCCGGATACAGGCGCATGCCGATCAGCACCGCCGGGTCGATTTTCTTCGCCTCGCAGTGGGCGGCGGCCTTGTCGAGAATCGCCGCCAGGTTGGTCAGGGCGCGCACGAACACGGGCACGGTGACCGCGTAAACGGAAAGACTCATCGCAGCTCCTGGTGGCTGAACCTGCCGGCGGCCCGCTTCACCGGCTTGTCCGGCACGCGCTTGGCCTTGGCGCGCCCGGGCTTGATGGCGAGCATCGTGCCACGGCAATTGTTCGCGCCGCAGCGGCACTGGTAGTTCTTCCTGTCCTGGGCGCCGATGCGACCGTCCAGGATCAGTCCGTAGTCGTAGTTCAGCTCTTCGCCGGCGGCGATGTCGCGCCGGGCGACGATGAACACGCGCCGGTCGTCTTCGTCCTCCTCGGCCTCGCAGTTCGGCTCGCAGCAGTGGTTGATCCACTTGGCGGCGTTGCCGCCGACCGCGGCGTCGATCACGTGCTTGCCGTCGGACAGCGAGAAGAAGAAGGTGTGGTGCGGATCGTCCGGGTCGGACGGCGGCCGCCGGTCGCACTCGCGCCAGGTGATCAGCTCGCCCTTGTACTCGATCACGCGCTCGCCCTTGCTCAACGGCCGCCCGGCGTAGACGCCGCGGCCGTGGATGCGCGAGCTGCGCACGACGATCTTCGGTTTGCGGTCAGGCGTGGTCTTGCTGGCGGAGGCCATGCGATGGCAGGCAAAGCGCGATCGACCCGGACAGGCGGGGCGCGAAGTATGCCCGAGCCGCCCGCCTCACTGCGACTTCAGCCACTCCTGCACCCCGTCCCACGGCCGCGTCTTGAGCACGTCGAGCAGGTTGTTGAACTGGTCGGTCCACAGCGTCATCTGCGGCGCCGGCTCGAGCGCTACGCCGCGCTCGGCGAGCGCGCCGATCGCCAGATGGCGCTCGTCCTTGGCCAGCATCACCCAGTCGGTGGTCGAGGCCAGCACCTCGTCGGATGGCGAGTCGGCGACGTGGCGCGTCGCCAGGCCGGTGGCGGCGGCGATGTTGGCGAGCACCGGCTGCAGGTTGAGAAAGCGGTTCGAGATGTGGATCGCGACGATGCCGCCCGGCGCCAGGTGGCGCGCATAGACCTCGATCGCCTCGCGCGTGATCAGGTGCACCGGAATCGAGTCGCTGGAGAAGGCGTCGACCACCAGCAGGTCGAAGCGTTGCGGCGCGCCCTGCGCCAGCTCGCGCTCGAGCGACAGGCGCGCATCGCCGATCTCGAACTCGAGCCCGGTGCCGCGCGCTTCGGCCGCCGCCAGGAAGCTGAAGTGGCTGCGCGCCAGCGCCAGCACGTCGGGGTCGAGTTCGTAGAAGCGCATCGTGTCGCCGTTGCGGCCGTAGGCCGCCAGCGTGCCCACCCCGAGCCCGACCACGCCGACGCGCAGCCCGGTCTGCCGCGCCTGCAGGGCTTCGAGCGTCAGCCCGACGCCCGAGCTGGGCGCGTAGTAGGTGCCCGGCTGGTAGCGCCGCGGCGGCTGCGTGAACTGCTCGCCGTGCAGGATCACGCCGTGCAGCAGGCGGCGCACCTGGTACTCGCCGCTGCCGGCCTCGCGCACGCGCAGGGTGCCGTAGAAGTTGCGCTGCATGACGATGATCTCGTCTTTCAGGAAGTGCACGTAGCTGAAGCCGTAGTAGGCGGTGGCGGCGGTGGCGATCAGCGCCGGGCCGAGCAGCGCCTTGCGCTCCCAGGCGAGCCACACCGCCAGCGCCGCCAGCGCGAACAGCGCCAGCGGCAGCTCGTAGTAGGTGGCGAACACGCGCGGCGCCACCAGCCCGACCAGCAGACCGCCGGCGGCGCCGCCGGCCGACAGGCTCAGATAGAAGTGGGTCAGGTAGCGCGGCGCCGGCTTGCGCTGCGCCAGCTCGCCGTGGCAGAACAGGCACGCGAAGAACATGCCGGCGCTGTAGAGCGGAATCGCGATGCTGACGTCGAGCACGCCGCGCTCGGCCGACAGTCCCCAGCTCATGGCGACGAACAGCATCAGCGCCGGCAGCAGCAGCCACTTGCGCTCGTACCAGCCGCGGCCGCCGCGGCCCTCGAAGGCGAGCACGAAGGTGAGCAGGTACAGCGTCAGCGGCAGCACCCACAGGAACGGCACGCTGGCGATGTTCTGCGTCATGTGGCTGGTCGACGCCAGCAGCATCAGCGATCCGAGCGCCGACAGTGCGAGCCACAGGCCGTAGTCGGCCAGACCCGGCGCACGTTCGGCGGCCGCCGGCGCGGCGCCGTGCGCCGCCGGCGCAGGTGCCGCCACCGCCGGCATCGGCCGGCGCGCCTGCCAGGCGCAGGCGATGCAGGTGAGCACGAACGCCGCATAGGCGCCGCTCCACACCCAGCTTTGCAGCACCGAGGCGGCGTAGGGCTCGATCACGAGCGGGAAGGCGAGCAAGCCGATCAACGAGCCGAAGTTGCTGAGCGCGAACAGCCGGTACACCGACTTGTGCGCGAAGCGCGGCGCGATCCACTTCTGCAGCAGCGGCCCGGTGGTCGCCAGCAGCAGGTAGGGCAGGCCGATGGTCGCCGTCAGCAGCAGGATGATGCGCAGCGCCGCGTCTTCATCGCCGGCCGGTTTGAGCAGCGGGTTGGGGATGATCGGCAGGAACGCCAGGCTCACCACCAGCAGCGCGATGTGCAGGTTGCTCTGCGTGCGCGCGGCGAGCCGGCCGGTGATCCAGTGCGAATAGCTGTAGCCGGCCAGCAGCAGCACCTGGAAGAACACCAGCGCCGTGGTCCAGACCGCCGAAGTGCCGCCGAACCAGGGCAGGATCTGCTTGGCGATGATCGGCTGCACGAGGAACAGCAGGAACGCCGACAGCAGGATCGTCGAGGCGAACAGGAACATGGGTCGACCGGCAGGGAAGGGGGTGCGGCGCCTCGGACGCGGCGCTGCGGCGGGCGGCGATTGTCTCACGCACCGATCGCCGCGCTTTTCCACCGAATGACCGTCTCAAGGCCGCGCGCCGGCCGCCGATTGCTGGTCTAGGGCGCGGCCGCCCGGCGCGGCCAGGCATCGCCTGACGCAGCGGGCAGCGGCCGCACCCCTGGCTCTCGGAAACCCTGGTGATCGCACTGAACCCCGCCGCCGACCGCGAAGCCGCGCCGCCGCCGCTCGAGACAGCGACGCTGCGCTGGAGCCCGGTGCTCGGCCGCGACGAGCGGCCGATCGGCTTTCGCCTGGCGATCGACGCCGCGGCCAGCGAACCGCTGGCGGCGCTGCTCGACGCGCTGCTGGCCGGCTTCGGCGATGGCAGCGCCGGCCTGCCGCACGCGCTGGTGCTGCTGGCGCCGCGGCTGCGCGCAGCGGACGAGTCGCTCGCCGCCTGGGGCGCGCCGCGCAACGTGCTGCTCGAACTGGATGCGCGCGCGCTCGCCGCCGCCGACTGCGGCGCGCGACTGGCGGCAGCACAACGCCGCGGCCTGCGCCTGGCGCTGCGCGTGACCGATGCCGGCTGGCCGCCTTCCAGTACGTGGTCGGGCCGGCTGCCGCCGGCCGCCGGCCAAGCGCGATCGCCTGGCTCGCCACCGGCGCCGACACGCGCGCGGCGATGCAATCGGCGCTCGCCGCCGGTGCCAGCGGCGTGGTCGGCGGGCCGCTCGAGGCGCCCGCCGGCGGCGAACTGCGGCCGCAGCAGCGCGCGCTGCTGAACCTGATTCGGCTCGTGCAAAGCGACGCCGACTGCGCCGACCTCGAGCGCGAGTTCAAGCGCGACCCGCTGCTCGCCTACATGCTGCTCACGCTCGCCAACAGCCCGGCGTTCATGCGCGCGCAGCCGATCGCCTCGCTCGGGCACGCGATCCAGATGCTCGGCTACCAGCGGCTGGTGAAGTGGCTGGTGCTGCTGCTGGTGATCGCCTCCAAGGAGGCCCGCGCCCTGCCGGCGATCTATCGCGCCGTGCTGCGCGGCCTGCTGCTGGAAAACTGCGCCGCCGCCGCCGGCGCCGCGCCGACCGTGCGCGACGAGTGCTTCGTGGTCGGCGCCTTCTCGCTGCTCGACCGCATCACCGGCCTGGCGCTGCCGCAACTGATCTCGCAGGTACCGCTGCCGGCGGCGGTCGGCGCCGCGCTCAGCGGCGACGGCGGCCCCTATTCCGGCTGGCTGGCACTGGCCTGCGCGCTGGAAGACGACGGCGGCGACGCCGACCGCGCGCGCCTCGCCGCGCTGGCGGCGGCGCACGGGCTCGGCTGCGGCGCGATCAACGCCGCGCTGCTGCGCGCGCTCGCCGCCAACGACGCGTTGCAGACCCTGGTCTGAGCCGCGCCGGCGAACGACCGGGGCAGCGCCTGAGCTGAAGCCACACAGCCGAGCTCGATGGCGCTCGGCGCGCGGTCTGACAGCCAGTGCTACCGGACCTCGAGCCGCGCCGCCAGCGCCTGCAACTGCGCCAGCGGCGGGCTCTTGCGCGGCCAGACGAGCTCGACGCCATCGCCCGCGTGCCGCGGCAGAACGTGCAGATGGACATGCGGCACCGTCTGCCAGCCGGCGGGCTTGTTCGCCTGCAGGACGGTGATGCCTTCGGGACTGAAGGCGCGATCGATGGCGCGCGCCACGCGCGCCGCGGTCCGAAACAGCGCCGCAGCGAGCTCGTCGTCGAGATCGAGGATCGTCTCGAGCTGCTGCTTGGTGGCCACGATCACGTGGCCCGGATTGACCTGGCCCGCGTCCATGAAGGCGATCGTGTGCTCGTCTTCGTAGACCTTCGCGGCCGGGATCTCGCCGTTGACGATTCTCGTGAAAACGGAAGGCGGCATCTTTGCTCCTCAGCGATCGGACTCGTACGGCGGCAGCGTGGTCAGCCGCGGATCGTCGACCGGCGCGCCGACCGTGAAGTGATACAGCGACTGAAACGTCTCGTCGCCGAAGCCCAGCGCCTGGTGCACGGCATCGTCGAAGTAGCAGCCGATGCCGGTGGCGCGCACGCCGTGCGCTTCGGCTTCGAGGTACAGCACCTGGCCGATCACGCCGGTCTCCCAGAACAGCCGCCGATAGAACGATGCACCGCGCCGCTGCAAGCTCGGTTCGAACTCGGCGCTCATGGCGAGCGCAAAGCAACCTGCGCCGACGCGAGGGCGAAGCTTTGGGTGCGTCTGCCTCCCGAAAATGCGTCGGCGTTTTCACGATCATCCAAGAAGCAGGTATTGCCCCCCCCCCCAACCTGACGAACGATACTGCGCTGCCGCTTGTATCTGATCTGAGCGGCGGATGAGACTGGCGCATCGTGACTTCAAACCAATGGAGGTGTGGATGGATACGCAGAACGACAGCATCGTCAAGAACGAAGAGCAATCTCTTGCTGCCGCGTGCTTGGAAGAGTTGAGCGACGAAGATCTAGAGCGCGTCGGCGGAGCCGCGGGAGACGCGAGCCAGTCTGCGCCAACTGACTACGTGGCCTCCTTCTGACAGAAGGCGAAAGCGCGCATGGAAGCTTCCTCGCGCGAGGCCGTGATGCCTATCGTCCCAGGGGACAGTATTTCGACCTTTCGCCGCTTCTATGCGCATTACGTGGTTGCACGCGCTGGCGTCCGGAACGACCGCGTGCGCGAGGCGTTCGCCACAGTGCAACGCGAGCAGTTCGCGGGGCCAGGCCCGTGGCAGATTGCAGTGCCAGGCGGCTACATCTGCACCGAGTCCGACGATCCTCGACTCTTGTACCAGGACATCCTTCTTGGCCTGGCGCCTGAACGAGGCATCAACAACGGCGAACCGAGCCTGCACGCAAAGTGTGTCGAAGAAGCCGCTCCACGCGACGGCGACGTCGTGGTTCACGCTGGCGCTGGCACGGGCTACTACACGGCGATCCTGGCTCACATGGTCGGTACTCGAGGCCGTGTCTATGCCTATGAGATCGATCGAGACATTGCGGGAAGGGCGCGTACTAACCTGCGCCATCTACCGCATGTGACGGTTCATGCGGGCACGGCCGTCACGACTCTGCCCAAGGCCGACGTCGTTTACGTGAACGCCGGCGCGACCCACCCACCTGACGAATGGCTGGACGCGCTGGCTGTCGGCGGGCGCATGGTGCTGCCATTGGTGCCCGATGATCAACTCGGCTGCATGATCTTGATCACTCGCGTCGTCGACAGCGCCAGGGAGTATGCAGCGCGAATCTTCTCTCCGGCCGGCTTCATTCCCTGCCTCGATGCGCGAGACGAGCGTTCATCGATCGCTCTGAAAGCCGCGTTGAGTGCGGGGGGCGGCAACCGAGTCCGCTCGCTGCGTCGCGAGACCGAGCCCGATGAAACTGCATGGTGTATTGGGAACGGTTGGTGGCTCTCAACTGCCGGGATCAGTGGCGATTCGTGATGGTGAAGATTGCAGCGACCCTCGGCAGCATCCATTTCGGCCATCGGTGGCCCCATTAGCGCAAGAGTACCGGTGCCGGCCGCACGATCAGTAATCATCGTCGACGAGCGATCCGACAATCATGCCCGGGCAGTCGCGACCGTCCTGTCGGATCGAGGGCATCGCGTCTTGCGCTGGCATATCGGTGAGCAGGCAGCTAAGGACATCACAGTTGCGATCGATCCAGGTCGGCGGCGTGTATTCCTGCCGGGACCAGAGGAGCACGTCGAACCCGATGTCATCTGGTGGCGACGTGGCCTCTCGGTAAACCCCCCGATCTCGGCGCCAGAAGTGGATAGGGCGCTTGCGGCACAGGAATGGCTGCCATTCCTCGTGGGTGTCGAACAGATTCTCGGCAACGCATGGCACGTGAACTCCCTCGAAGCAAGGAGGAGGGCGAACGCCAAGGCGTTCCAGCTTGCCGTGGCCGATGCGTGTGGCCTGCGCATTCCCCGGACGATCTTTACGAACGATGCGGCCCGTGCCCGCGCGTTCATCGCACTCGGCGAGAGCTCTAACGGGACCGTAGCAAAGCTCCTCGCTCAGAGTCTCGTTCAGGATGCACGGGGCGCCACCTACGCCGGAAGGACGCGTCGCGTGTACCGCCAGCAAGTCCCGAACGCCGAGGCAATGCGCAGAGTCCCTGTCATCTTGCAAGAGCGGCTGGAAAAGGCCTATGAACTGCGCGTCGCCATCTTTGGTCGTTCAGTCTTCGCTGTGCGTATCGATGCCAATCACTTGCAGGATTGGCGCTCCGAGCCAGACCCGCGCGATCTGCGCCTCACACCATGGTCGCTACCGCCCCTCATTGCGGAACGGTGCTTTCACCTGATGGACAGGCTCGGGATCGTATCCGGGAGTTTCGATTTCATCGTTACAAGGGATGGCGAGCCGTTTTTTCTCGAAGTGAACGAACAGGGTCAGTTCCTCTGGCTCGAAGGTCTGTGCCCGGAGTTGCCGCTTCTCGACGCATTCTGCGCCTTTCTCGTCTCGGGAGAGCGTCACTTTGTCTGGAAGGCGGCGGGCGCAAGCGTTCGCCTCCACGACGTAGAGCGGTCAGAGACCTACAGAACCGCGCCGGCGAACGACCGGGGCAGCGCCTGAGGTGAAGCCACACAGCCGAGTTCGATGGCGCTCGGCGCGCAGTCTGACAGCCAGTGCTACCGGACCTCGAGCCGCGCCGCCAGCGCCTGCAACTGCGCCAGCGGCGGGT
>Ga0208609_100413_pt1 | contig 16667 bp, 11 predicted proteins | sample SubbioR11_8A_Apr_FD_184813 | JGI IMG/M metagenome (GOLD analysis project Ga0208609, IMG submission 184813) | Serpentinite rock and fluid subsurface biosphere microbial communities from McLaughlin Reserve, California, USA - CR11_8A_Apr (SPAdes) | ecosystem: Environmental > Terrestrial > Deep...
GTTAGAAGAAATGAGTGGCGTTAAACAGCCAATCATAGCCCGTATGGAAAAAGGAAGCACCAGCCCTCAAATAGATACTGTTTTAAAGGTATTAGCCCCGCTAATGAATATCAAGGTTTAGGTAACGACGGAAGAGCAACCCTCACATGGGGGTCATTTTTTTGTAACAAGCAGGGTAAATGACAAATTATGGCGAAGCCTACTGCAAACTTGCCGGTTTGTTTACTCAAAGGAAAGGAGGCTGGACGTTTGTTTGATCTTTTCCGTATTTCTCGGTATCGTATAACTTTGGCTGCCGGAACGCAGGGCTTGATTCTGCCTCCCTATAAAGGCGCCACATTTCGTGGCGGCTTTGGCGCCGTTTTCCGCCGTATCGCCTGTGCCGTGCGCGAGCAGGATTGTTTAAACTGCCTGCTTAAAAGCCAGTGTCCCTACGCCTATATCTTTGAAACCTCTCCGCCGGAAAATAGTCAGGCGCTCAGCAAATACGAAAATATCCCCCGCCCTTTTGTGCTTGAACCACCAACGGAGACAAAAACTTTCTACGCCCCCGGCGAAACACTTGACTTTCAACTCCTGCTCTTCGGCCGCGCCATCCAATATCTCCCTTATTTTATCGTCGTCTTTCGGGAAATGGGGGAAACCGGACTTGGTCGCGGCCGACGTCCTTTTGTTCTGACAAAAGTGGCCGCGCTAGGCCGGCAGGAGGCAGCGGAGATTTACTCAGCACAAACCAATACCATTCGCCACGTGGATCAGTCTGACACTTGCCTCCCGCCGCAATTTCCTCCGACCTCGCAAATACAGGTCAATTTTATATCACCCGTCCGCCTGGTCGATGACGGTACCTGTGCCACCGTTCCGGAATTTCATATCTTATTTCGGCAAATTATGCGCCGGATCTCCGCCCTGGCCTATTTTCACCACGGACAGCGGCTGGATGCTGACTATGCAGGACTTTCCGCGCGTTCACGACAAATTTCCCTCTCGGCCAATAATACTAGCTGGCAGGAGCTTGAGCGCTACTCCCATCGCCAGGGTCAGCGTATCAATATGGGTGGCCTGGTCGGTACAGTCACCTACCAGGGAAACTTAACTGAATTTATGCCTTGGCTGGCCCTTGGCGAACATGTTCATGTGGGGAAAAACACCGTTTTTGGTCTGGGCAAATATGAATTAACCATCCTGTAAAGGCGAATAGCAGTTCGCTGACTAAATATGTCAGAAAATATTTGCCATTAATTATTTCTTTTGCTAGAATTGCAACAAGGGAGGAAGTATGAGTAAAGCCAATAAATTACATCGATTAACGAGCGCCATGAACATCTTAACTCAGAACGAAGGTGTTTCGGCAAAAGAAATCGCCGCCAGCCTGCAGATTTGCGAACGCACAGCCTACCGTTATCTCCGGGTGTTAAAAGAGCTGGGCTATCCTGTTCGTCCCAGTAGCGACCCGGAAGCGGAAAAGAGGAAATATTTATTAACACCGATCTCTTTTACCGGACCCGAGGCTTTGGCCTTGGCGGCTGCCAGCCAATCACTGCTTAATCAAGCAGGGCTAGCCATGAGCCGGCAGCTGCAGTCGGCCTTGCTTAAAGTGGAAAGCGTCATCCGCAGCGGGGAGGACACCTATGCCTACCGGCGCCTGAAACCGCATTTTACATATCTAAGCGAGGAACTGCGGGATTACTCGCCCTGGCAGGAGATGATTGCCACCTTAACTGACTGTGTCCGCCGCAGCCGCAGCGTAACAGCCGTCTATGACTCTTACTCCAGCGGCAAAGTAACGGAGCGTATCCTTGACCCTTATCATCTTTTTTGGGGGGAAGGCAACCTTTATCTGGCCGCCCATTGCCATTTACGAAACCAAGTCTGCAATTTTCGCCTCGACCGCTTTATAAGCGTTAAAGCCCAAAACAACCTGTTTACACGTAACCCTTCTTTCAACCTGGAAGATTATCTGGGACCAAGCTTTCGCGTCTGGAGCGGCACTGAGGAAGTCAGCGTCCGCTTTCTTGTCTACCCACCGGCCTCCCGCTTCTTCCGCGAATCCTGCTATCATCGCTCGCAACAGGTGCAAGACCTGGATGATGGTCAAATAGTCTGCACTCTCACCGTCTATAACAGCCCGGAGCTTAAAAGCTGGCTCCTGAGCTGGGGGAAGCAGGTAGAGGTGCTGGAGCCGCAGGCCCTGCGGGAGGAGATAAAAGAGGAACTGCAGGCCGGCTTAGGAAGGTATGTGTAAGCGTCTAAGTAACCTTAAAAAGTTACATTGCCGGTCACGCCCTGAAACTGGAGCTCTCGTTTGATACCGAGCGGCTGAATCTGGTATTAGGGCAGCTAAGTCGCACCCAACGCCATGCCGAGTTTGATGTGCGGTTCACTGTTCAGGATCTGGAGCCGCTGCGCAACCTGGCCATGGCGGAGGCGGTTAAAGCGGCCCGGACAAAGGCCTGTTTGATAGCTGAGGCCGCCGGTGTGACTCTTGGGAAACTGCTGCAAATTGATTACAGCTGGTCGGATATCTATGTTTACTCTGCGCCAATGACACTTCCAATGATGGTTAGTGAAGCGCCGCCAGACTATGACATTACACCTGATGACGTTGAGGTTGAAGAGTCTGTAAATATTGTCTGGGAAATCAGCGGAGAATAGAAATGAGCCAATCGGATTTACATTTGAGGTTACAAGGAGGGATGTAGATGGACTGGGAAACGGCTAGGAACAAGGCAATCTTGTGGATGATAAAGAGAGAATGGAGATTCAAACTTGCCAAGAGAAAGGAGTTGGAACAATCCCTCTTTGAGCACACCCTTATTCAATTAGATCTGTTAATGTCTCTCTTTCCCTTGCTGCAACGCCGGGAAGCCTTTGGACTTACGGAAGAAGAAATGAAGGTTCTCTGGTTGGCAACCTTGGCTCACGATGTGGGGAAGGAGACACAGGCTTGGCAGTCGTACATCCGCGGGCAGGGTCCGTCAGTTAGCCACTGTATTCCTGAAATTGCCAAAGAAGCCCTGGCAGGGTTAATGGCCGAATACGGATGGGAAGAAAATTTGCTTACTGCGGCAGTTTCAGGTGTACTTCTACATATGCGGGAATCTCGGACACCTTCTATGATTCTCAGCCAGGTGATAGCCGGACAGGCATTCCTTCGCTGGAAGATGCTGGCAGAAATAACAGATGCCATTGACAACCTGGTATCCACTAACGGGCTGTTTGCTGGTATGGCTTCATTGGAGAGAGGCACGTTTGCCCCTCATCTCAAAAGCGCCTATCATCTAGCAACTTTGCGCGGCATTTCGACGGTTTTACTGCATAAGGCGGCAAATGACGCGTTTGTTGAAGCCCGTTGGATTCCCCTAATTCATTATACTAATGGGAGTATTTACGTGGCCGGGGTATCCGAAAGCCCAACAATACCAGATCGCAATTCGATACTCCACCTATTGTCTCAGGATATTAATAGAGCAATGGGTTCGGAATTTTCACAGAGGGTAGTGGGAAGTCCAGTTGCATCTATGGTCCCTAAACCTGACCTGTTTGATTATCGCGAGATGCGCGAGTATCTTAAGGTTGCCGCTGATCGGGTAGGCAGCAAGACTTTTCAAAAGAAAAAACCGGAAGCACGGCAAAAAACACTTCAACGTTATTTGCTTGCTTTATGTCAAAGAGAGGAGAATCGCTGCCCTAGCCCACGAGAATGTCATAAAAATCGTAAGTGCCATAACTCGCAAGGCCTCTTGCCTAATTCAGATCTGGAATACCAAAGTGACCGCCTTGGCCGTGCGCATCCGGAAATGGTCGTATTCAAGTTTTTTAAGACGGTTTTCAGCGATAAAGCCATCGACTGCCAGAAGTTTGAATTGCCTGCAGCTGAAATAGAGCGCATTGCGAAAAAGTTTCCGGCAAACGCCAGGGATGAAAAAGTGTTAGAAAAATATGATAAGGAAATCAGTAAGGCCCAAAAGGCTTTATGGACGTCTTTGTTGGAAGCAGTAAAAAATACCTACGATGAAAAATTTGGACCAGGGGCCTTTGAGTTGCTGCAAAAAACAACCACGCTAATGCCGGATCTGGATATGGCCTATGCCATCGATCTGTTTTGGTCGCTGCCTTGTTCCCGGTTTCTACCGGGCGGTGATAATACCCCAATAGAACATTTACCCGACGACAGGCGAACGGAAATCCTGGTAGAAACGCTCTCCGCTATTGCCGACGGAGCCTTTGCCAGCCTTGATGAATGTAACCGCCCCAAGCGCGTAGAAGTGGAAAAAATAGCGGAAAGCTTTATGCGGGATTTAATTTGTCCCGCCGAACGGGAGCCTTTTATAAAACTGGTGGAGGAGCAGCTTCAGGCATATAAGGGCACCAAACCGCTAGCACGGAAAGCTGGAGGGTTACACTTGTGTCCTGTCTGCAACCACTCTTTTGCTGGTGGCACCAATGCGCGTGCTGATTTCCTCCCCAACCCTGAATCTCATACCAACCGGGCTCCGTCTCATGGCAGCCCAGGGTACATTGTAATTTGTGATGCCTGTAAATACGAGCGATTTCTTCAGCAACAGATCTTGGGCGGCAAAGTGGCTCAGATGATGGTGTTGATGCCGCGCATGAATATCGGCTACTATACGGGACAAGTCTTAAAAAATAAGGTCCAACAAATATGGGAAGAGGCATCTATGCTCATGTCGGCGGAAAATCCCGACCCTCACAAAAGGTTTTCGCTAAGCCGAACCGGCGAAATAGCCCGGAGACTGCATGAGAGTGAGGCGGGAGGAATTACTCCGGAAGAACTGGTGCAGGTTTTTACCTGTAAGACAGGCAAGGATAAGCTCAAAGAATACCGCCGCCAGTTAAAGACGTTTTTGAACGAGAATATTGGAGAGGGTCTCGCCAAATGGAACGAGGATTTTGATACAGATTTTCAGTCCGAGGATGATTTCCTATCAGGGGTGGAAAACCTATCCATACCTGACTCTTCCGGTTTACTAAAGGAAATCCGAGGAAAGGCGTATAAGCTTATACCGCAATTGCGTTTCGTCTGTGAAACCCCTCACCTGATCTTAGTGCCGATCCGCAACCCCATTACTGTTTCAGACAAGGAATCGGAAGCAAACGTCGCGATCAGGGAACTGTTTGTTATGCTTGTAGTCGGGTTAACGCTGGATTGTTCAGTAGCGATGATCCGTGAGGGAGAGGAGCTTAATTTTACTGGAGGGGAGGGAATTGTAAGAGTGCCGGCAGTCCCGTCTTTGCGCAAACTGGTTGGCTGCGAATGGTTGGGTATTGACGATGCTGAGAAATGGAAGAGAGCAATCGCTGCTACGGCACAGGTGGCCTATGCAGCCGATTATCCGGAGAGGTCTAACCTGTACCAGATACTTTCCAGCCCTTCTCCTGGACACATCCTGCGGCGGATAGAAATGAAAAGCAGCGGGTATGTTTATCCGGAAAACTTCTTGCATCTGGAAATAATAAGGGAGGTGTTGTCATGAGGAAACCCTTGGTAACAAAAGAGCAACGATTTGATCCTGCCTCGGTGCGCCCGCAAATGGAAACCGTCATTAATCTCTTTGATCGATACCTGGAGAATTCGCCCTACCGGTTCGGAAAGTCAAAACACGCGGTGATGGGGCCGGTTGCCAAGATTCTGGAAAGGTCGCAGACCGGTCACTGGTCGGCAGATGCTCTTGCCGGCTATGCGTTAAGAATACATGAAATGCACCGGAAAGCGAGAGGCTTCGTTTCTACTGAGGCGCGCACCGCCTTAGAAGATGGTATCCGGGAGTTGATTCGGCTTATAGACATGGTTCCTATCACCACGCTGGCCAAAGTGGCGGAAAAGGTGGAATATGGTCTTTATTATCAGCGAAGAAAGGGAGCCAGTGAATGGATGGAAAGTATTCGGAAAGAGTTTGAAAAATATCTAAGTTCACGCTATGTAACTATTGAGCTTTTTAGGGAGGCCTGGAAAGATAAAAACATCACATTCGAGGGTATCTATCCCAGTCGGAGCAACGAGGCTTACAGGAAGGGCAAGGGAACACGCAAGCAAGACGTTGACGAGTTTTGGCGCAACCGCACTGAAGAAGATCTAGAAGAGGAGGATGAATAAATCATGAGCCTTAGCCTGTTAAAAGATTACCTGGTGGACACCCCGCAGCCGATCATTGGCGCTAAAACGGTGCAGATTGTTTTGTTCAGGGAAGTGTTGGATTATACTGTCTTGCGGACAGAAGAAACCCGTGAGCTAAACACAGTGGTGACACCGCTGTCTATTTCCCAAACCGATGATGTGCGGCGAGTTGCGTTCTTAGGGACGAAACAAAAAGCAGTGGAATCGCGGGAAATGGAACGGATGCTGAGGACTGCCGGGGAGGCAGTTGGTCGTGGCGGGCTTGACTGCTATTTAAAGGACAATCTTTGTTTGGCCTGTCCTCGCTGCGCTCTTTTTGGCGGAACCAATGTGGACTCGTCAAGCGAGAAAATCGCCAATATCAAGCACCGAATCGAATATGGGACAGCGTTTTCCTTGCTTCCATTCGAGGAGGTGGAAACGGCAACTACTTTTAACGCGATTAACGATCAAAACCAAAAAACCGGACAAGCATTGGGTACTCGTTATGCTGTCAGGCCGGCAACTCTTTTCCCTTCTATTGTAACCCTCAAGTCAGCGACACTCAGAGAATTGGTCCTGACTCTTAAAACATTGCTGGCAGCAAAGAATTACGGGGCGGAAACCCGTATCGGCGGGGATCTGCGTAATACCATCGTTGGGATTGCTGGAGGCTGGGAAGAGATTATCACACCGTTAGAATTAACTCTGGAGCTTTTTGACAAGAAAGATGATCTGTCAGGGGAAACAGCTGCGGCGATTCTCCAAAAGTATAAAGCATACGCAGGTAATCCACAGCAAGTAAAGGTGCTGTCCCCGGTTGAAGTCGATAAGACTGTCGAAGAAGCAGCAAATATAGCACTGTATAAGGAATTTATTGCTAATGCATACGCTGATGTAGAGGAGTATCGTAAACAACAGAAAGGGAAATAAGGAGATGTCCAAAGTTATTAACCTTGAGCAAGCTGGTTTCTCAGTAATGGAAGGACGTCTATATAATCACGACTACCTTTGGTTTTCTTCCGCAGAGATTGCCAAGGTGTCTTCTACTTGGCCGGCTATTCATAACTATGCTTTGAGCTATTCGCTTTCTCAATACTCGCATGGTCTTTATAAAGGCAATTATCCAAGTTACGAAGAGGACTTGGCCTTAATGCCTTTATACGCAACGCCGGCTATGAGTGTTAATGCAACCAGAACAACCATCACATTAAATGCCCTGGATGACCTAACTTTGCGCACTGATACAGGGGGTAAGATCAATTCGCCGAACTTGGGGAAGCGGATGGTGGTGGACCCTTGCTTTGAAGTGTTACGTGAGGGACGCCGCCCGACAGGGGGTTATTCCTTTTTCTGTTTCGTAAGCGAAGGATACCGCCTTCCTGCCGTCACGCGGCTAGGCAAAAAAGGCAGCCCGGTTCGCATCTATTGGCGACGCTTTGAGTCGCCCAGGGCTTTTTTTCGGGAGGAAGCGGTTGTTCCGGCTCATCCGGTAAATCCGCTGGATATTTCCGGTGAGGTCGTATCTTATGAACCTATCGTTCTCCCTCCCCACATGTTATTTCGCCGAGCAGAAATAAAAAATGACTGGTTTGTGAACGCCGGCGGGCAAATGGTGTTGTTGCCCAAAAGAATCCGGCAAAGGCTTGATTAGATAATTTTCATTGCCCGTGATTATGTGTAGTTGAAAACTTGGCAATGAGGTGCCTGGTCAATGCAAATTTTAGGCAAAACCATGACATTGCATCACCACCCGGTGGCAAAAACTCCGTTATATCCCCACCAGTGCGTGTTGCTTGATTCCTGGAATGAGCGAGAGTCGTTCATTCTGGCAACAAAGACCGGCAGCGGAAAGACTGCGGCGGTTACGTTACCGGTTATACATTTTAGGGAGTCGGCCGTTTTTGTGTATCCGACCAATGCGCTTATTGAAGACCAAGAAAGGTCAATTTTGAACCTGCTGGAACGGGAAGGCTTTACGGTAAAAGTGCTTTCCCCCGATAACTTAAATGAGAAGTTCGGGAACGAGGATTACCATCTTGTCAGGGTTGACGCAAAAAAGCTGGAAGAATTTCGGCTAGCGTTAAAAAAGAAAGACAAGAGTCAGGCGCTTCTCCGCTTGATCCAACCGTCAAGACCGAGAATACTCCTGATCAATCCAGATCTCCTCTATTTAATTTTTTCCCTGAAATATGGGCAAGCCAGCGCCGAACTGACAGCTCATTTTACTGCCTACCGGACAGCGGTGTTCGATGAGTTTCATTTATATTCCGGGGTTGAATTGGCACATGCCCTGTTTATGATCCATCTTATCCGTGAATTTGGCGGGTTTGACCGGATAGTGCTTCTTTCCGCCACGCCGTCTCCGGAAGTGCTTGAGCTTCTAAATAAGGGCATGACAGAACCTTTGCTGATTGACTCAGCGACAACGACGACACACACCGTTGTTGGAGAGCGAACGGTTATGCATCCATTAAATTTTACATGCTGTAATGCCGGTGCAGATGAAGTCGAGCCATTTTTTGCGTATCTTCAAGAAAGGAGAGAAGAGTTAGAGGCTGCGCTAAGAACTACGCCGGAAGCAGAATATGTTCCGGCGGTAGTAATATTAAATTCTGTTGTGTCGGCCATACGCCTGGAAGATCGCTTGGTGGAGGCGGGTTGGGATAGGGATAAAATTGGTGCTGTGCGCGGTCTTATGGCCAAACAAGAACGGCAGATCGCCGGCCGGGTGATAATCATTGGAACCTCAGCTATTGAGGTAGGGGTTGACTTTAAATCCGACTTCCTCTTGTTTGAGGCCGGCGATGCTGCCTCGTTTTTACAGCGGCTTGGACGATTAGGCAGGCATGGGCCGGGGACGGCTGTCCTTTTGGGTGATAGCCGCGAGCAGCTTGCTTTCCAATCTCTCTCCGAAAAGGTGTCCAGAGAAGAGCTGGAGGCCATTGTTCAACGCATTTATAAGGGGCGTGACGCTCTTGCTTGGTTCCCAGGCACTTTTAGCGGAGCGTTTACCATGATTGCGCAGGCAGAGTCAATTCGCCGTAAAGTCGAAGAGGACACCAAGGGTACGGAAACGGCGAAAGCAGAAGTGAGTGCCTGGCTAGATACAGCTATTGAAAGGTTTGGCACCAAGATGGGCTGGGAGAAAATCCTTCTCCTAGCCAGAAAACGGGTTAAAAAAGCAAAAAGTGCTGGGATGATAGGCCGGTGGATAAACGACTATATTGGTCATGCCAGCTTCAGGAGTTCGATGCCGACTGTAACAGTATACGATTGGGCAGAAAAAAAGCGGGGACGTTCGCCCCAATACGATGCTGACCTTGTCGCTCTTCTTAAATGGGGAAACCGCTCCCCTAAATATCACGAGAAGACAGATATGATCTATATAGAAGGATTTCGCACCGGCCGGCCGCATAATCTTTATCTCTCCGCAACCTTTGAAAACGAAGATACAGGCATCATGTTTACCACGGCCGATTACCCCTCGCTTAAAGTAATGCAGGACGGGCACCTTACCAGTATTTCGCATCTTTTTACCGTTAAACCCTATATATTTGTGCTAGTTCCTCTGGAATTTGCCCGATGGTTGGACTGGCGGCTTCCCTGGTTTAAGTGCGGCTCACAAGGCAACAAGGCTGCTGTCTTTGGCGGTGCGGCACTAGTGGTATTGGAGATGTATAATGCCTCAGTTGCCAAGTCACAAAATTTCGGGGATTTTAATGTGTAAACAGCGGATAGGGTTATCATAAACAAAGAGCATGTCATAAAAGTACAGAATGGGATGGAGGCAGTATTGATGGGAAGAGTCGTATGTTTCCTTGTAATCGCTATGCTGGCCATATTTTTAACAGGATGTGCAGAAGGAATTTTTCACATAACCATAAACAACGACGGAAGCGCCGATATTAAATACCGAGTTGGAGTAGAAAGCATGGTATTGGGACTGCTTAGTGGAGAAGGAAACAACCCTATTGATGAAATGCGCCAGAGTGCTGTGTCTGAAGGCTTCAGTGTAACAAATTATAGAGAAAACAATATGACTGGTATTATCGCCATTAAACGTGTTACAACATTAAAGGATTTGCCTGATTTTGGACAATTTCAAACAGCAGGTATGCCTTTAACAGGTGATACAGCCGTTGATAATATGACATTTACTGTAGATGAAGGATTTTTCCAAAATGTATACAGTTTTAATACGAGTATTGATCTATCCGACATGAAAGCAATGCCGGATGAAGACCCGCTTGGGTTAAGCAGCGCATTGTTAGGACAAATAGATCTTCGCTTTATTTTGACCTTACCTTTTAAGCCGGAAAGTCACAATGCTCCAACTGTCAGGGATGATGGACGAACAATGGAATGGCAACTTATACCCGGAAGCGACAACATCCTCGATATGAAAGCCAAAGTGCCAAATGTAGTCAATATAACTATTACAGCTGTAGCGGGGTTGATAATTTTGTTGGCGGTCATCGTTCTGTTGATGAAAAAACGAAGACCAAGCCTTAAGTCTGTTTAGGCTCTCTCATCGGTTCTGCAAATGCAATAAGGAGTGCTGAAGGTACATTAAAAAAATTAAGAGGGTAAGAATATGGCTCAAAAACATGCTCAGCAAAAGATCATCGATATCGTCCTTAGATTTGCTGAAGTTATAGGCAAAGAAAAGCAGGTTTCTAAAGTTATTCTCTATGGCTCACACTCAAGAGGCGCCCATGTCATTGACAGTGATATTGACGTAGCGGTGATCTCTCCAGACTTTACAGGTGACAGAATAGAAGACCAATTTTGGTTGCTGCAGAAAAGAAGGGGTATCGATCTAAGAATAGAGCCGATGCCTTTTAGGCCGGAAGATTTTGTCTTAGATGACCCGTTTGTACGGGAAATCGTTGAGACCGGGATAGAGGTTTGCTAAACCAAAAAAAGGCGGTGTACTATGAAATTGCCCGAAGTAGCAGAAAAATCGGCAGCACTTCTGCGATTTTTAAAAGATACAGCCACTATCCGACGAAAGCGCATTACTTCCTACACGGCTGACGACAAAATTTTGTGGTTGGGTAATTCCCCAAGGAGTCAAGCTGAATGTTGTTCTGCTTTTTTTGCTGAAAACCCTGGCGATATATCTGATCTCTGGTTGGATGTTCGCAAGAAACGCATGCCGCCCCGGCCAACTATCCCACAAATTCTTAGAGAATGGGTTCGTCATCAGGATATAGAGTTAACTGAACGAGAACCTGAGCTTCTCACAGAGATTACCATCCTCTCAGAAATGAAGGTAACTGGTCCCGATGGCTGCGAGCTGATAAAAAAGATACCGCAAGTGCGGCGCCTAGAAGAACATCCTGAAGTACAAGATGCCTGGCTTGAGTACGTTGTGAATCAGTGGGAACCTTGGGCACAAAAAATGCATCACTGGCGGGATCTTCAACAGGTCTATGAAGAAGTAGATTTCATGCGTCATCGTCTGGAGGAAGCTGAGGAACGCTATGAGCTAATTATGGGAGTTGGCCTTCTTCAATTGCGAGATTCGACCGGTGCAACCATTAAACGTCATTTGCTCACTGCCCCAGCCGAGATTAGTTTTGATATGGCTCGAGGTATTATTACTGTTAATCCTGCTGCCTCCTTCGAACGTTTTCGGATCGAACTGGACATGTTGGAACTCCAGAACCAGCCTCGCTTGGATGGAGCGGAACTCGATGATCTCCTTCAGGAACTTGACATTCAAGCTTGGGACAGAATAAAGATCGGCGAGATCTTGAGTATAATCGCTAATTGTGCAAGCTCTAATAGTGAAGTGGACATGAACGGCTGGCAGCCGCGCGAACGAAGCGATGAAACATTTCGGGTAGTCTATGCGCCTGCTCTTATCTTGCGCGAGCGGCACCCCACCGCGTATGGAGAATTAATTAACCGTTTTCTAGAAATCGCTGAAAGTGATTCTGCTATGTGCACAACATCGCCCTGGGAGCGCTTCTTGCGGGAAGGCGAACCACCATCCGGGGCTTCTGTCGGCGGCAGTATCGACAGTTCTCACGGTAATTTTGATTTGGGAGATCCCCGTCTCTATTTCCCTCTCCCAACCAATGACGAGCAGCGAATGATTATCGATCGATTGCGAATGCAACCCTTTGTCCTTGTTAAAGGTCCGCCGGGAACAGGGAAAAGTCATACCATTGCTAACTTGATCTCCCATCTTCTTGCCATCGGTGAAAGGGTCTTGATCACGGCGCATGCTCCAAAAGCTTTGACTGTTCTGCAGAAGAACTTTCTGACAGGGGATATCCCTAACCTTTGCGTTACTGCTTTGGGCTCGACACGGGATGACCAAAAGCTACTTGAAAATAGCGTCAGCGGAATTCTGGGGCGAAAACATAAATGGAGAGGAGAAAAGAGTGAACAGGAAGAGATTACCAAGCTAGAAATGGAGATACACCAGATAGAAGACAGTATTGCACGAGTTGAACGTAACTTGCGCGCATCCCGCGAGGCTGAAACCCATTTTCACTATCTTTCTGGAGACTATCAGGGAACTACTGCGCAGATAGCTAGAAAGATTAATGAAAAAGAAGAAACATATGGTTGGTTCACCGAGATTTCTGTCAACCAGCAAGACTGTCCTTTGCAGTCTGCAGATAGCGATCTGATAGCAGATGTACATAGCGAGTTGACACAAGAACGGTGGCAAGAGTTGCACCTGGATATCGGTTTTGGCAATGACCCGCTAACAGATCCAAAGGAATTTGCAGAGGCAACAGAAAAACTGAAAACTATGGAACAGGCGGTTGAAAATGCCTGCAAAGGATTGCAGCAGGAACAGCTGCATATCTTGCATCCTTATCCTGATGCTGCCTTGGATAATTGTGAAACATTCTTAAACAATCTTGATGAACATGCTACCCGGGCAATGCGTGTTCTTCAGGAGCTGACGGATGAAGTTCTTATGGATTTACTGGTTGGGCATCAATCGAAATGGATTCGGCTCTGCCAAGACGTAAGTGTAGTGCTGAACCCACTGAAAGAGGCACGTGGCCAATTAGGTAAAACGCACATGGATATCTCTTCTGACGTTCAAAGTAAGCAGTACGATGAACTGTTAGCTGATGCACGCAAGCGCTTAACTTACTTTCAAAATGGTGGTTGGAGAGGCATTGGCTTTATTTCTCCTCGTGTTATGCGTGAGACCAGTTACATTGAGAAAGGATGCCGGGTTGATGGGCAGGCGCCTCGGGAGCAGCAACATCTTGAAAGGTTAGTCGCCTTCCTTGAAATAATAGTAGGCATTGAAAAATTTTCACAAATATGGCCCGTTCCAATAGCTTCGATTAATTCTGATCCCATGCAGGCATCTTCGCTAGCTGAAGATCTTATGCAAGAGCTAAACAGCTTGTTAGAATTATTTAATGGTCGAGCAACAGAGTCCTTAGCCGCAGTGCCGATCAACGAAAGACTGAAATTCACCCAGGGCTATGAGCGTGCAAGATGGCTTGCTCTGATTAAGGCTGAAAAAGCCCGCCGATCCGCAGAGCAGGCCCGTGGGCCTTTTAAAATTTGGCAGGATTTGCTGCGTCAGCATATCGCTTACGGTAAATCTCATCCTTGCCTGCAACAGATGGTTATTGCCATTGAAACGCAGGATGGTGAATTGTATAAAACGGTATGGAAAACGAGAGAGGATCTTAAAAAAGAGTTTATTCGCCTTAACCGCTATAAAGAACTTGTAGCTAAACTAGGGCAGGCATGTCCGGGCTTTAAATCCTTTTTGACAATAAGTCAGGGTAATCCTGAATGGAAGGCTCGCCTGTTACGGCTGGAAGAAGCATGGGCTTGGGCTGCTGCTAAGACCTGGCTCAGCCAGGTTACTGATACTGCTGCCTATCAGCAGTTAATCGAGGAAAGGCGCCGGCTGCAAGATAGATATGAGAAAAAGCTGCAAGAATTAACAGGCAGCAAAGCCTGGCAAGCGTTTTTCTCGCGGCTGGATGATCGGACGGAACAAAATTTAATTGCCTGGACAAGGGTAGTTGCCCGCATAGGCAAAGGGACAGGCAGGAATGCCAATCGCCACCGGAGGACTGCCCGCCAGTACTTGATGGAATGCATTCCAAAGATACCGGCATGGATTATGCCGCTGCACAAGGTTTGGGAAACAACAGACCCTACCCCTGGGCTTTTTGACACAGTGATTGTTGATGAGGCGTCTCAGGCTGGTATCGATGCGCTGGCGCTCCTGCTGCTGGCGAAGCGCATCATAGTTGTTGGGGATGATAAGCAAAACAGCCCTGAAGCGGTTGGTGTTCTTGAAGATAACATCGCACGCTTGGCTCGCGACCACCTTCGCCAGTTTCGATTCCGCGACGAATTTCGGCCTGACACAAGCCTTTTTGACCATGCAGAGCGAGCTTTTGGAAATCTGATTTCGCTTCGCGAGCACTTCCGCTGCGTTCCTGAGATCATTCGCTTTAGCAACGATTTGTGTTACACGGATGCACCTCTGATTCCCCTGCGACAGCCGCCTCTCGACAGACTCCCACCGCTGTGTCCTGTCTTCGTGGATAAAGGGGCCTGCGAAGGCAAGGAGCAGCGGATTATTAATCGCGCTGAGGCGGAAGCAATCGTCGAAAAAATCCAAACATGTCTAAATGATGCGGCTTACAAAGACAAGACAATTGGCGTCATCGTCCTTCAAGGCCGGGCTCAAGCAGAGCTTATCGAAAAAAAACTAGCGGAAGTGCTAGAGCCTGAGGTGCGCGAAAAAAGGAAAATCCGTTGTGGTGTTCCAGCCACATTTCAGGGAGACCAAAGAGATGTGATTTTCTTATCACTTGTAGTTGCGCCTGACTATAACTACAGGGCACTAACGAGACTTCCTGAACAGCGGCGCTTCAACGTGGCCATGAGCCGGGCGCGTGACCAGGTATGGCTTTTTCACAGTGTGGAGCAACACGATCTCAGCCGGGAAGATTTGAGATGGCGGCTTGTTAGCTATTTTTATAGTCGTGGTAATGAAGAATTTTACGAGGAGTTAGACAGCTTAGAGCGTGAAGCAAAGCGCCCGTCCCGGCAGCCTGGCGGACAGCCTTCCCCTTATGAAAGCTGGTTTGAGGTAGATGTGGCCTTGGAGCTTCTAAGGAAAAGGTATCGGCTTCGCTCGCAATATAAAGTTGCCGGCTATCGCATCGACCTGGTGGTCGAAGGGCTGAATAACCGACTGGCGGTGGAATGCGACGGCGACAACTGGCACGGGCCGGATAGATACGAACGGGACATGGCCAGACAACGGCAGCTTGAGCGTGCCGGCTGGAGATTCGTGCGGATTCGAGAATCGGAGTTCTACGCAGACCGGGGTGTCGCAGTAAGCCAGATCGTCGAGGCTTGCGAGGAGCTCGGCATCCGGCCGGTTGGCGAAAAGGGCCAAGAACAGAAAGAATCCGCACCCGTTTCTACAGACGAGCTGGACAATAATTCTAAGGATTCTGATAGCATAGCGGACGATGGGTTTGATTTTGTAGGCGACAGCAGTTTGAACGGGGTATTGGATTTAGATAATGGCCAAATGCGCAATGCCGAGCAACCCAACGAACATTTGCCTGGGGTTGATCCCAAAACTGGTGAAAAAACGAAGACAACACCACTTAGTTTCAACAATGCCTGTGCCAAGCGGATAGAAACTGTTTTAGGGAAACCGCTTATCAAGTCTTCACGTACTTTATATATGTCGCCGGATGGCTCACTGGCAGTGGTATGCTTGGTAGCTAAGGAGCTTAACAGCAGTGCCGGCGCTAAATATTGGTTCGGGTTTAGTCCGCATCATAAAGCAATGCTGGAAGGGGCTGGCAAAGGATATGTAGCTTATGGATGCGGTTCCATTGAACAGATTCTTCTGATTCCATTTGAGGCTTTCCCGCTTTGCCGGACACAACTGAGTGTGATTCGCTCGCCTTTTCATAGGATTGCTTGAAATTTTGTGACCAGCCAGTATTTATGCTGCTTTACAATTATTGTATTCCCAGAGGAAAGATGCCGGAGTCATATAGTTTAGGCCTTGGTGCCGACGCTTGCGGTTGTAAAATATCTCTATATACTCAAAAATAGCTCTCCGGGCCTCTTCCCTGGTCCTGAACTTTCGCAAATGGATCAACTCGTTTTTGATCGTGCTGAAAAAGGTCTCTGCAGCGGCGTTGTCGTAGCAGTTGCCCTTGCGGCTCATGCTGCAAAGCATACCGTACTTGGCCAGTATAGCTTGATAATCCTTGCTGCAGTACTGGACCCCACGATCCGAATGGTGGATAAGGCCTACGGATGGCCGATGCTTTTGAATGGCGTTTGTAAGCGCCTGGATGGCTAAATCGCGTGTCATTTTGCTGGCAACTGCCCAGCCAACGATCTGCTTATGGAAGAGGTCTTTCACCGTCGCTAGATAGTCCCAGCCATCCTCGGTCCAAATATAGCTGATATCACAGACCCAGACCGCATTGGGCTTATCCACCTTGAAGTTCTGGTTCAATAGGTTTTCCGCGACGGGTAGGTTATGCTTGGAATTAGT
>Ga0208609_100418_pt1 | contig 16554 bp, 15 predicted proteins | sample SubbioR11_8A_Apr_FD_184813 | JGI IMG/M metagenome (GOLD analysis project Ga0208609, IMG submission 184813) | Serpentinite rock and fluid subsurface biosphere microbial communities from McLaughlin Reserve, California, USA - CR11_8A_Apr (SPAdes) | ecosystem: Environmental > Terrestrial > Deep...
CGCCGCCCCCGCCCGCCGAGCCGCCAGCCGCGCCGCCCGCCGCGTGCAGGACGACGCGCGCCTCGCCGCCGGCCAGCCGCTGCGCCGCATGCCCGGCCAGCAGGTCGAGCTCGCGCTCGCTCAACGCGACGCGGCGCAGGCCGGCGCCGGCGGCCAGCCGCGGGTCGTGCTGGCGCAGCAGCGCGACCGCCCGCTCGACGTCGGCGACGCCGACGTCGTCGCGCGCGACCACCCGCGGCGCCGGCTCGAGCACCAGGGCCAGCGCGACGACCGCGGCCAGCGCCAGCGTCAGCAGCAGCGCGAGCACGCTCAGCAGCAACGCCCGGAGCCAGCCGAGGTTCGGGAACCCACTCATGGGCCGCAGTCTGCCAGCAGCGCGCCGGCGCGCGCGCGGCACTGCGGGTAAAGTCCCGGCCCTGGGCCAGCCCACCGTCTGCCCCCACCCCGTCCGGAGGACCGCGATGATCCCACCTCTTACCCTTGCCCGCGCCGCCGCGGTGGTCGCCGGCATCACCCTGCTCGCCGGTTGCGCAACCCCGCCGCAATGGGGCCAGATGGGCGAACAGCAGCGCGGCGCGGTCACCGGCGCCGCGGTCGGCGCGGCCGCCGGCGCGCTGATCGGCGCGCCGCGCGGCGACGCCGGGCGCGGCGCGGTGATCGGCGCGGCCATCGGTGCGGTCGCCGGCAGCGTCTGGTCGGGCCAGATGGAGGCCAAGCGCCGCGAGATGGAGCGCGCGACCGCCGGCACCGGCGTGCAGGTCAGCCGCACCGCCGACGACCAGCTGCGCCTCGAGGTGCCGGCCGACGTCTCGTTTGCCACCGGCAGCGCGGCGCTCGAGCCGCGCCTGCGCCCGATCCTCGACGCCTTCGCCAGCGGCCTGGGGCAGCAGCCCCACATGCGCGTGCGCGTCGTCGGCCACACCGACAGCACCGGCACCGACGCCATCAACGACCCGCTGTCGCTGCGCCGCGCGCAGAGCGTGCGCGACTACCTCGCCGACCGCGGCGTCGCCGCCGAGCGCATCGAGACCGTCGGCCGCGGCGCGCGCGAGCCGGTGGCCAGCAACGACAGCGCCGACGGCCGCGCCCAGAACCGCCGCGTCGAGATCTTCCTGCGCGACACCACGCCGCGGGGTTGAAGGCGACGTGAGCCCCGCCGCCGTCCCGGGCCCGACCGGCGCCCAGCGCCCCGCGCGCTCGCAGTACGAAGACTTCATGCGCCACGTCCACGCCGCCGGCGTGGCCAAGGCCGACCGTACCGGCACCGGCACGCTCAGCGTCTTCGGCCACCAGATGCGCTTCGACCTGGCCGAGGGTTTCCCGCTGGTGACGACCAAGAAGGTGCACTTCAAGAGCGTCGCTCTCGAGCTGCTGTGGTTCCTGCGCGGCGACTCCAACGTGCGCTGGCTGCGCGAGCGGGGCGTGACGATCTGGGACGAATGGGCGGGTGCCGACGGCGAGCTCGGGCCGGTCTACGGCGTGCAGTGGCGCAGCTGGCCGACCCCCGAGGGCGGCCAGGTCGACCAGATCGCGCAGGTCGTGCAGCAGCTGCGCAGCGACCCCGACAGCCGGCGCATCGTCGTCAGCGCCTGGAACGTCGCCGCGCTGCCGCAGATGGCGCTCGCGCCCTGCCACGCTTTCTTCCAGTTCTGGGTCGCGCCGGCGGCCACGCCGGGCGCGCGCCGGCGGCTGAGCTGCCAGCTCTACCAGCGCAGCGCCGACGTCTTCCTCGGCGTGCCGTTCAACATCGCCAGCTATGCGCTGCTGACGCACCTGCTCGCGCAGCAGTGCGGGCTCGACGTCGGCGAGTTCATCTGGACCGGCGGCGACTGCCACCTCTACCTCAACCACCTCGAGCAGGTGCGCACCCAGCTCGCCCGCGCCCCGCACCCTTACCCGCTGCTGCGCCTGCGCCGCCAGCCGCCGTCGATCTTCGACTACGACTACGAGGACTTCGAGCTGCTCGACTACCAGCATCATCCGGCCATCAAGGCCCCGGTGGCGGTCTGAGCGAGCCGCCGCCGTGCTGACGCCGCGCCGCATCGGCGCCCTGGTGCTGCTGACGCTGATGTGGGGCGTCAACTGGCCGATGATGAAGTTCAGCCTCGGCGAGCTCACGCCGATGTATTTCCGCGCCGTGACGATGAGCGGCGGCGCGCTGCTGCTGCTGGCCTTCTTCGTCTGGCGCGGCGTCGACATGCGGCTGCCCTGGCGCGAGGCCGCCCGCGTGGCCTGGCTGGCGCTGCCCAACATCCTGGGCTGGCACTTCTTCTCGATCCTCGGCCTCGCCGAGCTGGCCTCCGGCCGCGCGGCGATCCTGGGCTTCACGATGCCGGTCTGGACGGTGCTGATCGCCGCGCTGATCACCCACGACCGACTGGACGGGCGGGTCTACATCAGCATCGTCGCGGCAATCTCCGCCGTCGGCCTGCTCTCGGCCTACGAGCTGACCGCGATGGCCGGGCGGCCGCTGGGCGTGCTGTGGATGCAGCTCGCCGCGATCTGCTGGGCGCTGGGCACGGTGCTGATGCGCCGCACCCGCACCCGCCTGCCGACCGAAGCGGTGGCGGTCTGGATGCTGATGCTCGGCGCGGTCTTCTTCTGGGTCGTCGCGCTGCTGTTCGAGCCGGCGCCCGACTGGCGCTTCAGCGCCGCGATGTGGGGCTCGCTGGCCTACGGCGTGCTGCTCAACTACGGCTACGCGCAGATCATCTGGTTCTCGCTCGCGCGCGAGCTGCCGCCCGCGGCCAGCGCATTCTCGATCATGGCGGTGCCGGTGGTCGGCACGCTGGCGGCGACCTGGATCGTCGGCGAGCGCCCGGGCTGGACCGACCTCGCCGCGATCGTCTTCGTCAGCCTGGCGATCGCCAGCGCGCTGCTGCCGCGGCGGGCCTGAGCAGGCGCACATGTCGACCCCGGCCGCCACCGCCCGCCCCGTGCTCGCCCTCGTCGCCGCCGTCGCGCGCAACGGCGCGATCGGCCGCGCCAACGACCTGCTCTGGCGCGACCCGCAGGACCTGGCGCACTTTCGCGCGCTCACGCTGGGCGCGCCGGTCGTCATGGGCCGGCGCACCTGGGACTCGCTGCCCGCGCGCTGGCGCCCGCTGCCCGGGCGGCGCAACCTGGTCCTCACCCGCAACCGGGAGTGGCAGGCCGCCGGCGCCGAGGCCGCCGCCTCGCTGCCCGCGGCGCTGGCCCGGCTGGCCGGCGCGCCGCGCGTCTTCGTCATCGGCGGCGCGCAGCTCTATGCGGCGGCGCTGCCGCTGGCCGACGAGCTGCACCTGACCGAGATCGACGCCGACTTCGACGGCGACACCCACTTCCCGCCGTGGCCGCGCGCCGACTTCGACGAGCTCGCCCGGCAGCCGCAGCGCGCGGCCGACGGCACGCGCTTTGCGTTCGTGCACTATCGTCGCCGCCAGCGTCCCAGCCCACCGCCATGACCGCACTCGACGACCCCCGCCACGACCGCGAAGTCGGCAGCCGCCGCATCGCGCCCGGCAGCACCCAGGACACGACGCGCATCGACGACGTGCGCATCGATGCCGTGCGCCCGCTGATCACCCCCGCGCTGCTGCAGGAGAAGCTGCCGGTCCCGGCCGCCGCGCTGACCCTGGTCGAGGCCTCGCGCGCCCGGATCGCCGCCCTGCTCGACGGCCGCGACGACCGCCTGCTCGCCGTCGTCGGCCCGTGCTCGATCCACGACCACGCGCAGGCGCTGGCCTACGCCGCGCGGCTGCACGCGCTCGCCGGCGAGCTCGCCGGCGAACTGCTCGTCGTCATGCGCGTGTACTTCGAGAAGCCGCGCACGACGCTCGGCTGGAAGGGCTACATCAACGACCCGCACCTCGACGGCAGCTTCGCGATCAACGAAGGCCTCGAGCGCGCGCGCCGCCTGCTGCTCGACGTGCTCGCGCTGGGCCTGCCGGCCGGCACCGAATTCCTCGACCTGCTCAGCCCGCAGTTCATCAGCGACCTCGTGAGCTGGGGCGCGATCGGCGCGCGCACCACCGAGAGCCAGAGCCACCGCCAGCTCGCCTCGGGCTTGAGCTGCCCGGTCGGCTTCAAGAACGGCACCGACGGCAGCGTCAAGGTCGCCACCGACGCCATCGTCGCCGCGCGCTCGCCGCACGCCTTCATCGGCATGACCAAGATGGGCCAGTGCGCGGTCTTCGAGACGCGCGGCAACCCCGACTGCCACGTCATCCTGCGCGGCGGGCGCGAGCCCAACCACGACGCTGCGCAGGTCGAGGCCGCCTGCGCGCTGCTGCGCGCGGCCGGCCTGCCCGAGCGGCTGATGGTCGACTGCAGCCACGGCAACAGTCGCAAGGACCACCGCCGCCAGGCCGAAGTCGCCACCGACCTCGCCGGCCAGATCGCCGGCGGCGAGCGGCGCATCGTCGGCGTGATGGTCGAGAGCCACCTGCACGAGGGCCGCCAGGACCTGGTGCCCGGCCAGCCGCTGCGCTGGGGCGTGTCGATCACCGACGCCTGCCTGGGCTGGGCGCAGACCGAGCCGCTGCTGCGCGAGCTGGCGCAGGCGGTGCGGGCGCGGCGTCAGGGTTGACGCTGCAGCGCGAGCAGGGTGATGTCGTCGTGTGCCGGGTGCGCGCCGGTGTGCAAGGCCAGGCGCTCGACGAGGCGGTCGAGCAAGGCGCCGGGGTGGTCGGCATGCGCGGCCGCGATTGCCAGCATCGCCTCCTCGCCGAACGGCCCGGCGTCGCCCTCGGCCTCGGTGACGCCGTCGGTGTAGGCCAGCAGGCAGTCGCCCGGGTCGAGGTCGATGGCGGCCACCGGGTGGCGCGCCCCCGACACCAGCCCCAGCACCGGCCCCTGCGGCGGCAGCCGCAGCAGCGGGCTGCCGTCGCGGCGGCGCACCAGCGGCGCCTCGTGACCGGCGTTGACATAGTGCAGCCGGCCGCTGGCGGGGTCGAGCACGCCGATGAACACCGAGGCGAACATGTGGTCGCGGCTGTGCTCGTCGGCGATGTAGTCGTTGGTGAACGAGACGGCGCGCGCGAGCATCCACTCGGCCGCATCGCCGGCCGGCGCATGCAGCAGGCTCGCGCGCAGCAGGCTGCGAAACAACGCCATGTACAGCGCCGCGCCGACGCCCTTGTCGCAGACGTCGGCGATAGCCAGCGCGATGCGGCCGTCACCGAGCCGCAGCGCGTCGTAGAAGTCGCCGCCGACATGCCGCGCCGGCACGCAGTGCGCGGCGAACTGCCAGCCCGGCGGCCGCGGCAGCACCTCGGGCAGAAAGCCGCGCTGGATGCGCTGGCCGATCTCCATCTCGCGCGCCAGCGCACGCAGCGCGGCCTGGCGCTGGTCGGCCAGGCGCTTCTTGTTCAGCGAGGACTCGACGCGCGCGCGCAGCACGACCGGGTTGAAGGGCTTGGTCAGGTAGTCGTCGGCGCCCAGCTCGATGCAGCGCACGACGCTGTCGGTCTCCTCGATGGCCGAGACCATGATCACCGGCAGCCCGGCCAGCCCGGCGTCGGCCTTGATCGCGTGCAGCGTCTGGTAGCCGTCGAGCTCGGGCATCGTGATGTCGAGCAGGACCAGGTCCCAGGCCCCAGCGCGCAGGACCGCCAGCGCCTCGCGCCCGTTGGCCGCGAAGCCGACCTCATGGCCCTGCCGGCTCACGCGGCGCGCAAGCAGCTCGCGGTTGACCTCGAGGTCGTCGACGATCAGCACCCGCGCCCGGGCAGCGGCCGCCTCGTTCACGGCGGGCTCGCGCCGGCGGCGGCTGCGGCAGCGTCGGCCTGCAGCAGCGCGCGCAGGTACGGCAACTGCTCGAGCGCCGCCCGCTCGCCCTCGTCGATGACGTAGGGCATCTGCGCGGTATCGAACAGGCGCACGCGCTGCCTGAACTCCGGGATGATCGTGATCATCTCGGCGTGGTGCGCGACGGCGTGGAAGGCAAAGCGCGCCTTGAGCAGGTTGTTGGAGGTGATCGAGCTGATCTGGAACGCATAGCGCCCGGCACTGTCGACCCGCTCCTGGAACGGGCTCTCGAAGCCGACGGCGACGATCACGCGCGCGCCGTGCTTGATCGCGACGCTGACGGGCAGCGGGTCGGCCAGGTAGCCGTCGACGAGCAGCCGGCCCTCGAGCGGCACGGGCCGAAACGCGAACGGCAGCGACAGGCTCGCGCGGATCGCCTGCGCGATCGACCCGCGGTCGAGCTCGACGAGCTCGCCGTTGGCGAAGTCGGTGGCGGTGATGTGCAGCGGGATCGGGGTGTCCTCGATGCGGCGCTCGCCGAAGAATTCGCCCAGGCTGGCGCGGATCCGCGCGTCGTCGCGCAGCCCGAAGCTGGCCGCCTCGAAGCGCAGCAGCCGCGGCAGCAGCACGCGCAGCAGGCCCAGCGTGTCGCGCCGGCCGGTGAGTTCGCGCGTCCACAGGCGGGCGGCGGCGCCGGCGGCCTCGTCGGCGCTGTAGCCCAGCGCGACGACCGCGCCGAAGATCGCGCCGCCGCTGCAGCCGACGACGCGCTCGATGCCGATGCCGGCCGCGGTCAGGGCCTTGACGACGCCGATCGCCGCGGCGCACTTGACGCCGCCCGCGCCGATGACCAGCGAGACGGCCGGGGCGGCGGGAAGGGTTTGCCTGTCCATCGCTGCGCTCCCCTTCAGCCGGCGGGCGCGAAGCTGGCGACCGCCTCGGCCACCTCGCGGTAGGTCTTGATGATGCCGGTGAAGCCCGACAGCGACAGCACCCGCTCGACGCTGGCCTGCGCGGCGGCCAGCCGCAGGTCGCCGCCGAGGCGGCGGCTGTCCTTGACCGCGGCGAGCAGCGCGCGCAGCCCGGCCGTGCTGGTGTAGGGCACCGCGCCGAGGTCGACGACGAGCTGCCGGTGGCCCTGCTCGAGTTGCCCGGCGAAGGCCTGCGTGAGCTGCTCGGCGTTGAGGCTGTCGACGCTGCCCTCGATGACGACGACGGTGACCGGCCCCTGCGGGGTGGTGGTGATGTTCACGCTGAGTCTCCAGGTTGTTTGGTAGTGGTGATGGTGGTGGTGGCCGACGCCGGTCCGGGCGGGCGCTCGGGCGGGTCGTGCAGATACTTGACGAGGTGCAGGACGTTGCCGCTGGCCGGGTCGTGGCGGTAGGCCTGCGAGTCGGTCAGGCGGCGCATCAGCAACACCCCCAGCCCGCCGATGGGCCGCAGTTCGGCCGGCGCCGCGGTATCAGGAACCGGCACGCTGAGCGGGTCGAACGGCCGGCCGGCATCCTCGAGGGTGATGCTCAGCGCCGCCGGGTGCGCCGTCCGGTCGAGCCCGATCGTCAGCGTCAGGTCGCCTGGCGGCTGGCCGGCGTAGGCATGGCGCATGACGTTGACGCAGGCTTCCTCGACGACCAGCCGCAGGTCGTGGGCGAGCGCGGGCGCGAGTCCAGCGCGGCCGGTGAATTCGTCGACGAGCTCGTGGACCAGGGGCAGCCGCTCGAGCCGGGCCTGCAGCGTGCGCCCGAGCCGCAGCGGCGCGCTCGCGGCAGGCCCGGCGGCGGCGGCATCGCCGTTGGCGAGCCGGGCCTCGATCTTGCCGAGCAGGCGCGGCAGATCGACCGGCTTGGTATCGAAATCGTCGCAGCCGGCCTCGAGCGCGCGGTCGCGGTCGCCGGACATCGCGTGCGCCGTCAGCGCGATCACCGGGATGGCGCGCGTCGCGGCGTCGGCCTTGAGGCGGCGGGTCGCCTCCCAGCCGTCGATCCCGGGCAGGCTCAGGTCCATCAGGATCAGGTCCGGCGGCTCGGCCTGCACCCGCTCCAGGGCCTGCAGGCCGTCGACGGCCAGGCTGACCCGAAAGCCCTTGCGCTCGAGGCGGCGCGAGAGCATGTCGCGGTTGAGCTCGTTGTCCTCGACCAGCAGCAGATGGGGCATCGGGGCGTCTCCCTCAATCGGCGGACGGTGCAGCGGTGCCGGCCGGCGCGGGCAGCAGCCCGGGCTGCGCCAACGCCAGCCGCAGCGTGAAGCGCGAGCCGCGCCCGGGGGTCGACTCGGCGATGAACTCGCCCCCCATGCGCTCGCACACGCGGCGGCACAGCGCCAGCCCCAGCCCGCTGCCGCCGGCAGGCGGCAGCGCGTCGCCGGCCGCGCCGAAGGGCGCCAGCGCAAGCTGCAGGGCCTGCGGCGTCATGCCGCGACCGCGGTCGCGGACCTGGATGTCGACCCGGTCGCCGTCGGCGGCGCGCACCTGCAGCGTGACCTCCTCGCGCCCGCTGAACTTGGCCGCATTGCTGATGAGCTGCAGCAGGGCCTGCTTCAGGCGGTGGCGGTCGGCGCTGACCCACAGGTCGGGAACCTCGCTGACGGCCAGCCAGTTGCCGTGGCGCTCGACCAGCGGCTCGCTGACCAGCCGCACCTCGTCGATCAGCGGCGCGAGCTGCACCGGTTCGCACCCGATGTCGAGCTCGCCGATGTCGAGCCGCGAATAGTCGAGCACGGCATCGAGCATGCTCAGCAGCCGCGTGCCCGATTCGCGGATGCGCCGCGCCTCGTCGACCTGCCGCAGCGGCGGCGCGCCGTTGACGCGCGCCTCGGCCAGCAGGTCGGCGTAGCCGATGATGTCGGTCAGGTGCGTGCGCATCGAGTAGCTCAGGCTGCGCAGGAAGCGCGACTTGGCCGCGCTCGTGGCCTCGGTCGCGCGGCGGGCCTCGTCGAGGTCGCTGACGTCGGCCACGCCGGCGATCAGGCAGGAGCGCCCGCCGTACTGCAGCGCGCGCGCCGAGACGCGGCCCAGGAACTCGGCGCCGTCGGCGCGCAGGAAGCGCACCTCGTGGTTGCCGACCGCACCGTCGCGGGCCAGGGCCTCGCGCAGCGTCTGGCCGCCGACGCTGTGCGCGCCGTAGAGCTTCTGCATCGACTGCCCGACCAGCTCGTCGGCGCGGTAGCCGAACAGGTGCTCGCACATCGGGCTGACCTGCAGCACGGTATCGTCGGCGACCCGCCACAGCACCAGGAACAGCGGTGCGGCCTCGATCAGGGCGCGGATGCGCTCGTCGGCCTTGGCCTCGACCTCGGCCTCGGCCTCGGTTGCGGCCGGCAGCACGGCAGCCGCCCGGGCCGGCGTCGCTGCCGCCGGCACAGGCGACGCCAGCCCCGCCGGCGGCTGCACCGGCCTGCGGGTGGCGAAGGTCGCCGTGAAGCAACTGCCCTGGCCCGGGCTGCTGGTGACGCTGACATCGCCACCCATCAGCCGGCACAACCGCCGGCTGATGACCAGGCCCAGCCCGGTGCCGCCGTACTTGCGAGTGGTCGTCGCGTCGGCCTGCACGAAGGGCTGGAACAGGCGGGTGAGCTGCGCATCCGACATGCCGATGCCGCTGTCGCGCACCTCGACATGCAGCTGCTCGACGCCGGCGCCGTCGAGCGCACAACGCAGCTCGAGCACGATGCGGCCCTCGTGGGTGAACTTGGCCGCGTTCGACAGCAGATTGAGCAGCACCTGGCGCAGGCGGGTGGGGTCGGACTCGATCTGGCTGACCCCCGGGTCGACGACGACTTCCAGCCGGTTGCGGTTGGCCTCGAGCATCGGCTGCAGCGTCGAGCAGACCTGCTCGACGAGCTGGCGCAGGTCGACCGGCTCCCACTGGATCTCGACCTTGCCGGACTCGATCTTCGACAGGTCCAGGATGTCGTTGATCAGGCTCAGCAGGTGCTTGCCGGCGCCCTTGATCCTGGCGACGTCGCGCAGCAGCGCGGCGTCGGCACCATCGCCATCGGCCAGCTCCTCCTCGAGGATCTCGCTGTAGCCGATGATCGCGTTGAGCGGCGTGCGCAGCTCGTGGCTCATGTTGGCCAGGAAGCTGCTCTTGGTCTGGTTGGCGTCCTCGGCGAGCTCGCGGGCCTGCTCGGCGGCCAGCCGCTCGTGGTCGGCGGTCTTCCAGGCCGCCTCCAGCTCGCGGCTCTGGCGCTCGATGATGCGGTTGCGGCTTTCGAGCTCGCGCCGGGCTGCGATGATGCGCCGCACGCCGATATTGGACTCGAAGCCGAACACCCCGGAGAAGATCACCAGGCCGACGGCCCCGATCGTGCTGGACCAGACCGACAGCTGTGGGTCGAACTCGTAGCCGAACTGCCAGCCGCCGAGCAGCCCGCCGGCGACAAACATGACGACCCCGCGCGCCGCGCCGGCCATCCCCCCGGTGCTCAGGTTGGCGGTGTTGATCCCGACGAACAGCACGACCACGACCGCCGGGTTGAAGTCCACCGCGGCCGACCAGAAGCCCAGCGCCAGCGAGTCGAGCGCGAGGTTGCCCTGCTCGGCGCGCCTGGAGTCGGCCATGCGCAGCGCCACCTGATAGACCAGATGTGGCCAGGCCAGCATCCAGACCACCAGCGCGGCCCAGACCCAGGGCGGCTGCGGCCGCTCGAGCATGGCCGCGCCCAGGATCACACCGGCAAACAGGTAGCCCACGACCCGCACCGGGTAGTCGATGCGCACGAGCGGGTGCAGCCTGCGCGCGCGGCCGTCGGCGGCGGCCGCTGCGTCAGCAGCAGGCAGCACGTCGTCCGGCCCGGTGCCGGTGGCGGGCGCCGTCGAATCGACGTTGAACGGCTTCATCAAGTTGCCCGGCAGAGGGGGTTAGCCGGCCGCCGGGGGTCATCCGGGCCGGGGCGTCGAGCGTTGGTGTGGTGCTGGGCTAGAGTCAGCCGTCCATTCTATTGACCAAATGCCGCTGCCGGCGAACGGCCGTCGCGGCCACTCGCGCTCGAGGCGAACGCGGCCGTGCCGGGGGCCGCATGAGGTCCGCAGCGAAGCCTGTCTGGCAGCCGACGCGCGAGCAGATGCGTTAAAAGAAGAATGTTGTATTTTTAACGTCAATGGCGCACACTGACCCATCGCTGCCCGCCCCCCAAGCATGGCAACCCGCCACCCAGCCCCACCTGCCGCGAGGAAGCCTCGCTCCGCGTCGCAGCAAACGGTCGCGCCGCCGCAGGCGCCCAGCATCGCGCAGGAGATCGGCCGACGCATTGCCAAGGCCAGGAACGCCAACCCGGCGCGCGTGCATACCCCTTTCGACTTCCTCGACCTCGGTTCGCCCCACAGCGTCGGCATGGCACTGATGCGCCTGGTTCGCAGCGGGGCCCTGCGCCGCCTGGCCCGGGGCCTCTACGACGTGCCTCGCCAGCATCCCCTGCTCGGCGAACTGCAACCCACCGCCGACGAGATCGCACAGGCACTGTCGCGCCGCGACGGGGCCTTCGTGCAACCTGCGCAGGCAGTCGCCGCCAACCTGTTGAACCTGTCGGAGCAAGTGCCCGCGCGTGCTGTCTACGAAACCGACGGCCCGAGCCGCACCGTGAAGGTCGGTCCGCTGACGATACAACTCAAGCATCGCCCGCCACGCCAGGTGCGCAGCGCCAGCCCGATGAGCAACCTCGTCTTCGCAGCACTGCGCAGCGTTGGCAAGGCCAACGTCAACGAGGCCAGGGTTGCGCATCTGCGCGAGACGCTGTCGGCGAAAGACCGCGCAGCGTTGTTGAAGGACTTGCCGCTGGCACCGGCCTGGATGCACCCTCACCTTCGATTCATCGCGACACCGCAGCCGCCGGTGTACCCCTCTGCGAAGGCACCCAAGCGGCGCCAGCCAGCCGCATGACTGCGCCGGCACGATGACGCCCTTTTCCAACCTGTCGCCCGCCGAGCGCGCCCTGGTCGTCAACGAAGCCGCCGGCCGGCTCGGGCTCGCACCGTTGATCGTCGAGAAGGACTTCTGGGTATGCTGGACGCTCGGTCACATCTTCGAGATCGAGGCCGTCGCGCCGCATGTCGTGTTCAAGGGCGGCACGTCGCTGTCGAAGGTGTTCGGCGCGATCCAGCGCTTCTCCGAGGACATCGACCTGGCCGTCTCGCCGCGGGCGCTCGGCTTCGAGGCCGCCGAACTCGACGAAGCGCCCTCGGCCAGTCAGCGCCGCAAGCGCGTGCGGGCGCTCGAAGCCGAGTGCGAGCGATGCGTGTCGGAGCGCTTTCGGCCGGCGCTCGAAGCCGCCATCGTGGCCCGGCTTGGCGGGCCACGGCAGGCAGACACCTGGCTGCGCTACGAAATCGATGCGCTGGCCGGCACGCCAAACCTCCTGTTCACGTACCCGTCCGCGTTGGCGCCTGCCGGCGGCTACGTCGCCAAGCAGGTGAAGCTCGAGTTCGGTGCACTGACCGATCAGCAGCCCACCGCAACACACCGCATCACCGCGCTGCTGGCCGAGGCACCCGGCATCGATCTCGCGAGCGCATACGACGAACTGCGAGCGAGCGTGGTGGCTCTGGAGATTACCCGCACGTTCTGGGAGAAGGCGACGATCCTGCACGCCGAACACCACCGGCCGCCCGAGCTGCCGTTGCGTGACCGCTTCGCCCGCCACTACGCGGATTTCGAGGCGCTCTGGCGCCACCCGAGCCGTGCCGATGCGCTCGCCAGGCTCGATCTGCTCGAGGACGTGGTGCGTCACAAGAGCCGCTTCTTCTCGTCAGCCTGGGCCCACTTCGAGACTGCAAGGCCAGGGACGTTCAAGCTCGTGCCGCCACCGGCGCGCCATCCTGCATTGGCGAGGGACTATGCGACGATGATGCCGATGTTCATCGGCGTGCCGATCGACTTCGATGTCGTGTTGGAGCGCCTTCAGGCCACGGAGCAGCAACTCAACGACGGAAGTCTGCTTCGTCTGGCGTGATCGTCTCGCGCTGGGGCGCGACGGGGTGTGCCGCCCGCAACCATGCAGAAGAATCACGACCAGTTCAACGCCGGAGCACTGCGGTGAGACTCGCAACCTGGAATGTCAACTCGCTGGCCGTGCGGCTGCCGCAACTGCTGGACTGGCTGCGCGCGAACGCCATCGACGCGATCGCGCTGCAGGAGACCAAGCTGAGCGACGACCGCTTCCCCGTCGCCGAGGTCGAGGCCGCGGGCTACCGGGCGCAGTGGTTCGGCCAGCGCACCTACAACGGCGTCGCGCTGCTCACGCGTGCCGGCCTGGGCGAAGCCGCTGACGTCGTGCGCAACATCCCCGGCTTCGCCGACGAGCAGGCGCGCGTGCTGGCCGCCACGGTCGCCGGGCTGCGGCTGGTCGGCGCATACTTTCCCAACGGCCAGGCCCCGGGCAGCGACAAGTTCGACTACAAGCTGCGCTGGCTTGCTGCGCTGCAGGGCTGGCTGCGCGCCGAGCTGGCCGCGCACCCGCAACTGCTGCTGCTGGGCGACTTCAACATCGCCCCCGAGGACCGCGACGTCCACGACCCGGCGGCCTGGGCCGGGCAGATCCACTGCACCGACGAGGAGCGCGCGCACTTGCGCGAGCTGCTCGCGCTCGGGCTGGTCGATGCCTTCCGGCTGTTCGAGCAGCCACCGCGGACCTGGTCCTGGTGGGACTACCGCAACCTCGCCTTCCGCAGGAACCAGGGCCTGCGCATCGACCTCATCCTGGTCGGCGCCGCGCTCGCGCCGCGTGTGCGCGCCTGCACGATCGACAAGCTGCCGCGCAAGGCCGAGCGGCCCAGCGACCACGCGCCGGTGGTCGTCGAGCTGCAGACCTAGCGCGGCCGGGCGCCGCCCGCGCGCGCGTCAGCGGCCCTCGCCGTCGTCGAGGCCGAGCTCCTGGATCTTGCGGGTGATCGTGTTGCGGCCGATGCCCAGCTTCTGCGCGGCCTCGATGCGGCGCCCGCGCGTGAGGTCGAGCGCAGCGCGGATCAGCGCGGCCTCGAACTCGCGCGTCAGCGCATCCCAGACCTCGGGCGTGCCGGCCTGCAGCCGCGCGCGGGCCTCGCGTTCGAGCTCGCCGAGCCAGCCGACCCCGTGCGGTGCTGGCGCGGCGGGCGCGGCGGGCGCGGCGGGCGCGGCGGCTGCGGCGGGCCCGGCGGCCGCCTCACCGGTTTCATGCGCGGGCTCGGCCGCCGGCGCCTCACCCGCGCCCGCGCCCGCGACGGCCGCGCTCGCCCTCGGCAGCGGCGCGGCGCTTGTGGCCACTCCGGCCAGCAGTTCGGGTGGCAGGTCCTTGGGCTCGACGACCTGCGCCGGCGCCATCACCGTCAGCCAGTGGCAGACATTCTCGAGCTGGCGCACGTTGCCGGGAAAGTCGAACGCCGCGAGCTGCGCCAGCGCGGCCTCGCTCAGGCGCTTGGCCTCGACGCCGAGCTCGCGCGCGCTCTTGCCGAGGAAGAAGCGCACAAGCATCGGGATGTCCTCGCGCCGCTCGCGCAGCGGCGGCAGGCGCAGCCGGATGACGTTGAGCCGGTGGAACAGGTCTTCGCGGAAGCCGCCTTCGCGCACGCGCTGCTCGAGGTTCTGGTGCGTCGCGGCGATCACCCGCACATTGGCCTTGAGCGGCTGGTGGCCGCCGACGCGGTAGAACTGGCCGTCGGAGAGCACGCGCAGCAGCCGCGTCTGCAGCTCCAGCGGCATGTCGCCGATCTCGTCGAGAAACAGCGTGCCGCCGTCGGCCTGCTCGAAGCGGCCGCGGCGCAGCGTCTGCGCGCCGGTGAAGGCGCCGCGCTCGTGGCCGAAGAGCTCGCTCTCGAGCAGGTCGCGCGGGATGGCGGCGGTGTTGATGGCGACGAACGGCCCCTTGCTGCCGAGGTCGCCGCGCGGGCTGTGGCGGTGCAGCGCGCGCGCGACGAGCTCCTTGCCCGAGCCGCTCTCGCCGGTGATCAGCACCGTCACATGGCTCTGGCTCAGGCGCCCGATCGCGCGGAAGACATCCTGCATCGCGCCGGCTTGGCCCAGCATCTCGGGCATCTCGGCCGCGCGCTCGGCCTGCACCGCCTCGCGCAGGCTTTCGGCGGCGGCGCGGCGGATCAGCTCGACGGCGCGGGTCACGTCGAAGGGCTTGGGCAGGTACTCGAAGGCGCCGCCCTGGAACGCGGTGACCGCGCTGTCGAGGTCCGAGTAGGCGGTCATGATGATCACCGGCAGCGCCGGGCAGCGCGCCTTGACCGCGGCCAGCAGGTCGACCCCCGAGCCCCCGGGCATGCGGATGTCCGACACCAGCACCTGCGGCTGCTCGACGTCGAGCGCGGCGAGCACCTCGCGCGGGTTGGTGAAGGCGCGCACCTCGAGCTGCTCGCGGGCCAGCGCGCGCTCGAGGACGAAGCGTATCGAGGGGTCGTCGTCGACGATCCAGATCGGTTTCATGCGCTGCTGCAGGCTGCTATGGCAGCGGTATCGTGATCTTGAACACCGTGCGGCCCGGGTGGCTGTCGCAGTCGATCGCTCCCTGGTGCTGCTGCACGAAGGTCTGCGCCAGCGGCAGCCCCAGACCCGAGCCGCCCTCGCGCCCCGACACCAGCGGGTAGAAGATGCGATCGCGGATCGGCTCTGGAACCCCAGGACCGTTGTCCTCGATAAGCAATTCCAGTGCCAGCCGCCAGCGCGTCTTGCCGATCGTGACCTGCCGCGCCGAGCGGGTGCGCAGGCCGATGCGCGCGTCGCCGGCGGCGCGCCGGCCCTCGAGCGCCTGCGCCGCGTTGAGCACGATGTTGAGCACGGCCTGGATCAGTTGCTCGCGGTCGCCGCGGAACTCGGGGATCGAGACATCGTAGTCACGCTCGATCGTCAGCCCGGCGCTGAATTCGGCCAGCACCAGCGCCCGCACCCGCTCGCAGACCTCGTGGATGTTGACGTCGCCGACCACCTGCGGCCGGCGGTGCGGCGCCAGCAGGCGGTCGACCAGCACCTGCAGGCGGTCGGCCTCGCGCACGATGACCTGGGTGTAGTCGGTGAGCTCGCCGCGGCTGCCGAGCTCCATCTGCAGCAACTGCGCCGCGCCGCGGATGCCGCCCAGCGGGTTCTTGATCTCGTGCGCGAGGTTGCGGATGAGCTCCTTGGTCGCCGCCGCCTGGTCGAGCGTGCGCTCCTCGCGGTCGAGGCGGGTCTGCTGCTCGATCTCGATCATCTCGACGACGATGTGCTCGCGCTCCTCGGTCTGGCTGACGATGACATGCACCGGCAGCGCCTCGGCATGGCCGCCGGCGGGGCGGCGCAAGCCCGCATCGAAGCGGCCGCTGGCATAGGCGTTGCGCCCGACCGCGGCGAGCGCATCGCGCAGCGCCTGCGCGTCGGCCACGAAGTCGAGGATCGAATGGCCGACGACGGCACGCCGCGAATGCCCGACCTGGGCCTCGAACATCGCGTTGACGAACAGGCAGCGGCCCTCGGGGTCGACGATGGCGACCATCGTCGCGAGCAGATCGAGCGCAGCCCAGGCGGGGCTGGCAGGCGCAGGCGGTGTCGCCACGGCCGCCGCGCTAGTTGGGCAGGCGGTCGAGCTCGCGCCGCAGCGCCGCGATGTCGCTCTCGGAGCGCTCGATGGCCGTGCGCAGGTTGGACACCCGCTCGAGGTAGCGGGCGTAGTTGCGCTCGTCGCCGCGCCGCTCGGGCTGGCCGTCATTGAACTCATGGCGCAACTCGGCCAGCCGCTGCTCCTCGCGGCGCAGCTCGGCCTCGAGGATCGCGCGGCGCTCGACGTCGCGGCGGCGCTGCTCGCCGGCGTCGATGCGGCTGCCCTCGGGCCGCGCGGCCGCGGTCGGCGGCGTGGCCGCGGCGGGCGCGCCCGGCCGGGCCG
>Ga0208609_100421_pt1 | contig 16507 bp, 18 predicted proteins | sample SubbioR11_8A_Apr_FD_184813 | JGI IMG/M metagenome (GOLD analysis project Ga0208609, IMG submission 184813) | Serpentinite rock and fluid subsurface biosphere microbial communities from McLaughlin Reserve, California, USA - CR11_8A_Apr (SPAdes) | ecosystem: Environmental > Terrestrial > Deep...
CCGGCCGACCCGCCGCAGGCGCTGCAGCAGCGCGCGGCGGCGCTGGCGGCGCATTCGTCGCACCCGCTCTCGCGCGCCCTGGTCGAGGCCACACCGCACACCGGCGAGGGGCCCGCGCCGCAGTGGCGCGAAGTCGTCGAGATCGCCGGCCAGGGCGTGCAGGGCGTCGACGCCGACGGACAGGTCTGGCGCCTCGGACGCGCGGCCTGGGTCGCGTCGGCGGACCCTGCCGCCGGGGCCGACGCCGGCGGCCTGCGCCTGGTGTTCGGCCCCGCAGGCCGGGCGCTGGTCGGCTTCGCCTTCGACGAGCGCCTGCGCGAGGACGCTGCACAGACCCTGCGCGAGCTCGCCGCCCAGGGCGTTGAGGTCGAACTGCTCTCGGGCGACGTCGCCGACCGCGTCGAGCGGCTGGCCGAGCGCCTGCGCGCGCAGGGCGTGGCCATCGCCGTGCGTGCCGCCGCGTCGCCGGAGGACAAGCTCGCGATCGTGCGCGAGGCGCAGGCCCGTGGCCAGCGCGTGGCGATGGTCGGCGATGGCGTCAACGACGCGCCGGTGCTGGCCCAGGCCGACGTCGGCATCGCCATGGGGCAGGGCGCGCTGGTCGCGCGCAGCAGCGCCGACGCGATCGTCGTCGGCAACCGCCTCGGCAGCATCGCCCACGCCCGCCGCTACTCCGCCCGCACGATCGACATCGTGCGCCAGAACATCGCCCTGTCCTGGGTCTACAACTCGATGGCCATCCCGGCGGCCGCGCTGGGCTGGGTGCCGCCCTGGGCGGCCGGCCTGGGCATGGCGCTCAGCTCGGTGGTCGTCGTCAGCAACTCGATGCGCCTGGCGCGCGACTGAACGGCCTGCAGCCATGGAAAGCCTGTTCGTGCTGATCCCGCTGTCGGCCGCGCTGGTGCTGGCCATCATCGTGGTCTTCGGCTGGGCTCTCAACAGCGGCCAGTTCGAGGACCTGGACAACGAGGGCCGGCGCATCCTCGACGATGCGGATGGCGTCGTTGATCCCGGTCAAGGGCCTGTGCAGCCGGGGTCGGAACAATCCCGCGAAAACTGAAACACGCACGTCGACGAAAGGGGAAGCAGGATGGCAATCGCAGCAACCGCGGCCATGGGGGGGGCGAGGGCCTCGACCGGAGCCGTCTACGACGACTGGGTCGTGCGCGCCTTCGCGCTGGCGACCATCGTCTGGGGCGTGGTCGGCATGCTGGTCGGCGTGGTCATCGCGGCGCAGTTGATCTGGCCCGACCTGACCTACGGCATCTCGTGGCTGAGCTACGGCCGGCTGCGGCCGCTGCACACCAACGCCGTCATCTTCGCCTTCGGTGGCTGCGCACTGTTTGCGACCAGCTACCACGTCGTGCAGCGCACCTGCCAGACGCCGCTGTTCGCGCCGGCGCTGGCCAAGTTCACCTTCTGGGGCTGGCAGGCGATCATCGTCGCCGCGGTGATCACGCTGCCGCTGGGCTTCACCAGCGGCAAGGAGTACGCCGAGCTGCAGTGGCCGATCGACATCGCGATCACCGTCGTCTGGGTGGCCTACGCGGTCGTCTTCTTCGGCACGATCGGCCTGCGCAAGGTGCGCCACATCTACGTCGCCAACTGGTTCTTCGGCGCCTTCATCCTGGCCGTGGCGCTGCTGCACGTCGTCAACAGCATGGCCATGCCCTGGGGCGCGATGCACAGCTACTCGATGTTCTCGGGCGTGCAGGACGCGATGATCCAGTGGTGGTACGGCCACAACGCGGTCGGCTTCTTCCTGACCGCGGGCTTCCTCGGGATCATGTACTACTACATCCCGAAGCAGGCCGAGCGCCCGATCTACAGCTACCGGCTGTCGATCGTCCACTTCTGGGCGCTGATCTTCACGTACATGTGGGCCGGCCCGCACCACCTGCACTACACCGCGCTGCCCGACTGGGTGCAGTCGCTGGGCATGATCTTCTCGCTGATCCTGCTCGCGCCGAGCTGGGGCGGGATGATCAACGGCATCATGACGCTGTCGGGGGCTTGGCACAAGCTGCGTGACGACGCGGTGCTCAAGTTCCTGATCGTCTCGCTGGCGTTCTACGGCATGTCGACCTTCGAAGGCCCGATGATGTCGATCAAGACCGTCAACGCGCTCTCGCACTACACCGACTGGACGATCGGCCACGTGCACAGCGGCGCGCTCGGCTGGGTCGGCCTGATCACGATGGGCGCGATGTACCACCTGATCCCGCGCATGTACGGCCGCAAGAGCATGTACAGCGTGAAGGCCATCGAGCTGCACTTCTGGATCGCCACCGTGGGCATCGTGCTCTACATCGCCGCGATGTGGATCGCCGGCGTCATGCAGGGCCTGATGTGGCGCGCGGTGCACCCCGACGGCACGCTGGTCTACACCTTCTCCGAGAGCGTGCGCGCGTCGTACCCCTTCTACATGATCCGCCTCGGCGGTGGCCTGCTGTACTTCGCCGGCATGCTGCTGATGGCCTGGAACGTATTCATGACGGTGCGCAACAGCAAGCCCGCGGTGGCGCCGGTGCCGGTGCCGGCTTACACCTGAAGGCCAGGTCAGCACACAGCAAGAGGAACGAAAAATGGCTGAACACACCAAGCCGCGTGGTCACGAGAAGATCGAGACCAGCAACTTCCTGATGATCATGCTGATCGTCGCCGCGATCTCCGTCGGCGGGCTGGTCCAGATCGTGCCGCTGTTCTTCAAGATGTCGACGACACAGCCGGTGCCCGGGCTGGTGCCGTATACGCCGCTGCAGCTCGCCGGGCGCGACGTCTACATCCGCGAGGGCTGCTTTACCTGCCACTCGCAGATGATCCGCCCGTTCCGGGCCGAGACGCTGCGCTACGGCCACTTCTCGCTGGCCGGCGAGTTCGTCTACGACTTTCCCTTCCAGTGGGGCAGCAAGCGCACCGGCCCTGACCTGCACCGCATCGGCGGGCGCTACAGCGACGAGTGGCACCGCATGCACCTGATGAACCCGCGCTCGGTGCTGCCCAACTCGAACATGCCCGCCTACCCCTGGCTGGCCACCGCGACGGTCGACGCCGAGTCGATGCCGCGGCGCATGCGGGCACTGCAGCGCCTGGGCGTGCCCTACACCGACGAGCAGATCGCCCAGTCGGCAGAGGCGGTGCGCGGCAAGACCGAGATGGACGCCATCATCGCGTATCTGCAGGTGCTGGGCACGGCAGTGCGCTGAGGCCGCTGGAGCAGGAGGACGTCATGGACTTTCTCGATTGGCGCAGTCTGGTGACGGTGGTCACGATGGTGCTGTTCATCGTGCTGGTCATCCGGGCCTGGAGCCCCCGGCAACGCTCGGCGCACGACGCCGCGGCGCAGTTGCCCTTCATCGACAGTGAACCGGCTGCGCCGAGTGCAGCCGGCGACGACGAAACCACGAATTCAGGAGGTCGACGTGGCTGATTTCTTCCACCCCGGCTGGGCGATCTTCATCGCCGTGGTGACGGTGCTGAGCCTGGTCGCTTGCATCGCGCTGCTGCTGGTGGCCGCACGGCGGCGCAAGATGGCCGACGACAACACCACTGGCCATGTCTGGGACGAGGACCTGCGCGAACTGAACAACCCGCTGCCGGTCTGGTGGATGGGCCTGTTCGTCATCACCGTCGTATTTGGCGCCATCTACCTGACTTTGTACCCGGGCCTGGCCGCGACCCAGGGGCTGCTCGGCTGGACTTCGACCGGGCAGTACGAGCGCGAGCGCGCCCGCGTCGAGCAGTCGATGGCGCCGGTCTTCACCCGGCTTGCGGCCATGTCGCCGGAGGAACTGGCCAAGGACGCGCAGGCCATGGAAATCGGCCAGCGCCTGTTCCTCAACACCTGCGCGCAGTGCCACGCCGCCGACGGCCGCGGCAGCATCGGATTTCCGAACCTGACCGACACCGAATGGGCCTGGGGCCACGCGCACGACGCGATCAAGGAGACCATCGCCAACGGCCGGGTCGGCGTCATGCCGCCGATGGGCGCTGCGGTGGGCACCGGCGACGACGTGCGCCACCTCGCCCACTATGTGCTGAGCCTCTCGGGCAGCCCGCACAACACGATCTACGCCCAGCTCGGCGCGCGCCACTTCGCCAGCTGCGCCGCCTGCCACGGCGCCGACGGCAAGGGCATCGCGGCGATGGGCGCGCCCGACCTGACCAACGACATCTGGGTCCACGGCTGGGGCGAGGCGGCCATCGTGCGGGCGATCAACGAGGGCATCCAGAACGCGATGCCCGGGCAGTCGCGCCTGCTCACGCCCGAGCAGGTCCACGTCCTCGCGGCCTACGTCATGACCATGGGTCAGCCGGCAGTGGCGACGGCGCCGCGCTGAGCTTGCAGTCCATCGAGCCCCGGCGGGCCCGGCGCAGCCGGCGCCGCCCGCCGAAGCGGTCCGTGCCTTGAACCCAGACCCTTCCGCCGCTGTCCCCGCCGCCGCGCCGCCGGCTGCCGCCAACGGGGACCCGGGCCCGCCGGTGGCCGAGCGCGCCGAGTACGTCTGGCTGTACGAGAAGCGCAAGCGCATCTACGCGCGCGCCGTCAGCGGCTGGTTCGCCGGCTGGCGCTGGGCCCTGGTCTGGGCCACGCAGTTGCTGTTCTACGGTCTGCCCTGGCTCGAGTGGAACGCGCGGCAGGCGGTGCTGTTCGACCTCGAGGCGCGGCGCTTCTTCCTGTTCGGGCTGGTCCTGTACCCGCAGGACTTCATCTACCTGACGGCGCTGCTGATCATCAGCGCCTACGCGCTGTTCCTGTTCACCGCCGTCGCCGGCCGGCTGTGGTGCGGCTACGCCTGCCCGCAGACCGTCTACTCCGAGATCTTCATGTGGGTCGAGCGCCGCATCCAGGGCGACCGCGCCGCGCGCATGAAGCGCGATGCCGGGCCGTGGACCGCGCAGCGGCTCGGGCGCGCTGCGGCCAAGCACGCGGCCTGGCTGGCGATCGCGCTGTGGACCGGCATCACCTTCGTCGGCTACTTCACGCCGATCCGCGAACTGGTGCCGGCCGCCATCGCGCTCGGGCTCGGCCCCTGGCAGACCTTCTGGGTGCTGTTCTACGGCTTCGCGACCTACGGCAACGCCGGCTTCCTGCGCGAGCAGGTCTGCATCTACATGTGCCCTTACGCGCGCTTCCAGGGCGCGATGTTCGACCGCGACACGCTGATCATCACCTACGACGAGGGCCGCGGCGAGCCGCGCGGCAGCCGCTCGCGCAAGGCCGACGCGCGCGCCGCGGGCCTGGGTGACTGCATCGACTGCGACCTGTGCGTGCAGGTCTGCCCCACCGGCATCGACATCCGCAAGGGCCAGCAGTACGAGTGCATCGGCTGTGCGGCCTGCGTCGACGTCTGCAACAGCGTGATGGACAAGATGAACTATCCGCGCGGGCTGGTGCGCTACACCACGCTCAACGGCATGGCCGGCCAGTGGTCGCCGCAGCAGATTTGGCAGCGCGTGCTGCGCCCGCGGGTGCTGGTCTACAGCGCCGTGCTGCTGCTGGTCGCCGGCGCGCTGGTCTACAGTCTGGCCACCCGCAGCCCGGTCGCCATCGACGTCGTGCGCGACCGCGCGGTGCTGGCCCGGCTGGTCGAGCGCGGCCACATCGAGAACGTCTACCGCCTGCAGATCCGCAACGTCACCGAGCGCGAGCAGCGCTACGCGGTGCGGGTGCAGGGCATCGACGGCGCGGTTGTCGACGTGCGCGGGCGCACCGACCTCGGCCCGGTCGAACTGCGCTGGGTGCCGCTGGCCGTGCGCGTGCCGCCCGCGGTCGCGCAGGCGCTGGGCCCGGGCGCGCATCGCGTCGTCTTCGTCGTCGAGCGCCTGGCCTCGGATCGCGATGCGGCGGCCGAGGTGGTGCAACAATCGACCTTCGTGGTGCCGCGCTGAGCGCGGTTCAGGCCCGGGCCCGCACGCAGGTGGGTCCCGCCCATCGTCCCGGCCCACAGCCCCTGGAGAGCGCAACCATGACCCAGCCCGCAGACAACAGCAAGCCCGAGCCCTGGTGGCGCGTCGGCGTGATGTGGCTGGTCGTCGGCGGGCCGGCGGTGGTCGTCGTCGCCGGCCTGAGCATGGTGGTGGTTGCCGCCATGCACCGTGACCCGGCGCTCAGCCCGCAGCAGCGCGCGCAGATGGCCAGTGCCGTGATGAACGCCGACCACCTGGTGCCGGCGCGGGAGGCGCGCCTGTATCACCTGGAGCAGATGAAGACCAAGCCGCCGCGCGACTGAGCGCGCGCCCGGCGGTCGGCTCAAACCGCCGCGGGGGGCGGGCCGGACTGGTCCGGCCCTGGGGCCCCTCAGCCGGCCGTGCCGTTGACGATCTTCTGCAGGCCGCCCTGGTCGAGGATCGTGATCTGGCGCTGCCTGACTTCGAGCAGCCCTTCGTCCTGGAGCTTCGAGAACGTGCGGCTGACCGTCTCGAGCTTGAGCCCGAGGTAGCTGCCGATCTCCTCGCGCGTCATGCGCAGGATCAGCGACGACGGCGAGAAGCCGCGCGCCTTCAGGCGCTGGGTCAGGTTGGTCAGGAAGGCCGCCAGCCGTTCCTCGGCGCGCATGCTGCCCAGCAGCAGCATGACGCCGTGGTCGCGCACGATCTCGCGGCTCATGATGCGGTGGAACTGGTGCTGCAAGTCGGTGAACTCGCGCGCCAGCGCCTCGAGCTCGCCGTAGGGGATCACGCAGACCTGCGAGTCTTCGAGCGCGACCGCGTCGACGCCGTGGCGGTCGGTGCTGATGCCGTCGAGGCCGAGCAGCTCGCCGGCCATCTGGAAGCCGGTGACCTGGTCACGGCCGTCCTCGGCGGTCACGCAGGTCTTGAAGAAGCCGGTGCGCACCGCGTAGAGCGACTGGAAGGAGTCGCCGCTGCGAAACAGTGTGTCGCCGCGCGGGATGGCGCGTCGGGTGGCGACCAGCCGGTCGAGGTGGTCCATCTCGTCGGGCGAGAGCCCCACGGGCAGGCACAGCTCGCGCAGGTTGCAGTTCGAGCAGGCGACCTTGAACGAATCGGGGCGTACCGGGGGCAGCGGGGTCATGGCGTTATCGGGGGTGCGAGCGTCGACGCGGCGCCGGCTCACATGATATGCCTCAAACGGTCGCCGAGGTCTTCTACTCAGCCTGCCAATGTGGCTTGACGCGTGTCAAACCGGTCGGCCCGGCGTTTGGCACAGTGCGCGCCATGATTGCCCAGAAGGCGCCCGATGCCGTCGCGCCACCGCAGCTGAGTGCCGAACTGGTTGCCCGGCTCGACCGCCCCGGCCCGCGCTACACCTCGTACCCCACCGCCGACCGCTTCGTCGAGGCGTTCGGCGCCGACGCCTACGCGCAGGCCCTGCGCGAGCGTGCCGAGGGTGCGCGCGTCGGCGGCTCGCCGCCGCTGTCGGTCTACGTCCATGTGCCGTTCTGCGAGTCGGTCTGCTACTACTGCGCCTGCAACAAGATCGTCACCCGTCACCACCAGCGTGCCCGCGAGTACCTCGCCGCGCTCGACGTCGAGATCGACCTGCACGCGCAGGCGCTGGGCGCGCGGCAGGCAGTGTCGCAGCTGCATTTCGGCGGCGGCTCGCCGACCTTTCTCGCCGACGACGAACTCGCCGCCGTGCTGGGCGCGCTGCAGCGCGCCTTTCGCATCGCGCCGGGGGCCGAGGTCTCGATCGAGGTCGACCCGCGCACCGTCGACGCGGCGCGGCTGCGTCGGCTTGCCGGTCTCGGCTTCAACCGTATCAGCTTCGGCGTGCAGGACTTCGACCCTGCGGTGCAGAAGGCGGTGCACCGCATCCAGCCCTTCGAGGCGGTGCGCGAACTGATGGCCAGCGCACGCGCGCTGGGCTTCGAGTCGACCAACGTCGACCTGATCTACGGCCTGCCGCGGCAGACGCCGCAGTCGCTCGCGCGCACCATCGCCCAGGTCGGCGAGCTGCGGCCCGACCGCATCGCGCTCTACGCCTACGCGCACCTGCCGCAGCGCTTCAAGCCGCAGCGGCGCATCGACGCGCGCGAACTGCCGCCAGCGGCCGACCGCGTCGCGATGCTGGCCGCGGCGATCGACGGCTTCCTGGCCCAGGGCTACAGCTACATCGGCATGGACCACTTCGCGTTGCCCACCGACGCACTCGCAGTGGCCAAGCGCCAGGGCCGGCTGCACCGCAACTTCCAGGGCTACAGCACCCAGCCCGACTGCGACCTGATCGGGCTGGGCGTCTCGGCGATCGGCCGCATCGGCGCGACCTACAGCCAGAACGTCAAGACCCTCGACGCCTACTACGACGCGATGCGCCAGCGCCGCTTCGCTGTCGAGCGCGGGCTCGCGCTCAGCCGCGACGACCTCCTGCGCCGCGCGGTCATCATGGCGCTGATGTGCCAGGGCCGGGTCGACTACGAGTCGATCGAGCTGGCCCACCTGGTCAGCGTGCCGGCGTACTTCGCGGCCGAGCTCGCCGAGCTGCAGTCGCTGGCCGACCTCGGGCTGGTGCGGCTCGAGCCGCAGGGCATCGAGGTCACGCCGCTGGGCTGGTACTTCGTGCGCGCGGTGGCCCTGGTCTTCGACCGTTACCTCCAGGCCGACCGCAACCGCGAGCGGTTTTCGCGCATCATCTGACCCTGTGGATCTTGCCCTTGCCTTCAGCGCGCTCCTGATCGGGCTGGCCGGCTCGCCGCACTGCGTGGCGATGTGCGGCGCGGCCTGCACGGCCATCGCCGGGCGCTGCGGCCGGCAGCGGCCGCAGCCGGCCCTGCTGGGGCTGCACGCCGGGCGGCTCCTGAGCTACGCCGCCGGGGGCGCGGTGGTCGCCGGCGGGGTCGGCGCGCTGGCCGCGCTCGCCGCGTGGTCACCCTCGCTGCGGCCGCTGTGGACCCTGGTCCACGTCGCTGCGCTGGGCCTGGGCGTGTGGCTGCTGTGGACCGGGCGCCAGCCCGCCTTCCTCGAGAACCTGGGCCGCGCACGCGCGCGCGAGCTCGCCGCGGCCAGGCTGGCCAGCGACCCTGCCACGGGCCAGCCGGTGGCCGTCTTGCGGCTGGCCGCGGGCAGCGGGCCGGCGCTGGCCGCCACTGCTGCAGCCGCGGGTGGGGGCGCGGGCAGGCTCGCCGGGCCGGCCAAGGCTGCCGCGGCCGGCGCGCTGTGGCTCGGTCTGCCCTGCGGGCTGCTGCACTCGGCGCTGGTCATGGCGGCGCTGGCCAACACCCCGCTGGGCGGCGCGGCGATCATGGCCGCGTTCGCGCTGGGCACCACGCTGGGGCTGTGGGTCGGCCCGACGCTGTGGTGGCGCGTCGGCGCCCCGGGCGGCGGCTGGCTGGCGCGCGGCGGCGCGGTGCGGCTGGCCGGGCTGATGCTGGCCGGGGTCTCGGCCTGGGCGCTGAGCCATGACCTCGGCGCGCGCATCGTCGCCTACTGCCTCGGCTGACGCGCACAGGGGCACGGCGTCAGGCCACTGACAGCCGCCGCCCTAGAATGCCGCCGCTGCGCGCCCAGGGCGCGGCCAGACGACCCCACGGAGAGCGCTTCCATGTCCATGTATCAGCACATCAAGGTCCCGGCGAGCGGGCGCAAGATCACGGTCAACGCCGACTACTCGCTCGCGGTGCCCGATGAGCCGATCATCCCCTACATCGAAGGCGACGGCACCGGCATCGACATCACGCCGGTGATGCTGAAGGTGGTCGACGCCGCGGTGGCCAGGAGCTACGGCGGCCGGCGCCGGATCCACTGGATGGAGGTCTACGCCGGCGAGAAGAGCACGCGCGTCTACGGCCCCGACGTCTGGTTGCCCGAGGAGACGCTGCACGCCGTGCGCGACTACGTCGTCAGCATCAAGGGCCCGCTGACGACCCCGGTCGGCGGCGGCATCCGCAGCCTCAACGTAGCGCTGCGCCAGGAGCTCGACCTCTACGTCTGCCTGCGCCCGGTGCGCTACTTCAAGGGCGTGCCCAGCCCGCTGAAGTCGCCCGACAAGACCGACATGGTCATCTTCCGCGAGAACAGCGAAGACATCTACGCCGGCATCGAGTACGAGGCGCGCAGCCCGAAGGCCAGGAAGCTCATCAAGTTCCTGATCGAGGAGATGGGCGTGACCAGGATCCGCTTCCCCGAGACCAGCGGCATCGGCATCAAGCCGGTGTCGATCGAGGGCACCGAGCGGCTGGTGCGCAAGGCCATCCAGTACGCCATCGACAACGACAAGCCCAGCGTGACCATCGTGCACAAGGGCAACATCATGAAGTACACCGAAGGCGGCTTCCGCGACTGGAGCTACGCGCTGGCCCAGCGCGAGTTCGGCGCGGTCGAGGTCGACGGCGGCCCCTGGTGCAAGCTGCGCAACCCGAAGACCGGCAAGGACATCGTCGTCAACGACAGCATCGCCGACGCTTTCCTGCAGCAGATCCTGCTGCGCCCGGCCGAGTACTCGGTCATCGCCACGCTCAACCTCAACGGCGACTACGTCAGCGACGCGCTGGCCGCGCAGGTCGGCGGCATCGGCATCGCGCCGGGGGCCAACCTGTCGGACAGCATCGCGATGTTCGAGGCCACCCACGGCACCGCGCCCAAGTACGCCGGCAAGGACTACGTCAACCCCGGCAGCGAGATCCTCAGCGCCGAGATGATGCTGCGCCACATGGGCTGGGTCGAGGCCGCCGACCTGATCATCGCGTCGATGGAGCGCGCCATCCAGAGCAAGAAGGTGACCTACGACTTCGCCCGCCTGATGGAAGGCGCGACCCAGGTCTCGTGCTCGGGCTTCGGGCAGGTGATGATCGACCACATGTGACGCCGTCGCGGGACGTCTCTGAACGCCCCGGCTGGTCCCACCAGAAACCCCAGATCGTTGATTCGACTGGGGTTTTTGTCTTTTGACGTCTCCGACACCGCCGCCCGAGCGGACACCGGCCAACGCGGCGGGTCTGGCGAGGCTTCGGTGGGCAGCACCGGCGACAGCTACGACAACGCCCTGGCCGAGACCATCAACGGGCTCTACAAGGCCGAGATCATCCACCGCCGCGGGCCCTGGAAGACGCGCGAGGCGGTCTGCATGGGGACAGTTCGTTGAGGGCCGCGACCTCATCTCACCGAAAGTCGGACGGGCTTGCCAACCCTGCTCAGCATCTCGACCAGCGTGTCGATCGTGAACTTCGAGGTCTTCCGGTTCACGACATCGGAGACGCGCGGGCGCGACACCATCAGGATTTGCGCTGCGTCGGCCTGGCGCAGTTGATGCTCGGCAATCCAGTTTGACAGCTCGGCCATGAGCTGCTGCTTGAGCAGGCGCGTGTCGTTGATCTGCTTGCGCGAAGCGGCGTGCAGCTTCTTGGCCTCTGCTGCCGAGAAGCCCAGCTCCAGGAAGACGTTCGCGCCCGGCTTGGTGATGTGGCGGATTTCGGTGTCGATGGTCATCGCTTGCCCTTTCTCGCGTTCACCACGGCGCGGTAGCGCGTCGTGGCGATGTCCTTGTCCTGCTTCGACGTGGCCTGCGTCTTCTTCTGGAAGCAGTGCAGGACGTAAACCGCTTCCTCGAACTTGGCGACGTACATCACGCGGAATATGCCTTTGGCATCGCTGATGCGAACCTCACGCGTCCCGGCGCCGACCTCGTCGAACGGCTTCCAGTCTGTCGGGTCGAGCCCGGCCTGCACCCGGCCGAGCTGGAAGCCAGCCTCGCGCCGCGGCTGCTTCGGGAACGCCATCAGGTCGGTGCATGACGAGCCCACCCAACGAATCTCCTTGTCGTCCGTCGTCGAAGCCATGTGTATAAGATTTTATACACACCGACCCAGTGGCGCAACCGCAGCTGCCGTCGAGGCGACGATTCGGCGCTTCGGCTCGGGCGCGTCAGACGAAGTTGCAACGATGCGTGACGTGACGGCGCGGCTCTCGGGAAGACCTGGCATCAAGCGGAACGGTACGGCACTTCGAGCGGCCCGATGCACGGTGTCCGGCGGTTCTTCCACGACCGACACGAGAGCGGCATGATCGCCCGATGCGCCTGCTGCCGTGGGGAAAGCCAAAGGCCGACCAGCTCGAGCTTCTCGACGCTGATCCCGCGCAGTCATGCGCAGTTGGTCCCGGCACGAGGCAGGATAGACCAGATGTGACGCCGTCGCGGGACGTCTCTGAACGTCCCGGAGGGTCACGCTCGAAACCCCGGTTCGTTGCCGCGACACCTGCCACACGCCCGACGCCGGCGCGGATGCGCCGACCGTCGAACTGCTCACGACCGCCAGCGCACACCAACAGCGCGCTCTGGCGCTGATCCAGCCCATCCAGCCGTAGTCAGAAACCGAAACCCGATATCCATCGCAAGTGGTTGATGGAGCAGGAGAATTCGGGCGGAAGGCGGAGGAACTTCAAGCCAGGGCCTTTCGACCTCGTGCTGTTCGAAGTCGGCGCCTTCAGCCCGATCTGTGGCGACATCGACCTCGGGACGCTGAACGCGCTGAAGGCCTGGGTGCTGCTCGGTGGCGGGCCTTCATGCCGGTGCACTGGGGCACCTTCAGCCCGGCGCTGCACGACTGGGACAAACCGTTGGAGGCGGTGCTGGCGCTGCCGGCGCAGGCGGGCGAGACGATCACGCGGTGCTGGCGCGACATCACGCACAGGCCGGCGTCGTCAGCGTCAGCGCCGACGCCCACGCAGCGGCCAGCGCCACCCTGGATCTTCGACGGCCGGTTGCCCGGCCCACCACAGCGCGGCGCCCATCAGCAGCACGCCGGCCCATTGGCTGGGCGCAAGCACTCGGCCGTAGACCGTGGCGTCGATCAGGATGGCGCTGATCGGGTAGACGAACTGCAGCAACGCGATGCGCCCGGCCGGCAGGCGCTGCATGCCGCTGTAGATCAGCACGTAGGCCAGCCCGGTGTGGATCACGCCCAGGCCGATCAGCCAGGCCCACACGGCCGGCGGCCAGTCTCCCCACTGCGCCGGCAGGCCGTGCACGAGTGGCCACCAGACCAACAGCAGGGTGCCGAACGTGCACTGCCAGAAGGTCAGCGCCAGCGAGCTCATCGCGCGCTGCTGTTTGGCGATCAGCGACACCGCGGCGAAACAGACCGAGCCGAAGACCGCCAGCGCCAGGCCCCAGCCGAACAGTGGCTGGTCTGCCGGCCAATCGGTCTGCAGCAGGCCGGTGGCGAGCGTCAGTCCGAGCAGCGCCGCGGCCAGCGCCAGCAGCCGCGCCGCACCGAGCCGCTCGCCGAGGAACCAGGCGCCGGCCAGCATCAGCCACAGCGGCTGCAGGTGGAAGGTGACGGTGGCCAGCGCGATCGAGGTCCACTGGATCGCAGCGAAGAAGGTCGCCCACATCGCGGTCATCAGCAAGCCGGTGACGCCAGCCATGGCCAGGCCGCGCGCGTTCGGCCGCAGGTCGTGCACGCGCCGGGCGAGCAGCGCGAAGACGGCCAGCGCGGCGGCGCCGAACAGGCAGCGGAAGAAGACGGCCGTCAACGGATGTTGGCCGGCCTGTTCGAGAAAGACTCCCAGCGTGCCCATCAGCAGGCCGCCGGCCACCATGAAGGCGGTTCCGTTGCGGTGCAGGTGCTTTGACATCGCGCCACTGTGAGCGCCGGCAAATAGTTCGTAAAGCGGAAGTCATTCGATCATCGGTTTCGATCATCGAAATCACTCCATGCCCTCATCGCAGGACTTCCAGCTTGACTGGCTGCGCGCCTTCGTCGCCGCGGTCGATGGTGGCTCGCTGGCTGCGGCCTGCCGCGTCGTTCACCGTTCGCCGGCAGCGCTGAGCATGCAGGTCAAGAAGCTCGAGGCCGCGGCCGGCGAGCCGCTGCTGCTGCGCGATGCGCGCCGCTTCGCGCTCACTGCTGCCGGAAGTCGGCTGCTGCCGCACGCACGTGCGGTGCTGGCGGCGCACGCCGCGGCACAGGCGGCGGTGGCGGCGACGCCGGTCACCGGCCATGTGCACTTCGGTTTCCCCGAGGACTACGCCGCCGCGCACCTCGGCCCGGCGCTGCGCCGCTTCGCGCAGACGCACCCGGGCGTTGAGGTCGAACTGATGTGTGCGCAGTCCACCGTGCTCATTCCCGCCTTGGTGCGCGGCGACCTCGACGTGGCGCTGATCACGCAAGACCGCCCAAGCCGCGGCACCCACCTGTTCGACGAGACCTATGTGTGGGTCGGGTTGGCCGGCCACATGGTGTGGCAGCAGGATCCGCTGCCGCTGGCGGTGTTCGAGCCCGGCTCGATGGCGCGCAGGATGCCCGAGCAGGCGCTGCGGCGCGCTGGCCGGCGCTACCGCATCGCCTACCAGAGCCCGAGCACCGTGGGACTGCTGGCAGTGGTGCAGAGCGGGTTGGCGGTGGCCGCGATCAAGCGCAGTTCGTGCCCGCCGGAGCTGGTCGAGCTCGGCGCGCGCCATGGCCTGCCACCGCTGACGCGGCTGCGGGTAGGCGCGGCGATCAGCAAGCAGGCGCGCGACGATCTGGCCGCACGCGCGCTGCATGGGCATGTGGTCGACGTGCTGCGCCGTCCTGTCGAACGCACGGCGCGGCACGGCCGCGGCGAATGATGCTGCTGGCTCACCCCGCCACGGCGCCAGTGTGTTCGCGGCCCGACTTGCGCCGGAGGGCAGCAGCCTGGGCGATGCATCCGGCGATGTCGAGGGCCGCGGCGACGCAGTCCTAAAGCAGCGGAATGCCGGCGCACGCGCAGGAGCCACAGAGCCATACCCGCCGGCCGGGCTCCCGGTGCAGCGCTTGCAGGTGCACCGGCACATCCAGGCGGCGCAGCGTGACGACCGCGCGCTCGAACCGGGCGTCGCCGAGCACGCTGTCGTCGAGCGGCGTGATGACCGGGGCAGGCCTGCGGGATCTGCCCGGCGATGGCGGCATGGCGGCCACGGCCGGCAGCGCCGGGTTGAGCTGGAAGGCAGCCTGCTGCCCGAGCATGTCCACCACGTGCTGGGGTCGGCCTCGCCGGGCAAGTCGGGCCGTCAGCCGCCGGCCACTCCGACCCAGCGACGGCGATCGGGCACGCTGGCGAAGTCTGTGCCGCATCCCCCTGTAGCCCGCGCCAGATCGGCGAGCAGAGTGGTCATTTGTGCGACGCAGCATGCTGCTACGATCAGCCCGTCAAAGCAACCACGAGGCGGCAGCCGATGGCAGCCCTGAAACAGATCGAACTCGCCCTGCAGGGTGGTGGGGCGCATGGGGCCTACACCTGGGGTGTGCTGGACCGGCTGCTCGAGGACGAGCGGATCGGCGTCGCGGCGATCTCGGGCACCAGCGCGGGGGCGATGAATGCCGTCGTCGTTGCCGACGGCCTGGTGCGCGGCGGGCGCGAGGGCGCGCGCGAGCGGCTCGAGTCGTTCTGGCGCGCGGTGTCGGAGGCTGCGCGCTACAGCCCGGTGCGGCGCAGCCCGCTCGACGTGCTGTTCGGGCGCTGGAGCCTGGATGCATCGCCGGGCTACATCGCGATGGACATGCTCTCGCGCCTGGTCTCGCCGTACGAGCTCAACCCCCTCGACGTCAACCCGCTGCGCGACGTGGTTGCGGCCGAGGTCGATTTCGACCACGTCAACCACTGCGAAGCGACCAAGCTGTTCGTCACCGCGACCAATGTGCGCACCGGGCTGCCGCGCGTCTTCAGGCAGGGCGAGCTCACGCTCGACGCGGTGATGGCCTCGGCCTGCCTGCCCAGCATGTTCAAGGCCGTCGAGATCGACGGCGAGGCCTACTGGGACGGCGGCTTCATGGGCAACCCGGCGCTGTTTCCGCTGGTCGACGAGAGCGACTGCCGAGACCTCGTCATCGTGCAGATCAACCCGATCCGGCGCGACAAGCTGCCGACCACGGCCGCCGAGATCCGCAACCGGATGAACGAGATCACCTTCAACTCCAGCCTGATCAAGGAGCTGCGGGCGATCACGCTGCTGCACCGCATGATCGACGCCGAGGGGCTGGAGGCCGAGCGCTACCGCGACATGCGGCTGCACCGCATCGGCGGCGAGGGCCTGGAGGACCTGTCGGTGTCGTCCAAGCTCAACGCCGAGTGGGCCTTCCTGGTCCACCTGCGCGACATCGGCCGCGGTGCTGCCGAGCGCTGGCTGGCGGCCCACTACGACGCGCTGTGCGAGCGCTCGACCTTCGACCCCAGCACCTTGTTCGAGGCCGCCATCCGTGACCCCGAAGAGGGCGCCGCCGAGCCGGCACCGGCGCGGCGCGGTCGCCAGCGGCCAGCGGGGGCGGCCGCATGACCGGGCTGGTCGGCATCGCGATCGCGCTCGGGCTGCTGATCTTCCTCGCGTACCGCGGGGTGTCGGTGCTGCTGCTCGGGCCGCTGATGGCCTTGCTGGCCGCGGCCTTCGCCGCCGAGCCACTGCTCGGGCTCTACACCCAGGTGTTCATGAGCTCGGCCGGCGGCTTCATCGTCAGCTTCTTCCCGCTGTTCCTGCTCGGTGCGATCTTCGGCCGGCTGATGGACGACAGCGGCGCGGCCAGGGCGATCGCGCAGGGGCTGGTCGCCCGCCTGGGTGGCGGGCAGGCGATCCTGGCGGTGGTGCTGGCCT
>Ga0208609_100422_pt1 | contig 16506 bp, 12 predicted proteins | sample SubbioR11_8A_Apr_FD_184813 | JGI IMG/M metagenome (GOLD analysis project Ga0208609, IMG submission 184813) | Serpentinite rock and fluid subsurface biosphere microbial communities from McLaughlin Reserve, California, USA - CR11_8A_Apr (SPAdes) | ecosystem: Environmental > Terrestrial > Deep...
CCGGCGTCGTCGCCGGCGGCCGCCGGCGGCAGGAACACGGCATCGAAGGTGGCGGCGACGAACTCGCGTTCACTGTCGCAGCGCGCCAGCATCGCGCCGGCATCGGTCGCCAGCAACGCCGCGACCCGCGCCCGCTCCTCTTCGCGCGCCGGCACCAGGTGCGTCTGCGCATCGTCGACGTACTGCAGTGCATGCTCGAGCCGGCGCAGGAACCGGTAGCCGTCGGCCAGGCGCGCGCAGCGCTCGGGCGCCAGCAGGTGCAACTGCGCCAGGGTGGCCAGGGTGTCGAGCGTGCGCCGGCCGCGCAGGCGCGCCTCGCGACCGCCGCGCATCACCTGGAAGGTCTGGGCGATGAACTCGATCTCACGGATGCCGCCGCGGCCGAGCTTGATGTTGTCCTCGTGCTCGCGATGGCCGCCGGCACCGCGCGCGCTCTTCCTCTGCGTCTCGGCGCGGATCATCTCGTGCAGGCCGCGCAGCGCCGCGATCGCGTTGAAGTCCAGGTACTTGCGATACACGAACGGCGCCACGGTCGCCTCGTGCGACTTGACCTGGGCCGCGAACTGGCCGGCGTCACTGAACACCGGCGCCGAGATCACCCGCCCCTTGAGCCAGGCGAAGCGCTCCCACTCGCGCCCCTGGCGGAAGAAGTACTCCTCGAGCATCGCGTCCGACACCACGATCGGCCCGGCCTCACCGTTGGGCCGCAGCCGCAGGTCGACGCGGAACACGAAGCCGTCGGCGGTGACCTCCGACAGCGCCGCCGTCAGCCGGCGCGCCAGGCGCTCGAAGAACTCGTGGTTCGACAGCGGCCGGCGCGCCTCGCTCCAGGCGCCCGCGGCGTGCGTCTGACCGCCGCTGTCGTAGACGTAGACCAGGTCGAGATCGGAGGAGACGTTCAGCTCGCCGCCGCCGCCCTTGCCCATCGCCACCACCAGCAGGTCCTGCGGCGTGCCGTCGTCGGCGCAGGGCACGCCGTGCACCAGCGCCAGTTCGTGCCCGTGCACCGCCAGCAGCCGCTGCACCGCCAGTTCGGCCAGCGCGGTCATCGCGCCCGTGACTTCCTCCAAGGTGGCCACACCGGCGACATCGCGCACGATCGTGCCCAGCAGCGCGCGCCGGCGCAGCAGCCGCAGCGCCTTTGCCAACGCCGCCGCCTGATCGGCCCCGCCAGGCACGGGCCCCAGTTCGGCCGCCAGGCGCTCGCCGTGCCAGGCGACTGCGCCGAGGTCGACCAGTGCCGCCAATTGCGCCTGCGGCTCGGCTGCCAGCAGCGCCGCCGAGCGGGCGACATAACGGCTCGCCGATAGAGCGCGGCGGGCGCCTTCCTCGAGCCGCTCGCGCGCCACTGCCACCGGCCGTAGGACGGCGCTCTCAGCCACGGCGTGCCGCTCGGCGCGACCCGTGATAGCCTGACCGAGGCGCGGCCCGCGGCCGCCGGCTGCGGGCAGCCGGACGGCTCAGGGCGTGCACAGGGCCGGCGGTTCGAGTCATCGGCCGATTGTACGAAGCGGCGCCCGGCGCCTCGCAGCCGCACGCGACCGGCGCAGCGCACAGCGCGTTCGAGTCGGGCGCCTGTCGCGAATGCCCCGGGCCAACACCGCTGCCGAAGCCGCCGCGAAGGAACCTCTGGCCTTGATCCTCATCACAGACATAGCGGCCGAACGCCGAGCGCCACTCGGCGGCGCCGCTCGGCGCGCGCCGCGCAGGCGGCACGCCCGACTGACACCCAAGCCGCTTTGACCCCGGATCAGCGCCCAACGCCCCCCGCCGCCGACGACAGCGCCGGAGCGCGTCTGCACGCCCTCGAACAGGCGCTGCAGCACGCGGTCGAGGAGGCGATCACGACCACCGAGCGCAGCGTCGAGCGCCGTGGCGGCGCTCGCCTGCTGCGCGCGCTGCGCTTCGCGCTCAAGACCACCCTGGTCGCAGCGGTGGTCGCCTACTTCGCTTTCGGCGCGCTGCTGCTCGCCACCCGCTACGTGCTGCTGCCGCGCATCGACCAGGCGCGGCCGTGGCTGCAGAGCCAGGCGAGTGCCGCCTTTGGCGCGCAGTTGACGATCGGCCGCATCGAGGCCGGCTGGCGTGGATTGCACCCGCGCCTGGCGCTCAGCGACGTGCGACTGGCGCGCGGCGACGCGGCGCTATTGACGCTGCCCCGGGTGGACGCGGAGCTGAGTTGGGCGAGCCTGCTGCGGCTGGCACCGCACTTTCGCTCGCTGTCGGTCAGCGCGCCGCGCCTCGAGGTGCAGCGACTCGACGCGACCCGTTTCGCGGTGGCGGGCTTCGAGATCGACACCGCCGCGGCCGCGCCCGACGGCGCGCCGCTGCTCGACTGGGTGCTCGACCAGGGCCGGATCACGCTGCGCGACGCGCACATCGACTACCTCGACCGCACGCGCGGCAGCGATGACGGCGCGCCGACCGCACTCGCCTTCGACGGTGTGCAGTTGACGATGCTCGGCGGCTTCAACTCGACGCGGCTGGCGCTGCAGGCGAACCCGCCGCCGCAGTTGGCCGCGCGCATCGACCTGCGCGCCGAGTTCCGCCACGGCTGGTTCAAGCCGGCGTCGGCGTTTTCCGAGTGGTACGGGCGCGCCTACGTCGACCTGGAAGCGGCCGACCTGGCGCGCGCCGAGGCGCTCGCACGCCTGCTGCCGCCATCGATGCGCATCGACCGCGCGCACGGCGCCCTGCGCGCCTGGGTCGAGATCGACCGCGCGCGGCTGCAGCGGCTGACCGCCGACCTTGCGCTCGCCGACGTGCGCGCGGTGGCCGGCGAGGGGCTGGCGCCGCTCGAACTGCAGGCGCTGCGCGCTCGCCTCGTGAGCCGCGAATGGGGCAACGTGCTGCGCGGCGGTCACGAGTTGCAGTTGCAGGGCCTGACACTGCACGGCGCGAGCATCTCGCTGCCGCCGACCGAGCTGCGCCTGCGAACCACTCGCGGCAGCGCCGGCGAACCCGGCACGCGCGACGGCGCGCGCGCGCCGCGCAGCGAATTCGAGGCCAACCGGATCTCGCTCGATGCGCTCACGCAACTGGCGGCGCACGTGCCGCTGGCGCGCGACCTGCGTAGCCGCATCGCGCGCCAGGATCTGCGCGGCACCCTGCACAACGTCAGGCTCGACGTCGACGGCGATCTCGCCGCCCCCGACCGCTACGCGCTGCGCGCCGACTTCGAGGGCCTGTCCAGCAGCGGCCAGATGGCGCAGCCCGAGCGCGACGCCGCCGGCTGGCCGCGCGCCGGGCTGCCCGGCTTCGCCAACCTGCGCGGCACGGTCGATCTGACCGAGGCCGGCGGCCGTCTCGAGGTCGACGCGCGCGAGGCGAGCCTCGAGTTCCCGGGCGTGTTCCGGCAGCCGCGACTGGACTTCGACCGCCTGAGCGCGCAACTGCGTTGGACCCAAAGCGGCGAGCAGTTGCAGGTCACGCTGCACAGCCTGGCGGCGGTCAACGCCGACCTGGAACTCACCGCCAGCGGCAACTACCAGCGGCGCCTGCCCGGCGATGGCCCGGGCACGATCGATCTGACCGCGCGCGTGCCGCGCCTGGATGTGGCCGCCGCCGCCCGCTACGTGCCGCTGGTCGCCGGGCCGTACACCAGCCAGTGGCTGGCCCACGCTCTGGTCGGCGGGCGTGCGGTCGACGGCACGCTGCGTCTGAAGGGGCCGCTGGCCGACTTCCCGTTCCGCGATCCGCGCCGCGGCGAGTTCCGGGCGGCGCTGCGCGTGCGCGACGGCCGGCTCAACTACGTGCCGGCCTACACCGGTGCTGACGGGCGCCAGTGGCCGGCCTGGCCGGCGCTGGAGGCAATCGACGCCGATGTCGTGTTCGAGCGTGCGGCGCTGACGGTGACCGCGCGCAGCGCCGCGATCTACGACACGCGGGTGACGAGCGCGGTGGCGCGAATCGACGACCTGAAAGACGTCGACGCGCGTCTGACCGTGCGCGGCGCCACGCGCGGCCCGGCCGCCGACCTGCTGCGCTACGCGCGCGAGAGCGGTCTGCGCGAGTCGCTCGCCTTTCTTGCCGGCGCGCGTGCCAGCGGCGAGGCGCGACTCGACCTGCGACTCGAGATCCCGCTCGTGGGCGCGTACCGGACCGCGGTCGGCGGCGCGATCCAACTCGCCGGCAACGACATCGTCCTGCGCGATGACCTGCTGCCGTTCACGCGCGCCAGCGGCCGCATCGAGTTCACGCGCCACACGCTGGCGCTGTCGAACATCAGCGCCGGCTTCGCCGGCGGCCAGTTGAGCGCGAGCGCCATCACCCGGCCGGACGGCACGCTGGTGGTCAGCGGCAGCGGCAGCGCCACGCCGGCCGCGGTTGCCCGCCAGGTCGAGGTGGCGCCGCTGCAGCGCCTGCTGGCGCGCGCGCAGGGCACCGCGCGCTACAGCGGCACCCTGAGCGTGCGCGGCGGCGCCGTCGACCTGCGCATCGAATCCGATCTTGCCGGCTGGACGATCAACGCGCCGGCGCCGCTCGCCAAGGCGGCAGCCGAGACGTTGCCGCTGCGCGTCGATCTGACCGGACTCGGCGGCGAGCGCGAGCGCATCGCGCTTGCCGCCGGCAACGCGCTGGCACTGCGACTCGACCGCACGCGCCAGGCCGACGGCAGCCTGCGACTGGCCAGCGGCGCGCTCGGCGTCGGCGTCGCCGCAGCGCCGCCGGCGCGCGGGATGCTGGCGCGCATCGACCTGCCGAAGCTCGACGTCGATGCTTGGCAGGCGCTGCTCGCCGCGCCTACCGCCGCCGGCACGGCGCCGGCGGCGCTGGCGCCGGCCGAGTTCCTGCCCGACCAGGTGAGCCTGCGCGCGCGTGAACTGCGGCTCGCCGGCAAGACGCTCTCCAACGTCGCACTCGACGCCACCCGGACCGGCGCCGGCGCGCAGACGCAGTGGACCGCCCGGGTCGGCGCCGATCAGGTGGACGGCGAGCTCGACTGGCGACCGGGGGTCGACCACGGCCGGCTGAGTGCCCGCCTGGCGCGGCTGGCGATCACCGAGGAGCGGCGCGCGCAGGTCGCCGAGCTGTTCGAGGCCCCCGCCAGCCGCCTGCCCGACCTCGACCTGATCGCCGAGCGCTTCGAGCTCGACGGCCGGCCGCTCGGCCGGCTCGAACTGCAGGCGGCCAACGACGGCTCGCCGGCGGCGCCGGAGTGGCACCTGCACAAGCTCGCGCTGACCACTCCGGAGGCGCGATTGAACGCCAGCGGCCGCTGGCTGCGCGCGCCGGCGCAGCAGGCGCGCTCCACGGCGCTCAAGTTCGCGCTCGAGTTCGGCGATGCCGGCGCCCTGCTCGCCCGGCTCGGCGTGCCCGAGGCGCTGCGCGGCGGCCAGGGCCGGCTGGAAGGCGATCTCACCTGGCAGGGCGCGCCGCTGGCGTTCCACACCCCGTCGCTCGCCGGCCGCCTGCGGCTCGACACCAGTCGCGGCCAGTTCCTGCGCGCCGACGCCGGCGCCGGCCGTCTGCTCGGCGTGCTGTCGCTGCAGGCGCTGCCGCGCCGGATCGCGCTCGACTTCCGCGACGTGTTCTCCGAGGGCTTCGCCTTCGACAGCGTGACCGCCACCGCCGAGGTGACCGCCGGCGTGCTGGCCACGCGCGACCTGCGCATGCGCGGCGCCAGCGCCAGCGTCCTGCTCGAAGGCAGCGTCGACCTCGAGCGCGAGACGCAGAACCTGCACGTGCTGGTGTTGCCGGCGGTCGACGCCGGCTCGGCCACGCTCGCCTACGCGATGCTCGCCAACCCGGCCGTCGGCCTGGGCGCCTTCGTCGCCCAGATGCTGCTGCGCGATCCGCTGTCGAAGGCCTTCTCGTTCGAGTACGACATCACCGGTACCTGGGACGATCCCCAGGTCAAGCGGCGGCCGCGACCGACGCCGGAGCAGCCGTCGACCGGGTTGAACTAGTGTTTGAACCGGCGTCTGGGTCGGTCGCCGCGCGATGGGCCCCCGTCCAATGCCCGTGAACGGCGCCGGGGCATGAGCAGACGGGCGGGCCGGTCGCCGTTTCCGGCGACAATGACGGCCCGCCAAGTCGCCCGCCCGCGGGCGTCGCACCCCTCAAGATGACTTCGCCTGCCGTCCGCGTCGCCGCCGTGCAGATGGTGTCCGGCACGTCGATCGACGCCAACCTGCGCGCGGCCGAGACGCTGATCGCGCAGGCCGCCGCCGCCGGCGCCGAACTGGTCGCGCTGCCCGAGTACTTCTGCCTGATGGGCGCCGGCGAGACCGACAAGGTGGCCGCGCGCGAGCGCGACGGCCAGGGACCCGTGCAGGAGTTCCTGTCGGCGCAGGCGAGAGGCCATCGCCTGTGGCTCGCCGGCGGCACCGTGCCGCTGGCCGATGCCTCGCCGCGGCACGTTCGCAACAGCGTCCTCGTCTACGACCCGGACGGCAGCCGTGTGGCGCGCTACGACAAGATCCACCTGTTCAGCTTCCGCCACGGCGACGAGAGCTACGACGAGTCGCGCACGATCGCCCCAGGCAGCGAAGTGGCGAGCTTCGCGCTCGGCGCGCGCAACGGCACGCGCCTGAAGGTCGGACTGTCGGTGTGCTACGACCTGCGCTTCCCCGAGCTGTACCGGGCGCTCGCCCGGCCCGACCTGATCCTGGTGCCGGCTGCCTTCACCGCCACCACCGGGCGGGCGCACTGGAGCACGCTGCTGAAGGCGCGCGCGATCGAGAACCTGTGCTACGTGCTGGCGCCGGCCCAGGGCGGCCGGCACGACAACGGTCGCGAAACCTACGGCCACAGCGTGCTCGTCGATCCCTGGGGCGAGATCGTCGACGAAGTCGCATCCGGCAGCGGTGTGGCGATCGGCGAGGTCGACCCGCGGCGCATCGCCGCAGTGCGCGCCAGCCTGCCGGCGCTCGAACACCGGGTGCTGTGACCGCGCCCGGCACGTTCGTCCTTGCCGCCCGATCCACCCGACCACCGTCCACCGGCCCGACCCGATGATTACCAGCGATCCCCCCTTCGACCACCTGGCGGCCGCGCGCCGGCTGCTGCTGACGCCCTTCGATCTCGACGAGAGCCTGCTGCAGCGCGTGCTCGACGGCGTGTTCACGCACCGCGCCGACTTCGCCGACCTGTACTTCCAGTACACGCGCAGCGAGTCGTTCTCGCTCGAGGAAGGCATCGTCAAGAGCGGCAGCTTCGACATCGAGCAGGGCGTCGGCGTGCGCGCGGTGGCCGGCGACAAGACCGCGTTCTCCTACTCCGACGACATCTCGGCGGCGGCGCTCGGCGAGGCCGCCGACGCCGTGCGCTCGATCGCCCGCGCCGGCGGCGCCGGTGCGCGCCGGGTCGGCCGCCTGCAGCCGCACCGGACGCGGGCGCTGTACGGCTCCGGCGACCCGGTGGCGTCGCTGGAAGCGGCGGCCAAGGTGCGGCTGCTCGAACGCGTCGAACAGTTGGCGCGGGCGCGCGATCCGCGCGTCAAGCAGGTGATGGCCAACGTCGGCGCCGAATACGACGTGATGCTGGTAGCACGCAGCGACAAGCGCCACGACGGCGTGATCGCCGCCGACGTGCGGCCGCTGGTGCGCATGTCGCTCACCGTGATCGTCGAGCAGGACGGCCGCCGCGAGCAGGGCTTCGCCGGCGGCGGCGGTCGTGTCGACCTGTCGCACTTCACCGACGAGGTGCTCGCCCGCTACGCCGGCGAGGCGGTCGACATGGCGCTCACCAACCTGGCCGCGCGGCCGGCGCCGGCCGGCGTGATGACGGTGGTGCTCGGTCCCGGCTGGCCCGGCATCCTGCTGCACGAAGCGGTCGGTCACGGCCTCGAGGGCGACTTCAACCGCAAGGGATCGAGCGCCTTCTCGGGCAAGGTCGGCCAGCGCGTGGCGAGCAAGGGCGTGACCGTGATCGACGACGGCACGTTGCGCGACCGGCGCGGCTCGTTGTCGATCGACGACGAGGGCAACGCCACCGGGCGCACGGTGCTGATCGAGGACGGCATCCTGCGCGGCTATCTGCAGGACGCGCTCAACGCGCGCCTGATGAAGGTGGCGCCGACCGGCAACGGCCGGCGAGAGAGCTTCGCGCACCTGCCGATGCCGAGGATGACCAACACCTACATGCTGGGCGGCGACCGCACGCACGAGGAGGTCATCCGCTCGGTGAAGAAAGGCGTGTTCGCCAGCAACTTCGGCGGCGGCCAGGTCGACATCACCAGCGGCAAGTTCGTCTTCAGCATGGCCCAGGCCTGGCTGATCGAGGACGGCCGGCTCACCGCGCCGATCAAGGGCGCGACGCTGATCGGCAACGGCCCGGACGCGCTCACGCGCGTGACGATGATCGGCGACGACATGGCCCTCGACCCCGGTATCGGCACCTGCGGCAAGGAAGGCCAGAGCGTGCCGGTGGGCGTCGGCCAGCCGACATTGCGCATCGAGGGTCTGACGGTGGGCGGAACCGCCGGCTGAGCCGCGGCGCGCTGGCGGCCACACTCGTCTGGCGCCGAGACCCGGGGCACGGGTCGAGGCGCGGATAGACTCGCTTGCCGCCGCGCCGTGGCGCGGTTGCGGGTTTACCGATCGCGGCCGCGATGCCGATCAAGCTGCTGCCCCCCCTGGTCCTGCTGGCTCGCCTGCTGGTCGGCGCCTATCCGCGCTGGATCGGCAGCTCGCCCACCGCGACCCAGCGCATCTACTTCGCCAATCACAGCAGCCACATGGACACGCTGGTGCTGTGGGCGGCGCTGCCCGGCAGTCTGCGCGCCAACACGCGGCCGGTGGCGGCGCGCGACTACTGGGGCAAGGGCGGGCTCAGGCAGCGCCTTGCCGAGGAAGAGCTGAACGTGGTGATGATCGACCGCGCCCGCGAGGACCGCGACGCCGATCCGCTCGACCCGCTGCGCGAGGCGCTCGGGCACGGCTTCTCGCTGATCCTGTTTCCAGAGGGCACGCGCAGCGCGCAGCCGCTGCCCGGACCGTTCAAGTCGGGGCTGTACTTCCTCGCCCAGGAGTTCGCGCAGGTCGAACTGATCCCGGTCTACCTGGACAACCTGCACCGGTCGCTGCCCAAGGGCGCGCTGCTGCCGATCCCGATCTACAGCACGGTGCGCTTCGGCGCGCCGCTGCCGCGGGTGGCTGAAGAGACGAAGGACGCCTTCCTGTCGCGCGCGCGCGCGGCGGTGATCGCGCTCGCGAGCGACTGAGCATGAGCGCGCATGGCCGCTCCAAAGCGCTCATCCCGGAGCGCGCAGCGCGCAGGGTAGTCCAGTGAGCGCGCACGAGACTTTCTTCGCGGTGCTCGCCGCCCTGGTGCTGCTGTTCGCCGGCGCCACCGCCTACGGCACCTGGCTGGAGGCGCGCACCAGCGACGCCGCCAAGCTCGCCTGGGTCCAGCACCTGAATCTGCGCATCCGCAGTTCCTGGGCGATCGTCGCCCTGTTCACGCTCGCCTTCGCTCTCGGCGGCGAGGCGCTGACGGTGGTGTTCGCGCTCGCTTCGTTCTTCGCGCTGCGCGAGTTCGTCGCCCTGACGCCGACGCGCGCTTCCGACTATTGGGCGCTGGTGGTCGCCTTCTACGTGGCGATCCCGCTGCAGTACGTGCTGGTGGCGGCCGGCTGGTTCGGGCTGTACGCGGTGGTGATCCCCGTCTACCTGTTCCTGCTGTTGCCGGTGCTGATGGCGCTGCACCAGGACACCGAACGCTATCTCGACCGAGTGGCCAAGGTGCAGTGGGGCCTGATGATCAGCGTCTACTGCGTCAGCCACGCGCCGGCGATCGCCACCCTCGAGATCGCCGGCCACGAGGGCCGCGGCGCGCTGCTGCTGCTGTATTTCCTGCTCGTGCTGCAACTCTCGGAGCTGCTGGCGGTGGTGTTCAGCGCCACCTTCGGCCGCACCGCGCTGCGCTTCAACCCGAGCAAGAGCGTCGAGGGCGTGCTCGCCGGCGGCATCGCCGCCACCGCCGTGGGCACCGCGCTGTGGTGGATGACGCCGTTTGCCTGGTGGCAGTCGCTGCTGATGGCGGCGGCGATCGTGATCGCCGGCTTTCTGGGCGGACTGGTGCTGGCCTCGGTCAAGCGCAGCCTGGGTGCGCGCGATCTCTGGCTCGAAGGCGGCGTGCAACTGGCGCGCGGCGTGCTGGGCCGGCTCGACGCGCTGGCCTTCGCGGCGCCGGTCTTCTACCACCTGACCCAGTTCTTCTTCGTCACCGTCTGAGAGGCTGAGAGGATTTCGTCGCGAGCGGGCCGAGGTTGCGCCGAGGAGCGGACCTGTACACAGTGGTACAGCGAGCACCGCAGGCGCAAGATCGGCCTGCGCAGTAGAAAGACTCTCAGCCTCTGAGCCAGGGCCATCCTTTCGGTCGAGGCCTTGCGATCGATCGGCGCGGCCGTGGTGCGCCCGGGCGCGGTCGCGAACTGTTGGCTGGCGGCGAATTCACCGCCATTTCATGCGCTCGACCGATTGGCAAACGCTGCCGGCGCGGGCACAGTGCATGCTCAGGCTGCGGGCGTCGCTCGCCCGCCCAAGGAGGCTCGCGATGAACCGATGCCATCCGCTCGCGCTTCGCGCCGCCGTCGCCGCGCTGGCGATGTGGCTCGCTGGCCAGACTCCGGCGCTGGCCTCGCCGGAGCCGGCGACTTCGACCTATCGCCTGCTGGGCGCACCGGCGCTCGATTCGCTCGCGCCCGGCATCGATACCCGGCGCCGGGTCGATGTGGCCGCCGGCCTCGGCAGCCGCCACCAACTGCGGCTGTCGACCCAGGCGGCCCACACCTCGGCGTTCGACCCGTTCGCGCCGTCGACGCAGCTGGTCAATGCGCGCGCCACCTGGCGCTACACGATGCACGAGCAGGCCCACTGGGCCTGGCGACTCGGCCTGACCAGCCTGCTGGGCAGCCGCGATGCGCTCGCCGGCTTCGGCTCGACGCCGATGCTGCACGTGGCCGGCGAGGCCAGCCTGGCGAGCCACTGGCGGCTGGGGTTCGATGCCGACACGCTGCTGAGCACGCGCCGCTTCGGCTTCGATCTCGGAGTACGAGTCAGCTACCAGTTGGCGCCGAACCTGGCACTGGTCGGCGGCTATCGGATCGACGCCGGCGACGGCGACGAGGCGGCCGGCTTCTCCAGCAGCGCCAACTTCGGCGTGCGCCTGCGCTTCTAGCGGCGCGCCGCGGCCCGCGCGTTCTAGTGCTCCGACCCACTGGTTTCGAAACGACGTTCGCCATGGCCACCGATGCAGCGCGCAACGATGACGAAATCGGCGCCAGGCGCGAAGCTGCGCGGCGCCTGGTTGGGAACCGGGCGAGCACGGCGACAAAGCATGGCGCCGATTCTCGCCACTGTTGCTTCGAAACTTGTGAGTCGGAGCACTAGGCTTCGGCGTCAGCCGACGCCGGCCAGCGGGCTCACTTGCCAGCGACCGTCGCGCACCGCCAGGTAGCCGCCGCGCGCCGGCTGCGCGTCGAGATCCCAGTCCGGCAGCACCCAGCGCTCGGCCGGCGCGCCGTCGAGCAGGAAGCGATGGATCGCCGGTCGATGGGTGTGGCCGTGGATCAGCCGGGTGACGCCGGCACGACGCAGCGCCGCCGCCACCTCGGCGGGCGTGACATCCATGATCTCCAGCGACTTCATCGCCTTGCCGGCTTCGCTCGCGGCACGCGCCTGGTCGAGCAGTGCGCGGCGCGCCGCCAGCGGCTGGGCGAGGAACTGCTCCTGCACCGCCGGCTGCCGCGCCCGTGCGCGAAAGCGCATGTACTCGAGGTCCTGCGTGCACCAGGCATCGCCGTGGGCGAGCAGGACCGCGTCGCCGCCGATCGTGGCCACGCTCGGATCGGCGAGCAGGGTGGCGCCGGCCGCGGCGCAGAACTCGCGGCCGAGCAGCAGGTCGCGGTTGCCGTGCATGACGAACACGCGCCGGCCGCCATCGGCCAGCGCGCGCAGCGCGCGAGCGACCTCGCGGCCGACGACGTCGTCGTCGTCGTCGCCGGCCCAGTACTCGAACAGGTCGCCCAGGATCAGCAGCTCGGCGAACTGCGGCGCGACCTCGCGCAGGAAGTGATCGAAGGCGGCGCGCGTGGCCGGCTGCGCGCCGTTCAGGTGCAGGTCGGAGATGAACACCGGCGCCACGAGCTGCACGCAGTCGGCGTGCGCCGCGGTCGCCGGCACCGGCGGCGAACCGTTCACTCGACGACTTCGGCGCGGACGATCACGACGTCGGTGGTCGGCACGTCCTGGTGCATGCCGTGGCGGCCGGTCGCCACCGCCTTGATCGCATCGACGACGTCGCGGCCCTCGACCACCTTGCCGAACACGCAGTAGCCCCAGCCCTGCGCCGTCGGCGCGCTGTGGTTGAGGAAGCCGTTGTCGGCGACGTTGATGAAGAACTGCGCGCTGGCCGAGTGCGGATCGGAGGTGCGCGCCATGGCGATCGTGTAGTGATCGTTGGCCAGGCCGTTGCCGGCCTCGTTGCGGATCGGCGCCTGGGTCGGCTTGTGCTTCATTCCCGGCTCGAAGCCGCCGCCCTGGATCATGAAGCCGTTGATCACGCGATGGAACAGCGTGTTGTCGTAGTGCCCGCGGCGCACGTAAGCGATGAAGTTCTCGACGGTCTGCGGCGCGCGCTCGGCGTCGAGCTCGAGCGCGATGGTGCCGTGGTTGGTGTGCAGGCGGATCATTTTTTCTCCGTAGTGGATGGCACCGCCGCGCGGGCCAGGCGCGCGCTGCGGATCAGCACCGGCTGCGCCGGGACGTTCTGATGCGCGCCGACGGTGGTGGTCGGCACGGCGCGGATCCGGTCGACCACCTCGATGCCGGCCACCACGCGGCCGAACACCGCGTAGCCATGGCCGTCGAAGCTCGGGAAGTCCAGGCGCGGATTGTCGACCACGTTGATAAAGAACTGCGAGGTGGCGGAGTTCGGATCGGCGCTGCGCGCCATCGCCACCGCGCCGCGCAGGTTGCGCAGGCCATTGCGGCTTTCGATCGCGATCGGCGGCCGGGTCGGCTTCTGGCGCAGGTCCTCGGTGAAACCGCCGCCCTGGATCATGAAGTCGGCGATCACGCGATGGAACAGCGTGCCGTCGTAGTGGCCGGCGTGCACGTAGGCGAGGAAGTTGGCGACCGTCACCGGCGCCCGCTCGGCGTCGAGCTCCAGCGTGATCTCGCCCAGACTGGTGACGAGCACGACGCGCGGCGCCGGCTCGGTCTTGCCGGCGGCAGCCGCCGCCAGCGGCACCAGCAGCGCCGCGGCACACAGGCTCAGGACAGTGCGTCGGATCGGCATCGGCTCTCCGAGGAAAAGTGAGTTCGCGGATCTCAACGCCCGGCACGCAGGCCGATGGCCGCCTCGCGCGCCCGCTGCGCCTTGCGCGCCAGCTCGGCGTTGCCCGGGTCGAGCGCCAGCGCGCGCGCATAGACGTCGGCCGCCATGGCCAGGTACAAGTCGCCGAGATTCTCCCGGGCGGTCACGTAATTGGGCGCGACATCGATCGCCCGCAGCAGCAGCGCGCGTGCCACTTCATGGCGACCGGCGGCGGCATGGATCACCGCCAGGTTGTTGTAGGGCTCGGGCAACTCCGGGAACTCCTGGGTCATCGCCTCGAAAGCGGCGGCGGCCTCGTCAGTGCGCGCCGCCTCGCCGAGCAGCACGGCGCGCAGGAAGCGCGCCTGCACGTTGCGCGGCGAGCGCTCGAGCAGCGCATCGAGCCGGCGCAGCGCTTCGTCCAGGCGCTGTTCGCGCGCCAGTCGATCGATCTGCTGGATCTCGGCCGCCGCCGAGGCGGCGGCATCGGCCTGCGTCTGGCCGACGGCCGGCAGCGCGAGCGCAGCGACGAGCAGCGCAACGGCAAAGGCGACGGAGCGTGAGCGCGAAGGCACGAGGCAGGCGGAGCGGACGACCGCGCGCAGTGCGCGGATATACTGGTCGCCGATTCTACCGACCGCGACCCGCCGCCCCGATGCCCGCCGCCACGCTGCGCCAACGCTGTTGATTGCGCCGTTGCCAGTCGTTGGCCCGCATCGCCCACGACGCTGTCGATGCAGCGCCGTGTCACCACTTCCACGGGTCTCTCGTCAATGACGCTGTCGATCTACAACACGCTCACGCGCCGGCAGGAGCCGCTGCAACCGATCGTGCCCGGCAAGGTCGGCATGTACGTGTGCGGGATGACGGTCTACGACTACTGCCACCTCGGCCACGCACGGCTGATGCTCGCCTTCGACGTCGTGCAGCGCTGGCTGCGCGCCAGCGGCTACCAGGTCACCTACGTGCGCAACATCACCGATGTCGACGACAAGATCATCCGGCGCGCAGCGGACAACGGCGAGACGCCGGCGGAGCTCACCGAGCGCTGCATCCGCTATATGCACGAGGATCTGGCCGCACTGGGCGTGCAGGCACCGGATTTCGAACCGCGCGCCACGCAGTTCATCCCGCAGATGCTCGGCATCATCGAGCTGCTTGAGAGAAGCGGCCTGGCCTACGCCGCCGAAGACGGCGACGTCAACTTTGCGGTCCGCAAGTTCGCGGGCTACGGCAAGTTGAGCGGCAAGTCGCTCGACGACCTGCGCGCCGGCAGCCGCGTGGCGGTGGCCGACTCCAAGCACGACCCGCTCGACTTCGTTCTGTGGAAGCGCGCCCGACCGAGCGAGCCGCAGTGGCCGTCGCGCTGGGGCGCCGGTCGCCCGGGCTGGCACATCGAGTGCTCGGCGATGGCCAGCGAGACGCTCGGCCGCAACTTCGACATTCATGGCGGCGGGCCGGACCTGATCTTCCCGCACCATGAAAACGAGATCGCGCAGAGCGAGGGCGCGTTCAAGCAGCCCTTCGCCAACCTGTGGATGCACTGCGGGGCGCTGCGCGTCGGCGCCGACAAGATGTCGAAGTCGCTCGGCAACTTCAAGACGATCCGCGAGGCGCTGCGCGAGCACGACCCTGAGGTGCTGCGCTTGTTCCTGATCCGCAGCCACTATCGCAGCCAGGTGAGCTTCACGCCGGACATGATCGACGAGGCCCGCGCCGCACTCACGCGCCTGTATCGTGCGCTCGCCGAAGTGCCGCCGGCGCCGGGCGGCGTCGATTGGAACGAGCCGCATGGCGAGCGCTTCCGGGCGGCGATGGACGACGACTTCAACACCGCACTGGCGGTGAGCGTGCTGTTCGATCTCGCTGCCGAGGTCAACCGCAGCGGCTCGGCGCAGGCGGCGCGCCAGTTGCGGTCGCTCGGCGCGGTGCTGGGGCTGCTGCAGCGGCCGGCGCAGGACTTCCTGCAGGGGCGCGCAACCGCAATCGCCGGCGACCAGCGGTCCGGCGACGAGGAGGCGCCGGCGGCACACGCGGTCACGCGCATCGGCGAGGCGCAGATCGAAGTGCAGATCGACGCCCGCGCCGCCGCCAAGCGCGCGAAGGACTTCGCCGAAGCCGACCGCATCCGCAACGAGCTTCTCGCGCAAGGCATCGTGCTCGAGGACAAACCGGGCGGCGTCACCGTCTGGCGCCGGCAGTAGCGCCGCATCGCCCGCGCGCATGACCCGTCCCGCCTACTGGCCCAAGGCCAAGCGCGCGCTCGCTGCAGCCGACCCGGTGCTGGGCGGCATCATCCGCCGCTATCCGCGCATCGCACTTGTCTCGCGCGGCGACCCGTTTGCCACGCTCGCGCGCTCGATCGTCGGCCAGCAGATCTCGGTCAAGGCGGCCGACGCGGTGTGGGCGCGACTGCTCGCCGTCTGCCCGCAACCGACCCCACGGGCGGTGCTGCGCAAGCGTGCCACCACCCTGAGAAATTGCGGGCTGTCGCAACGCAAGGTCGAGTACCTGGTCGATCTCGCCCGCCACTTCGAGCGCGACCGTATCGATCTGCCGACGCTGCAGGCAGCCGGCAACGAGGAAGTGATCGAACTTCTGACCGCGGTGCGCGGCATCGGCCGCTGGACCGCGGAGATGTTCCTGATTTTCAACCTGCAGCGGCCGGACGTGCTGCCGCTCGACGACCTCGGCCTGCTCAAGGCGATCAGCCGGCACTATCTGGGCGGCCAGCCGACCGAGGAGCTGCTGCGCCGGGCCGGACGCGCGCGCGTGATCGAGCTCGCCTCGGCCTGGGCTCCCTGGCGCAGCGTCGCCACGTGGTACCTTTGGCGCAGCCTCGACCCCGTTGCCGTCGAGTACTGAGCACGGCAACGCCGCCGGCGACCCCCGAGGCTGGCCTGGGCAGCCGGCCGGCACGCCGGATCTCCAGAGCGGATCGCGATGACCAAACCGACCTTCCTCGATTTCGAGCAGCCGATCGCCGAACTGGAGTCGAAGATCGAGGAACTGCGCTTCGTCCAGGACGACTCCGCGGTCGACATCTCCGAGGAGATCGAGCGCCTGCAGAAGAAGAGCCAACTGCTGCTCAAGGAGATCTACGCGCGCCTGACGCCGTGGCAGGTGTCGCAGTTGGCGCGCCATCCGCAGCGGCCGTACACGCTCGACTACATCGGCGACATCTTCACCGACTTCCACGAACTGCACGGCGATCGCGCCTTCGCCGACGATCTGTCGATCGTC
>Ga0208609_100427_pt1 | contig 16398 bp, 16 predicted proteins | sample SubbioR11_8A_Apr_FD_184813 | JGI IMG/M metagenome (GOLD analysis project Ga0208609, IMG submission 184813) | Serpentinite rock and fluid subsurface biosphere microbial communities from McLaughlin Reserve, California, USA - CR11_8A_Apr (SPAdes) | ecosystem: Environmental > Terrestrial > Deep...
GGGGGGGGGGGGTAGGGTGGGCAATCTTGCCCACCCTGCGCTTGCGCTCTTGGCCTGCCGTCCGCTGCCTGTATCATGGCGGAATAACAAGAGCAGATGGCAGGCAGGCACATGCGGACGGCAGCAACTTCGAACGGTTTCACTCGGCGCGGGGCGCTTTTTCTTGGCGTGGCGGCGACGCTTTCCGCCTGCATGCCAACCGGCCGGTCCGGCGGTGGCGCGGGGTACCGCGCGCCGGATCCGGCACCCCGTGCCGTGCCCAACGCGGGCTGGGATGCCTGGGTCGATGGCTTCAAGGGCCGGGCGGTGTCGCAGGGGATCGCCTCGGGCACGGTGGATGCGGCCTTCCGGGGGGCAGGCTTCCTGCCCGAAGTGATCGAGCGTGACCGCAACCAGACCGAGTTCAGGCGGTCGCTGGAAGACTACCTGAACATAGCCGCCTCGGACGAACGGGTCGCTATGGGCCGGCAGAAATATGCGCAGTACGCCAGCACCTTGCGGGCCATCGAAAGCCGCTACGGCGTCGAGGGTCATGTCGTGGCGGCAGTCTGGGGTCTGGAAAGCTTTTTCGGAACGCGGCGCGGGACTGTGCCGGTGATCTCGGCGCTGTCGACGCTGGCCTATGACGGGCGGCGGGGCGCGTTCTTCGAAAGCCAGCTTGTTGCGGCGCTGAAGATCCTGCAGGCGGGCGATGTCCCGGTGTCCGGCATGATCGGCAGCTGGGCGGGGGCGATGGGGCATACGCAGTTCATCCCGACCTCGTACCTTGCCTATGCGGTGGATTTCACGGGCGACGGGCGGCGCGATATCTGGGGCGAGGACCCGACGGATTCGCTTGCCTCGACCGCGGCCTACCTCAACCGGTCTGGGTGGACGCGGGGCCTGCCCTGGGGAATGGAGGTCGTGCTGCCCACCGGGTTCGACACCGGGCTGCTGGGGCGGGGCAAGGGACGCTCGGCGGCCGACTGGCAGGGCCTGGGCGTGCGGTCGGCCGATGGGCGGGCGCTGGCGGGCGGGTCGATCATCGCGGGCGGCAACGGGGGAGGTGCGCCACATTTCCTGCTGACGCAGAACTTCGCCACGATCCTGCGCTACAACAACGCGCAGAACTATGCGATCGGCGTCGGCCATCTGTCGGACCGGATTCTGGGCCGCGGGCCGGTCCAGGCCAGTTTCGGACCGGACGCGAGCGGACTGACGCAAGCCGACCGGCAGGAGCTGCAGCGGCTGCTGACGGCGCGCGGCTTTGATACGCAAGGCAACGACGGTGTGATCGGGTCCAGGACCAAGGCGGCGATCAGTGCCTATCAGGCGAGCGTCGGTTTGCCAGTCACCGGGGAGCCGTCGCTGGAGCTTCTGCGTCGGTTGCGCTGAGCGAACATGGGCGGACCTCCCAGCCTGCGGGGGCCGCCCAGCCTGCGGGGACCACCATGACACACCGGATCTGCGGGACCAGCTTTGCAAGCGTCTGGCGTGGGCGATAGCGCCCACCTACGCTGCCGTGGACCCATGCGCCGTCCGGATCACCCGTTCGCAGTGCTGGGCAAGCACCTTGCGGTTCTCGAAGGCGACCACCGGCACTTCGGGGTGGAAGATCACCTCGACCCGCCCATGCCGCGGGGTGGCGAGCATCTTCAGCAGATGCTCTGCAAACTCCATGTCGGCCCACCAGCCGTAGTGGCGGGGGTCCTCGCCATCGGGGGCGTGGAAGATCACGGTCACGGGCTGGATGTGCATCGTGTGTTCCAGTCCGGGCGAGAAGAAGGCCTCGAACAGCGTCGACTTGAAGGGCAGGACGCGGATCGCGTCGGTGCTGGTGCCCTCGGGGAAGAACAGGAGCTTATGGCCCGCATGCAGGCGGGATTCGAAGATCGCCTGCTGCTTCTTCGCCTCGGTTCCCTTGCGGGTGATGAAGACGGTTCCCGTCGCGCGGGCAAGCCAGCCGATGCCGGGCCAATCCGCGACCTCGGACTTGGCGACGAAGTAGAAGGTATGGGTGGCATTCAGGACGAAGATGTCGAGCCAGGAGGAATGGTTCGCCACAATGGCCCCAGGCAGGGTCATCGGACGGCCGTGGACAGTGAGAGGCAGGCCCAGAAAGATCAGCGCAACGCGGCAGACCGCCTTGGTGATATGCGGCGTCACCGGCCGGGCCTGGCCGAACAGCGGCCACTCGATCAGCCGCACCAGAAGCAGCAGCATCAGCCCGCCATAGGTCACGGAACCGACCAGAGTGCCACGCCAGACGACCCGAACCCAACCAAGCGGCGTGACCCGCAGGGGCGGTGGCTTGAGTTCCTTCCAGTCGCTCATGTCCCGGCCTTGCGGATCAGGAACTCGCGGTGGCGGGCGGACATCTGGCCGGTGTCCATCACCAGGCAGACATCCGTGGTGTTGAAGTCGCGGTCGATCCAGGCCCCGTCGCCGACAAAGCCGCCAAGCCGGAGGTAGGCCTTGATCAGCGCCGGGGTGGCCGCCATCGCGGCGCGGCGGTCCAGGCGGTCGGCGGGGATCAGGTCCATTTCCTGCCGGCCCGGGGGCAGGGCGCGGACCCGCATCGGCGGGGGGGCGAGATGGTGGTGGTGCAGCCAGGACAGCGGCTCGGCCAGAGGGGCGATGTCGGTCCCGTGGAAGCTTGCCACGCCGAAGAGCACCTCGATCCCGCGGTCAAGGACATACTCGGCCAGGCCGTTCCAGAGGTGGAACATGGCCGTCCCGCCGCGGTGATCGGCATGGACGCAGGAGCGCCCGAGTTCCAGAAGCCTGCGGCCCGAGGCGAGAAGCGGGGTCAGGTCGTATTCGGTTTCCGAATAGAAGCGCCCGGCGGCGGGGCGGCGGTCGCAGGGCAGCACCCGGTAGGCGCCGATGACATGGGCATGGGTCGCGGGGTCGATGCTGCGGTCGACGAGGACCAGGTGGTCGAAGAAGGGATCGAAGGCGTCGCGCTCCAGGCCGCGGTCATGGTCGACCAGCGGGCCATTGCCGCCAAGCTCCCGGACGAAGACCTGATAGCGCAGCGCCTGCGCCGCAGTCAGGTCCTCGGGCGTGGTGGCCAGCCGGACGGCGTAGGGGGGCGCTTCGACTGTCATTGCATCGCTGAGGCTTCGGCTCATCTGACTTAGACATGGACTGGTGGCATTGCAACCTTTTGGCCGCACGTGCAAAAGGCTTGGCAATTCCCGGTTGAGTTTCGGCCAGAGATTCGCACTATGGGTGAACAGAGCCCGCCACCGGCAAAAGGAAGACGCGCTTGCTGTCGATCACGACCTTCCCGGCATGTTCGAAGTTCACAGTCACCTTGGTGTCGATGCTCGACTGTACCTGACCCAGACCCCAGTCCGGCTGCTCCGGGTGGCGCACCAGCATGCCCGGTTCCAGAAGTGCCGTCATTTCCTGTCCTTTGCCCCGGTTTGAAGATGCAAGAGAAGCCCGACCTCGCTGCCCTGATCGCCTCGCGCATTTGCCACGACCTTATCAGCCCGATCGGGGCGATAGGCAACGGGGTGGAGCTTCTCGCGATGGAGCCGGGGGCGACGCGCCCCGAGATGGCGCTGATCTCGGAAAGCGTGGCCAATGCGAATGCGCGCATCCGGTTCTTCCGAATCTGCTTTGGCCAGGCTTCCGGCGACCAGCGGATTGCGCGGTCCGAGGTTGCCTCGATCCTGGGGGACCTGTCGCGCGGCGGGCGGGTGGCCTATGGCTGGATCAGCCCGACCGATCTGTCCCGCCGCGAAGTGCGGCTGGTCTTCCTGCTGTTGCAATGCCTGGAAAGTGCCCTGGCCTACGGTGGCAAGGTCAGCGTCGTGCGCAGCGAGACGGGGTGGTCGATCCTGGCCGAAGCGCCGCGGCTGAAGGTGGACGCGGGCTTGTGGGAAGTGCTGACCGAGCCCCGCGCCCCGGCCGAGATCGGGGCGGCGCAGGTGCATTTCGCGCTGGTCCCGGACGAGCTGGCACGGCAGGGCCGCAGGCTGATCACCGAAATCGGCGAGACGACGATCCGGCTTACGTTCTGATCGTCCCGTCGCCCGTCACCAGATACTTGAAGCTGCACAGCTGTTCGGCCCCCACGGGCCCGCGCGCGTGCATCTTGCCGGTGGCGATGCCGATCTCCGCGCCCATGCCGAACTCGCCGCCATCGGCGAACTGGGTGCTGGCATTGCGCATCAGGATCGCCGAATCAAGCCGGTCGAAGAAGCGCTGCGCAGTCGCGTCGTTCTGGGTCAGGATCGCTTCGGTGTGCTGGCTGCCATGTTTGCGGATATGGGCGATGGCCTCGTCCACCCCGTCAACCAGCTTTGCCGCGATGATCATGTCCAGGAATTCGCGGCCGAAATCATCGGGTTGCGCCTTCACCGTTCCGGGGACCTTCAGCAATTCGCCCTCGGTGCGCACCTCGACGCCCGCTTTCAGCAGGTCCTCGATCAGCACGGCCCCGTGTTTCGTGTAGAACTGCCAGTCGATCAGCAGGCATTCGGCCGAGCCGCAGATGCCGGTGCGGCGGGTCTTGGCGTTCAGGACGACGCGGCGGGCTTTCTCCAGGTCGGCGTCGCGGTCGGCGTAGACGTGGCAGATGCCTTCCAGGTGGGCGAAGACCGGGACGCGGGCCTCGCGCTGGACAAGGCCGACAAGGCCCTTGCCGCCGCGGGGGACGATGACGTCGATGTACTGGGTGGCCTGGAGCATCGCCGTCACCATCTCGCGGTCGCGGGTCGGAATGAACTGGATCGCGGTCTCGGGCAGGTTGGCGGACTTCAGGCCGTCGAGCATGCAGGAATGGATCGCCTCGGAGGTCTCGAAACTTTCCGAGCCGCCGCGCAGGATCACGGCGTTGCCGGATTTCAGGCACAGGGCACCGGCGTCGGCGGTCACGTTGGGGCGGGATTCGTAGATCACGCCGACAACACCCAGAGGGGTGGCGACGCGCTGGATGTGCAGGCCATTGGGGCGGTCCCATTCAGCCAGGATGCGGCCGACGGGGTCCTTCTGCTCGGCGATCTGGCGCAGCGCGTCGACGATGCCGTGCAGGCGGTTTTCGTCAAGGCGCAGGCGGTCGCGCAAGGCCGGAGTGATCCCGCGCTGGTCTGCGGCGTCGAGGTCGAGGGTGTTGGCGTCGAAGATTTCCTGCCGACGGCGCCAGACGGCATCGGCGGCAGCAATCAGGGCGGCGGACTTGCGTTCCGAGGAGGCGCAGGCAAGTTCCGCCGCCGCCGCGCGGGCCTTGGTGCCGATGTCGGTCATCAGGTCGGTGAACTGGCCGTCCATTGTCTCGCTCCGTCTCAAGTGGGGCGCAAAAGTTTTCGAAAACTTTTGCAAATTCCTTTGAAGGAATTTGGCCCCTCAAACCACCATGTCGTCCCGGTGCACCAGCGCCGCGCGGCCCTGGTAGCCGAGGATCGCCTCGATCTCGCCCGACCGATGCCCGGCGATCTTGCGGGCCTCGGCGGAAGTGTAGCGCACCAGCCCCTTGCCGAGAACCACCCCCTCGGGCGACAGGATCGCCACCGGCTCGCCGCGGCCAAAGCTGCCGGTCACTTTCGTGACCCCGGCGGGCAGAAGGCTTTTCCCCGCCCGCAGCGCCGTTACCGCGCCCGCGTCCAGCACCAGCTCGCCCTTGGGCTTCATCGCGTTGATCCAGCGTTTGCGGGCGACATGCGGGTCGGCGGAGGGCACGAACCAGGTCCGCGCCGCCCCCTCGATCAGCGCCTGCAAGGGGCGCAGGGTCGAGCCTTCCATGATCGCCATCGCGCAACCGCCCGCAACGGCGGTCTTTGCCGCCAGAAGCTTGGTCTTCATGCCGCCCTTGGACATGCCGGAAATCGGATCGCCCGCCATCGCCTCGATCGCGGGCGTGATCTGCGCGATCACGTCGAAACGGGTGGCCGAGGGGTCTTCCTTCGGGTTCGCCGTGTAGAAGCCGTCCACGTCGGACAGCAGGATCAACTGGTCCGCCCCCGCGGTCACGGCGATCTGGGCCGCCAGCCGGTCGTTGTCGCCGAACCGGATCTCGTCGGTCGCCACCGTGTCATTCTCGTTCACGATCGGCACGACGCCGAGGCCGAGGAGCGTCTCCATCGTCGCGCGGGAGTTCAGGTAGCGGCGGCGGTCCTCGGTATCCTCCAGCGTGACCAGCACCTGCGCGGTGGTGATGCCGTGGGGGGCCAGGACCTCCTCGTAGGCGCGGGCGAGGCGGATCTGGCCGACAGCGGCGGCGGCCTGGGATTGTTCCAGCGTCAGGACGCCGTCGCCCAGGTTCAGCACCTTGCGACCCAGCGCGATCGAGCCGGAGGACACCAGGACGACATCGGTGCCGCGCGCCTTGGCCGCGACCACGTCCAGGGCAAGGGCGGAGAGCCAGTCGTGTTTCAGCCCGGTCTTGCGGTCGACCAGCAGCGCCGAGCCGATCTTGACCACCAGCCGTTTCGCGTTGCGAATATCGGGGGCGATCAGGGCTGCCAAGGGCCCTGCTCCTTGACGGGGGCCTGGGCGGTGATGGTGGCGTAGATCGCGCGCAGCACGTCGGGCAGTCCCTTGCCGGAAACGCCGGAGATGACGTGGACCGGGCCGCCCGAGGCCTTTTCCAGCGCGCGGCGGCGGTCGCTGATCTGACGCGCGTCCATCGCGTCGGTCTTGTTCAGCGCCACGATCCGCGCCTTGTCGCCCAGAAGGTCGGAATAGGCCTCAAGCTCGGTGACGATGGTGCGGTAATCGGCGGTGATCGTCGCGGAGGTGCCGTCGACAAGGTGCAACAGCACCTTGCAGCGTTCGACGTGGGCCAGGAACTGGATGCCAAGGCCGCGGCCTTCGGACGCGCCCTCGATCAGGCCGGGGATGTCGGCCATGACGAATTCGTGTCCGTCGATGCCGACGACGCCCAGATTCGGGACCAGCGTCGTGAAGGGGTAATCGGCGATCTTGGGCCGGGCGTTCGAGACGGCGGCAAGGAAGGTGGACTTGCCCGCGTTCGGCAGGCCGACAAGCCCGGCATCGGCGATCAGCTTCAGGCGCAGCCAGATCGTGCGCTCGATGCCCTCTTGCCCCGGATTGGCGCGGGCCGGGGCGCGGTTGGTCGAGGACTTGAACCGCAGGTTGCCCCAGCCGCCATTGCCGCCCTGGGCCAGAAGGACGCGCTGCCCGACGCGGGTCAGATCGGCAAGAACGGTTTCCTCGTCCTCGTCCAGGATTTCGGTGCCCAGGGGAACCTTCAGGACGATGTCGTCGCCGGTCTTGCCGGTCTTCTGGCTGCCCATGCCGGGCTGGCCGGACTTGGCGAAGAAATGCTGCTGATAGCGGTAGTCGATCAGGGTGTTCAGGCCTTCGACCGCCTCGGCCCAGACCGATCCGCCGTTGCCGCCGTCACCACCGTCGGGACCGCCGAATTCGACGAATTTCTCGCGCCGGAACGACACGCAGCCGGCACCGCCGCCGCCAGAGCGGATATGGACGCGCGCGAGGTCGAGGAATTTCATCGGTCAGGCTTTCGGGCAGGGATCAAAACGCGGGGATACAGGAAGCGGGGCGGATGCTCAAGCGCGTGTGCCCGTTGCCGCAGGGCCTTGAAGGCGGGGGTGGCGGGGCCTAGTGTCCGGGCCAAGACGGAAGGGTGAACAGATGGCCACGAAGCGCAGCATTTTCGAAGAGGTCGGTGCAGAGCAGAAGGGTGCGGCGACTCCGGCTGGCGGGAGCATCGACGCGCGGCCCAAGGGGGCGCGGCGCGGCATCCGGCTGTGGCTGTTGGCGCTGTTCCTGCTGGTTGCGACGATGATCGCGGTGGGCGGTCTGACGCGGTTGACCGACAGCGGGCTGTCGATCACCGAATGGCAGCCGGTGACCGGCGCGCTGCCGCCCCTGAGCGCGGAGCAGTGGCAGTCAGAGTTCGACAAGTACCGGGAGATTCCGGAATACCAGTTGCAGAACAAGGGGATGAGCCTGGAGGAGTTCAAGGTCATCTACTGGTGGGAATGGGGCCATCGGCAGCTTGGCCGCTTGATTGGCCTGGTCTGGGCGGTGGGCTTCATCGGCTTTGCAGCCGCAAGGCAGATCCCGCCGGGCTGGACCGGGCGGCTGCTGCTGCTTGGCGCCCTTGGCGGGGCGCAGGGAGCGATCGGGTGGTGGATGGTTGCCTCTGGGCTGACCGGGGAGCGGCTTGACGTCGCCTCGTACCGACTGGCGGTGCATCTGGGACTGGCTTTCGTCATCCTGGGTTTTCTGGCCTGGTATGTCTTTCTGCTGGGACGCAGCGAGGCCGAATTGATGACCGCCCGGCGCGGGCGGGAGACGAAGCTTGTCTCGCTGTCCACCGGGCTGATGCATTTCACCTTCCTGCAGATCCTGCTCGGCGCGCTGGTGGCGGGGATCGATGCGGGGCGGGCGTTCCCGACCTGGCCCCTGATGAACGGGCAATTCTTCCCCGCGGACGCCTTCTATGTCCCGGACGGGCAGGGCGGGTCGCTTCCGGTCTGGCATGCCTTCTTCGAGAACCCGGGCCTGGTGCAGTTCGTCCACCGCATGTCGGGCTATCTGCTGTTGATCTTCTGCATCGTGGTCTGGCTGCGGGGGCGGAAGTCCGCATACCAGGCGACGCAGGCGGCGTTCCATCAGGTCATGGCGATGATGGTCGTGCAGATGGTCCTGGGCATCGCGACGGTCCTGACCGTGGCGCATGTCCACGTGGCGATCACCCACCAGATCGGTGCGGTGATCCTTTGGGTGCTGGTCCTGCGGGCGCGGCATCTGTCGCAATACCCCGTTTCGGGGTCGATCCGGGAAGGCACGGCATGAACGCCTATGATGATCTGATGGCGTTCCAGCGCCAGACCGAGGCTTTGGTTCAGGTCGCGGGACGTCTGGGCTGGGACCAGGAGACGATGATGCCCGAGGGCGCGGCCGGGCAGCGGTCCGAGGAGATCGGGGCGCTGGAAGCCGTGCTGCACGCGCGGCGCACCGACCCGCGGCTGGCCGAATGGCTTGCGATGGCCAAGGCACCGGACGCGGTGGGCGAGGCGCAGTTGCGGCAGATCCGGCGGTCCCATGCGCGGGCGATGAAGGTGCCGGCAAGGCTGGCCGAAGAGATCGCGACGACGATGTCGCTGGCCCAGGGGGTCTGGGCCGACTGCCGGGGGCGAGAGGATGTAGCGGGCTTCCTGCCGACCCTGCGCAAGGTCGTTGACCTGAAGCGCGCCGAGGGCGCGGCGCTGGCGGTCGGGGGCGATCCCTACGACGCGCTGGTCGACGACTACGAGCCGGGAATGACCGGGGCGGCGATCGCGGCGATGTTCGATGCGATGCGGCCGCGCCTGGTCAGCCTGCGCGAAAGGGTGCTGGGGGCGAAGGCGCCACATGGCGTGGTCGGGACCTTCGGGCAGGACGATCAGCTTGCGCTGAGCCGGGAGCTGGCGACGGTCTTCGGCTATGACTGGTCGCGGGGCCGGGTCGATCTGGCGGTGCATCCGTTCAGCTCTGGCTCGGGCCATGACGTGCGGATCACCACGCGGGTTTCCGAGACGGATCCGTTCAACTGCCTTTACTCCACCATCCACGAGGTCGGACACGCGGCTTATGAGCAGGGAATCGACGCGGACCATGCTCTGACCCCCATCGGGCGCGGTGTGTCGATGGGCGTGCATGAAAGCCAGAGCCGGTCCTACGAAAACCAGCTGGGACGAAGCCGGGCCTTCACCACCTGGCTTTACGGCCGGATGCGCGAGATCTTCGGGGACTTCGGCATCGCCGATGCGGACGGGTTCTACAAGGCGGTGAACCGGGTGCATCCTGGGTATATCCGGACCGAAGCGGACGAGGTGCATTACAACCTGCATGTCATGCTGCGGTTCGATCTGGAGCGGGCCCTGATCAGGGGCGAGCTTGACGTGGCCGATCTCGAGGCGGCCTGGAACGACAGGTTCCGGGCGGATTTTGGCGTGGCGGTGGATCGGCCCTCGAACGGGATGCTGCAGGACGTGCACTGGTCCTGCGGGCTTTTCGGCTACTTCCCGACCTACACTCTGGGCAATGTCTATGCGGGCTGCCTGGTCAAGGCGCTGCGGACCGAGGTTCCGGGACTGGACAGCCAGATGGCCCGGGGGGACGTGTCGGCGGCGACGGGTTGGCTGCGCGAGCGGCTGCAGCGGCATGGCGGGCTTTACGAGCCGCGCGATGTCGTCAGGCGGGCCTGCGGGTTCGAGCCGTCGGAAGCCCCGCTGCTGGACTATCTGGAGGCCAAGTTCGGCGAGATCTACGGGATCTGAGCGCGGGGTGGCCAGGGTGGACAAGCCTGGCAATCCCCTTGGGATCAAAGATTTGACCGCGGACGTCAGGGACTTGCCAATGTCTTTTGCCTGGTCGCTTGGGGGCCGCTCGTCGTTGGACTTCGTCCCTCCTCGCTGGGACGCGCGCGACGAGAAGCCGAGGGCGCACGAGGAGGTTCTCCTGGCGGGTACATTCCGGTGATCGAGAAGGGCGGCGCGGCGGTCTGGCTGCTGGCGGTGGGTCAGACGCTGATCTATGCGGGCTGCTATTATTCCTTTCCGGCGCTGCTGCCGGACCTGGTGGCGGCGACGGGCTGGACCAAGGGCGAGCTGGCGCTGGGTCCGACACTGGCCTTCCTGATCATGGCGGCGCTGACGCCCTTTACCGGGCGGCTGGTGGACCGGGGCCTGGGCGGCGAGATGCTGATCTGGCTGCCTGGGCTTTGCGCGCTGGGCGTGGCGGGCCTGGGGTTTGCCGGTAGCCTGGCCGGGTGGCTGACGCTTTGGGCGCTGATCGGGGTCGCGCAGGCGGGCAGTCTGTACGAGACCTGTTTCGCCTTCCTGACCCGACGTCTGGGCGACGGCGCGCGGGCGGCGATCACCAGCGTCACGCTGGTCGCGGGCTTTGCCGGCACGCTGGCCTTTCCGCTGGGGCACTGGCTGGGCAACGCGCTGGGCGGGCAGGGCGCGCTGGTCGTCTTTGCCGGGCTGGTCGTGCTGGCGATGCCGCTGAACGCGCTTGCCGTCCGGCAGTTGCGCCGGCGCGAGCGGGCGGGGCAGGTCGTGCCACCCAACCCGCCGGGAGTCTTGCAGGCCGCACTGCGGAAACCCGCCTTCTGGATCATCGCGCTGGGCTTTCTGGCGGTCTATCTGAACCACGGCATCCTGATCACCTATGCGCTGATCCTGTTTGCCGACCGGGGGGCCGCAGCGGGGCTTGCGGCGCTGGCGGCGGCCTGCATCGGCCCTGCCCAGGTTGCCGGGCGGCTGGTCCTGCTGGCGGCGGGGGCGCGGGTGACGACGACCCAGGCGACGATGGCCTCGCTGGGCGGAATGGTGCTGGCCGGAGTGCTTCTTTGGCTGGCCGGAGCCGCGCCGCTGCTGATCTTCGGGTTCGCCCTGGCGCAGGGCGCGGGGATCGGGCTGACCTCGATCCTGCGGCCGGTGCTGATCGCCGAGATCCTGGGCCGTCAGGGCTTTGGCGCGATTTCCGGGGCGGCGGCGGTGGCGCCGATCCTGGCCTCGGCGGCGGCGCCGTCGGTCGGGGCGGGGCTTCTGGCGCTGGGCGGGCCGGGGCTGGTCTATGCCGTCTGCCTTGCGCTGGCGGTCACCGGGCTGGCGCTGATGGCGCTGCTGCTGCGGCGGCGCGAAAGCTTCGGCGGCTGACCCCGGTCAGGTCTGCGGGCGCCGGTCGAGAAAGGCCTGGATGCCCTCGGCGGTGTCGGGAAGCATGACGTTTTCCACCATGAGGCTGCCGGCCACGGCGTAGGCCTCGCGCAGGGGCTGGCCAAGCTGGGCCTGGAAGGCGCGTTTGCCAAGGCGGATCGCGGCCGGGTCTTTCGACGCGACGGTGGCGGCAAGCCTCAGGGTTTCGGCTTCCAGCTGGTCGGGCGAGGCAAGCCGGTTGACGACGCCCAACGCATGGGCGCGTTCGGCAGACAGGAATTCGCCGGTGGTCAGCAGCTCGAAGGCGGCACCGGGAGCCAGGCGGCGGGTCAGGGCGACGGCGGGGGTCGCGCAGAAGAGGCCAAGGTTGATGCCGTTCACCCCGAAGCGCGCGGTTTGCGAGGCGGTGATCAGGTCACAGGTGCAGGCCAGCTGGCAACCGGCGGCAGTGGCGACGCCCTGGACCTGGGCGATCACCGGCTGGGGCAGGGCGGCGATCTGCTGCATCACGTCGGCACAGCGGTCGAAGAGGGCATGGAACTGCGCTTCGCCCCCATCGGACGCAGAGCGGAAGGACTGCATCTCTTTCAGGTCGTGACCGGCGGAGAAGGCCTTGCCCTCGGCGGCCAGGATCACGACGCGGACGCGGTCGTCGATGGCGATGGCCGCGAAGGTCTCGGCCAGGGTCATCAGCATCGGCGTGGAGAGCGCATTCAGCGTCTGCGGCGACGCGAGCGTGACGGTGGCGACCCCATCCTGGACGTCGCGTCGGATCAGGCTGTCCCCCATTGCGTCCCCCATTGCGTCCCCCATTGCGTCCCCTCGTGCGTGACGCCAGTCTAGGAGCGGCGGCGGATGAGGGGAAGATGCAGCTTCGGATGGATCAGGCGGCGCTGACCACGTTCCTTTCGCGCGAGTTCGGCCAGGTGGCCGATGATTTCGCGGTGGAGCGGGTCGGGCCGGAGGGCGTGGTCCTGCGCCTGCGGGTGGCCGAGCGGCACCTGCGGCCGGGTGGCACGGTCAGCGGGCCGTCGATCTTTGCCCTGGCGGATGTGGCGATCTATCTGGCGATCCTGGCGCGGATCGGGCCGGTTGCGCTGGCGGTGACGACGAATTGCGCGATCGACTTCATGCGCAAGCCCGCGGCGGGGCGCGATCTGCTGGGCGAGGCGCGGGTGCTGAAGCTGGGGCGCAGCCTGGCGGTGGGCGATGTCATGGTGTTCAGCGAGGGAGCGCCCGAGCCGGTGGCGCGGACAGGCCTGACCTATGCGATCCCGCCCAAAGCGGCCGTCTAGGCCTTTGGCTTGGTGAAACGCCCCTCGATCCGGGCGCCGCTTTCGATGACCAGGGCGACCGCGTTCACGTCGGCCTTCACCTCGCACGAGGCGCGCAGCGTGAAGCTTTCGCACGAGACCTTGCCGTCGAACTTGCCCTTCACCTCGACGGTATGGGCGTTGATCGAGCCTTTCACCCGGCCCTCTTGCCCGATGCTGAGGCCGTTCGCGGTGATGTTGCCTTCGATCTCGCCCAGCACCTCGACCGAGCCGGAGGAAGTGATCTCGCCAGTGATGCGCAGGTCTGCGCCGAGGACCGAGCGGGCCGAGTTGGTGCCGGGCGCCGAGGGGCGCGGCACGGGCGGGGCTGAGGTGGGGTCGGAGGTCTTGGAAAACATCTGCGCAATCCTTGGGGGACGGGTTGGTTTGATAAGGACGGATCACGGTTGTCGGGTCAAGGGGCGGCGTGCGCGGAAGGCGGCTTTCCCCGTGGACGATGTCGCAACCGGGCCTGACAAGACGGGGGCAGGGTGGTCAGATCGGGTCGGGAATCAGGGGGGCACTGATGACGGACACGTTCTTCCAGCCGGTCTCGGGCTTTGATCTGCCGCGCTTTGCCGGAGTGCCGACCTTCATGCGGCTGCCGCATGTGCCGTTCGATCATCCCCGGTTCGGGCAGGTGCAGATCGGGCTGATCGGCGCGCCCTGGGACGGGGGGACGACGAACCGCCCCGGCCCCCGGCACGGTCCGCGCCAGCTGCGCGACCTGTCGACGATGATCCGGGCAGTGAACGGGGCGACCTGGGTGGCGCCTTTCACCCTGGCGCGCTGTGCCGACCTGGGGGACGTGGCGCCCAACCCCGGCGATCTGATGGATTCGATGGCGCGGATGGAGGCGTTCTATGACCGGGTCGTGGCGGCGGGGGTGCGGCCCTTGACCGGGGGCGGGGATCATCTGTGCAGCCTGCCCATCCTGCGGGCGGTCGCAAAGGCGCGGCCAAATCCGGGGCCGGTGGGGATGATCCAGTTCGACAGCCATACCGACCTGAACGACGTCTATTTCGGGACCTCGCGCTACAACCACGGCACGCCCTTCCGGCGGGCGGTGGAGGAGGGGCTGATCGATCCGAAACGCTATGTCCTGATCGGCATTCGCGGCACGGCCTATGGGCGCGAGGACTGGGATTTTGCCGCAAGCGTCGGCATCCGCATCATCCCCATCGCCGAGTTTCATGCGCGGGGGCCGGAGGATGTGATGGCCGAGGCGCGCGAGATTGTCGGCCTGGGGCCGGTCTATGTCACCTATGACATCGATTTTGTCGACCCGACCTTCGCGCCGGGGACGGGAACGCCAGAAGTCGGGGGGCCGACGTCGTGGCAGGCCTTGCAGGTGGCGCGCGGTTTGCGCGGGCTGGACGTGGTGGGGGCGGATCTGGTGGAGGTGTCGCCTCCGTTCGATCCCTCGGGCGGGACGGCCTGGCTGGGGATCAGCCTGATGTTCGAGATGCTGTGCGTGATGGCCGAGACGATTTCGGGGCGCGTCGCGCGGGGCTGAGGTGGGACGCGGGGGTTTCACACCCCCGCACCCCCGTGGGATATTTGGAGACAGAAAATGACTGCTGCCGAGATGATCATCACCAATGCGAAGGTCCTGACGATGGACGAAGGGCGGCCCCGGTCCGAGGCCTTGGCCTTCGGCGGCGGGCGCATCCTGGCGGTCGGGGGGCGGGCCGAGGTGGAGGCGCTGGCCGGGCCGGGGTGCCGCGTCGTGGATGCGGGCGGGCGGACGCTTCTGCCGGGGTTCGTGGAGAGCCACCTGCATCTGGTTCTGGGCGGCAACGAGCTTGCGCAGTTGCAGCTGGGCGGCGTGCAGGGGTTCGAGGAACTGGCTCGGCTCTTCCGGGCCTATGCGGCGAAAAACCCGACCCTGCCCTTGCTGATGGCACAAGGCGCGGCCTACGAGCTTCTGGAGCATCCGGTCACGAGGGCTGACCTTGACCGGGTGATCGCCGACCGCCCCATCGCGATGATGGCGCCGGACCACCATACCGTCTGGGCCAACACGGCGGCCTTGCGGGCCGCGGGGCTGTTGCAGGGGGCGGAGATGCCGCCGGGCCATGTGGTCGTGATGGGCGCGGACGGGATGGCGACGGGGGAACTTCTGGAGTTCGAGGCCTTCAGCCCGGTGCTGGCGCTGACCGGGGACCTGCATCTGCAACTGGGCATCGCCACGGGGGGCGAGCCCGACCCCTGGCCCGATGCCGCTCAGCGCGCCAAGGACAAGGAGAAGGTGGCGGCGGGCCTGGCGCATTGCGCCATGCACGGGATCACCAGCATGGTGAACATGGACGGCAACCGCTACACCTGCGTGCTGCTGAAGGAGATGGAGGCCGAGGGGCGCTTGACGGCCAGAGTCAAGGTGCCGTTCCACTTCAAGCCGCACATGGACTTGTCCGACCTGGACCGGGCGTCCGCGATGGCGGCGGAGTTCACCGGCGACTGGGTGACAAGCGGCTTCGTGAAGATGTTCATGGACGGGGTCGTCGACAGCCGCACGGCCTATATGCTGCATCCCTATCCCGGCACGACCGAGACCGGGGCCCCCCTGTTCGAGGCAGAGCGGTTCAAGGACGTCTGCCGCGAGATCTCGCGCCGGGATTTGCAGATCGCGGTGCATGCCATCGGTGACGGGGCGGTGCGGCAGACGATCGACGGGTATGAGGCCGCGGGCCGACCCGACCTGCGCCACCGGATCGAGCATATCGAGCTGATCGACCGGGCGGATGTGCCAAGGCTGGGCGCGCTGGGGATCACGGCCTCGGTGCAGCCACCGCATCCGCCGGGGGCGATGGACTTTCCGATGTCGACGATGGACCACGTGTTCCATCGCGAGCGGTGGCGGGATGCTTACCTTACGAAGACGCTGGCCGACCACGGCGCGCACCTGGCCTTTGCGTCGGACTGGCCGGTGACGGACGTCAGCGTCATGCGGGGCATCCAGGCGGCCTTGACCCGCGTGCCCTACGAAGGCTGCCAGGATGAACGTGTCGGACTGATGGAGGTGCTGCGCGCCTACACCGCCGGGGGCGCCTGGGCCGCGCATCGGGAGGGGCTGACCGGGACCCTGCGGGCCGGGATGGCAGCCGATCTGGTGCTGATCGACGGCGATATCGAGGCGATTCCGGCCGAACGGCTGGGAAAGACGGGAATCGCGCTGACAATTGCCGGGGGCAGGGTGACGCATGACCCTGAAGGCATGGCTGGTGGACCGGCTTAACGCCTTGATTTTGTGCGGGAAGATGGGGATTCCGAAAAAATCGTCATCATCCCGACATTTTCCGCTTGCGGGTCCGGAGGTCGGAACGTAAAAGCCCCCTCACCGAAGCGGAAGGGATGCGGGAACGCGGAACGGACGTGACGGGGTGCGGTGGCTGGTGGTCGCTGCGGGACAATCTGGAGGCAAGACGGCAGGTACGCCAGGGGTTCTGGTGTGC
>Ga0208609_100430_pt1 | contig 16351 bp, 9 predicted proteins | sample SubbioR11_8A_Apr_FD_184813 | JGI IMG/M metagenome (GOLD analysis project Ga0208609, IMG submission 184813) | Serpentinite rock and fluid subsurface biosphere microbial communities from McLaughlin Reserve, California, USA - CR11_8A_Apr (SPAdes) | ecosystem: Environmental > Terrestrial > Deep...
CTGCCTTGCTCGTCGAGCAGCAGCAGGGCGTTGTCGTCGCGGCCAAAGGTGGCCGGGCCGATGTTGCCCACCAGCAGCGGCACGCCCTTGCGCCGCCGCTTGGCCTCGGCGTGGGCGTGCAGGTCGTGGCTTTCGGCGGCAAAGCCGACGCAGTACAGTTGCCCGGCCCGGGCGCGCGGGCTGGCTGCTGCTTGGGCCAGGATGTCGGGGTTTTCTACGAACGCCAGGCTGGGCGGCTGGCCGCTGCCGTCTTTCTTGATTTTTTGCTCGGCGCTGTGCGCGGGCCGCCAATCGGCCACGGCGGCGGCGGCCACGAACACGCTGGCCCAATCCAGCTCGGCTTGCACCGCGGCCTGCATTTGCAGCGCCGACTGCACGTCGCAGCGGCGCACGCCCAGCGGCGTGGGCAAATGCACCGGCCCGGCCACCAGCCGCACCTCGGCCCCGGCTTCGCGGGCGGCACGGGCGATGGCAAAACCCATCTTGCCCGACGAATGGTTGGTGATGCCGCGCACCGGATCGATGGCCTCGAAGGTGGGGCCAGCGGTGACCAGCACCCGCTGCCCGGCCAAGCACTGGGGCTGAAACTGCGCTTGCAGCAGCGCCAGCAGTTGCTCGGGCTCGAGCATGCGGCCGTCGCCGCTCTCGCCGCAGGCTTGCTCGCCCTGCCCCACCGGCCACACATGGGCGCCATCGGCGCGCAGTTGCGCTAGGTTGCGCTGCGTGGCCGGGTGCGCCCACATCTCGCGGTTCATGGCCGGGGCCAGCAGCAAGGGCACGCGCTCGGCCGGCCGCGCCAAGCACAGCAGCGTCAGCAGATCGTCGGCGCGGCCCTGCGCCAGCTTGGCCAGCAAATCGGCGCTGGCGGGGGCGATCAAAATGGCGTCGGCCGCGCGCCCCAGGTTGATGTGCGGCATCTGGTTGGGCTCGCGCGCGTCCCACTGGCTGCTGTAAACCGGGCGGTTGCTGAGCGCTTGCAGCGTGGTCGGAGTGATGAACTGGCAGGCGGCATCGCTCATCACCACCTGCACCGTGGCGCCGTCTTTGACCAGCAAGCGGCACAGCTCGGCCGCCTTGTAGCAGGCGATGCCGCCCGAGAGCCCCAAGACGATGTGTTTGCCAGCCAAGTCGTTCATGGGCGCGACTGTACACCAGCGCGCTGCGGCACCGATGCCTTAAACCGAGATTCAAAGCTCCGCCAGCAAGGGCGGTCGCCGCTGGCGCCACGGCAGTTCGCGCTCCAGCTGGCCGGCCAGCCGCAGCAGGCAGGCTTCGTCGAGGTAACGGGCGGTGAACATCAGGCCGATCGGCAGCCCGGCGCTGCTGTGCTGCAAGGGCAGCGAGAGGCTGGGGTTGCCGGTGAGATTGGCCAGCGGCGGGGCGGCGACCCAGTCGAAGTTTTTTTGCACCAAGGTGGGCAACAAGCTGTCGAGCAGCCGCGTCAGCGGCCCCAAGCCGGTGTAGGTGGCCAAGGTGGCGGCGATCTGGTCGAGCCCGCGCAGCTGGAATTCGCCGTGCGGCACCGGGGGCTTGGACAGCGTGGGCGTGAGGAACACGTCGAAGCCCTGCATGAAGCGCTCGAACAGGTAGCGCTGCCGATGCAGGTCGCGCGCCACCAGCTCCAGCCGGGCGCTGGACAGGGATTCGCCAAAACCTGCCAGCAACCAGGTCGCGGGCTCGAAGTCGTCTGGCCGCAAGCGCCGGCCCAGCAGGCGGCGCGCTTCGCGCAGGTCGGTGGCGGCGGCGCACATCACGCGCAACAGGTAGGCTGGACCCACCACGTGGTGGTCGATCGGCGGCTGTGCCTGCACCAGCTCGTGCCCGAGGGCCTGCAACTGCTCTACCGTCTGCTGCAAGGCGCGGCGGCATTCGGCGCTGAGCTCGCCCGAGCGCATCAGGGGTTGCTCGCACCAAGCGATGCGCAGCCTGCCCGGCGGCTGCGTCACTTCCTGCAAAAAGGGCCGCGCCGGCGCCGGCGCGGTGTAGGGGCAGCCCAAGTCTGGGCCGCTGGTGGCGTCGAGCGCGGCGGCGCTGTCGCGCACGCTTAAGCTAATGACGCCCTCTTGCACCTGCCCAAACCAAGGCTCGCCCACCAGCGGCCCGTAGGGGTTGCGCCCGCGCGAGGGCTTGAGCCCGACCACGCCGCAGGCCGCAGCCGGAATGCGCAGCGAGCCGCCGCCATCGCCGCCGCTGGCCATGGGGACGATGCGCGCCGCCACCGCCGCCCCCGAGCCGCCGCTGGAGCCGCCCGCCGAGCGCTGCAAGTCCCAGGGGTTGCGCGTGATGCCGTGCAGCACAGATTCGGTGCTACCCAAGTAGCCGTTTTCGGGGCAACTGGTCTTGCCAAAAATCACCAGCCCGGCGGCCTTGAATCGCCGCACCATTTCGCTGTCGCAATCTGGCACGTAGTGCCGCAAGGCACGGCTGCCGTGCGTCAGCGGCACGCCGGCGTAGGCAGCGAGCAGGTCTTTGAGCAAGAACGGCACGCCCGTGAACGGCCCCTGCGGCAGCCCGGCCTCGATGGCGCGCCAGGCCAGTTCGTCCATGTTTTGCACCACCGCATTGAGCTGCGGGTTGAGCGCGTCGCGGCGGCGGATGGCTTCGTCGAGCAGATCGCGCGCGCTCACCGCGCCTTGGCGCACCAGTTCGGCTAGGCCGAGGGCGTCGTGCTGGTCGTAGTCGGCAAAGCGGGGCATGGTCGGTTCTTCCTTCAGTTTCCCAAGCCAAAAATGCTTCAGACCTCGATGACTGCAGGCGCCAACCCGGCTTGGTGGCGCTCGATCATCGCATCGTATGCGCGCTCTAGGTCTCGAGCAAAGCGCTGGCCATCAAACAGGGGGGTGTTCTTGCACCGGTCCGTCAGCTTGCGCTTGATGGTCTCGAGTTGTTCCGGTTGCAGCGCCAGTTCGGCCGCACGGCGCTCGAACTCGATCCACGTGTCGGTGATCAACTCGGGTAAATCGAGTGCGTTGAGGAGGCTAGCAGCGACCCTGCTGGCAAACGAACGCCCGCTGCAGGTCAAAACCGGCAGGCCAGCCCAAAGGGCGTCGCTGGCGGTCGTGTGGGCGTTGTACGGCAAGGTATCGAGGAACAAGTCGGCCAAGCGGTACCGGGCAATGTGCTCGGCATTTGCCATGCGCCCAGCAAACACCAACCGCGACGGGTCGATACCGCGTGCCGCCGCCTCACGGCGCAGATTGGCCGGAGAGGCCGGATTTTCCTCATACAGCCATAACACGCTGCCCGGAACTGCGTGCAGGATACGCATCCAAGCCGAAAAAGCTGGTGGGAGAATCTTGTAGTTGTTGTTGAAGCAACAAAAGACAAAGCCCTGCTCCGGCAAACCCAGCTCGGCGCGGCCAAAAACGCGGTCTGAAATGGCTCGCCGGGAGTCGTTGACCTGATAACTGTGTGGCAGGTAAACCACCTGTTCAGTAAAATGCTGCCGACAATCCTCCGGGATGACGGTGCGGTCGGCGAGCACGTAATCAAAATAATCTGCGCCCAAGGTACCGGGGTAGCCCAAGTAATTCACCTGTATCGGGGCACAGCCATGGGCGAAGATGCCCGTGTGGCTGTCTTTGGTGTAACCCTTGAGGTCAACTGCGATGGCCATACCGAGCGCGCGCGACTGTGCCGCGATTTGCGCGTCGCTCATGTTTGAGACATCGATGAAATGATCGAATGCCGCCTGTGCACGCGCGCGCATCTCACCCGCCTGTTGCGGCCCGAATGAAAAGGCAAACCACTCGAAGCGCTCCCGGTCGTGGGCCTCGAACAACTCGGCCATCAGATACATGGTGGCGTGGTTGTGAAAATCCGCCGAGAAGTACCCCACCCGAATCTTGCCCGCCGTGACCAGCGGACCCCAAGAGGCGTTCATGCTCTGGCGGGGGTAATTTTTTTGGGCATAAACTTCGGCCGCCATGCGTTGCAACTCCGGCTCGTCGAGCAAAGCCAGCAAATTAAACGGGTTGCACACCATGGCGCCACTGGCAATTGCGGCTTGCAACTGCGCCAACTCGGCCTCCCAGTCACTCCAGTCGCAGATCTTCATCTTGCAAGCCAGATACCAGCCAAACAGCAGGTCCAGATCTGGCCTGAGGGCGAGTGCGCGCCGAAAACCGTGCAGGGCTGCTTCAAACCGACCGAGTTCTTGCAGCGCTTGCGCCCGGCCAGCCAAGGCCTCCGGATAGTTGGGCTTGAGCGCCAAGGCACGGTCAAAGGCTTCCAGCGCCGGTTGTGCCTGATTGCGCAGGAGCAGCAGCAGTCCCAGCCCAAAGTGGGCTTTGGCCAATTGCGGGTCAAAATGCAAGGCGCGCTGGTAGCTGTACACGGCCTCGGCAAAACGCCTGAGGTAGCACAGCGTGAAGCCGCGGTTGCTGTGGGCCTCGGCGTACTCGGGCTTGAGCACCAAGGCCCGATCAAAGCCGATCAGCGCCTTCTCCAAAGCTTTGAGATCCAGCAAAGTCACGGCACGGTTGTTGTGGGCTTCGGCCAAGTCGGGCTTGAGGGCCAGTGCACGGTCGAAACTGTGCAGCGCCTCTTCGTAGCGTCCCAGCCTTCCGAGGGCATTGCCCCGGTTGTAGTGGGCCTCGGTGTAATTGGGCTCAAGCGCGAGTGCCTGGTCGAAACTGGACAGCGCCTCGGGCCAGCGCTCGAGGTCGAACAACGCGTCGCCCCGGTTGTTGTGTGCCTGCGCAAAATCGGGGCGCAACGCCAACGCGCGGTCAAAAGAGGTCAGCGCCTCTTTGTAACGTTTGAGTTGCTTGAGCGCGTAGCCGCGGTTGTTGTGTGCGGCGGCATCGTTGGGATTGAGTTTGATGGCATCGGCAATCAGGCGCTGGGCGCGCTCAAAGCGTCCGATCTGCAGGGCCACGACGCCCAGCATATGCTGGCTGTCGTAGTGCTTGGGCTGCATTTTCAAGATCGACTGGTAACACGCTTGTGCTTGTTCAAACTGTCCGCTTTGCTGCCAGGCCAAGGCCTGCCGAAAGCGCGCCTGCACTTGCTGCTGCAGCATTTCGGGCTTGGGTTTAGCGGGCACAAGCCCAAAAATCTGGCTGGCTGTCATGGGTGTGGCCTAGATTGGATGGTCAAGGCCGCAGTGCAAACACCTGCGCTGCGCGCCACCCCGAGGGGTGGCGCAAGTGTAGCCGCCGGCACCACCTGCAATCGACCCGACAGCCGACAGAACGGGGCTGGCTGCTCAGCGCCGGATCGGCGGCAAATCGGTGCAACTGCCGTGCGCGGCTTCGGCCGCCAGACCGATGGACTCGCCCAGCGTGGGGTGCGGGTGGATGGTTTTGCCGATGTCTATGGCGTCGGCGCCCATTTCGATCGCCAGCGCGACTTCGCCGATCAAGTCGCCGGCGTGGCGCCCGACGATGCCGCCGCCCAAGATGCGGCCGTGGCCAGCGGCTTCGGGGCGGTCGTCGAACAGCAGCTTGGTAAAGCCCTGCTCGCAGCCGTTGGCCAAGGCGCGCCCGGAAGCGCTCCACGGAAACAAGCCCTTGCGCACTGCGATGCCCTGCGCCTTGGCCTGCTCTTCGGTCAGGCCCACCCAAGCCAGCTCGGGGTCGGTGTAGGCCACGCTGGGGATCACGCGCGCATCGAAAGCCGCGCGCGCCAGATCGGCGCGGCCCAGCAATTCGCCTGCCACCACTTCGGCCGCCACGTGCGCCTCGTGCACCGCCTTGTGCGCCAGCATCGGTTGGCCGACCACGTCGCCGATGGCGAAGATGTGGGGCACGTTGCTGCGCATCTGCGCATCGACCTCGATGAAGCCGCGCCCGTTCACGGCCACGCCGGCGCGCTCGGCGGCGATCTTTTTGCCGTTGGGTGCGCGGCCCACGGCTTGCAGCACCAAGTCGTACAGGCCTTCGCTTTGGCTGCCGTCTGCGCCCTCGAACTGCACCCGTATGCCTTCGGGCGTGGCTTGGGCGCCCACGGTTTTGGTTTTGAGCAAGATGCGGTCGAAGCGCCCCTGGTTCATCTTCTCCCAGACCTTGACCAGATCGCGGTCGGCGCCCGGCATCAGGCCGTCGAGCATCTCCACCACATCCAGCCGCGCGCCCAGCGCCGAATAGACCGTGCCCATCTCGAGGCCGATGATGCCGCCGCCGACGATCAGCATCTTTTTGGGCACGCCCGGCAGCGCCAGCGCGCCGGTGCTGTCAACCACGCGCGCATCGTCTGGCATGAAGGGCAGGCGCACGGCCTGCGAGCCCACGGCGATGATGCAGCGCTTGAACGACAGCCGTTTTTTGCTGCCGGTCTGCGCTTGGCCGCTGCCGTGGGTTTCTTCGACTTCGATCTGGTGCGGACCGACGAAGGCACCGTAGCCGCGCACGATCTCGACCTTGCGCATTTTGGCCATGGCACCCAGGCCACCCGTGAGCTTGCCGATGACCTTGTCTTTGTGCGCGCGCAGCTTGTCCAGGCTCAGCGTGGGCGCGGCAAATTCGACCCCGAGCGCGCCCAGATGGCTGGCTTCTTCGAGCACCGCCGCCACGTGCAGCAAGGCCTTGGAGGGGATGCAGCCCACGTTCAGACAGACCCCGCCGAGCTGGGCGTAGCGCTCGACCAGCACGACCTTGAGGCCCAGATCGGCGGCCCGAAAAGCGGCCGAGTAGCCACCCGGGCCCGAGCCCAGCACCAACAGGTCGCAGTCGAACTCGGTAGGGTTTGGATGTGTTTGATTGGTCATGGCAGGTGGCCCTTAGAGCAGCACGCGGCGGAAGTCGGCCAAAATCTGGCCCAGATAGGCGTTGAAGCGCGCCGCCGCGGCGCCGTCGATGACGCGGTGGTCCCACGTGAGCGACAGCGGCAGCAGCAGCCGCGGCACAAAAGCCTCGCCGTTCCAGACCGGGCTCATCTGGCTTTTGCAGACACCCAAAATGGCGACTTCGGGCGCGTTGATGATGGGCGTGAAGTAGCGCCCGCCGATGCCGCCCAAGCTCGAGATGGTAAAGGTGGCGCCGCTCATTTCGGCGGGGCTGAGCTTGCCGTCGCGCGCTTTCTTGGCCAGTTCGGCCATCTCCAGGCTGATTTGCAGCACGCCTTTTTGGTCGGCGTTTTTGAGCACCGGCACCATCAGGCCGTTGGGGGTGTCGGCGGCAAAGCCGATGTGCCAGTAGTTTTTGACGATCAGCGCGTCGCCGTCGAGGCTGCTGTTGAAGTCGGGGAATTTTTTCAGCGCCGCCACGCAAGCCTTGATGAGGAAGGCCAGCATGGTGACTTTGACGCCCGATTTTTCGTGCTCGCGGTTGGTGGCGACGCGAAAGGCCTCGAGTTCGGTGATGTCGGCGTCGTCGTGGTTGGTCACGGCCGGGATCATGACGGCGTTGCGCAGCAGGTTGGCGGCGCTGATTTTCTTGATCCGCCCCAACTCTTTGCGCTCGATGGGGCCAAACTTGGCAAAGTCCACCTTGGGCCAGGGGATGAGGCCCAGCTCGCTGCCAGACGCTCCAGCAGCGGCGCCGCTGCCCGCCAAGGCCGCCCGGCCCGCTAGGGTGTGCTGCTGCCCGGCCATGACGGCGCGGCTGAAGGCTTGCACGTCGGCGAGCGTGATGCGGCCCTTGAGGCCGCTGCCGCTGACCTCGGCCAGCGGCACGCCGAGCTCGCGCGCAAACTTGCGCACCGAGGGCGAGGCGTGGGGCAGCGCGGCGGCGGCTGGCGTGGGCGCAGCGGCCGGGGGCGGGGCCGGTGAAGGCGCAGGCACAGGCACAGGCACGCTGGGCTGCGCGGCTTGCGCCGCTGCCGGCGCGGCGGCCACGGGCACGGCAACCGGTGCAGCAGGCGCAGCAACAGCGAGGGCAGCGGCAACAGCCGGCTCCAGCGCACCCTCGGCTTCCAGCTCCAGCAGCACCGAGCCGATGTTCACCTTGTCGCCCAGCGCCACCCTGAGCGCGCGCACCACGCCGGCGTGCGAGCACGGGATTTCCATCGACGCCTTGTCGCTCTCGACCGTGACCAGCGACTGCTCGGCCTTCACGCGGTCGCCTACTTTGACCAGCAGCTCGATCACCGCCACGTCTGTGAAGTCGCCGATGTCGGGGACTTTGACTTCGATCATTGCCATGATGAATGCCTTTCGCGCGCTTCAGGCGTGCAAGGGGTTGATCTTGTTGGCGTCGATGCCGTATTTGGCGATCGCTTCGGCCACTTTGGCGGCGGGCAAAGCGCCCTCCTCGGCCAAACCCTTGAGCGCGGCGACCACGATGTAGTGGCGGTTGACCTCAAAGTGCTGGCGCAGCTTGCTGCGAAAATCGCTGCGGCCAAAGCCGTCGGTGCCCAGCACCTTGTAGCTGCGCCCTTTGGGGATGAAGGCCCGAATCTGCTCGGCGTAGGCTTTCATGTAGTCGGTCGCGGCCACCACCGGGCCGGTGTGCGCGGCCAGCTGCTGCGTCACGAACGCCTGCCGCGGCGCCTCGGTCGGGTGCAACAGGTTCCAGCGCTCGCAGTCTTGGCCCTCGCGCGCCAGCTCGTTGAAGCTTGGGCAGCTCCAGACATTGGCCGCCACGCCCCAGTCTTGCTCCAGCAGGCGCTGCGCAAACAGGCTTTCGCGCAGTATGGAGCCACTGCCCAGCAGCTGCACCCGCGGCGTCAGCTTGGGGCCTTCTTGGCACAGGTACATGCCTTTGAGGATCTGCTCCTCGGTGCCGGGGGTCAGGCCCGGCATGGGGTAGTTTTCGTTCAGCAGCGTGAGGTAGTAAAACACGTTCTCTTGGCGCTCGACCATGCGCTTGAGGCCGTGGTGCAGGATCACCGCCACCTCGTGCGCAAAGCTCGGGTCGTAGCTGACGCAGTTGGGGATGGTGCCGGCCAAAATCTGGCTGTGCCCGTCTTCGTGCTGCAAGCCCTCGCCGTTGAGCGTGGTGCGCCCGCTGGTGCCGCCGAGCAAAAAGCCGCGCGCCTGCATATCGCCCGCCGCCCAAGCCAAATCGCCGATGCGCTGAAAGCCAAACATCGAGTAGTAGATGTAGAACGGCACCATGATGCGGTTGTTGGTGCTGTACGACGTGGCCGCCGCGATCCAGCTCGCCATGCCGCCGGCTTCGTTGATGCCCTCTTGCAGGATCTGCCCGGCCTTGTCTTCGCGGTAGTACATCACCTGGTCTTTGTCCACCGGGGTGTAGAGCTGGCCTTTGGGGTTGTAGATGCCGATCTGGCGAAACAGCCCCTCCATGCCAAAGGTGCGCGCCTCATCGACCAAGATCGGCACCACGCGCGGCCCCAGCGCCGCATCGCGCAGCAGCTGCGTGAGGAAGCGCACATAGGCCTGGGTGGTGGAAATCTCGCGCCCCTCGGCGGTGGGCTCGAGCACCGCCTTGAAGGTTTCGAGCGCCGGCACGGTGAACTGCTCGCTGCTGCGCGCGCGCCGCTTGGGCAGGTAGCCGCCCAGCGCTTGGCGGCGCTCGTGCAGGTAGCGCATCTCGGGCGTGTCGTCGGCCGGCTTGTAAAACGGGATTTTCGGCAGCTCGCTGTCGGGGATGGGGATGTTGAAGCGGTCGCGGAAGGTGCGGATGTCTTCGTCGCTGAGCTTCTTGGTCTGGTGCGCGGTGTTCTTGCCCTCGCCGGCCTTGCCCATGCCGTAGCCCTTGACGGTTTTGACCAGCAGCACCGTGGGCTGGCCCTGGTGGTGCTGGGCGCGGTGGAAGGCGGCATAGACCTTGGAGGCGTCGTGGCCGCCACGGCGCAGCGCCGCCACATCGGCGTCGCTCATCTTGGCCACCAGCTCGAGCGCGCGGGGGTCGCGGCCAAAGAAGTTTTTGCGCACAAAGGCGCCGTCGTTGGCCTTGAAGGCCTGGTAGTCGCCGTCCAGCGTCTCCATCATGATCTTGCGCAGGGCGCCGTCTTTGTCGCGCGCCAGCAGCTCGTCCCACTGGCGGCCCCAGAGCAGCTTGATCACGTTCCAGCCCGAGCCGCGAAACTCGCCCTCGAGCTCTTGGATGATCTTGCCGTTGCCGCGCACCGGGCCGTCGAGGCGCTGCAGGTTGCAGTTGACGACAAAGATCAGGTTGTCCAGCCCTTCGCGCGCCGCCAGCCCGATCGCGCCCAGGCTTTCGGGCTCGTCCATCTCGCCGTCGCCACAAAAGGCCCAGACCTTGCGCCGCGCCGTGTCGGCAATGCCGCGCGCGTGCAGGTACTTGAGAAAACGCGCCTGGTAGATCGCCATCAGCGGCCCCAGCCCCATGCTCACGGTCGGGAACTGCCAAAAATCGGGCATCAGCTTGGGGTGCGGGTAGCTCGACAGGCCCTTGCCATCGACCTCTTGGCGGAAGTTGAGCAGTTGCTCCTCGCTGATGCGCCCTTCCATGAAGGCGCGGGCGTAGATGCCGGGCGCGCTGTGGCCCTGCATGTAGAGCAGATCGCCGCCGTGGCTGCCGCCGCTGTCGGTGTCGTCGGCGTGCCAGAAGTGGTTGAAACCCGCCGCCAGCATGTGCGCCATCGACTGGAATGAGCTGATGTGGCCACCCAAATCGCCGCCGTCGGCCGGGTCGAGCCGGTTCGCCTTGACCACCATCGCCATCGCGTTCCAGCGCATGTAGGCGCGCAGCCGCCCCTCGAGCGCCAGCTTGCCGGGGCTGGGCGCTTCTTCGCCCGGCTCGATGGTGTTGACGTAACCGGTGGTGGCCGAAAACGGCAGGTCCACGCTGTGCTCGCGCGCTTCTTCAAGCAGTTGCTCGAGCAAAAAGTGGGCGCGCTCGGGGCCCTCGCGCTCGATCACCGCTGTGAGGGCGTCGAGCCATTCGCGGGTTTCTTGGGCGTCGGGGTCGGGCGCGCTGAGCACGCTCTGGGAGGGAGGCAAGGGTTCGGACATGCGGCGTCTCCTGTTTGTGGGCCACTGCGGTGCGCACGATCGTGGCGGGCACCGACGGGTTTATGGTGACACAGGCGCGCGCCACCTCGAACGAAGTGTGGCAGAGTTTGTGGAATTTTTCAAGATACAGATTAACTTTTTGTATTATGAAATTGTGTCCGCGTGCAAACCAGCGAGCAAGCCCCATCCGATGCGGGTTTTCCCATAGACTTGGAGCCAATGACAAGCACACCCAGCTCCCTGATCGCTTCGCTCCGCGCGCGCTGGCGCCCTTGGCGGCGCTGGCAGCGCTGGTGGCAGGGCCTGAGCCCGGCGCACCAAGACCGGATGGTCAGCATCGTGCCCCTGATCTCGGTGCTGCTTTTTTTGGCCGCCATCGCCTCGGCGTTCACCTACTTCACCCGGCTCGAGGCGCAACGCGAGCAGCAAGAGGTGACGCGCGACGTCGAGTACGCGCAGCAGCGCCTGCGGCTGCGCTTGCTCGAGCCGCACGAGCCCTTGCAGCGCATGGCCGCAGAGGTCGTCGGCGGTGAACTCAGCCCCCAGCTGTTTGGCCTCGAAGCCGAGCTGCTGGCCGGGCGCTTTCCCGAGCTGTTGGCGCTGACTTGGCTCGATGCGCGCGACCAGGTGGTGTCGGCCCACGCGGCCGTGCAGGCACCGGCGCTGCTCAACCGCAGCGCCGGCCAGCCGGTTTTGGATGTCGACACCGAGGGCGCGCTGGGTGTGGCGCGCACCACCCTGCAGCCACACTTCAGTCGCCCGCTGGGTGGCCCGGGGCCCGACTCGCGCCTGCTGTTGCTGCTGCCGCTGACGCACTTTGGCAGCTTTCAGGGCACTCTGATGGTCGAGTATTCGCTCGAAATGCTGCTGCGGTTGGGGGTGCCCGGCGATGTCCGCACCCGCTACGCGCTGGCGCTGGTCGATTTGAACGGCAACGTGGTGGCCGGCAGCACGCACGAGCTCGACCCAGAGGGCTTGCCGTGGTTGCCTTGGACTGGGCAGCCGCGCAGCGCCCAGCTGGCGGTCACGCCCGTGGGCCCGCACTTGCAGCTGCGCGCCACCAGCTACCGCATCAGCCGCGATGCCGCCGGCGAAGGATTTTTCTGGGTTGTCGGCTCGCTCAGCCTGCTAACCATCTGGATGCTGCTCACCAACCTGCGCCACACCCGGCGCCGGCTGCAGGCGCAGCGTGCCCTGCAGTCCGAGACGCTGTTTCGCCGCGCCATGGAAAACTCCATGCTCACCGGCATGCGCGCGCTCGACCTCAATGGCCGCATCACCTACGTGAACCCGGCTTTTTGTTCGATGACCGGCTGGAACGAGGCCGACTTGGTGGGTGCGCAAGCCCCCTTCCCCTACTGGCCCGCCGCCCATGTGGAAAACCTGCACGCCCGGCTCGACGACGAGCTCAGCGGCCGCACCAACGCCGGGGGCTTCGAGATGCCCGTGCAGCGCAAAGACGGCAGCACTTTTTATGCCCGCATGTACGTCTCGCCGCTGATCGACTCGCAGGGCCAGCAGACCGGCTGGATGACGTCGATGACCGACATCAGCGAACCCAAGCGCGTGCGCGAAGAGCTCGGGGCCTCGTACCGGCGCTTCACCACCGTGCTCGACACGCTCGACCAAGCGGTGTCGGTGGCGCCCTTGAACAGCACCGAACTGCTGTTTGCCAACCGCATGTATCAGACCTGGTTCGGCTCGACCGCCGAAGGGCACCGGCAGCTGATCCAGTTGAGCCAGCGCAGCAGCGCCACCCGCCCGGATGGCGAGGACCACCAGTCCGACGGCCTAGCGGGCTTGCCCACCGACACCCTGTTTGAGGCCACCACCGACCACGCCGAGCTGTTCCTCGACGCCCTCAACAAGTGGCTGGAGGTGCGCTCGCGCTACCTGACCTGGGTCGATGGCCGGCTGGTGCAGATGGTGATCGCCTCCGACATCACGGCGCGCCGGCGCGCCGAGCAGCAAGCCGCCCTGCAGCAAGAGCGCGCCGAGGCCGCCAGCCGCCTGATCACCATGGGCGAGATGGCCTCGAGCGTGGCGCACGAGCTCAACCAGCCCCTGACCGCCATCAACAACTACAGCAGCGGCATGATCGCGCGCTTGCAGCAGCAGCAGATCAGCGAGGCCGAGCTGCTCGAGGTGCTGCAAAAAACCGCCAAACAGGCCCAGCGCGCCGGCCAGATCATCCAGCGCATCCGCGCCTTCGTCAAACGCAGCGAACCCACCCCGATCCCCTCGGACGCGGCGCAGATGGTGGCCAACGCCGTGGAACTGGCCGAAATCGATCTGCGCCGCCACCTGGTGCGCCTCAACACCTACGTGGCGGCGCGCCTGCCGCAGCTGCTGGTGGACCCGATCTTGATCGAGCAGGTGCTCATCAACTTGCTCAAAAACGCCGGCGAAGCCATCATGCAGGCGCAGCGCCCCGTGGGCCAGCGCCAAGTCGAGCTGTGCGTGACGCCGCGCCACGTCGAGGGCCTGCCGGTGGTGGAGTTCAGCGTGCGCGACAACGGCCGCGGCATCCCGCCGGAACGACTCGAACGCATCTACGAGGCCTTTTACAGCACCAAGGCCGAGGGCATGGGGATCGGGCTCAAGCTGTGCCGCTCGATCGTCGAATCGCACCACGGTCGGCTCGAGGCGCACAACCTCTACAATGGGCAGGAAATCATGGGTTGTGAGTTCAGCTTCTGGCTCCCCTCGCTGACTGCGCTCAAATCCTGATGCACCCAGGCCAGGGCCCGCCGCCGGGCCTATGCCTACCCAATGAAGGCGACAAATGAGTGTGATGGCTAAGCGCGGTTTGGTTTACGTGGTCGATGACGATGAGGCGGTGCGCGACTCGCTGCAGTGGCTGCTCGAGGGCAAAGACTACCGGGTGCGTTGCTTCGAGTCCGCCGAGGCTTTTTTGAGCCGCTACGACCCGCGCGAAGTGGCCTGCCTGGTGGCCGACATCCGCATGGGCGGCATGACCGGCATGGAGCTGCAAGACCGGCTGCTCGAACGCCACTCCCCCTTGCCGATCGTCTTCATCACCGGCCACGGCGACGTGCCCATGGCGGTGCAGACGATGAAAAAAGGCGCGCTCGATTTCATCCAAAAACCCTTCAACGAGCAGCAGCTCATGGCCTTGGTCGATCGCATGCTCGAGACGGCGCGCACCGCCTTTGCCGTCCACCAGCAAGCCGCCAGCCGCGAAGCCCTGATGGCCCGGCTCACCGGGCGCGAATCGCAGGTGCTCGAGCGCATCGTGGCCGGGCGGCTCAACAAGCAGATCGCCGACGACCTCAATATCAGCATCAAAACGGTGGAGGCGCACCGCGCCAACATCATGGAAAAGCTCGGCGTCAACAAGGTTGCCGATCTGCTCAAAATCGCCTTGGCCCCGGGCGCCAAAGCCTGACTTACCTTTTAGCACCCCTATTTTTGCAATGACTGCACACTTGATCGACGGCGTGGCGCTGTCGCGGCAACTGCGCGCCGATCTGGCGCAACGCGTAAGCACCCTAGCGGCGCACGGCCACCGGCCCGGCTTGGCGGTGCTGCTGGTGGGCGAGGATCCGGCCAGCCAGGTGTACGTGCGCAACAAGGTCAAGGCCTGCGCCGAGGCCGGCATCCACTCGCTGCTCGAACGCCACCCCGCCAGCCTGAGCCAAGCCGAGTTGCTGGCGCGCATCGCCGCGCTCAACGCCGACCCGAGCATCCACGGCATTTTGGTGCAGCTGCCGCTGCCGCCGCAGATCGACGCACAGCGCGTGATCGAAGCCATCAGCCCAGCCAAAGATGTGGACGGGTTTCACATCGCCAGCGCCGGGGCGCTGCTGGTCGGGCAGCCCGGTTTCTGGCCCTGCACCCCCTACGGCTGTCTGAAAATGCTGGAGCACATCGGCTGCGACTTGCGCGGCAAGCACGCCGTGGTCATCGGGCGCAGCAACATCGTCGGCAAACCGATGGCGCTGCTGCTGCTGCAACGCGACGCCACCGTGACCCTGTGCCACTCGCGCACCCCAGACCTCAAAACCCACACCCGGCAAGCCGACGTGATCGTGGCCGCGGTGGGCAAGGCGGGGCTGCTCACGGCCGACATGGTCAAACCCGGCGCCGTGGTGCTCGACGTGGGCATGAACCGCGACGCCGCCGGCAAACTGTGTGGTGACGTGGATTTTGCCGGCGTCAAAGAGGTCGCCGGCTACCTCACGCCGGTGCCCGGCGGCGTCGGGCCCATGACCATCACCATGCTGCTGAGCAACACCGTGCAGGCCGCCGAGCGCGCTGCAGCCGCACAGCCTCTGGGTGGGCTGCTTACTGGTAGCGCACCGCCATGATTTCGTAGCGCTTGACGCCACCCGGGGCCTGCACCTCGGCCACGTCGCCCTCCACCTTGCCGATCAGGGCGCGCGCGATCGGGCTCGAGATGTTGATCAGGCCCTGCTTGAGGTCGGCCTCGTCTTCGCCCACGATCTGGTACGTGACCGCCGCGCCGCTGAGCTCGTCTTCGAGCTCGACGATGGCCCCAAACACCACCCGGCCACCGGCGTCGAGCGTGGCCGGGTCGATGACCTGCGCCTGCGCCAGCTTGCTCTCGATTTCGGCGATGCGGCCTTCGATGAAGCCCTGGCGCTCTTTGGCGGCGTCATAGTCGGCGTTCTCGCTCAGGTCGCCTTGGGCGCGCGCCTCGGAGATGGCGTTGATGACCGCCGGGCGGTCGCTGGATTTGAGGCGCTGCAACTCGGATTTGAGCTGTTCGGCGCCGCGCTTGGTTACGGGATAGGTGGGCATTGTTGCGTCTCCAAATGCGAACCGCCGAGTTGTGCAGACCCGGCGGTTGATGAACGGATATTATGCCCGAACGCAGCTGCGCCTTCGGTGAGGCGTGCCCTGAAATGGTGCAGCGCCCGCTTAAGCTGTTGCGGCGGCCTCTGCGCTGGCGCTCTGTGCCAGCGGCCAGCGCGGCCGCACCGCGAAGCTGTAGCCCTCGCCGCGGGCGTCGGCAGGCATCAGGCCGGCTTGCCAGCGCATCGCGGCGGCCAGCGCGATCATGGCCCCGTTGTCGGTGCACAGGTGCAGCTCGGGGTAGTGCACGCGCAACCCCAGGCGCTGGGCAGCGGCGTCGAGCTGCTGGCGCAAGCGCTGGTTGGCGCCCACGCCGCCAGCCACCACCAGCCGCCGCAGACCGGTTTGCTGCAAGGCGGCGAGCGATTTTTTTAGCAGCACCTCGACGATGGCGGCCTCGGTGGCGGCGGCCAGATCGGCCCGGCGCGCGTCGAGTTCGGGGCCTAGCTTGCGCACCTGCGTGAGCACCGCGGTTTTGAGGCCGGCAAAAGAAAAATCCAGATCTCCACTGTGCAGCAGCGGGCGCGGCAGCTTGAAGGCGTCAGCGCGGCCACGTTCAGCCAACCGCGCCAGCGCCGGGCCGCCGGGGTAGCCCAGCCCGAGCAGCTTGGCCGATTTGTCGAATGCCTCGCCGGCGGCGTCGTCGATGGTCTCGCCCAACAAGTGGTAGCGCCCCACCCCATCGAC